>Ga0315908_10000220_pt1 | contig 45295 bp, 7 predicted proteins | sample LakEriMetagenome_12_FD_203520 | JGI IMG/M metagenome (GOLD analysis project Ga0315908, IMG submission 203520) | Freshwater fungal communities from buoy surface, Lake Erie, Ohio, United States - Buoy 4 MA124 | ecosystem: Environmental > Aquatic > Freshwater > Lake > Lake biofilm | place: USA...
GCTGGATCCTTGCCCAATAGATTCTGCTTGGACCCCGAATGCGTTTTTTCGCCAAAGGTGACGACAGGATACACCAAAATTGCAAAGTCGGGACGGCAACTGACACGGTCTGTCGGATTGCTCGCCGATGGATTGCCTCGATCGAAATGGGTCAATGCGGTTGAGGCCAAATGCCCACCGGCTGAAAACCCCATGATCCCAATTCGCGACGAATCGAGTTCCCACTCTTTGGCGTTTGCTCGTAGCGTGCGTATTGCGCGCTGGGCGTCGAGCAGAGGGACTGCGTGTCGACCCGCTGGAAGTCGGTATTCCAAGACCACTCCTGTGATGCCATGTTGATTCAGCCACGCTGCTATCCCGTGCCCCTCGGGCCCAGTGACCAGTCCTCCATATCCGCCTCCAGGACAAATCACGATCGCCGTACCGTTCCCCTTCGACGTTGGTCGATGCACGGTAATCCATGCATCGGCATCCTCGGTCTTGCCATCACCGATAGGTGCACGTCCTTCCCAAAGGCCGATACGCTTTGCTATAGTCGGCGGTTCCGATGGCTTCTGGTCTTGGGCACAGAGCAAGCTTGGGAAAAGTAACAAAAGGGATAAAAACGTTGGTTTCATGAGAGGTCCCTTGGAATGGTTCGGTAGCGGGGGTTTCGCATGCTCATGATAACACGATCTTCGTGGTCAAAAATCGCAATCGGAGGCTGTCGCTTCGCATTCCGTGCGGCTCGACGAGTCAGAGGCTCCCGTAAATCCCAGATTTGAGAAACTCCAGACGACCATTTTCCCAACGATAATCTACACCCACATCGTATTTCAAGTGGTCCAATTGGAAGGTGTTGGCCATGAGGAATTCGATGAACCTTTGGGGATAGTTTTGCCATTCGCAAAAAAACAGCAACTGCCGAACATCGATGCCCGAGTAGTAGACTGTATCGCATTGCGGTTTGTTTGCTAAACAGATAGTATCGCAGTACCGGAGTTCGTCCCGTAGCAACTCATCAAGCCTATCGTTATCGACATCCCAAAAAACCGACTCGGTCATCTTGTCCATGATCTTCTCCTGCTCGCTGATCGCATCAAAGAAGAAGTAGAAGTTTTCTAGTGAGAGACCCGAAGCGTCCTGTCGATAGGCGATTCCAGAGGAAACCATGCTCCCGGGATTTCCGATATACAGATGAGCAATATCGACTCTGCCATCGTTGGATGCAACGTTTTCATCCAGATCGAAAGAGAACATAAAGTAGGGGACTGACTCTCGGACCTCGACCGAGCTTTTTAAGACTTGAGGATATCGCTTAAAAAGGTGGGTCCATGACCTTCGGCGCTGCGTCCGATCGTAGTCGTAAATATAAATCTCCAACTTCCAACGATTCTCGACCCTTTTGATTCCGTATACCGAATCAAAAAGACCGTGGGCAGCTTGAATCTCTTCGATGGCATCACAAAGGAAATCGCGATGCGCTTCCTCGCAGATCGCAAAGTAAAGCAAGGCGCTCGGTCGGAGCTTGCCCTCCCCTTGGGCTAGTGGGGCATATTCCCAGGAGCAGTAATTTCGGTATTTTGCGTCCGAGGGCATTGGCACATAGATCAACTCTCGCATCCTTTTGTTCCAATCGTTTTCCGATAACCCGTCGCCTTGGAGGTCCATGCTGTGTTCCGTTTATACTGTCGGAACACCGTGTTGGATACCAGATCCGAGCCTCTTCGAAGCCTAACCTATTCATGAGAAACGGCCAATCAATCCAAGAACTCCTTGAGGAGTTCTCCGCCGTGAAGGACTACGGCCTGCATTCGGTCCTCCGGCAGGCCCGGGCTCGGGGCGCTGAATTCGATCTGGAGCGTTCCGTACGCCTGGAATCTTCTGGGGTCTTTCCATTGAGATTGCTCGTCTCCTTCGAGCATGAGGCGTTCCATCAGGCCTTTTCGCCCGACGTATTCCTGCCGTGCACTTGGATGAACATGCCGGAGGGGAGCTTGGATCGACTCAAAACATTTTTTGCCAAGGCTTGGCGTATCCACTTTGGCTGGGAGCAAGGTGTGCGGGGTTGGATCGGAAAAATGTACATCGAGTTGCGCCCGAGGCAAGTCGTCAGCCACGACCCCGCAACGAGCGACCGATTCGAACCGGGCCAACTCCTTTTTTTAGGGTACAAGTGGCCTTTAGACGGCCAGGGTTCGGGCGTTGTGTCAAAGTACAAAATACTAGCGCATCTGCCCGCAAAGGAAGCTCTCGCTCGGTGGAAACAATCGCTAGGGACGATAAGTCACGGCAGCGAGCCAGGCGCGGTATCTCGGCTCGTCGAGCGTCTGAGCAAACGGGATCTACCAATGAGCCCATTGCTTTTGCTTGAGGTTTCCGATGAGGGCTCCCCGCGAGTATCGCATGATATCAATCTTTACGATCTCGAGCAGTCGGTCGAATCGATTCAGGATGAATTGGTCGAACTGACGTCCATGTGGAGTCCAAGCTCCGTGCAGCAAGCATGGAGTGCGTATCTGCGTTCGATCGCCGATGAGCGACTCGGGCATTTGGCCTCGGGTATCGACCGTAACGGATCAATCTTTTGGACTTTGTACTACGGTGCAATCCGAGTGATTACTCGGGAGGATTCAATCTCCGAAGTGCAATAAAGCTCTCTTAGAACACTGGCAGGTGCCGGGCAAGCGAGCCCTATTGCGTTTAGCGGTCAGCCGCAGCCGTACAGGTCCCCGCCTTTTTAAGTGAGGGGCTTTACAACCTGTATGACCATCCAAGTCATATCAGCATGTACGATCTGAGTCTCGGCAGAGACCTGGAAATGCTTCTGCAAAATCGACTCATAAAAAGATGGAGCTCGATAATAATTCCAAAACATCCAGACAGGAGCTTGCCCGAGCCCAAGAGGAACAATTGAACCTGGAAATTTGGCCCGTTCGATCACCACGAATCGGCCCCCAGGGATCAATTTCCCCCACGCTTTCTTGATCAATTCCAGAGCATGCTCCTCAGGCCAATCGTGAAGCACGGACTTGAAACTGACCAAATCATATTTTCTATCCATGCGATTTTCCGGAAAATCATCAAGAAAATCGCTGAAAAAATGGCTGGCCTGAAAACCAACACGCTCGGACATGCCAAAGGAATCCACGTGTTTCTTGCCCAAGTAGCATACGACGGGTAGATCCAAAACCGTGGCATGCAAATCCGGAAACCGTCTGCAGACTTGCATCGCAAATTCGCCACTGTTTCCACCAAGATCCAACCACGAGCGATGCTCCTCCCAAGGAATCGTTTCAAAAAACAGAGGCGCTTCGTAACGGCTGAGCACCGTGGTCAACTTGACCCATCGGGCCGTCGAGTGAATATTGCCTGGCTCGATCTCGACGCACTTACTATAGTCAAACATTCCGAACAACTTGCTGTGCCCTTGAAATCCCTCAGGGTTCTCGAGCCACAAGCCAAAGGCTTCGATATCGGAGAGAATCTCCCGACAGAACTCTAGCTTGGTCGTCATCAAATCGGAGTAACTCCAAGCCCATTTGAACTCCTCTGAGAGGACCAACGAATCGTTTTGAGCCGTAGCGATCTGCGCATCCTTGAGCACAGCCTCAAGCACCGGCGCATTGGGTGGTGGATCATCGAATTGAATGACACCTTCGAGAATCCAACGATCGATCCAACCACGAATCCAGCAATGGTGCAATGCCGACACAACGATGGGATTGGCTAGGAACCGATCAACGCACAAGTAACCCAGTGCATGCGATTCCTTGGATCGGGGTTCGGAGTCCATCAGATCAGTCTTCCGTGAGGCAGCGGATCGACTTGGCCGGCTGAGTGAATCCAGTTAAGCATCTCCCGATGCAACGGGAGCATCGCGAGCATTTCCTCGTTCTGTTTGAGGATTTCCTGCAAGACTGCTTGAATTCGATTCGGATCATTGGCTAGCGACAGTGCAGAGGGCCTTCGAGGCAATCGTCCATTTCCTGTCAGAATGTGATAGTAGCTGGTTTCCTGAAAACCATCGCTCCTGAGGTCATCGATCCAACCGCATTCGTCGTACAAGGCAAGCCGCTCGGTCAGTGAGGAACTCATTGTAGCTTTGCGCGCATCTTGCCAGAAAACCTCTTCCCTTCGTGACAGCGCGTAGTGCAATTGAACGAAATCCTTTACTTCATCAACCAGCGATGTCATGCGATTATTGTAGGCATTCCTTATTGAATCATCGCTGCGACGGTCGGGCAAAAGCTCCATCAAGAGTTCTAGGGCGACTTGAGTCAGGTGGATCCCTGTGGATTCCAGCGGCTCGATGAATCCAGATGCAAGTCCGATGGCTACCACGTTGCCCTTCCAGAAATCCTCAAGCCTGCCGACTCGTAGTTTCAGGAATAGCGGTTCGCTGGAGTTGCTTTGCTGGGTATTGTCGAGTCTGACGGAGGATCGCAATCGCTCCAAGGCAGTCTGGTCGTCGGTGTGGCTACTGGAGTAGACATATCCGAAACCTGTCCTGCTGCTGAGCGGTATGTTCCAATACCATCCCGCGTCGAGCGCCGCGGCGCGGGTGTATGGGGGTAGCTGCCCGGCTGCCGTAGTTCGAATGGCTACCGCGCGGTCGCACAGCAATTCCTTGCTCCAGTCGATGAATTCCACACCTAGGAACTGCTCGATCAACTGCGATTGAAACCCCGTGCAGTCCAAAAAGAACTCTGCTGGCACGGAATTGCCCGATGCGAGCTTCAATTGGGCTATACCCCCACGTCCGTTGGGATTGAAACCCTCGACGGTATCGGACAGATACTCGACCCCCAGCGTCTGCGTTGCGTACGTCTGTAAGTAATCGGCGAATTTCACCGCATCCATGTGAAACGCATACGATTTGGTATGGGAAATAGGGGATACCCCCCCAAATAAATGCGGACTTTTCGACGCGAGCGATGCCCCCCAGTGCAGCGAGTAAGAATGGTAGGGCCGCAAGATACGTTTTTGCGATCTTTCCGAAAGCCAGAACTGAAACAGGTCCTTACCATCTATTCGAGCGCCGCAGACTCCAAACGGATGCCAATAATCGCGGTCCACCTGCAGCCAATCGCTGAACTGAATCCCAAGCTTGAACGTGGCATCGCATGCCACCATGAACTCGCTTTCGGAGATCCCTAGATTGTCGATCAAGCGATGGATCGACGGAATGGTCGCTTCACCCACGCCGATACCCCGCTTGCCAGGCGGTTCAATGACGGTGATCTTGACCCCCAAGTGCGAAAAGCATCGACCCAGCAGCGCAGCGGCCATCCATCCAGTCGCACCTCCGCCGACAATGGCAATTCGCTTCGGAAGTTCCTCTTCGAATTTTACGGACGCCATGGGAAGGAACTATCTGGGAAAAGGATGCAAAGGGGGGGCAATTAGTATCTGCGCTGTTGTCCGACAATGCAAACGCGAAACCCAAGGTTTAGAGCCAATCGCCATCCAAACCCAGCGATCCAGAAGCCCGATTCGCAACGATTTGAAGCGCCTCGTCGACCATCCTCGCGGTGTTTTTGTCGTTGACCAAGGTTGCATCCGAAACCGATGCGACTTGGCGAATCTGCTCACGAAGCAGTCTTGCTGTGGATTCGAGGTATAGCGTGCACAATCCGCGTATTTCCACCGGGCTCATTGGCCCGTTCGAGTCGCCTGGGTCGATCGATAAGAGTTGGAGGATTTTGCGAGCCAGACAAAGGTCCAGCGGTGCGTCGATCCAAATCTGATAGTCCACAAGATCGGCCAAGGAGGGGTGTGCCCGTCCGAACTGACTCTCGATGATCAATAGCTTTGGGGGCAAAAGCTTCGGTTCCTTGGCTCTAAGGTTACCGCTTGCGCCGAGGGCTTCCCGAATCGCCCTATCAAATCCATTGAGATTCAACTCTCCGATGCTCGAGCCTCGATCCTTCCATTGATCAAGTTCCGCCAGATCCATCTGCGTCATCGTTTGAAAATGGTCTTCGAAAAGCACCGCACTGCCTGGGATCAATTGGCGCAGATGGTGTACAAGAGTCGTTTTACCGCTGCCCATGCACCCGGTGATGGCAATCACCTTGGTCATCGCACGGTTCCTAGAGAATCGAACTCTTCTGTGGAATACGGTTTAAGGAGGTCTTCATGCCAGCCGAATCGGTTGGCGTAAGCGGTATTGATGCCCAAGCATTGCTTGGAAGCGCAAACCGATTTGTAGGGGCACTGATGAAATCCATTGCGGTGGAACTCCGTCCAAAACCGAGGATCAATCCGCAACTCCGGTTGATCATTGCAAAGAGTATCCGCGTATTTCCCGAGCAGACACTGCGGGAAATTCTTTACTTCGACAATCCGTCCATAGGATCGTGCCAACTCGATCGCCCGCTTGAGGTACTCGGCAGCCGTTGGGTGCGAAACGCACAGGGACAGATCATCGGTGGGAGACATCGGCCAGTAAGTCCAGAAGTGCATTTCCGTCAGATTCGGTAGATCTTTGAGCTTCTGAACTACCTCGGGCAATGATGGATAACTCAAGGCGGTGACGACCGTGTTGGTGAGCGTTCTGACATCGGAAAATTTGGAGAGATTTTCAAGACCTCGGAGGGTTTTTTGAAACGAACCTGGGACTTGAGTGATACGGTCGTGCAACTGCTCATCCCCTGCAGTGACGCTCACAAAGAATTCCTTGACCCCCGCATCGACCAGTTCCTGACAATAAGCTTCATTGGCCAGCCGCATGCCATGCGTTTGGATTCGAACGAACTCAAAGCCTGCGTCGATGGCACGACGTACGACATCGGGAAGATCCCTTCGCAGAGTCACCTCGGAACCCGTGAGAATCAGCGCCCTCCAGAGTCGCTTCTGACGCTGCTCTTCGAGTAACGATTCTAATTCCGCTTCGTTTGCAGGTTCGAGCCAGTGCATTGACTCTAGGATCATGCAATGTTGGCAACGGAGATTGCAACGAAAGTGGATTGTCAGCTCAACATACTCGCTGTGTTTGATACTCCGTTTGGATTGCGTTGATACACCCATCAGTTCTTTGTTGCTTTGCATTGAGTATCAGTAAAGACACTGGGAAAACCGGGGTAAGTGACGATTAGACTTTCGGATATCTTAGTGTGTGTTGATTGAGGCTACCACCGGCTTTCGGCCGAATCGCGTTGAATTCGTGTTAGTGGAAGTGCGCAAGCACTCTGCTGAGTTGTCGGATGCCTGCGATTTCTCGATGTATCATCACCGGCCTGGATCTAACGGGTTTGTTTCCCGAGGGGCTTGTTATCGGAGTAAGAGCCAAACGTCCAAAACTTGAGCCTTTTTTAGCTATTCGTCAAAAAACGTGAAGAAGCTCCGTGCGATATGGGCAAGCTCCATCGATTTGGCCTACAATCCGCGTCTTGGAATAGGAGCGATTCTACCCTTCGAGCTGACATACTCACACTTAGACTAAGAGCCGTAGATCATGTCGAAAAAATATCTTCGTAAATGTCGTGAGCGAATCAGGAACGCAATCAAGATTCTCAAGGTACGTTCCTTGAAACGTGAGATTCTAAGTTGGCTGACTTCGCCCATCCATGCGATGACCGAGGCTTGGCTGACGTCGGTGAGCAAGCTGCTTTGTATTCCGAATGGTTCGCTCCTCCGCAGTAAACGTAAGCTTTCTGGAAATATGCAGCCGCGTCAATCGCGTTTCATGATCGAAGCATTGGAGCCTCGGCTCGTTATGGCTGCCGACTTGACCTATCCACTCGGAGCCTCCGATCTAAAGCTCACGTACAGCTCCGAGAGTTTGATGTTTCAATTGCTCGATCCGGCGAATAGCAATTCCGTTGTTTCCGAGGCGTTCGCCAGTGCGGCTACCTCGGGCGGCATCCGAGTCACTGGCACGAGCGCTGCGGATGTGCTTCGACTCGATTGGGCGTCCCTGACGCAGGCCGGCTCGCAATTTCCGATCGCTTTTAACGGAGTCGGGAGCGACACAGTCACGGTTGACGCGGACGCAGATTTCAATTTGGCTGGCTCAACGCTCACCGTAGGCACGACCATTTTCACGCTCAGCGGGTTTGAACGGGCGGAGTTGACCGGCGGCGATTCATCGAACGCGTTTTCTTTCGGCGCAGCCGTCACGATAGGCTCTGTCACGGTTGAGGGCGGGGCCGACACCGACTTCTTGTTTGGAAGCGATGGAAACAATAGCTGGATGCTCACCGGAAAAGGCACTGGTACGGTAGGAGCCGTAACGTTTACGGGAATCGAAAACCTCGTGGGCGGCACTGGCGACGACACCTACAGCTTCGCGAACGAACAACTCGGCGACGTGTTTCTCGACGAGACGGCAGGCGGCACAGACAAGCTTGATTTTTCCTTGCGAGGCGCGGCGGTCACCATCGATCTGTCGTCCACCGACAAGCAGACCGTCGACGAAAGCCTGATATCCGGATTCACGCTGACGTTGGGGTCGGGAATAGCGATTGAGAACGTGGTCGGCAGTGCCTTCGCCGACACAATCACCGGCAACATGCTCGAAAACCGAATCACCGGTGGTGGTGGCGGTGACACGCTTGCAGGCGGTGCCGCTGACGACACCTACGTCTTTTCCAATGGCTGGGGCTCCGACACGATTGCGGAGGAGCCGGGCCTTGAAAATGCCGCCGGTGAGGACACCGTCGACTTCAGTGGAGTCACCGCTGCCCTGACATTTGCCGTGTTGGCTGACGGGACTCTGCGCGTCTCCGATGGGCAGGGCAACGTACTTGCCGCGAACAATATCGACGTGCTGCTCGGTGGCACGAGCGTCAATACGCTCGATTACAGTCTCCACACCGAGGGGGTCTCGGTTGATCTGTCGATTGAAACGGCCGACCTGTTCTCGGCCGTCCGCAATGTTGTCAATGTCGTTGGTACTGCTTTCGCGGATCAGCTCATCGGCGACGAGAAGGCCAACAGGCTCGAAGGAGGTGTTGGCGACGACATCATCAGTGGTGATGAAGGCAACGACGTACTTCTCGGCGGTACTGGAGTCGACAGGCTGCTCGAAACCCGGGACGCTGACATCACGCTCACCGACACGAGCGTCACGTTCGCAACCGCGGGCATGAGTCCAGCCGAGAGTGATCAGATTTCCGGTTTTGAGCGCGCGGAGATCACAGGTGGAGCCCACGCCAACAGGCTCGATGCGAGCTCGTTCACGGGCAGCGGCGGAGTCATACTCGATGGTGGCTCGTTGACGTTGCTGTCAGTCCTGAACGGCGGCATCGGCGTTCGCACCAACGTCGCGACGCTCGCAGACCTGACTGGGAAGGAGTCTCAAACGCTTCTGGCCGTGCTCAACAACGGAGACGGCATCCGAGCGACTGCCTCCGGGACGGCTGATTTCCAAGTCACCTTGGCCGACGGTTCTTCCTTTGAAGTCGACATCCAGTCGGGAATGACCGTCGAGCAGATGCTTACTGCGATCGTCAGCGCCGCGCCGGCAGGCCGGGTCACAGCCTCGCTCTCGCGGTCGGGCAGTTGCCTGTTTCTGACCGACGAGAACCCGCCTGAGTCGGCCAGTGGCGTGATGACTGTCACGGCACTTAACAACTCACTTACCGCATTCGATTTGGGGATCCTTGGCACCGGCGGAGTCAAATCGCTCGAGGGCACTGCGATCACCGATGTCAGCAGCGATCTTGTGGTAATCCTCTCCGACGGCCGGCGGATCGACATCGACTTGGCCGAGGCGTCGACGATCGAGGAAGTGCTGATTCTGTTGAACCTGGCCGACGACCTGCTGTTTGCTGACATCAACGCAAACGGCACGGGGATCAATCTGCTCGACACCGCCGGGGGCGCGGGCAATCTCGAGGTGAGGGCCAGAAATGGTTCCACCGCTGCGAGCGATATGGGGCTGCTGCGTGTTGGTATCGGCAGCACTCTTGCGGGCGAAGCCATTATTGACGGCAATGTCAGGCTCGATGGTCGGCTAGATCACGACGTGCTGATCGGTAGCCCCGGCGATGACATGCTAAGGGGCGGCGGCGGCAATGACGTGCTCAGCGGCGGGATCGGCATCGACACGGTCGTCGAGACGCGGGATGCAAACTTCGTGCTGCTGACGGCAAGCCTGACGATCGGAAGCGAAGTGGACACGCTCACATCGATCGAAAAGGCGGTGCTCACCGGCGGCTTTGGCAACAACACGATCGATGCATCGGGGTTTGCCGGTCCTGTTCTTCTATTTGGCCAAAGCGGCGACGACACGCTCATCGGTGGGAACCTAGACGACATCTTCACCGGGGGCGATGGGAAGGACACGATCCAGGGCAACGGCGGTCGCGATACGGTCGTTGAGGAAGCCGATGTGAATTTCATTCTCGTGGGCGGTCCTGATTCGGCAACGCTCGATATGGCCGAGGGCAACAATGAAGTCGTCACCGTGTCCCTCACGGGCACGGTCACCGGCGGTTCGTTCAAGCTGACGTTCGACGGACAAACGACCGATGCAATCCCTTTCGATGCCGGCGCACCGCGGGTCAAATCGGCACTCACTGCACTGTCGAACTTGGGCGATAACGACGTGCGCGTCGAGCAGGCCACGGCGTCGGACCCTTGGAGAATCACGTTCGTTGGGGCGAGAAAAGGTAGCAACCAAGCCGACGTAACGGCCTTGGGCAACGGGCTCATCGGTGGGGGCAGCATCCTCACTGCCGTGAGCCAGGGGGCAAACCCTGCCGATTGGCTCAATCAAATCGCCGGCATCGAACTGGTAAGATTGACCGGCGGATGGAGCGACAACATTCTGGACGCATCGGGGTTCACCGGAGACGTCGAGCTCTACGGCGAGGATGGGAACGACACGCTGCTCGGTGGCAGCGGGGCGGACAAGCTCTACGGTGGTCTGGGGAATGACACGCTTACAGGAAATGGCAGCGCCGATGAGCTCAATGCCAATGAGGGCTTTGACACCCTGAAGGAGTTCCGAGATTGGGATTTCACTCTTACAAACAGCAGCCTGACCATCTCGGGCGGTGGTCTCGGGACGGAGGTCGATACGGTCCTAGGTTTTGAGCGAACGGTCCTCACCGGCGGCGCTTCGAATAATAGGATCGACACGTCCAGCTTCTCCGGGCTCTCTGACGAGACGCTCCTGTCGCTGCTCAACGCGAGCCGTGGCGTTCGAACCACGAACGGCTCGAGCGCTAACTTGTTGGGCCTTGAGGCCAGCACGCAGCTTTCGGTACTCAATCAGAGCCGGGGCATCGGTTTCGTATCAGGAGACGATTTGCGAATCCACCTTTCCGATGGGGCAACGACCGACGTCGATGTCTACGCGGACATGACACTCGAAAACTTGCTCGATGCGATTACCAAGGCTGGGAATGGAAAGCTTGCTGCGCGGATCAGCCCCACCGGGTCGAGCATCGTGCTGACCGATTCCGCCCTCGGGACTTTGCCGCTGCAGGTCACAGCGTTGAATGCTTCCACTGCTGCGGGAGACCTTGGCATTCTCGGCACTGCGGCCGGTTCCACGCTCACCGGGATTCCGCTTGCTGATGATGCGAGCGACCTGCGATTTACGCTGACCGACGGCAAGTCCGTCGGCGTCGATCTGACTGGCCTGACGACTCTCGACGACGTGTTTCAGGTGATCCACAGTGCCGACGCCAGGCTTACCGCAACGCTCAATGCGACTGGCACCGCGATCGTAGTGACCGACACCGCCGGCGGCCCGCGTCGCCTTTCAGCAATGTCTGTGAACGGGTCGTACGCGGCGGAGGATCTGGGAATCGCAGCCGTCGGATCTGGAGACATGGCAACGATCCTCGGCTCGGCGATCGGCGTGTCGATTGCCATCCTCGATGGCGGGGCAGGTGATGACACGCTCATCGCCGGAGCCGGCAACGATACGCTCACTGGTGGACTCGGGAGCGATTCAATCAGCGGGGGTGGTGGCCTTGACACGATCGTGGAATCCAGGAATAGCGACGCTGTGCTGACGAGCACGCAGCTAAAATTCGGCTCCGCCGGAACTAACTTTTCCCCGACAGAGACCGACACACTGAACTCGATCGACCGAGCCACGCTCATCGGTGGCACATCGAAAAACAGCATCGACGCCTCGGGCTTCTCCGGCCCGGTGACCTTCTACAGCGGTGGCGGCCTTGACACGCTCAAGGGGGGCAGCGGCAATGACCTCTTCTTCCTCGACGTTGGCAATCGTTCGGAACCGATAAGTGCCAACCAGACAGCGGATCAGATTGCTGTGACGGCTGGCGGTGGGGCCGATGAAGTTGTCATCCTGAACGGTAGTTCAACGTTGTCGGAAAACAGTTTCAACTGGGTGAACTTCCAGGGGGATTCGACCGGAGTGAGCTACACGATCAAGCAGGGCGCCCCGATTACGATTCCCATTGGCACGCAGATCGTGACGTCGGGCCGGACCGTGACGCTCCAGTCGGACACGATCAACGTCCAGGGTAAGATAGACACGAGCGGATCCACCGCAGGCGACATTCTGCTCTTGGGCAGGCACATCACGATCGATTCCGGAGCACAACTGATCGCCAGATCGACGGGAAGCGATAGAACGCAGGACGGAACAATCCACATCCTTGCCGTTGATGATTCGACGGTCTTCAAAGACGGCCACGGCCTGAATCTCTTCGATGGAATGGTCGGTGGATCTGTCGTCGGGAGCAGCTTGCTCGACGCGACAACGACGGGTCTGGACAACGTGGCTCAGGCAGGCGAAGGTGGTTTCTTCGGCTTTTATAACCGTGATCTCTCCGCGGTGGACATCTCTATAAACAACGCCACGATCCGGGGTGGCGACGTGGTGATCATCAGCGGCGCCGACACGACGCACACCATGACCGCGTCGGATTTCGGAGGCCCGCCGACATCGATAGCGAGCAAATTCTCGCAACAACTCTCCAATGTGGTTACCAGCATGCTCAATACGAGCCTGTTCGCAGGGGTATCGCGGGCCGAGGCAACCGCCTGGATCGACATCGGCACAAAGCCCGGGGAGCCGACGACGGTGATCGATGCGAACAATTTCACCGCCTGGTCAAAGGCCCAAGCGCGGGCTTCATCGGCACCTGCTGCCGTGGTGTTGCCGATCGCCGTGGCGGTGGGCATTGTCAAGACTGATTCGCGTGTCGTTCTCGACAACGTGACCATCACGACATCGGCCGATGCGACAGTCAGGTCTTCGGTGGATTCCGCCGTGGACGTTGTCGCCAACAGCGGCATGTCGCGCGCGTACTCGCATGGAGGTGCCAAGCCGGGGGCTCAGCAAACCGGCAGCCAGAAGGCAAAGAGTATTGCGGGTACGGGTAGCTTGGCGGTGGCCGTCAGTGTGCTCGACTCGAACTCGGTCGCGGAGGTGACCAAGGCAGCCACATTGACCGTCGGTGAAGATCTTTTCGTGCAGAGCGACTCGGTCGATCGGAACAACACCTCCGCGGGTAGCACGACGAAGCCAAATCAGGGTGGAACCTTCGCAGGCCGCGCTTTAGCGATGGGTTTGGGATCGGCGGGAATCAAGGGAATCGGAATTCCATCGGTCGACAAGCAGCAACGAGCCCTGGAGAACAAATCTGCCTATGGCGTTGCGGTTGCCGTGAGCGTCGAAAGCGGCGCAACCCATACCCGCCTTGACGGCACCGCCGAAGTCAAAGGCTCAGTGCAGGTGAATGCAACCCAGATGAACGGGAATGTCACTGGAAATAATTTCACTACGTTGTTAACGTCTGCATCTGGCGTATCAGCGGCAACCAACGTCGGGTCAAACGTCTCGAACTTCGCCCAGTCACTCCAGAAGAGTCTTGTGGAGTATCAAGACAACAAGGCGCGGGGTGGAAAGAAAGCAGAAGGCACGGCATCATTCCAGGGTGGGTTTGCCGTCGCGGTCATGGACGATACGAACCTAGTGGAGGCCCGCATCGGCGACGGGGTCTCCCGTACGACCCAACCGTATCTGCGTGCCTTTGGCACCATCACAGTGACCGCCGAAGCGCTCGCACGCCCCGATATCACGGCCTCTTCGAAACTCTTCGGCCGGAAGACCGACTTGGTTGTGGACGAGAAAAAAGTCGGAGATTTCAAGTGGAGCGATCCGCAGGCATGGAAAAAACCGCCTGTCAAGAGACAAGATAAGCAGGTCGAGACCGGGGTGGGTGTTGCGGTTGCCATCGGAAACTACAGCAATACTGCCAACGCGGTGATCTCGTCTTATGCGGTCGTTGACGCCGGAAAGGAGATCCTTGTCCAGGGCCGCGCCAAGAACCAGATCGATCCAAACGAGTTGTGGGGGGCGAATCTCTACAACGCGTTGTCGGCCGAGAAGCGAAGCGCGGATTACGACACAGCGAGCGGCCAGAAAACGCTCAAGACTGGCCAGACGGTTCTCGTCAAGAACGGGCACAGCGCTGGTGGTGAAGTTGGTCAAACGTATGTCTATCAAGGCCCGGACAACACCCCGGTTAACCTCGGCAACGAGGATTTTAATGGCGTAAACTGGCAGACGACGAATCTCACTCTGGACGCCGGACTGAATTTCATTCGCACATACGGCGGCTACGCCGATGGCAACTTCGGTCTCGACAACAACTTGATCGATGCACTGAGCCAGGTCTACGCAGACGGCTTCAAAAAGACCGCGATAGCGTTGGCCGTGACTGTGCTCAACGTCGATCAAAACTCCTCAGGGCTGATCCGCTCGCAGGCCCGCATCAACAAGAACGTGAATTGGCAAAGTGCTCTGATCGAGGCCAATGATCAGGCCGTGAAGGTGTTCGCAGAGAGCATCAACGATGCGATCAACGTCGGCGGATCGAAGATGGGCAATGGAGTCCCCAAATTCAGGGAAAAGCAGGAACAGTTCAATGCGGCGACGAAAGGCAAGCTCGCCGAGAAATTGATCGATGTGAATCCTTGGAAGGCATATCCGATCCAGGACGACAATCAATCGGGCGCAGCACGAGCCGTCGGCGCTTCGGTGCAGGTTTTTGGCTATTCGACGAATGCCCAGGCCCGCATCGAGGCCGACGTCGATCTTCTGGCCGATTCGCTCATCGTCGATGCCCAGAGTCATCTCCTGGCCGTGAACCTTGGAGTGGGCAAAGCCTCCGGTGGTTCTGGCGGTCTGGGGACGGGTGTTTACACGTCGATCGACGACGTCACTATCGCCAGCATCGATGGCAACGCGAGGGTAGATGTCGGGGGCGATGCATCCGTCAGAGCGACCGACACAAGCACGCTCATCACCGTCGCCGGAGCGATCATGGAGGCCGAAAAGGTCGGTTTCGGTGGTTCGGGGGCCCTGAACGATGTGAGGAGGAACACACAGGCATCGATAGGGCTGCCCACCAGTGGATCAGCCCAGAGCCCAGCAACCGGCCACTTCACGAGCACCGGCGGTAATCTAACCGTTGCCGCGGAGAACGCAGGTTTCCTCGGTACATTTTCGGTCGCCGGAGCGATGACCAAGAAGCTCGAGGAAAAGTCCGCGCAGGAGGAAAAAACCATCACCGGATTCTCTGCGGCTGTCGGGTATTCGCAGAATTGGCTGTCGGATGTTACGAAGGCCTCGATCCACGATGCAGTGGTGCAGGCCAAGGGTGACATTACGATTACTGCCCGGGCGACGACGGTTGTCGAAGCGTTTGCGGCTGCCTTGTCGACAGCCAGCGGATCTAAAAACAGCATTGGCCTTGCCGGTGCCGGCGCGGTCAACGACGTCGACAACGACACCCAGGCATTCATCGAGGCAGCAAATACCGTCAAGACCGACGGCGGCGTGAATATGGCTGCCGATGACGGCACGAGTCTCTACGCGCAGGCCGGTGCCATCGCTTACACTTCTACGGCCAAAGACTCTGGTAGTTCGACGGATACAGTAGACCAGGCATCGTCGTCTTCGGCCGCGTCGGGGTCGGTTGGGGTGTCGGTCGCCCTGAATCGGATCGGTCAAAAAGTGAACATCGTTAAGGCGTTCGTTCGTCAGGCGGATATTCTTACAACGAATGACGTGCAGATCGTGGCCCGGACCTCAGGCGATGTTCACTCCCTGGCGCTGAGCGGATCGGTCGCGACAGCGAGCTCGGGTGAAGGCAAACTGACTGGCGGCACGAACCTGGCCGGTGCAGCCTCGGGGGCTTACGCGGCCAGCGAGATCGCGACGGAAATCCAAGCCGCTATTCTTGAACAAAGCGATGTGAGGAGTACAGAGGGCAACGTGGCCCTGACCGCCGTGGATCGCCAAGGAGACTCAGGCAGCCGATTCATCCGATCCGACGCTTTCGGTGCTGCGGTCGCCTATGCTGCCGCGAAGCGTTCAGGTGGCAACGCCGGCGCCTTGTCGATCGGCGTTGGAATTGCCCATAATTCGATCAATGATTCGGTCGCCACGCTCATCTCGGAGTCGGTCGTCAATGCCAAGCTAGGCGTAGCGCTGGCGGCACAGGAAAAAGCGTATGTGTCGGCCCTGGGGATCGGCGTCTCGGTGTCGGTGGCCAAGAGCGATGAAAATGCTGGCGGCACCGGCTGGACGGCCGCCGTCGCAGGGGCCGGTTCGGCTGCCGTAAACGAGCTGGACAACTCGATAACCAGTTCGATCTCAGTAGGGAGTACAGTCACCAGCAGCACCGGGGCAGTCAAGGTCGATGCCCTCGACGACATCGAGGTCGTTGGAGTTGCCGGAACCGTGGCGGTCGCTGTTGGTCTCAAAAGCGAACAGACGAAAAGCGGCGGGGCAACTGCGGCGATCGCCGTCGGGGCTGCGGTGGTCAGAACCGATATCGGTGGCGATGGAGGGCATTTCGTCGAGAGTTCAATCGCAGACTCCGATGTCAGTTCGGGAACAAGCGACATCACGGTTGCGGCCGAAAGCACGGCAAGTCTCTACACGCTCGCAGCGGGGGGCTCGGGGTCGTATGCCAACGGGGGGCGTAGCAGCGGCACCACGGGTTCCTTTGCGGGAGCCGGCGTGGGAGTGGACAATTCGATCGTGCAGACGATATCCGCTGCCATCACGGGCGGCAGCCGCATCACCGCCCTCGAGGGGGACGTAGTCGTCAAGGCCATCGACAGTTCGGCAGTGACAGCCGATGCCGGTGCGGTGGCTGTGGCCCTGGCCAGTGGGCAGGGTACGGGTTCTGGTGTCTCGGGCTCCGTGGGCGTCGCGATCGCGCTCAATTCCATCCAGACCGATGTCTTGGCCAAACTCGAGGAATCCAAGGTGGAGGCCGAGTCGATCGATGTTCTTGCCAGGTCAATTAAGGATCCCGCCTCGTCGTCGGCCTATCGGATCGACGCCCTGGCCTTTGGTGTGGCGGGTTCTGGGGCGAAGTCGTCAGCGCAGGGCCTCGCCGGGGCCTTTGCTGGGGCCGGCTCGGGCGCTCGCAATCGTATTGACAACTCGATCACCGCGTCGGTCATAAACAGCAACGGCGCGAATGGTCTGCTGGCCGGGCAAGGCGGGGTCACGATCGCTGCGAGTGATGATTCGAGCATCCGGGCCGACAGCGGCGGTCTGGCCATCGCTGTCGGGCTGAGCAAAGGGAACGCCGGCGCCGGAGGTGTTGGCGTGTCGGTGTCACTCAACGAGATCGGCACGCAGCGTGGGCATAGCGTCGCTGCCTCGATCGACAATTCCACGATTGTGTCGCAAGGGTCTGTGTCCTTGACAGCCGTGTCGACCGCGAAGATCGACGCACTTGCCATGGCAGGTGCGGTTGCGGCGGCGAACTCGAGCGGGAATAGTTTGAGCGGGGCCCTTGCCGGGGCGGGCGTAGGCTCGATCAATACGATATCGATGGATATCAAGGCCGAAGTCCTCAACAAAAGCAGCATCACCGTCGTCGGTGGCATGACCATCAAGGCAGAGGATTCCTCGGCCATCGACACCAAGGCGCTGGCCGGGACCATCAGCCTCTCGAATTCATCGGGGGGTGGCAGCGGCTCGCTGGCGATCGGCATTTCGATCGCCAAAAATGAAATTGACAACGCAGTCCGCGCGGCAATCGACGACTCAACGGCAACGGCCACTTCTGGCAACCTAGAAGTTCTCGCCAAGAGCCGTGCGAGGATCGAAGCCGTCGCTGTGGCTGCGAGCGTGTCGGTTGCAAGTGCGAAGACAAGTAGCGTCAGCATCGGTGGCGGCGGCGCAGCGGCATTCAATACCATCTCCGGTAGTACCGATGCGGAGATCACCGCCGAGAGCACCGTCACGACTACCGACGGAGGGGTCTTTCTGCAGGCGTTTGATGAGGCCAACATCAGTGCGACTATTGCAGCCGTTGCATTGGGCATCGGAGTGAGCAGCTCTGGGTCCGCGGGCGCCGCTGCGATCGGTGCGTCGGTCGCGAGAAACCGGATTGGTTACGACGACGACGACGACAAGAGCACGTCGCGGATCAGGGCTCAGGCCAACAATTCAAAAGTTAACTCGGCCGAAAGCCTCACAGTGGCCGCCACAGCCAATCCGTCGATCGACGCCACGGTGGTGAGTGCATCGGTAGCCGTGTCGGCAGGAAAGAATGCAGTCGGCCTCAGTGGCGCTGGATCGCAGACGACCAACCAAATCGCGACGACGGTCGAGGGCTCGATCGACGGCATTGGCCCGGACTATGGGATTTCCGCTGGCAGCATCTCGGTTACGGCCACAGACTCGTCGCGGATCGTGGCGACAGCCGGGGCGGCCGCTGTCGCGGCGGCGGTTTCCAAGACGGGCCCTGGCGTTGCTCTCTCAATCGCAGTCGGTTTGGCCGAGAATATCATTGACAACGACGTTATAGCCGCGATCAAAAACTCCGACAGCGTAACTTCAACCGGTTCGATCACCGTCGATGCGCGGACACTCGGCCGCACCATGCTGGCACCCGATTTTACCTCGGCCTCGGGGAGCCCGACGCTTTCGGTAGGCCAGACAGTCAAATTGGCCGACGACTACGCCAATGGCGGCCAGGGCGGGAGAACCTATGCCTATCGCGGGTTCGTGGCCGACTACGACATCACCAGCGTCAATTTCACCAACTCTGAGACCAACGCCAATGTCTTCCAAGGTGATCTGGTAAGAGTTTCAGGCGGAGCGATCTACAGCTATATCGGTAACGACAACAGCAACCAAGGCATCCAACTAAACCTCTCGAACCAAAACTACTCCGATACGGCCAATTGGGAGCCAGCGACTGTCACGCTAAACACCGGCAATACAGTAAAAACAAATTCAGATACCTACTACCGTTACTTGGGCAACGACGGCACTGTGAGCCTTGGACAGGAAATCTTTACCGACACCTCGCGTTGGCAATTGATTTCGCCTAACACGATCGATCTAGCAAACGCCGATTACTCCAATACCAAACTATGGGAAATCTCCGATGGATCCATCACCACAACCGCAGTGGCTGCGTCTTTTGCTGCCGCCTTTGGAAAAACAGCAGGGGTGAGTGTCAGTGGTGCGGGAGCTTACTCTCGCAACCGAATACTTTCCAAGACCAATGCTTTCGTAGACAACAGTACCATCACGGCCACTGGCAATCTCGAAATCCAGTCTCTGAATACTTCCATGATCGACGCGAAGGTCGTCGCGGCGTCGGTTGCAATAGGCGCTAGCGGCAAGGTGGGAGTAGGAGCTTCGATCGGCGCAGCAATCGCCGAAAACCTTATCGGCCGGGCCGATTCATCGAATACATCACCAACAACCGAAGTGAAAGCCTATGCATCTGATTCGGGAATGATCCTCAGCGGCGGCTTGGATATTCATGCCAACGATGCTGCACAGATCAATGCATTGGTCTTCGCCGGCTCTGTCGCCGTGGCTATAGGCGGGCAAGTTGGCGTGGGAGCCAGCGGTGCGGGCGTCTCAGGGATCAATAAAATCTCTACCGATGTCCAAGCCTACATCGACGGGGACAATCGAGCCAACGCAACCTCAGAAGAATCAGGAATCCAAGCCACTGCGGTGGCAATTCAAGCGACGGATTCAACCCGAATCGATGCTTTGGCAGGAGCGGTCAGCGTTGCAGCAGCCTTCGGAAAAATCGGAGTCGCAATCTCGGTTGGTGCATCTCTTGCAACCAATGCCATCGACATCAATACGTTTGCTTATATCTCAGATGTAGACAGTAAGTTCGATACGAATCAAGGAGCAATCCTGGTTGAAGCCCAATCTAACTCGGAGATCCAATCGACAACCTTTGCAGCGTCCGTGGCAATAGGAGGAGGCGGTACCATAGGAGTTGCGGTTTCCGGAGCGGTAGCCACTGCAACCAATACGATCACATCCAAAACGAATGCTTACATCGAAAATAGCGTTCTAGGTGCCGCCTCGGATAAGGTTGGAAAGGTCGATGTGCTGGCTTCTAGTTCATCGCTCATCGATGCGGTGGTAGCCGTCGGAAGCGCTGCGGTTGGTATCGGATTGTCCGGTGCAGGCGTTGGTGTAGCCGTCGGAGTTGCCATTGCAAGAAACTTTTTAGGTTACGCTCCAACAGGAGGGACGGTCACAGGGTCTGTTGTAGATGCGACAAGTACCCCTGTTTCGACGTTGACTCAAGGCATGAAGGTTCGCATTGTCGATGGATCCCTAGCTGGTGAAGTCTACGAATACATCGGCACGACGACGAGCGATAGCGATCCAAACACCGCTGGCGATCAACTTTTTGATCTGAAGCAACAGCAATTCCGCGATTCCTCGTTGTGGAAGCATATCAATGCCGCCACCCATGGAGCGGAAATCAAAGCCTACGTTCGAAACGCCTCGATTCACTCAAGCGGATCACTCAATGTACAAGCTGATTCGACGCAAGGTATCACCTCCGAAGTCATCGGCGTTTCCGTCGGCGTAGGCGCCGCCAGCGGTGTTGGAGTAGGCGCATCAGGTGCTGGAACCTACGCGGAAAACCGAACGTTGACCGATATCCGTGCGAACATCGACGGAGTCGGATCGATCGCGACGGCAGGCGGTATTACTGCAAACGGAATCTCGGTGGTCGCAACCGATAGCGCTAAAATTGATTCAACGGCCGTGGCTGCGTCGCTCGCAGCAGGCATCGGCATAGGATCCGTTGGTGTGGGCATCTCGATCGGAGTTTCGCTTGCGAGCAATTCGATCGAAAACAACGTTACGGCCAGCATTACCGATTATGGTTCCGTCCATAGCACCAACGGTATCGTGGTCGATGCGAAAACGCTCTCAGGAGCTGCACCTGCTTCAACGTACTCCTCCTCTTCGGGCACACAGACGCTGGTTCGCGGAGATACCGTTTCCCTTTCGAGTTCCTATAGCAGCGGAGGACTGCCTAGTCGACAATATCGCTATCGTGGTTTTACCGCCGACTACGACATCGCCAATATCCAGTTGACCAATACCCAAACCAGTGCGAAAGTTTATCAAGACGATTTGGTGAGAGTATCCGGGAGCAAGATCTACTCCTATGTCGGTAGCGATAACAACAACAGCGGCGTAGACCTGAATTTAACGACACAGAATTATGCAGACCAAACGCGTTGGAAGCTTGCGACGATCCTGCTAAAGACCGGCAATACGGTTAATACCTCCAGCAGCAATACCTATCGATACCTGGGAGCAAACGAGACGGTCTGCCTTGGTGAAGAGAATTATTCAAATACCAGCCGATGGCAGGTCATTTCACCAAACAGCTACAACCTTGGCAATGTCGATTTCTCGGACACCAAGCTCTGGGAAATATCCGACGGTTCGATCACCGCCACGAGTGTCGCAGCCTCCATGGCGGCCTCGTTCGGTGCAGTCGCGGGCATCTCGGCAAGCGGTGCTGGGGCAACCGCTCGCAATAGCATTCTGTCGAAAACGAACGCCTACATAGGAAATAGCACGTTCACTTCCACGGGCAACGTGAACATCCTGTCGAGCAACACGTCCAAGATCGACGCCAAAGTCATCGCGGCCTCTGCGGCCATCGGAGCCAGTGGAACCGTTGGCGTCGGTGTCTCGATCGGAGTTGCCATTGCGGAAAACCTTATCGGATGGAATTTGTTCGATCAAGAATCCCCAGCACAAGTGCGAGCTTATCTATCCAACACCGGAATGAACGTTACTGGAGCCACGCAGCTCAACGCCAGCGATCGAGCAGATATCAATGCGTTGGTCTTCAGCGGATCGGTCGCTGCAAGCGGCGGAACCGTTGGCGTCTCGGCTAGCGGCGCTGGGGCGTCGGGTACCAACAAGATCTCAACCGATGTCCAAGCTTTTATCGATGGTGACAATCGAACTGGGGCAACGCTGAGCAACTCAGGCATACGAACCAATACGCTGAGTGTATTGGCCACCGATTCGAGTCGCATCGACGCCTTCGTTGGATCCGCCAGCCTGGGTGCTTCTTTCGGTGGAGTCGGAGTGGCGGTTTCCGTTGCTGCGTCCGTAGCCAAAAACATGATCGATAACGCTACGTTCGCTTACATCAACAACGCCGACAATGGGGTAACTACCTCAGGTGGGGCAATCATTGTCGATGCGAAATCCAACTCGGAGATCTCCTCGACCTCGATGGCTGCATCGTTTGCCTTAGGGGGTGGAGGCGTGGGAGTCGCCGTCTCGGGAGGTTCGGCCAATGCGACAAACTCGATTCTTTCGAGCGTCAATGCTTATGCCACCAACAGTATTCTGGGGACTGACGCGGTTAAAGCTGGCAAGGTGGATATCCTTGCGTCGAGTTCGTCGACGATCGATGCGACTATCGCGATGGGAAGTGGAGCGGTCGGAGTGGGAGCAGGAGCGGGAGTCGGTGTTGCACTTGGAGCATCCGTGGCGCGCAATTACATCGGTTATACACCAACCGGTGGAACTGTCTCCGGAACGATCATCGACGCAACGGGTACTCCGGTGTCATCCTTGACCCAAGGCATGAAGGTTCGCCTATTAGATGGCGCGCTTGTGGGCGAAATCTATGAATACATCGGTACTACCACGAGCGACAGTGAACCAAATACAAGCGGCAGCCAAACCTTTGATTTAAGGCAACAACCGTTCCGCGACTCCACGCTATGGAGACATGCGAACGCTAATGCAAATGGATCCGAAATCAAAGCCTACGTCAAAAACGTATCGATCATCTCTAGCCAACCGTTAACGGTCCAGGCCACTTCGACGCAGTCGATCGATTCGCTTGTAATTGGAATCGCTGTAGGTGTCGGAGCATCCTCGGGCGTCGGCGTTGGGATTGCCGCCGCCGGTAGCTATGCCGAAAACTACTCTCTTACCATGATCAATGCGACACTCGATGGTACCGGAACGATTGCCGGTGCAGGTGGTATTACGGCAAACGGAATCTCGGTGTTGGCAACCGATGGTTCCCAAATCGATTCCTCGACCGTTGGGGCATCGCTGGCAGGTGCAATCGGCGGAGCTGGGGTGGGAATTAGCGTATCGGTCGGAATCGCGCTGGCTTACAACAGCATCCAAAATGATGTCACTTCGAGCATTACAGACTTTGCGTCCGTCGATAGCACCAACGGGATTTTGGTCGATGCAAAAACATCCTCTGGTTCGACAAAGAACGCAACCTACACAACATCCTCGGGTACAAAAACCCTGACTGCCGGCCAGACCGTGCAACTTGGCTCAACGTACTCCCTGGGCGGTCAAGCAGGTCGACAATACCGCTACCGCGGATTTACGGCCGACTACGACATTACCGATGCATCATCTCAAGGGAATCAGTCATCGGTTCTTTTACGGGCCGGCAACACCGTAAAACAGGGATCGAACAGCTATTATAAGTACAAAGGTTCCGAGGGATCGATCGTCCTGAACAACGAGAACTTTTTAGACACTGAACGATGGGAACCGATCTCCCCGAACACCTACGACCTCGGGGCGATCGATTATGCCAACACCAAACTCTGGGAAATATCGGATGGTTCAATCACCTCCACGAGCGTTGCAGCATCCTTGGCCGCATCGTTTGGCGGCGTTGCGGGTGTAAGCGTCAGTGGTGCTGGTGCCAATTCCACGAACCGCATCTTGTCGAAGACAAATGCGTTCATTCATAATAGCACGGTGGTTTCCACAGGCAATGTCGATATACAATCAAGCAGCTCCTCAAAAATCGATGCCAAGGTCATAGCTGCATCGGCCGCAGTCGGCGGCGGTGCGATCGGTGTCGGCCTCTCGATAGGAGCTTCGATATCGCGCAACTTCATAGGGTACGACCAGGCAGGCACGACGGTCCCCGATGTCGGAGTTTTCGCACGATCGGTCGATAGCGACATCACCTCTGCGGGTCGGGTCAGCGTTACGGCGCTCTTCGGCGGAAAAATTGATTCACAAGTGCTGGCCGGGTCCGCTGCGATCTCCGGTGGCGGTCTCGGTGCCTTGGCCGCGGCGGGCGCCGGTGCCAGTGTCACCAACAAGATCTCGAGCAATGTCACGGCTAAGATCAAGGATACGGCGACCAGCGTTCGGAAGGTCTCCGCGAAGTTCGTCGACGTGATGGCCTCCGACACCTCGTCAATCATCGCTTCAGCGGGTGCAGTCGGCATCGCGGCGTCGTTCGGCGGTGTCCTATCGGGCGCGGTGGCGATTGGCGTGGGTCTTGCGAAGAACACGATCGACGTACCAGTAACGGCCACGATCGAGGACGCCCGCGTGACCAATCCGGCCGCGGTCTCGGGTCTCGACGCGACGTTCGACACACTGACGCTCACCGATCACGGTCTCTCTTCGGGCGACACCGTCACCTACACCCCGGGCGGCTCGGCGGTGCTCGGCGGGCTGGAGGCGAATCGCCAGTACCGCGTCGTCACGGTGGACGCGGACACGCTGAAGCTCGGCGCGACGTTCGCCGCCTCCGCCATCGACGCCACCGCCAACACGATCACATTCGCCACGCCGCACTTGCTCTGGGACGGTGATGCCGTCGTCTACACGGCGGCCTCGGCCGCCGGCGGCCTGACGACCGGCACGACGTACTTCGTCAAGGTGGTGGACACCACAAAGATCCAGCTTGCGACGATGGCAGGCAACGTGATCGACCTCACGTCGGAAGGCGGGGCCGACCAGGAACTCCGCCTCGACCTGGTGGAGGTCGGCGCGGCCGCCGACACGCTGAAGATCGCCAACCACGGGCTTTCCACCGGCAAAATCGCCACCTACACCCCGGGCGGCTCGGCGGTGCTCGGCGGGCTGGAGGCGAATCGCCAGTACCGCGTCGTCACGGTGGACACGGACACGCTGAAGCTCGGCGCGACGTTCGCCGCCTCGGCGATCGACGCCACCGCCAACACGATCACGTTCGACGAGACGCACCTTTTCCGGGACGGCGATGCCGTCGTCTACACGGCCGGTTCACCGGCCGGCGGGCTGACGAGCGACTCGAAGTACTTCGTCTGGGTGGTCGATGGCAGGACGATCAGGCTCGCGACGACGAAAGACGGCGCCGCGATCGATCTCACGTCGGCGGGCGGGGCCGGCCAGGAGTTGCGGCTCGACCTCCCCGCCTCTTTCGGGGCGTTCTCCGGCACCGGCCACCAACTGCGGGGCGCGTCCGTAGGCGACGTGACGGTCACCGCCACCGGCGCGGCCACGATCACGGCGACGGCGACCGCGGCCGCGGCGTCGGCGAGCGGCGCGGGACTCGGCAGCCTTGCGCTCAGCGGGGCCGGCGCCGAGGCGAACAACACGATCCAGCCGAGCGTGAAGGCGACGATTTCGGGCAGCACCGTCACGAGCGCCGCCGACGTCGTGGTGAAGGCCAAGATGCAGGGCACGATCGACGCCATGGTCGATTCAGGCTCCGCGGCCATCTCGGGGGCGGGCCTCGCGGCGGGTGCCGCGGCGATCGGTGCGTCGCTGGCCACGAACACGATCGGCACGACCGGCAGCCGCGCCGAGGTGAAGGCTCTTGTTACTGACTCGACGCTCACCGCCGCGGACGACGTGTCTCTCACGGCCACGAACCACGCGTCGGTCGAAGCCACGGTCGCGGCGGTGTCGGCGGCGCTCGCCATTGGCGGTGCGGCGGCCGGCGGTGCGGCGGGTGCGGGCTCCGACGCCTGCAACTCGATCGCCACCGACGTGGCGGCCACGCTCTCCGGTGGCACCGTCTCCGCGGCCGACACCGTGGCGATCCATGCGGCCGACACGACCATGATCGAGGCCGAGGCGCTCGCGGCGGCCGTGGCCGGCGCCGCTTCGTTCGGCGTGTCGGTGGCCGTGTCGGTGGGCGTGTCCATCGCCAGGAACACGATCGACTCGAAGGTGGCGGCCGGAGTGGCTTCGGGTGCGACGGTTAACACGGCGGCGGTGCTCGACATCAGGGCCGACACGGCCGCCACGATCTCGGCGCTTTCCGCGGCGGCATCGGTGGCCGCCGCGTCCGGCGCCCTTTCCTACTCGGCGGCCGGAGGCGGCGCCGAGAGCACCAACACGATCACCACCGACACCCGGGCCACGGTGACGGGCTCTACACTTGCGCTCCCCGGCGACGTCTCGGTGGCCGCCACCGTGGCCCCCAAGGCCACGACCACCGTCGGCTCGGTGAACGCCGCGGGCGGGTCGCTCGTGTCGCTTGCCGCCGGCGGCTCGGTGGCCAGCGTCACGATCAATCCCACCGTGGACGCGTCGATCACCGGTTCCACCGTCACCGCCGACGACGTGGATGTGCGGGCCACGGTCACGCCCGAGGCCACCGCCAGGGCCTACGGCGTCAATGCCGGCTCCGCCGCCGTCGGTGTGTCGAGTTCGAGGATCGACATCACGCCGGTTCTCTCCGCGACCTTGGGGGGCTCGATCACGGCGAATTCACTCGACGTGGCGGCCACGTTGGCCCGACCGACATCGGCCGCCACGGCCGCCGCCACCTCCACTGGGGCCGCGGGCGGCCTGCTGATCGGCATCGACGCCACCCGTTCCGTCGTCACGCACGGCGGCTCCGTCACGGCGGCGATCGCCGCCGCCGCCACGCTCACCGTGTCTGGCGCGACGACGGTGGCCGCCGCGAGCAGCGGCCGGCACACGGCCGAGGCCAATAGCGTCGCCGGCGGCATCGTGGCGGTGGGAGTCAGTTCGTCGAGCGCGACATCATCGGCCACGGTGGCGGCCACGGTCGGCGTCGGGGCCACGGTCACCGGCGGCTCGCTCTCCGTGGCGGCCGCCCGCAATCACGACCAGTTCGCCGACAACTTCGCCGGCGGCGGCGGCGTGGCGGCGGGGGCCTCGGCCACGGCGAACACGCGGCAGACCGGCACCGTGACGGCCGGCATCGGTGAGAACGCCGTCGTGACGCTTGGCGGCACGCTGGCGGTCGACTCGACCTCGACGGCCACGCTGAATGGCCGAGTGAAGGCGGTGAGCGGGGGCCTGCTCGCCGGCGCCGGCGCCGACGTTTCGAATGCGGTCGAGAGCGGCGTCACCGCCGCGATCGGTGCGAACGCGCAGGTCGCGGGTCGGTCGATCCTCGTGAGCGCGGGCAACGTGCTCGAGAAGCCGACCATTGCCGGTGGAAACATCAAGGGCGGCACCGGCGGCTTGGTGGCGGGCGCCAGCGCCACGAGCGTGACAACGGTGTCGTTCGACACGAAGGTCGATGTTGGCACGGGAGCACGGCTGACGGGCACCGGCACCGAGGCCACCGCAGGCGAGTTCTCGCTCGAGGCCGACAACCGCATCCGGGCCTTCGACTCCGTGGCCTTCACCACCGGCGGCGCCTTGTCCGGGGCCGGGGCGAAGTCGATCGTCAAGACCACGCAGGACAAGGCCACGGTGGCGATCGGTGCCAACGCAAGGCTCACGAGCCCGGGCGACATCCAGATGTCGGCCCGCGGCGGCGGCGAAGTGAGCGTCGCCACGAATGTGGAGACCTACGGCGTCGCCACGGTCGCGGTCGCCGACTCGCTGGCGGACATCCGCCCGGTGAATCTGGTGACGTTCGGCGGCAACGCCACGGTGGCCGCCTCCGGCAACGTGCTCGTCTCCACCGGCACCGACACGTCCTTCAACCGCGACGCTTACACGCTCACAGCGCGGACCGACAGCTTCGCCGGCAGCGCAATCCCGATCGACGACGTCGACTCATATGCGCGGCTGTTCTCCGACAACCAGATCGTCGTGTCGGCCGGGGCCGTCGTGACGTCGGCCAAGGACATCAAGCTCCACGCCGAGCGGTTCGGCTTCGGCACGATGGAGAGCAAGGCCAAGGCGGTGAACTGGGCGAGTGCCACGGCCTCGGGGATCAATTCGGCACTCGGCGGCTCGGAACTGATCGCTGGCGACGTGGAGACGAGGTGCACGGGCGTGGTCACGGTCGAGGGCACGCTCCAGACCGGCACCACGCGGAATCGCACGCTCGTGCTCGGCGAGAGGCCACTTTCGGGCAATCCGAGCGGCTGGAATCGGCAGACCGGCGTCGTGACCGCGATCGACAATCCGTCGGGGCTCGACCTCACGGTGGGCCAGCAGCTGCTCGAGTCGAGCCTCATCCAGCAGCTCCAGGCCGCCAAGGAAAGCAGGAACATCTACCTGGGCACCAATCCCACGATGGTGGCCTTCTACGACTCCGAGATCACGAGGATCACGGAGGAACTGCTCGCCAATGGACTCGCCGAGGAACTCTACAACTGGGACACGGCCAGCGGCACCCCGAGCGTGATGCTGGGCGACGCAGTCCGCGTGAACGCGGAGTACGATTCCGCCAAGGGGGGCGGACCGCGGAACAAGTTTTATCGATACAAGGGAACGCCCGGGCCGCTCGCGCTCGGCTCCCAGGACTACACCATCACGGCGAACTGGACGCCGCTCGCCGCCGTCGACATGGTGACGCCCATCGAGCGGTATGTGATGACGGTCACGGTCGGCCCGGCGACCGCCCAGGCGGGCCTGATCGATATTCGCGCCGACGCATTCGTGGGCGGTGGCGTCGTCAACGCCCCGCGCGACGCCGCGATCACGATCACCAACCACACGCCTGCCCAGCTGATCATCGCCGGCCTGACGATTCCCGAGCAGGTCGGGGGCGTGTTCCTCAACGGCGATGCCGTCCTCGACATGGCCGCGATCAACACTCGAAACGACAAGAAAAGCGACGTCACCGGTGCCACGCTCGACACCGCCCGCTTCACGACGCTCACGCCGGCTACCGCCGCCACGTCGGGTGCGGAAGGCCCCGCGATCACGCTCACCAACACGTTCAACGGCGACCTCTGGACCGGCACGGACACCTACGCCAGCCCCGACCTGGTCATCCAGGGCGACATCACCAACTACAGCGGCAGCGTGACGCTCGAGTCGCAGGGGAGCGTGGTCACGAAGGGGAGCATCCGATCGGGCTCCGTGTCGATCGTGGCGGGCGACACGCTGCTCGTCGACGGGGCGAGCGTCTGGGGCGCGGCCGGCGACCCCTACGGGAAGCTCAAGGGTAGCGGCAACGGGATCACCGAATACGACCAGACGGCCCTGAACCAGCTCACGACCGCCGCCACCACGCCGAGCGTGCTCGCCTCCACGATCACCGTGAACGCGGAGTACATCAATCTCAACGGCCTGATCCAGAGCGGCAAGGCCTCCTACGCGCTTGTCATACCCACGTCGGTCAACACGGAGATCGACCAGATTCGCGGCGACCGCTCGACCGACCGGCTCACGCGGCTCTCGGTGAGCAACACCGACTTCAGGGTGTTCTATGACCGCTTGGACAACAAGATCGTCGTCCGCGAGGTCCGCTCGAGCGGCGGCAACGTGCAGCTCACCGGCCACATCGTCTCCACGGGCGCCGGCGAGATCCGGGTGCTCGATGGTTACGCCGCCGTCTCCATCGATAATCAAACCAAGTATGACATCGCCGTCGAGCGGATCGACGTGTCGCAGCGGGGCGCCGGCACGCTTCTGCTCGCCGACAAGGCGAAGGCCCCGTCCAGTTTCACCTACAACACCGGCAGCGGCACCCAGACGATCAAGCAGAACGAGACTGTCCTGGTGAACTCCGACTACACAGGTGGCGGCACGCCCGGCGCGGTTTACAAGTTCGTCGGCACCTCGTCGCTCAATCTCGGAACGCAGAATTACGCGGACACGAGCCTCTGGGAGCCCGTCCCCGGGGCCCGGGCCTCGACGTACCGGAGCACCGCGACGCGGGTCATGAAAGCGGACGACACCGTCACCGTGACCGCCGGCTACACCGCCGGCGGCACCGCGGGGGCGGTCTATCGCTTCATCGGCAACGCTGCCACGCTCAATCTCAGCACCCAGGACTACCGCAACCGCGACAACTGGATCCAGGTGCCGCTGGCCACGCTTTACAGCCGCACGGTGCCGGGAGCGATCCTGCCGACCGACGGCACCTACACGCCCGCCGCCAACTGGCGGTACGGCTTCTCCGTGGGCATGCAGACGGCCACCCGCACCACGACGACCTATGGCACGTCGGCCTGGCTCGGCATCGACGCCCTGGCCGCCGACCCGAGCAACGTCCGGGAGGGCCCGACGACGGAGGTCATTTCCCAGCCGAAGCTGTTACCGGCTGGAACCTACTTCTACAAGGCGGCGACGGAGGAGAAAGACTACGTCTGGGACCCAGAAACCTACCCCTTGGAGGCCCCGAAGAAACACCTCGTCCGCAAGTGGCAGACGAGCACCTGGTATGGCAAGAAGACCTACTACGAAAAGTGGACCGTTGAAGAGAAGACGGAGACGGTCTCCACCCACACGTTCAAGGCCGACAGGGACGTCACCATCAAGTTCATCGGCGCCGACACAGGCAGCGTGAGCGTGACGTCGAACTCAGGCGGCCGGATCCTCGTCGACGGTTCGATCGTCAATCCCACGGGCACGACCATCCTCACGGCCAGTGCGGGCATCGTGCAGACCAACGCCGACGCCAGCGTGGGGGGCAAGTCGATCGTGGTCACGGCGACGAACGGCGCGATCGAGGGACGAGGCACCACGGTCGAGACCACGGCGGACGGCAAGAGCGTCTCTCGGCCCGCGAGGCTCGTCACCAACATCGCCGATGCCGGGGGCACGAGCCTCAAGGCCACCGCCTCAGGGGCGATCACGATCGCGGAGCTGAGCGGCGGCCTGCCGATCGACGCGATCAATTCGACTGGCCGGAGCACGGTGATCCTCTCCGCCCCGGATGGCATCACACGGGCCGTCGGCGCTAATGCTTCGACGGCAGCGGTCACGGGGGGCTCGATCTCGCTCACAACCTCGTCGGGGGGCGTGGGGACCTCCGGCACGGCGTTGACGATCGACCAGGGCAGCCAGGACACGCACGTGGTGGACGTGGCGGCCAAGGGTGGCATCTATCTCCGGGAGATCGACGGCAACCTCCGGGCGCGGACGATCTATTCGACCAACGGCGACGTGGCGATCACGGTGTCGGCCGGGTCACTGATCGACGCCAACCGCGTCGAGACCCGTGACGAGCGGGCCCGCGAGCAACTCATCCCCACCGTCTGGGGCAGCCTCCAACTCACCGCCGGCACGGGCGCCCAGGCCAAGATCGACCAGACGCTCGCCGATTTCGCCGCCAGCAAGACCCGCGACTACCAGCAGTATTGGAAGTGGCGGAACACGACGGCGAAGCCGGCCGAGTACGACAACACCGTCACGATCCGCCTGACCGCGGAGGAAGACGCCGCCTACCGTGCCTACTACGACGGGCTGGGCAAGTCGCCGGCGGAGATCGATGCCGCGATCACCACGCTGGAAAACTCCCGCACGCAGCAATATCATTCGCTGCACGATGAGTTCGCCGCCTACGACCGCGGCGGCTACGCAGCGGGCGACCTCACGGCGGAGTTCGTCGAAGGCTTCACCTACGTATTGTCTGCCCAGGAAGACTCGGACCTCCGGGCAGGCTTCAAAATCTGGACCGAAGACGAACTGCTCTACATGGTCGGCGGCGGCCTCCTCAAGCCGGTGACCGACACCCAGATCACGATCGAGGATGACAACATCAAGGGCCAGAGCGTCACGATCGTGACGACCGCCAAGACGGGCGTGGCCGGCAGCGGCGCCGTCGGATCGTTCTCCGCGCCTATCACGATCGATCTGTCCCGGAAACTCACGACCGACGAGCGGGTGATCCTCGCCGCCGCCGAGCGGGCCGACGTTACGTTCATCAGCGGCACGAAGTTCACGGGCGCCGTCACGTTCGCCCGAAACGCGACCGGCGGCGACACGCTCACCCGCGCGAGCGGCTCCTGGGCCGACGACGGCTTCGCGGCAGGCAAGTACATCCGCGTCGAGGGCCGCACGTCCAACGCCACCCCGGACCGCACCGTCTGGGAAATCAAGAGCGTCGCGGGCAACGTGCTCACGCTCGTCCGCACGAACCAAGTCGTCCCTGAATCCGGCCGCACGGTCACCATCACGCCGGTGGTGCTCAACCCGCAGCCCGACCTGACGCCCATCAGCGGGCAGAAGTTCACCGGCGCCGTGACGTTCGCCCGAAACACCGGCGGCGACACGCTCACCCGCGCGACCGGCTCCTGGGCCGATGACGGCTTCGCGGCAGGCAAGTACATCCGCGTCGAGGGCCGCACGTCCAACCGCACCCCGGATCGCACCGTCTGGGAAATCAAGAGCGTCGCGGGCAACGTGCTCACGCTCGTCCGCACGAACCAGGTCGTCCCTGAATCTGACCGCACGGTGACGGTGACACCGAGGGTGCTCGACCCGCAGGCCGCGAACGCGACTCCGACCGCCATCGATGTCGCCCAGCGGGACGACATCGACCTCACGATCGCCTTCTCGGGCACGCTCGACGTGACGTCGGCCGCCTACGCCTTCGTCGGTTCCGAGTCCGACCTGGCCGTCATGCAGTTCAAGGCCGGCGGCGACGCCACCGTGAAGACGGGCGGGAAGATCGAGGCCGCGGCCGGCACCGCCACCACCACGGTGGTCGTGAGCGGCACCAATCTCGTGCTCGAGGCCTCAGATGGCGGCATCGGCACGCAGGCGCTGCCGCTGCGGCTCGACGCCGGAGCCACGGGCATGCTCACCGCCCGGGCCATCGGTACGGTCTTTCTCACGGAAGACGCGGGCGACATGCGGGTGGAGACGATTTACTCGGAACAGGGCGACGCCGTGCTCGTCACGCGGTCCGGCTCGATCCTCGATGGCAACGCGAGCGACCAGACGGACGTCAAGGCCGCGAGCATCACGCTTACGGCTGGCGGCACCGGCACGGTCGGCACCGCCCTCGACCTGCTCGACGTCGAGCAGGTCGAGGGCGAAACGCTCACCGCGACCGGAACGGGCGTGTTCGTCCGAGAGGCCGTGGGCACCATGCGGATCAACACCATCTCGGCCTCGGCGGGCGACGTGATCCTAGAGGCCAAGGGCTCGATCCTCGATGCCGACGTGGCGCCCGAGACCGTCGCGGCCGACGTCTCGGGCAATTCGATCACGCTGAAATCGGTCCTCGGCGACGTGGGCAACGCGGGCGCCGAACTCGAGATCGACAGCAGCACCAGCGCAGCCGGCCGGGTGAAGATCTCCGCGGGCCTGCACAACGTCTACGTCAACGAACTCACCGGCGATCTGCGGCTCGACACGATTGGCACCGGCGTTACGGCCACGTCGTTCGTGAGCGCCCTGGCCGGAAAGATCATCGACGCTCGGCTCGACCCCACGAGCTTCAACATCACCTCGGGCAAGGTCTACCTGTTCGCTTCCCAGGACATCGGGGCGGCCGACAAGCCGATCACGACGAAGATCGCCAACGTCGAGGGCAAGTCGACGACCGGCAGCAGCTTCATCGACAACACCGGCAAGCTGGTCGTCGGCGGCGTGACGGGCGGCACCAAGGGCATCGAGTCGGGTGGCCTGGTGCGGCTCACGGCCCACAGCCCGGTGGAGATCATCACGAGCATCACGGCGGCCGCGGACATCCTGGTCGAGGCACTCGAAAACCCGGCGAGTGACGGCGACGACATCACCGTCACGTCCACCGGCTCGCTGCGTTCGTCCAACGGCAAGGTCGTGCTCCACGCAGGCGACGACGTCAACCTCGCGGCGGGATCGGTCGTGGCCGCCACGACCTCTATCGAAATCCGCAGCGGCTACGAGGACGCCGACACCCGCGGATCAATGATCGACCTCGCCGGCGAACTGGAAGCGAAGCTCATCGAGGTGCGGGCTACGGCTTACGAAGACACGATCTCGGTCGCGAGCACCGCCGCGGTGAAAGGCACCCTCGTGGCACTGGGCCTCGGCGGCAGGGACACGATCACCAACTCTTCGGACTCGAGCCTTACGACTGCCGTCGGTGGGATCGTGTTCCTCGTTGGTGATGACGCCGACTTGACGCTCGACGCAACGACCCTCGTGCCGACGAAGGTGGTCTCGAAGCCCGGCACTGGTAACGACGACGAATTGGTCAACTCCGGCGGCTTCGCCGTGCTAGTCGGTGGGACGGGTGCCGACACGCTCACCAATGGAACCGGAAATTCGATCATCCTCGGCGACGAGGGTCTCGTCGAGCTTAAGGGCTCCGTCGTGACGGCGGTCAAATCGACCGGCACGGCAGGTGCTGCTGACACCATTGGGGCGGGGGCTGGCGGGAACATCATTATCGGTGGGGCAGGCGCTGATTTGATCACCGCCGGTGGCGGGCAGAACACCGTGCTGGGTGACGATGGCGAAGCCTATTTCTTCAATGACGGCACAGTACGTCTGATCCAATCGATCAATCTAGGCGTTGGATCCGACGATCGAATCACGCTCAACGATGGGGTCAATACGGTCATCGGTGGATTCGGTGCCGATCGCCTTGTTATGGGTGGCGGGGTGAACTATGTTCTGGGCGATGAGGGCAAGTTGGAGGTTCTCACAAGCAACGGCGTAGCGACGGGCCAAACGGTTCTTGAATCGCTCAACGGTGCCGTTGGTGGTATCGACGATATCGATGTCGGGGCAGGCAAGAACATCGTCGTTGGCGGTGCTGCCGGCGACTTGATCGATGTCAATGGAAATGCCGCGAACGCTTCTGCGGTCGTTCTTGGGGATAACGGAACAATGCGGCTTAGCAATGCCGGAGTGCTGCTGGAACTTCGCAGCACCGACTTTGCCTCTGGTGCGGCCGATCGAGTGAATCTAGTCTCTGGCACCAACGCCGTTATCGGTGGGGCGGGAGCCGATTTGATCACCGCCGGTGGTGGTCGAAACACCGTGTTGGGTGACGATGGCGAAGCCTATTTCTTCAGTGACGGCACAGTGCGTCTGATCCAATCGATCAATCTGGGCGTTGGAGCCGACGATCAAGTCACTCTCAACGATGGGGTCAATACGGTCATCGGTGGATTCGGCGCTGATCGATTGCTCCTCGGTGGCGGGTTGAACTATGTTCTGGGTGATGAGGGCAAGTTGGAGGTTCTTACAAGCAACGGCGTACCGACGGGCCAAACGGTTCTCGAATCGCTCAACGATGCCGTTGGTGGTATTGACGATATCGATGTCGGTGCAGGTAGAAACATCGTTGTTGGTGGCGCGGCTGGGGACTTGATCGATGTCAATGGAAACGCAGCCAATGCCTCGGCGGTCGTTCTTGGGGATAACGGAACGATGCGGCTTAGCAATGCCGGTGTGCTGCTGGAACTTCGCAGCACCGATTTTGCCTCTGGTGCGGCCGATACGGTGAACCTAGTCTCTGGCACCAATGCCGTTATCGGTGGGGCGGGAGCCGATTGGATCACCGCAGGTGGTGGGCAGAACACTGTGCTTGGCGACGAAGGCGAAGCATTCTTCTTTGACGATGGCAAGGTTCGTCTGATCCAATCGATCAATTTGGGCGTTGGAGCCGACGATCAAGTCACTCTCAACGATGGGGTCAATACGGTCATCGGTGGATTCGGTGCCGATCGATTGCTCCTCGGTGGCGGGTTGAACTATGTCCTGGGTGATGAGGGCAAGTTGGAGGTTCTCACAAGCAACGGCGTACCGACGGGCCAAACGGTCCTCGAATCGCTTAACAGTGCCGTTGGTGGCATCGACGACATTGATGTAGGGGCAGGCAGGAACATCGTCGTTGGCGGTGCTGCAGGCGACTTGATCGATATCAATGGAAATACCGCGAACGCTTCTGCGGTCGTCCTTGGGGACAACGGATCGATCGTTCTTACCAACTCGGGAACTCTTTTGGAGCTTCGAAGCTCCGATTTTGAGTTCGGAGGCGATGATCTGATCAACATCGTAACGGGAAGAAATTCAGTGATCGGCGGCCGAGGTGCTGACCTGATCACCGTCACGTCTGGAGACAACATCCTATTCGGGGACGACGCGGAAGCTTACTTCTTCGACGATGGAAAGATTCGTTTGCTCCAATCGATCAATCTCGGAAGCGGGGGTGCCGACACGATTGAGGTGTCCAATGGCAACAACAAGGTGATCGCTGGGCACGGAGATGACAATATCACCGTTCAAGCCGGCGTGTTGTTTGCGATGGGAGACGAGGGACGCTTTGAAGTGACCAATCGCGTGCTCGGTGTCGCGAATGAAATACTTTTGCAAACCATGAATACGTCGATGGGTAGCAGTGATAGCCTATCGATTGCCGGTGGTCGCATCGTCGCTTTCGGCGGTGGGGCAGACGACACGATCCAAACCACCCAGGGGAGCACCGGTCAGGTCATAGCGCTGGGTGACGGTGGTGAGGCGATCCTGGACTCCCAAGAGCGACCCGTGCGAATCAGCAGTATCGAACCGAACAGCGGTGGCGATGACTTGATCGTGTTGGGCAATCAAGATGACATCATCTCGGGTGGCTTCGGAGACGACACGATCCAAACCGGTGAAGGAAACAACATCGCCGTAGGCGACACCATCGATTTGCATTGGGATCTATACGGAACGAATCGGGTCCTGAATTTCGTCTCCGTAACCAGTGAAGATCCGTCAACTGCTGGTGACGACAATATCGTCAGCGGGAGTGGATCCGATGTTTTATTCGGTGGAAATGGTAGCGATACGATCGATGCGGGAGCAGGCGAAGACGTTCTAGCGACCCACAATGCCAGTTTGTATTTGCCGATACCACAAGTCGGATCGGTAAGTGGTTGGGGGATGGACCAACTTCCCAAGATCTTAGGGGGTGATTTATCATTGCAAGCAACCGAATACCTAGTGCCGATCAATCTCACGGGTGATCTTGGAGATGGAGCGGATACTGTTTACGGGGGTTCTGGAAACGACATCATTTTGACCACTCCGGGCGGTCATGACACGATCTATGATTTGTCAGGTTACGATACGATCAGCTTTCAATTGGCTAGCCAGGGGGTTGTATTCGATGTGGATTACTTGAATAAACGGCAGTACATCGTCACTCCGGGAGTTGCGAGCGACACCTCCGTGACGCTCATACGAGAGGGCTCCAGCGGGAATCTCAGTTCGATGGAGAATTTCATAGGTAGTCGATATTCCGACGTGATATACGCCAATCCGACGAGTGCCGCAAGAACGTTCAAGGGTGGTTTGAACGTCAATCATCCGGATGGACAACCGGGCGACGAATTGCGATTACGAACGAATGGGAACACGGTCATTGACAGCGGCAATATTCTATCGGTCGCTGGACTGGGGAACGTCTACCACTATGAATTTGAAACGATGGAATGGATCGATGGCGCGCCAATGTTCTTAGACGATGGTGATCAAGAGTGGTTTGACATCGGTTTTGGAACACGCATTTTGCAACCAAACCTGCTCGGAGGAGATGCCTATTATTCGACGTCGACCAAGAGCGATTCGAGCAATATTGCTGGCTGGAATTTCAGCAAGTTGAGTCCAGGGCCTTATCAAGTCTCCTTGAGTTGGCCCGATCCTGATCCCGCCAATATCTACTCTCCAAGAGTAACGGTCAGAGACGCCTATGGGAATATAGAAGCCCAACGGCAAATCAATCAGAAGACCGAGCCGGTGATTGGCAACTATCTCGGACAGAAATGGTACGATTTCGGGAGCACGATTGACATCGACAAGGATCGGTACTTCAACCTCGATTACAACGCGAGCATTCTGACTTATTTCTTGGCGGATGGTTTGAGGGTAGATCGAGTTAGGAAGAATTCCGCAGAGGTCCGTGTGATCGATATGGCAAGTGGGGGAGAGATCGCAAGTGGATTGACTTTTACAGAATTTGGGGACAACTACTACGGATCGGATGTTTATCGTGATTTCAGAATTGTTAATCTTGGAACGCAACCTCTTAAGCTCAACGTTGTCGATCGCGAGGAAGCGTCATCGGAAACGCAGTTTAGGATTGTCGATGGTTTGGTTTTGGAGGGTGCACACCGAAACTCGTTGCCGGAAGGTTTCTCATCGGCGGAAATCATTTATGCGAACAATGAGGTATCGGCGATTGCTCCGGGACAAAGTGCGGTCCTGCGAATTCGTGTCGACACGCTTAAGCCGGGCTATCACTTCGGGGACTTCCTGTTGGAGACCAACGATGTCAACGAGTCGGTGTTTAAACTGCCGATAGCCGCAAGGGTTGGCAGTATCGCGCAAATCCCTCGATTCGTCGACAACACATCCCCTGGTTTTGTGAGAGTCACCGGGACGGTTACCAGCAAAGATCAGGATGGTACTTACCGTGGCACGCAAAGCGTTGGTCGTTCGTCGACAAAGAACACGGTTCGATGGACGCAAACGGCTCTGCCAACGGCGAACTATCGGATTTCGACCACTTGGAGTGCATTGCCTCTGGGGGATGCCAAGGCAACTTACAAAGTGACTTGGGGTAACCAAACTCGGACGGTTGTTCTGAGCCAGCAGAAATCCCCGATGACCTACGCATCGAGTTTCCGTTCGGACAACGAGGAATGGGTTGACTTGGTACCTTCCGCAGACATCAAAGCGGGCGACGTTGTTCGAATCGAGCTTTCAGGGGGGCTTATTCTCGCCGATGCAATTCGCATTCAGCAAATTGGCCACGTGAATTATCCTAGCACTCCGATGCTGGAGTTGGTGGATAATACGACCGGTCAGAAGCTCAGTTCCCGTCAAGGGGTGTGGGACTTTGGGTCCTTGCAATTCGGGCAAACCGCGGAGCGGTTGCTTACTATCCGAAATACAGGGAACCTGGCAATGAATCTTGGTCAGGAGTTTAAACTCGGACCAGGCTTTAGCATCATCAACGATGCGAGCACGTTGAGAACGTTGCAGCCTGGCGGATCCACCACCTTGCGGGTACTTTGTGCACCGACCATTTTTGGATCGCTTCGTTCGGACTTGGATTTTCAAAGCAATGACGCGGAGAACGGTTCTGTTAGGCTAGTTCTGAAAGCCACGATGGTCGAGGAATTGATCACCACGGCTGACGATCCAAACAATTTCCGAATGGTCGGTGTTTCTATCCCTACAGGAACGGTAGCCCCGACAGGAAACTCCTTTAGCAAGAAGATTGCCGTTGGCTACAACGATGGGGACTCCGCTACATGGACATTCCCCAAACTGGAATCTGGTTTGTACAAGGTTTTTGCAACTTGGGACTCGAAACTGATCACATCGGGGGGGAATGTCAAACCGCCGATAGCCACCTCGGTTCCTTATGTGATCCAGGGGATCGATGGCGAAGTGTCTGTGACGGCGGTAGTCAACCAATCGCTTGGAGCCGATGACCAGTACAGCAACAACCGACGTTGGGAGTTTCTTTCTGATTTCCTCGTTACAGGTGACGCTCTGAGTATTACGGTCAAAAACTTAACGCCTGGGGCTGCGATTCACGCAGATTCGGTTCGTATCGTACGGATTCAATACCCTGAAGCGCGCGTGAGTGTGGATGGCAAACCTCTTGCATCCAGGAGCACGATCAACTTTGGAAGAGTCGATGAAGGGGAATCGGCTAGCAAGACGCTAACGATTTTCAATCCTTCGCCAATGCCTCTAGAGCTCAAGCAGATTTTGGAGATACCGGCAGGCTATACGACCGATTTCCAGCCCAAATATTTGGCCCCTGGGGAGTCGAGCGATATCCACCTAAGCCTCTCCGGAGACAAGCGGGGTTGGTACCGCGGAGACCTAGTTATTTCCACTGGAGATCCCTATGCGGGCGTATTCCGAGCCACTCTTTTAGGTGAGGTGATCAGCCCTGCTTTGATCGTTGACGATTCGGATTCACGATTGGTTTCCGTTGGGAATCAGCCCAGCAATAGGACTCAATCCACCGCCTACCTCGGTGGTTCGAAGGGGTTAGTGCTCGCAGGCGACCGTGCGACCTGGACAATCAATGACCTTGTTCCGGGCAAGTATCGCGTTTCGATGACTTGGGGGCCCCAGACCAGTGCACTTAATAACGCTCAGTTTGCAACGCAAACATCAAGCAATACGGTTCAATCGACCTTGGATCAGATCAAGTCCCCGAGCGATTACGGGACTGCATTTTGGGACAACGATCATTGGTGGGTGGATCTGGCCAGCGAGGTGACCGTCGGCGGCAACGGAATTTTGCAGGTCATCGCTTCTCATCCCGGGCCTAATTTCCGGGAAGTGACTTTGGACGCAATTCGAGTCGAACGCATCGAGGAACCGGTGACTGGAATCCCTGGCTTCCAATGGATTTCATCCGTCAACGAATACACGAGCACCGTGGTTCGTGGAAACCTCGATAACGGTTACAGGCTTGATTTCGGTACACAAACCTCTCCATTGTTTGTTGCCCCATCGGGGTCTCCAGAGGGACGAGAGTATCTGCGGGTCGATGAAACGACCGGCTATACCTACCGACGTGGATATGGATGGATTGGAGATTCACCCAATGCTTTGGATCAAGGAGGTGTTGGTTCGGACCTTAGCTCCTTGCTCAGAGACGGAGTCTGGGACACCCAAGAGCGGATCTTGAGATTGGATCTTCCAATCGGAGAATATCGCTTCACGATGTCGGTAGGGGATGCTTGGCGATGGGATCCGGTCCTTGAGCGACCTGTTGCGACAGGTGTCCAAGGTCAAAAGGTCACTAAACAGATCGAGCTAATCCATAACCGTGGAGGTGCGGTTCTGCTAGCGCTCAAGCCCGAGATCGGTTTGAACTACTGGATGCTCAGTAGTCTCGACGTGCAACGGGTAGAATCGGCGGTTACCGGCACTCTCGATAGGATTCCGGGTGGTAATTCGATGCAAGCTACGGCAAGAGCGAGCGGGGTACCGAGTGGTATGTACACGATCGATCTTGACAATGCGACATTCCGAATATCCGACGCGGACGCGACGATCAAGGGTCATCAGGTTTTTGTCGATAGCGCAGGTTTGCTCGAGATTCCTTACACACTCTCATCGGCAAGCGGGACGGTAGGAATAACGGCAACCCATGCTCAGGGAATCGCCGAGTATAGCGCTACGTTCTACAACAGTGCACCGAGCGTAAACCTACGGTTGGATCTCAACGGCTCAACGTCGCAAACCCAAGCTGGATACATCGCCCTTCCAGAGAAAACGTGGTACACACCGACCAGGGGCTATGGGTGGCAAAACCCTCTGGATACTTCCTATTCTATCCGAGTTGGAGTATTGTCCCCGCCCACGGAATCGCAGTGGGCGGATCGTACCTTCCCGGCGGCTTTCGATCAGACCAATATGATAGGAACGACTCTTACCGATTTGCTCAGGGATGGTCAGAAACAGACGACAACCCGGGAGTTTAGAACGGATCTACCCGATGGAAACTACACCGTGACGGTGACTGTCGGGGGACCGGCAGCGATGTCCGATATCGATATCGGAGTAGTCAATCAGCCGAACCAAGGCATCGCGAATATCAGCACCCTTGCGGGCGAATACAAGCGGATTAACTTCAACGCAACGGCAACAAGCGGCAGGTTGATACTAGCGTTTGCAAGTTCGATCGAACGGTCCGAATGGGCAGTCAATGCGATCGAAATCCGCAACCTTTTAGCGCCGATCTCGGTATCGCTCTCCGGTGGTAATCTGTTCGAAGCTGGGCGAGAGACACCTTATACGGTCAGCACGAGTGTTGCTCCAGGGACTTACTCACTAACGACTTCGATCGGCAATTTGATCGTCACCGACAATGATCAACGCTTGAGTGGAGCCCAGCTTTCTGTTGGGGCCAATGGACAATTGTCATTCCAAATCGGAAGCGAGCTACCTGGGCAAGGGGATGTGCTTTTGACGAGTCTCGACGGTAGTGTGCAGTATCGTATCTCAGTGGTATTCCGTTACCCGGTACTGCGAAGGATGGATTTCAACCATGCTCAGTCTCCATTGAATATGGATGGATTCCGAAGTGTTCTTCCGACAAACTTGTACGATTCGACTAAGGGTTTTGGTTGGAGTGCCCGTACCGGATCGGTCGACCGAACCGCAGCGGCTACGACCGTGGTCCCTCAACGATTGTTTCAGGATAAACATACCGGGGCCGTTCCTTTGTACTTCATGGTAGCCTCCGAGGAGGGCAAGACCTACGACATCCGATTCCACCTTGGTGATACCGTCGCTCGAGACCTGGAGATCTCTGTCAACGGCGATACGTTCCAGCGATTCACGAGCGCTGCGGGCGAGTACATTTCTCCAATAATCCGGACTCTATCCACCGATCGGAGAATTGAGATTCACTTCCGAGGTGCCGGGGTCAAGGAGTGGTCGATCAACGGCATGGAGGTTTTGGAGGTCACCGGTAGCCAGTCGGTGCTCGCATTGCAAAGCGCCACCGACTTGATAGCAGGTACATCCGCGTCGATCCAACGCAACCAAACATCTGGAGGCCAAGTATTGGCACCGGGAGCTTATTGGGTCACGAGCAATATTGGAATGGTGAGCAACCAAGCCGGCTTGCGTCTGAACCAAATCACGATCGATAGCAATGGATTGATCGACTTTACGATCAGAAGTAGTATTCCGGCTCAAGGCACGGTTCGGCTCGATTCGGCTGACGGTACGCTACGGTACGAAATCCCAGTGGCTTTCCGACTGAACCCTGTTCGATTGTATGACTTCGATCACGTCAATCGAGGGGTCTTCTCTCCATCGGCAAGTGGATATACCAGAGTTTTAGCGACAAGCGTCTACAGCCAGAGTGCTGGATTCGGCTGGAACAGTCCAGTCAAATCGGTCGACCGAGGGGCCTCGGCTCGAAACCTTCCAGCGCCAGTGGACCTCTACAGAGACAACCACTTCAATTCTACTCCTGGCACGTTCTTTGCCATGAGTGAGGTGGGTAAGACGTATTCGGTGACTGTTCATTTCGGCGATACCCAGGCACGAAGCGTCGAGGTTTCTCTCAACGGTGGAGCAACCTTTGAACGTGTCAACACGTTGGCTAATGGCTACACGAGTCGGACCTGGAACATTGTCGCTTCGAGCGACAGGATCGGTTTGATGTTCCGCAAGGCCAGTGGTACCAACTGGTCGGTAAACGCCATCGAGGTCAGGGAACAGACCCTAACGGGCGCTTCGTCCAATCGGACGGCAAGTGTACAGGTTTGGCCATCGGAATCGCTCGTAGGTATCCAGGAAGCGATTCTCCCTCCACGAGCACTGACCGACCTTGCAGCGACCACCGTCAATAGTCCACTGAGGTTGAATGTGCTGGCGAACGATACGTCCTACTTTGGCTTGTTAAATCCGAACTCGATTCAAATCGTTTCGCAACCCTCTAGCGGAATGGTTTCGATCCTCGAAGACGGATCGCTGGAGTTTCAACCCAGCACGGATTTCATCGGCCAAGTATCTTTTGCGTATCGCGTGCGAGACGATTTGGGGCTTACGAGCAATTACGGTGAGGTTCTTGTCAATGTGACGGACCGAGTCCATCATAACTTCCTGAATCCAATGGATGTAAATGCGGATTTCGGAATAACACCTATCGACGTGTTGCTTGTGATCGATCGCTTGAACGCCCAGGGTTCAAGCCCTTTGACCTCCGTGGACCACACCCAAAATCAATGGGTCGATGTCAACGGCAATGGGATGCTCGATCCGTTGGATGTTTTGGGGATCATCGACTATCTGAATCAATCATCCTTTGGGCTTTCCGATTCGTTGGGTGGTGAAGGTGAATCTCGGAGCGAGTCACTCGTAGATAGCGATGTTAACCGGGTGACAACCCAAGGTACGGATCTGGAATCGCTCAGTGAAAAAGAAATTGCGGATCGATTGTCCGTCTTCATCGAGTTTGGCAAGGATGACGAGGATGAGAATTTTTGGGGATAGTCACCAGCCAGCCTGCTTGGATTTAACGCAGATGGCGGCATATTTCTGCCAGTGTGCAAAAGCTACCGAACCGAACGCACGATCTAGCCACCTGGGTATTTTGAACGCAAAGGCGCAAAGGCGCAAAGAAAGCCACGGAGAAAGCCATTCAGCCTGAGTACGGTTACACAGAGTACGAGCAAGACGAAATCCGATGCGATTCACGAACGAAGGGATGACCTTCTGTGTCCCCGGATTCTTCGGTTCACTAGACACGCCAGAACCACCAAGCGGACAGGGCCAATAGCCCCAGGAGGATGAGGGTTTTCAGTGGGATAAACGAGATCGTTTCGATCAGACGATTGGGTTTAGGCGCATTTTCCTCCCAAGCCGACTCGGCGATGCGACCTGATTCAAAAATCGGTTTCCAAAAAGCGCGAATGAACTCTTCATCGAAGTAATCGCCATGCGCAAGGTCATGAGCTCGGTCGTATACATCGGCACGTCCGAAACCGTAGCGACCTGTGTCTCCGTATCCCCAACTGAGTTTTCGAGCCCAGAATGGCCAGATGTCGCGAGTTCCAAAATCGTTGATCACACGATGGGCAATGCGTCCGGTCAGGTACTCCCAGGGATAGTCGTTGGGGATGATGCAACCGCACAAGATTAATCGATTGAGCACCAAGTCTTTCGTGTCGCCTAGGACTTGAGAGATGGTATAGGTACCGAAGCTATGGGCGATGACCGAGTACTTGGCTCCGCGGTACTGGTTCTTCGCGATTTGGATTTGTTCGCGTGTCGTGCGGATCGGTTGTCCACGGGTCCAAACGGGCAACCAAAATCGGAAGAGGTCGAAGTACCCGTAGCGGATCGGTACGACGACGACTCCATCGATCTCTTCTAAGATGCGTTTGACCATGGACTGCCAACGGGCACGGTCGCGAATTCCATGGATGAGGAAGACGACTTCGGTATGAGTTTTCGAATCGATGGGATTGGAAAAAGGTTCGAGGGTCGGTGTAGGTTTGAGTCGGTGGGTAGGTATTGGGAATCGAATCGACGGGGCAGGGTCGACCAAAACGATTTCCAAATGAAAGACAGTCGGGATGGGATCGAGCTGATGCCATCCTAAGGGCAGGACCAGAGGGGATAGGTTGGCTTCCAGGACGGTGGGTTGGTTCCAAGAATGGGTTGTGCTGAGGATTT
>Ga0315908_10000223_pt1 | contig 45074 bp, 39 predicted proteins | sample LakEriMetagenome_12_FD_203520 | JGI IMG/M metagenome (GOLD analysis project Ga0315908, IMG submission 203520) | Freshwater fungal communities from buoy surface, Lake Erie, Ohio, United States - Buoy 4 MA124 | ecosystem: Environmental > Aquatic > Freshwater > Lake > Lake biofilm | place: USA...
CTTGATTTGAAAAATGGTGGAAAGCAGATCTATTTCGACAATGCCTTTGCCCGCGGACAGCAAAAAATTCCGATCAACGGTTTGATTTGGATGGGCTCAGAGGCGTTTATGGCTGAACAAATCACACAAAAGCTTGCTGCTGGATTCACCACCATAAAGATGAAAATCGGTGCGATGGATCTTGATACTGAACTTGAATTACTGCAGTCCATTCGAAAAAACTATTCAAAAGAGGAAATTACCTTGCGTGTCGATGCCAATGGTGCGTTTGATGCAGAAACGGCTCAAGCTGTGCTTCAGAAATTGGCAGATTTAGACATTCATTCCATTGAACAACCCATCAAAGCCGGGAATACCGAAGCAATGAAAAGGTTGTGTTTGACGTCCCCTACACCGATTGCGTTGGATGAAGAACTGATTGGCATTTACAACACGGAAGAAAAGATCAAACTATTGGAAACGATTCAACCGCAGTACATCATTCTAAAACCAAGTTTGCATGGGGGCATTTCAGGAACAAAAGAATGGATTGCTTTGGCCGAAGAACGAAACATTCAATGGTGGATGACCTCTGCCTTAGAATCGAATGTTGGTTTGGAGGTGATTTGTCAGTTGGCAGGAGAATATTCCAACTCATTGCCCCAAGGTTTGGGAACAGGTTCGCTTTACACGAACAACATCGAGTCGCCGTTAACGGTCGCTGAAGGAATGATTTTTCGGGTGTTGAGTTGAGCATTTCAAAACAAAACACTCAACTCATCCCTATTTCTTAATACCGGTCGCGCTTACCGAACCATGTTTTCTTCCCCTTCTTCTTCGCGGAATCTAACTTTTGTTCAGCCGTTGGCTTCGGTGATTTTTTCTCACTTGGTTTATTTCTTGGCGGTCGAACTGGACGCTCCTTCTTGATGATTTCAAACACTTCCATTGGATACGGATGGTTTTCAATCACAGGAATCGTTTGATGGATCAACTTTTCAATGTCCTTCAAATAGGCTTTCTCTTCGTAATCACAAAATGAGATTGCATTCCCTAGGTTCCCAGCGCGCCCTGTTCGTCCGATTCGGTGAACATACGTTTCTGGAATATTCGGCAATTCAAAATTGATCACCAACTCCATCAACTCAACATCAATACCACGCGCTGCAATATCCGTAGCGACTAGAACACGAATGGAACGATCCTTAAAATTGTTCAATGCGCGTTGGCGGTGATTCTGTGATTTGTTTCCATGGATTGCATCGGACTTAATACCATTTTTAACAAGGTATTTGGCAACGCGATCTGCTCCATGTTTCGTACGCGTGAAGACAAGAACAGATTGTGCCGTTTGCTCGTTCAATACATCGAACAGTAAATTTGGCTTGTTGTTTTTGTCTACAAAATAGAGCGACTGACCAATAATTTCTGCCGTTGTAGAAATTGGCGTTACCTCCACTTTAATTGGATCACGCAAAATAGACGCAGCCAATTTCATGATCTCAGGAGCCATCGTGGCAGAGAAAAAGAGATTTTGACGGTCATTAGGAAGGGCACGAATGACCTTGTTAACGTCGTGAATGAAACCCATGTCGAGCATGCGGTCTGCTTCATCGAGTACAAAGATCTCGAGGTCTTTCAGGGAAATATATCCCTGCATCATCAAGTCGAGCAAACGACCTGGCGTAGCCACAAGAATATCTACTCCATGTTGAAGTTGATTTACTTGAGGGTTTTGATTTACACCACCAAAAATAACAGTGCTTCGTAGTTTCATGTGACGTCCGTATGCACGCAAGCTTTCCCCGATTTGAATCGCAAGTTCACGTGTTGGCGTCAATATCAATGATTTAATTTTTCGTTTTCCGGTTTGTTCTCCATGTGCACCTATCAATTGAAGGATTGGAATAGAGAATGCGGCTGTTTTTCCTGTTCCCGTCTGCGCGCAGCCGAGTAAATCATGTCCGTTCAGTACTTTCGGTATTGCTTTTTCCTGAATGGGTGTAGGTGTTGTGTAGCCCTCTTCTTCAATTGCCTTGAGAATGGGCTGGATGATGCTTAATTCGTTAAAATTCATGTATAATTTTTGTCAGAAAATAATTTTGGTTGACAAAAGGAGATTCTGAAATGAGGTGCAAAGGTAGGTACAAAAGAGGGCTTCTCGACAAAAGGCGCATTATTTCATTGAAAACGCCTGATTCATCAACCCATTAAAAACAAAAAAAGGGCCTACCGAAGCAGACCCTTTTCTTACGGATGAATTATTTATTTAATCACTTTCGTAATCATCGATCCCTTGGAAGAATTGATTACCAAGAAATATGTTCCAGACAAAACAGATTCTGTATTCATTGACATTGAAACTGAATTTTCAAGTGTCGTAGTTTTCACTGTGCGACCTGCCATATCAATCAATGTTGCCGTTCCGTTCAGTTCTTGACCGAAAGAAACATTTAATGTTGCACTAAATGGATTCACAACAACCAAACCAGCTGTGCTCAAGTCATTGATTCCAGCTTGGCTGAATTGTACTTGATCATTGATGACAATTGTATTTACACCATTTGACTTTTGTCCACAGAACAAGATCAATGTTGCACCATAAATCCCTCCATTCGCAGGGTTTGTTATGCCATAAGCAACTGTGTACTGTGCAATCACAGTACCTCCGTTACCCCAAACAGTCCATACTGCAGAAATTGAATCTGCGCTTGTCGTGAAATAGTTGGTGATGGCTGCTGAATCAGCATCTGCATAGGTGAATCCACAATCAGTTATTGTAATCGTGTTCAAAGAATCGGCGATTGTTGCATTCGGGAAGCTATTGTTATTAAACACAAGAACTGAGTCTGTTGGTGCTGACGCATCTGCAACAACGGCATCGCTGCAGCTAACGCATCCATTCACATCTGTCACACAAACAGTATATGTTCCTATACATAAATCCGTTAATGACGGACCCGTTGTCACCCCATTCGACCATGTATAGCTGTACGGTGCTGAACCACCCGTTGCTGTAATCGTCATACTGCCATCACACAACATTGCGCTCGATGCGTCTGTTGACGTGGCAGATGTTGAGAAGTTCAAACAAGGATCAAAATTACCCGATCCAATAGTAAACGTAAATGTCAGGGTATTACCTCCTGAATTTGTGAACGTCACAGAATATGTTCCTGCGCACAATCCAGATATTGAGTTTCCACCTTGTTGAAGAATAGTACCCAGTCCCATCCATACTTCATTTGTTGCAACTAGTGCCGAATCAATGGTTGCTGTTCCGTCGCAAGCCGCTGGACCTGAAGTGTTTTGCGTAATGATTGGATTCTGAGCGAATGCCAAAATTGTCATGAACATGAATGACAAAAAGAATAGGATTTTTTTCATTCGTTTGGTTTTAGTGTGACATAGACGCATGAATGTGTCTTTGCGTTGCGAATGTACGTTCTTTTTTTATTTCTAATCCATAACCCGCTGTAATCCGATACGTTTACGTTGAGTATCTATTTCTAAAATCCTTACTTCAACGTGTTCGTGCAGCGCAATAAATTTCGATGGTTGATCGACATAGGTATTGGCCAAATTGGATTTGTGAATGAGGCCATTTTCTTTGATTCCGATATTTACAAAGGCTCCGAAATCTGTCACATTGGTCACAATTCCAGGCAAGACCATCCCTACTTTTAAATCGTCAATGGTGCGGATACGTGAATCGAACTCCAACACTTTCGCCTTCTTCCTCGGATCTCGCCCAGGCTTTTTCAATTCCTTAATAATATCGTCAAAAGTATATTGATCAATCTCGGGGAAATCTGTTCGAGCGATGGATTTCAAAAGATCGTCATTGCCAATCAAATCCTTCAAGTCCACTTTTAGTTTCTTGGCCATTTTATTCACCAATGGATAACTTTCTGGATGCAGTGCTGAATTGTCTAAAGGGTTTTCGCCATTTCGTACGCGTAAAAATCCTGCAGCTTGTTCGAAGGCCTTGTCACCCAAACGCTTCACCTTTTTCAATTCTGCACGCGATGTAAATCCACCAATTTCCGAGCGATAAGCCACGATACTTTCTGCCAAAGTAGGGCCCAGACCGGATACGTATCCCAATAAATAAGGTGAGGCCGTATTTAAATCTACTCCAACTGTATTCACGCAAGAAACGACCACATCATCCAAGGCGTGTTTAAGATCAGACTGGTCGACTTCGTGTTGGTACTGTCCTACACCAACGGATTTAGGATCAATCTTTACCAATTCCGCCAAGGGATCCATCAAACGACGACCAATGGAAACTGATCCGCGAACAGTCACATCGTAATCAGGAAACTCCTTTCGCGCAATCGAACTTGCCGAATAAATCGAAGCGCCATCTTCACGAACAGAATAGACTTCTAAGTCACGATCGAATCGAATGCGCTTAACAAATGCTTCCGTTTCCCTACCTGCCGTACCGTCACCAATCGCTATGACTTCAATTTTATACGCCTGCACCAATTGAGCCACCTTCGCTTGCGCTTGAGATGATTCATTTTGAGGTGGGTGGGGATAAATGGTAACATTGGTCAACAAGTCACCAGACTCATTCAGACAAACCACTTTACACCCCGTTCGAAATCCTGGATCGATCGCCAAGACACGCTTTGATCCAACAGGCGCTGCAAGTAAGAGCTGACGGAGGTTCGAAGAAAACACTTTGATCGCTTCAAGGTCTGCTTTTCGCTTGTATTCATTCATCAGCTCATTTTCCAATGAAGGACACATCAAGCGCTTGTACGCATCCTTGCAAGACGCAGCAACAACATCTGCGCACGCATCGTTTCCTCGGACAAAAAATCGTTCCAACTGTTCAATGGCTTCCTCCGCACCAGGTTGTGCCTTCAGCGATAAAAATCCGTCACGTTCCGCACGGACCAAAGCCAAAAAGCGGTGAGATGCACATTTATATAAAGGTTCAGAAAAATCAAAGTAATCCCTGTATTTTGCACCCTCCTCCTCTTTTCCTTTCACCATTTTGGATTGCAATACCGCCCTTCGGGCAAATAGCTGACGCACACGCGCTCGAGCCGGAGCACTTTCATTGATCCATTCGGATATGATGTCCATGGCACCTTGAATGGCAGAAGCCTCATCCTCCACATCCCCTTTCACAAAACGCTCGGCCATCTGTTCAGGATCTCCTCCACGCTGCGACATGATCATCTTCGCCAAAGGTTCCAATCCCAATTTCTTGGCTTTGTCACCACGCGTTTGCTTGCGTTGTTTATAGGGCAAATAGATGTCTTCCAATTCAACAGTATCAAAACATCCTTGTACCTTGGACTTCAATTCATCCGTTAATTTACCTTGTTCCTCAATGGACGATATAATGGTCTTTTGACGTGCAATGATTTCATCATGCTTTTTAGCTAAATCACGAATTGTGGCAATTTCCACCTCATCCAAGGCTCCTGTCATTTCCTTGCGGTAACGTGCGATAAATGGCACCGTTGCACCTGACTCCAATAGATTTAATGTGTTTTCCACTGAACGTTTATTGAGCCCACTGTGGGTGAGAATGAAGGTGCCTTTTTCCATGAATGAATGGTCTAATTGAAATAAAAATGTTGTCGACAACGGCTAGTTTGCCTATCTTGTCCGACAAATTTAGCGTTTCATGAAGAATTATCTCATCGCCATTTGCGCTCTTTTCTTGATTTCTTTTACTGTTCAACAAGTGATTGAACAAGGAAAGGCAAGTTATTATTCCTCCAAGTTTGAAGGCAGACGTACCTCCTCTGGTGACATCTTTCGTCAAGATAGTTTAACGGCCGCCCACAAAACACTGCCTTTTGGAACACACGTGATTGTAAAGAATCTCAGCAATGACTCTAGCGTTATTGTTAAAATAAATGACCGTTTGAGTAAAAGTTCGCCACATGTCATTGATCTGTCGTTGAAGGCCGCGAAAAAGCTTAATTTTGTCAGACAAGGAATCACCACGGTGACCATTGAAAAAATAGAACAATTATGAAAAAATACATCTTCGCATTTGCAAGTGCCTCAATTTTAGTGGCGTGTGCTCCAAAAGTTGTCGTTGAACAAGAAGTGACACCAATTAAAGTGCAAACTGAAACGAAACCAGAGGTGAAATACCTCGAAGGAAAAACGCTTTTTGACAACAACTGTGGCAAATGTCATGAGTTGTTTCAGCCGTCCCAATATTCAAAAGCACAATGGAGTAAAATTGTACCGGCAATGGCAAAAGAAGCAAAACTTAATGCAGAACAAGAAAATCAAATCCTACTGTATGTGCAGTATGGCGCGATGAATTAATGCATGAAACGCTTTGATTTTTTTTTCGCGCCTTGGCAGAAGCCGTCGTTGCGAATCGGATAAATTCAGCACTACTTTATGTTTGAAAAGTTAACCGTACTCGATGCCTCAACAGTTCTGGCAGGACCTTCTGTCGGGACATTTTTCGCTGAGTTGGGAGCCAATGTCGTTAAAGTTGAAAATCCAACTATTCCAGATGTAACGCGTTCGTGGAAATTGGCCAGTGAAGATCAAGATTCACCGATATCCGCGTATTTCTCGTCCGTCAATTACTTAAAGAAAGAGAAAGCTATTGACCTGAAAAACAGCGAGGGTCGTACCACTTTCCTGGAATTGATCAAAAATGCAGACATCCTCATTTCGAACTTCAAGCATGGGGACGAAGAAAAATTGGGCATAACGGATGACACACTTCATGCCATCAACCCAAAACTCATCATTGGAAAAATCAATGGTTTTGGTGAATCGAGCGATCGCGTGGCATATGACCTCATACTTCAAGCAGAAACAGGTTTTATGTCCATGAATGGTACACCTGATAGCGGTCCAGTTAAAATGCCTGTTGCCCTCATCGACGTACTTGCCGGACACCAATTAAAAGAAGCGCTTTTACTCGCTTTGCTTGAAAGAACTACCACCGGCAAAGGACGTTCTGTAAGCGTTTCCTTGTACGATGCTGCGGTTTGTAGTTTAATGAACCAGGCTTCCAATTATTTGATGGCGGGAAAAATTCCAGCACGCATTGGAAGTGCTCACCCGAATATCTCGCCCTACGGGGAATTGTTTACCACCAAGGATGGTGATATCGTCACCTTTGCTGTTGGGAGCAATATCCATTTTGTGAAATTGTGTCATTTTTTAAACCTCGAAACACTCACGAACGACCCACGATTTGCAGAGAACATTGCCCGCGTAAAAAACCGCGAGACCTTGCGTGCGTTGATTGAAGAAAAAGTTAAACACTTGACGACCAAAGAAATACTAGACACACTCATTCATTCCAATGTTCCAGTGGCGAAAGTCAGGAATTTGGAAGAAGTATTCGAAGACGTCGCGGCTAAATCATTGATTCGAGAAGAAGATCAAGCAGGGATACGCACCAAACGCGTAAGTTCAATCGCATTCAAATGGCACTAGAAATTCGTACCCCACAGGACCAGGAATGGGACGTTTACTACGATTTGCGTTACCGTGTTTTGCGTGAACCATTGGACCAACCACGCGGCAGTGAACGCAACGATGGTGACACAACAGGTATCCATTTCGCGTTGTTTGAGGACGGCACCTTAAAAGCCATCGCCCGCTTGGATCGTCATGATGACACCACAGCACAAGTTCGCTTCGTCGCCGTTGAATCTGCCGAGCAAGGCAAAGGTTACGGCCGATTGATTATGGAAGCCACCGAACAGCGCGCTGTAAAACAAGGAAACACAAAAATGATCCTTCACGCCAGAGATTACGCTGTGGATTTTTATTTGACCTTGGGTTACACCTTGATTGAACCTTCACATAAACTTTTCGGGGTGCTGCAACACTTTTTGATGGAGAAGAGTTTGGTGAAAAGGGACAATTGACGATGGACAAAAGACAAAGGACATGTTCTTTACTATTCTTAATTTTTAATTTTCATCCCATAATTAACAACCTTTAAAGACCTCAAAGTGAATTTCACAGAAAACAAAAAATTTGAAAAAGAAAACTACAGCGAATCCGCTTTAGCAGCTGGTGAGTATGTAGAATGTGAATTTCATTTTTGTGATTTTTCCAGTTCTTCCATGGCGGGGATCAAGTTTGATGCCTGCACCTTTGTAGAGTGTAACCTCAGTTTGGTTAAACTTTCTGGAGCTTCTTTTCAAGATGTGACCTTCAATGGCTGCAAAATGTTTGGTCTCCACTTTGAAGAATGCAATCCGTTTGGTTTGAGTTTCACTTTTAATAACTGTCAGCTCAACCACTCCTCATTTTACCAATTGAAGATGAAGAAACAACTCTTTTCAAGTTGTCATTTGGAGGAAGTTGATTTCACCGAATGTGAATTGATGGAAGCCAAATTTAGCGACTGCAACCTCATCGGGGCGCGTTTTGAAAACACAAATTTAATTAAAGCCGACATGAGCACAGCAGTGCATTACACCATCGATCCGACCATTAACCGCATTAAAAAAGCAAAATTCGCTTTAAGCGGAATTCCAGGGTTATTAACCACGTTCGACATTGTCATCGATCGAAATGTGTAAAAGAAAAAAGAAAATAAACACCTAACAACTGAAGGAATATATCAAAAAATATCGTTTTGAGTATGCAAAAGAATGTCTAACTTTCAAAATTCTATTTTCTTAAAGAAATTTTTACAAACAAACTTTCATTAAAGCATGAGGTTAGATGATAAAATGAAAAAAAAGAGTGACGATCAACTTTTGGATATTATTATTCTAAACTCGTTTAAGTATGATCACAATACTATTAATGCTGCTCAAAATGAACTTGTCAAAAGGGATATTCCCAATTTAGAAGAGGTAAAGGATAAAATTATTCGTGATAATTTTAAAGATTTGGATCAACTTCGTGACGATGAATTGATTCAGTATATAGTTAAATTGAAATTGGATCAAAAAAAATCCTTAAAAGAAATTAAACAGATTTTGTTTTTTGGAAAAGTGCAGAATCACCGAACAGAAAAGTTATTACATAGTATCTCAGATATTGTGAATGATGAGGGGGAATTCTCTGAATTCAATAAAAAAGATTTAATTTTCGGATCACTTTGGTTTTTTGGAGGAATAATTTGCACTGCCATTTCTTATACCTCAGCCTCACCTGGAGGCTCTTATGTTGTAACTTGGGGAGCCATAATTTACGGTGCTATGAGAATCAATAATTCAGGAATCATCAATTTTAATGAACATTAAATAAAAACCGTTTGTCAAAATTCGCCATGAGCGGAATTCCAGGATTATTGACCACTTTCGACATTGTCATCGATCGAAATGTGTAAATTCATCCCGTTTTCATTCATTCGCAAAAAAACCTAAACCTATACCCATGAAAAGCACATTTACCTTATTGATCATCCTGTTCTCCCTTTTTCAATTACAGGCACAAACCAAAGTGTACAAAGGAAATTCAACGAGTTACTCCGACTGTCTGTTCACGATTAGCGACGATAAAATCTACACAGGAAATTCCACCAGCTATTCAGACTGCCGAATGACCATTTCAGGAAATAAAGTGTTCCAAGGGAATTCGACCAGTTATTCCGGTTGTTTGTACACCGTGAGCAATGGTAAAATCTACAAAGGCAACTCGACCAGCTATTCCGATTGTTTGTACACCATCAGCAACGATAAAGTCTACAAAGGCAACTCCACCAGCTACTCCGATTGTTTATTGACCTTCAACGACGGCAAAATTTACAAAGGCAATTCGACCAGTTATTCGGATTGCATCATGACAACCAGCGGGATCTTAGCGGATGCATTGATGGCGATTTTAGCGGGACCTTATTGATTTCGCGCCCTTAAATGAGTATCAATTCCATAATGAATTTGTAAAAATTCTTTTTTAATCATTATTTTTTTAGATTCGTAATAAATTAAAATTGATTTTAACTAATCAAGTTAACATTTACATGAAAAAATTGTTTCATGGGGAAAATAATTGGAATTGACTTAGGTACGTCTAAAGCATGTGTATCCTTATTTCAAGGTAACAAGGCCATAGTAATCTCGAATTCAGAGGGAAAATTAACAACAACAGCTTACGTTGCATTTTTAAATGAAGATGGTCATAAAGTAGGCGATCCAGCGAAGCGGCAAGCAATTACCAATCCGACAAAAACGATTTATTCGATCAAACGATTCATGGGTGCTTCCTATGACGACACGAAAAAAGAATCTGCACGCGTGCCTTACGAGGTAGTGAAGGGTGATAACAACACTCCACGTGTAAAGATTGACGACAGAATGTATTCGCCTCAAGAAATTTCTGCCATGATTCTTCAGAAAATGAAGAAAACGGCAGAAGATCACCTTGGACAAGAGGTAACAGAAGCAGTTGTGACTGTTCCGGCATATTTTAATGATGCACAACGTCAAGCAACAAAAGAAGCAGGAGAAATTGCTGGTTTGACAATTAAACGGATCATCAACGAACCAACGGCAGCAGCTTTGGCATACGGCCTGGACAAAAAAGGTATCGATCAGAAAATTGCAGTTTTCGACTTTGGAGGTGGAAAACATGACGTTTCTATCCTTGAACTTGGAAACGGTGTCTTTGAGGTATTGTCAACAGATGGTGATACTCACCTTGGTGGTGATGATGTAGATCAGGTAATCATTGATTGGTTGGCGGATGAGTTTAAATCTGAAGAAGGTGTAGATCTTCGCCAAGATCCAATGGCTCTTCAACGTTTGAAGGAAGCTGCTGAAAAAGCGAAAATTGAACTTTCATCCACAACATCTTCGGAAATCAACCTACCGTACATCATGCCGGTGAATGGAATTCCAAAGAACTTGGTGCGCACTTTACAACGTTCGAAATTCGAGCAATTGATTTCATCTATCGTGGAACGAACAATTGCTGCATGTCGCTCAGCATTGAAAAATGCAGGATTGTCAACAAGTGATATCAATGAGATCATCCTTGTAGGTGGGTCTACACGTATTCCAGTTATTCAAGATGCAGTTGAGCGTTTCTTCGGAAAAGCACCATCGAAAGGAGTTAACCCGGATGAAGTTGTTGCTCTTGGGGCTGCAATTCAAGGTGGAGTGCTTACTGGTGAGGTGAAAGATGTCCTTTTGTTGGATGTCATTCCGCTTTCACTGGGAATCGAAACAATGGGGGGAGTATTCACAAAGTTGATTGAAGCGAATACAACGATTCCTATAAAGATATCTGAAGTGTTCTCAACAGCATCTGACAATCAAGCATCTTTAGACATTCATGTGTTACAAGGTAAACGTGCTATGTCAACAGACAACAAGAAACTTGGGCGTTTCCAATTGACTTACATTCCACCAGCACCGCGTGGAGTTCCGCAAATTGAGGTGACTTTCGACGTGGATGCCAATGGCATTATTAATATTTCAGTGAAAAACAAAGAAACTGGATTGCAATATGTAAAAAGACAAGGAATTGATTATTCAGATCGCAGAATTGCACCAAAACAGAATCAACTTCCCACAGTATATCAAGTCAAAAATTCAAATGAAACAAATGATTCAAGTGATACAAGTGATTCAATTTGGCCAGCTTTAGCCAAAATAGGATCTGTAATAGCCCTAACATCATTACTCTATAAAAAATGTTCTTCAGAGTTTTTTAAAGAGCAAAAGATTAACCCTAGAGAAACAATTAAACCCAATCCGCAAATTAATTTACCAAGTAACGAACCCAATACAACAGATTTTGAAATTAAATCTGTCCCAAAACCACCGGACTTACCTCAACCTAATTTGTTGAAATTAAATAACCCTTATAAATTAAGTAATCCCTACACAATAAATAAATTACCAGACTCAAACACAGTAAAATCGCTATTAGAATTGGAGAAGAAAATTCAATATCGCGGGTCTGATATTGAAAATAAATATTTACCGATAAAACAAACTCCGAATTATAATTTACAGATACCAGTATCTAAAAATAATAAATATTCACTTCCAGGAATAAATTCTGGAAAATTGAGTGAAAAAATAATACCAGATACAATTGGAAAACAGTTACCATAAAACTAATTTAATCTCACTTTTTAAAATAGTTATAGCATAGATGCTTATTATGCCGAACAAAAAAATATGCAAAAAGGACATTAACTGGATTATTGAGCCTAATTAAATCCTGGATAATTTTCTTGCTTATCTTCTTCGGTAGTTCGGTAGTATGGATTTATGCAATATTACCGGGTATAGATGCATGGATACCTTCTAAAATTTCACCTAACCGAAACTTTGTGTTCTATAGCATTTGACGATCTCCTAAACTTACAAAAAATGGTCTTGGTGTTTTATTGGTATTTTACTTACATGTTTTACCATTCGGGCTGCTTGGTCTTAATCAGTTGGTGCCGGTATTAAAATGTTTGAAGAAAATGAAACCCCAATCGTAAATATTCTCTCATTCGGATCAATCCTATTTTCTATTGAAATATTCTAAATATCATGAAATATTTATTACTGCTCGCAAGAAGGAATCTAAATCTTGTGTGGTTCATGATAGAGTGTTTGATTATTTATTCAAATGTCACTCTTTTTTCTAGGTCCAAAACGGATCAACAGCATACAGTATATTCTGGTGTATTACATTTTTTTTAGGGGTTTAAGTTTTTTTAGGAGGAGCCGAAATTATAACTGCCCCCCTAAAACCGCTTCAACTGATCCCACGTAAACGACCATTCTGGCGTTTCTAAATTCCCACCATCCACAGCAGTGTACCACATGTCTTCGCTTGCAGGATTGCGCAGCACCTGAATCTCCTGAGCAGGCATGTAGCTTTGCGCGAGTAAGAATTTCTTCTCGCCGGTTTCTGGGTTGCACACGAGATCAATGATAATCACGCAATGGCCTGGAGCACCACCCTTGATGAAGACGTCGCCAATGGCAATCTCATTGGGTTGAATGGATTTCATTTCACGCGCCAAGGATAGCGTGCTGGCATAAGAGAAAATGAATTCCATGTATTTCCAGAAATCGTTGTAAGTGTTAGAAGCCGCAGCTGTAGGAACCCAATGTGCGCCACCTTGCAAACTCACACGTGAACCATTCATCCAAGGGGTATATTTGGCATAAAAACCACTCACCAAGTGGAAGCCAATTTCATCGTAACGCTTTTGATTCCATAGGTACTCCGCACGCAACCGCATGAGCGCATCCGCACACTGGTGCAAATCTTTTTTGCCGATTGGTAAATTCACCACGGCACATTGTCCATCTTGGTAACCCTTCTGAGATCCGTCATACAAAAGTACAGGCGAACCGTCGGGCTTGAGTGGAAGATTGCGCAAATAACGTGTAAAAGAATTGGCTGAACTGCTGTCGCGCACAAATCCTGGAGGTGCTGGAAATCGTGTTTCTATGGTTTTGCCAGATGGGTTGATAAACGAAAATGCCTTGGTTGTATCTTCTATTGGCTTTGGTGTTGGCTTTTTTTGTTCCTGCTCTTTTGTTGTGGATGCTTGACTACACGCACTGAGCGCCGTCCAAAGAAAAAATACCGAGAAAATAAACTTGTATGTCATACTGTTCAATTTAAAAAAAACCAGGGGTAAATGCCTTTTTTCCGAAAAGTAACATAATTTGCGGTGGCTGAGGTGCGATAGCACACTCGAAGTCACAAAAGACCCTTCCGCATACCTCAAATTGTTTATTAAATCCGCCGAGGCGGGCGCAGCACCGAATTTTTAATCCTTAATTTTCTTCAGCCTCTCCTCAATGCGCTTAGTCACCAACTGAAACAACAACTTCGCATCTTTTTCATTGAGTTTGCGGCCGAAGCGAATCATCTTGCCATTGTACTCAAACTCGATGCGCTCACCGCCACGAATCCAAGGTGAAGCTTCCCACACACGCTGCATCGAACGCTCTTCAGGAACAGACATCGCCATCTTTTTGATGTTTTCAAGGTAGTAAGGCACTGCCCTACCGTATTTCTTGATGGACTTTTTGTAAGTCAAGGATGCCTCGTCAATCTTGATCATTTCTTTTCCCCACAAGAGCCAAAAAAACGACCGAGCAACCTTTACCGCATAATATACCCAGAAGGAGAGAAACACAAGCAAGATGATCTGTTCTTGGCTTGTCAGTTTCAAGGTGAAATACGCCCAAATCACTACCGCACCGATGGTCAACCACATGGAAAGCCACGCTCCCATGAGTCCTTTCACCCAAAAGGTATTCTCAGGTTCAATCACAATTGTTGTGCGAATCTTGTCTTCACTGAAGCTAACGCGTTCTCCAATCCATTTCATGGCGCAAAGGTATTCGATTTTCGTTGATGGACACAAAAAAGGGTGACCGAAGCCACCCTAATTCATTGAAATTTTATTTCTTATTCAATGATCAAACGCTGAACCATTGTTTGATTGTTTACTGTCAATTCAATCATGTACACACCTGCATCAAGCATTGATGTATTCATGTCGATTGTTGAAGCACCATTCATTGAACCATAGTTTTTGAAGGCTACTGTTTTTCCTGACATATCTACTACGCGAAGTGCTACAGCAGATTCTTGAGTCAATTGGATCGCAACTGTTGTATACGCTCCCGCTGGGTTTGGATATACCGTCATTAATTGGTCTGGACCATTCAATGTCAAATCCTCAACACCTGCTCCGTTTCCGTTTACATAACCATTCGCTACTGCCTCAGTGATTGTTGCTTTTCCAGCATTGTCGATACGTCCTGATGGTTCGAATAACAAACCGATGATGTGAATTTTTGTCTCATCCCATGTTGCAGGTAGAACAAAAGAGAAATTGTTTGTCAATACATCACCTGAATTTACAGTAGCTGGGAAAGCCGTGGCCAATCCTGTAAATGAAGGTGCAATTACACGCGCAACGTGGTTGTACACCATTTGTGCTGCTGGAACTGGGTTGCCCAATGATTCATATCCACCCATTGCACCATTTGCACCTCCTGCATAAGCGTTTGATTGGCTGTAAGCACTAGTTGTACCGGTTACATCATCCTCTGTCAATACACAAGCTAATTTGTAGTTGTTGTTTGCTGCCGCTTGGAAATCACATGTTACAGATACATTCAATGTTCGTGTAGTCGCATCCCAAGTCGCACCATTTTCAATTATTGCTTTCGGAGCAGTTTGCAAACGTGTAAAGAAGTCAGGACCCATTCCAGAAGGATCTACATCTGTACCACGGTCAACAATTGCACTTGGATATCCACCGATAAATCCGCTCATTCCAGTGTCATAATCTGTAACTGTCATTGGATCTCCATTGTGTACAGCAATTCCAGCCCAGAACTGATCGTATTCTTGTTCGAATAGATCCATGTAAACAGCACCACGTGGACACCATTGACACCATGTTCCAGTACCTTCTTCACCCACAACCATTTTACCAGGCGCAGGAACTACGGGATCAACTATAATTGTTGCGCTATTGTCATCAGCAACATTGTCAACACCACCATTTACGTTCGAAACCGTTGCTGTAGCATTGTTTGCTCCAGCTACCAAAGTAACATTTGGGAAAGTCACCGTGTAAGACGCCAAAGAAGCTAGATTTTGACCTGTAATGTTTTGCGTATAAGGTGTTCCAGCATAATTCAATACCACATCAAATGAAGTCAGTGCTGTTGAACCAGCATTCATTACCGTTACCGTTGGAGAAACTATTTGCGTTGCTATGTTTCCTGCCATATCCAAACCAGAAATTGCTGCATTCAATGAAGAAAGTGTATACGTTTGGTGATCAAAGCTTACATCATCCACATAGAACTGGCTCCCTTGAAGCGGGAATAAATCGATAGAAGCCAATGAATTCACTCCATTTTCCCATACACCGATTAAAGTTCCATCCACAAATGCTTTCCAAATACCGAGTGTAAGGTTCGCTTCAATTTTCATTGTAAACCAAGTTGCAGGCGTGTAAGAACCAATCGCCAAATCTGAAGTAATTCCATCATCAACGTATACTCCACCATTGTTCATGTTCACGTTCAATGCCCATGTTTGACCAATTGTTTGCGTGGCTTGGAAGTTAAAATACGCAGACTTTCCATTAGACACATAAAAATCTGACTGATACGTAAACACACCCGAAGTGTACATCGGACCGAAATCCAACACACAATCCTGCGGTCCACCGTTGGCCACTGTTGAGTTAAAGTAAATTGATTTTGTTCCGCTGCTCGCTTGCGCTGTAGAAACAATTCCATCTTCTGCTCCACCCTCTGTTCCACTCCAAGTAGTCCAAGATGTTGATTGAGGTCCTAATGCCCCTGTTGTGTAGGCTTCGAAATCATCTGAAAAAAGCTGGGCCTTTGCTCCCAAACCAATCAAAAGTGACGCCGCCAAAAAAGTAAATCTTTTCATAGTGAATAGTCTTATTAGATATTAATTTGCCAAATTACGATTTTCAGTTCGTTAATTTGATATTAAACGAAAATTTATGACGTTATTTAAAATACCTGAAGTCCTGTCCGTTTTTCAATGCAATCACGGATTCATAAATCAAGTGAATCGTTGCCTCTACATCTTCTTTTCGCACTGTTTCAACAGTGGTATGCATGTAGCGCAGAGGTAAAGAAATTAAAGCACTAGGCACACCTTCATGTGAATACGCGAAAGCATCAGTATCCGTACCAGTTGAACGCGAAGCCGCTGCCCGTTGGAACTTGATTTTGTTCTTCTCTGCGGCAGAAATGATGTGTTTCAATAAGTTGTTTTGCACCGCAGGGCCATAGGTCAATACAGGACCTAATCCCGACTTTTGATCTCCATTCTCCACCTTATCAACCATTGGCGTATGGGTATCATGACATACATCGGTGATGATGGCTACATCTGGTTTGATTTTGCGGGCAATCATTTCAGCACCACGCAAACCGATTTCTTCCTGAACAGAATTCACGACATACAAACCGAATGGCAACTTCACCTTGTTTTCTTTGAGTAAACGCGCCACCTCAGCAATCATAAATCCACCAACACGGTTGTCCAAGGCACGACCGACATAGCGGTTTTTATTCAAAATCATGAATTCATCTTCGAAGGTCACGACACAGCCGACATGAACACCCAATTTTTCCACGTCCTCTTTAGAATCACATCCGCAGTCCAAAAAGATATTCTTTAATGATGGAGCTTCCTCTTTTGCAGAACGCATGTGAATAGCTGGCCAACCAAATACCGCACGAACAATGCCTTTGTCGGTATGAATGTTCACGCGTTTTGAAGGCGCAATTTGGTGGTCTGAACCTCCATTTCTGCGGAGATAAATAAACCCATCCTTCGTTATGTAATGAACAAACCATGAAATTTCATCGGCATGTGCTTCAATCACTACTTTATAAGGCGCATCTGGGTTGATTACCCCCACGACAGAGCCATAGTTGTCTGTAAAATAAGTGTCGATATATGGTTTTAAATACGAAAGCCATAATTTTTGCCCTTCGGATTCAAATCCTGTTGGACTTGGGTTGTTCAGGTATTGTTCGAGAAACTTCTCAGATTTGGCTTGAATGATTTTTTTCATGTTGACTGTTGATTGCTATAGTTGTTGAAATTTGTTACTTCACTAAAGAGATATTTCCCTTGATGATGGATTCATTCCCATCGATGCACAAGGCCTTCAGGTAATAATCGTAGACATCTGGATCCAATGCTTTTCCACGGAAGGTTCCATCCCAACCGAAGTCGCGATCGGTAGATTCGAATACCATCTCCCCCCAGCGGTCAAAAATGCGAAAAACCATTCCCTCGATCATTGGTCCACGCACGTACAAAACATCGTTTTCATTGTCACCGTTTGGGGTAAAAGCATTCGGGACAAACACATACGGTTCTTCACAAATAAATGCGAAGGTCTTCACCAAGGCAGTATCGCTTTTGGTGCATATGCCGTCTGATACTGTAAGCGCATAAATAGTGGTTTGATCAACAGTCGCTAAGGTGGTCTGCATACTTGGATTGGTTATTCCGGCTGATGGTGTCCATGTGTAAGTCATTCCTGATGGTTGCCCTGAAAGTGTTGTTTGACCACCTTCAGGAACCAAAGATGGACTAGCTGAAGCAATCACAGATCCAGTGGCAATAGAGCTCACCGCAATTAACAACGAGTCGGTAATCACACAGCCATTACTCGCGCTTGCAGTAACGTAAACATACTGTGTAACAAGTGGGTTAAATCCAACCGATGCTCCCGTCCCTGGGGCAATAAGCAAAGAATCAGGCCCCCAATCATAGGTAAATTGTATGGTCGGATCTAAACTTATCGCTGTAACTATGCCTATTTCACCAGCGCAAATCGAGTCATTGGCAGCGAGAGAAAGCGCCGAACTCACAAAGGTGACGACTACAGAATCTTTCTCGTAACAACCATCATTGCCCGCCATCACATACAAAACAGTACTTCCAGTTGGCAAATAGGAAATCACTGAATCTTGAGGTGCGTTGAGTGGATTGCTGAAATCAGACGATTCAGACCAAATGAAATACGTCGCTGTACCGAGTGAATTTGCAGTAAAGGTCATTGGTACAGGTGAACATAGCGACATTTCATTTTGCACTTGCAACTGAATAGCATCTGTCACAGTGATTGCTATTTGAGCCGTATCGGTAAGCAAACAGACACTGTCTGTCACATACAAATAGACGAGATATTCCCCAGGCTGCGTATAGGTGATCGTCGGATTGAAGAACACTGTCGATGTATCGCCATTTCCGAAATCCCAAAGATATGCATCTGACTGCGTCGAAAAATTATCCAAAGTTACCGTGAAGTCGGCGCAGCCCAATGTTTGATCAGCCGTAAACTCTGCATTGGGAATCAACTGAAAATCGAACTTGAAGACGATGTTGTTGCAATTCGAACTTAAATTGAGATTCGACCAAGCCCCTGGCGTCGTTGGGAAATCGGAATAACCACCGCAGCCACCACACACCGATTGATAGACTACTCCATTTTTATCGAAGCGTGAAGTCCCCCCGTCCACATGTTCTTGTGCTTGATTTCCCCCAAGATAAGAGCCGTACAGCATACCATCAAATCCACGTGCAATAACGAGTAAATAGAAATCAAATCCATTACCTGGATTTTGCTGAAAGGCATTTGGCGAAACAGGCATTCCTGACAGAGGCGTTGATTGAAGAATGTTTGCTCCCCAGCCCGAGATGTAAAGATTCCCACAGATATCCACCAAGAAAGCCGAAGGTGAAATATTTATTGCCGCACCACCATTCCCAAAAACCGTGGAATTGAGCACAGCAGTCAGGGATGGATTCATCTTCATCACAAACTGGCTGCTATTTGGATTCACGAAGGCCGCATTATTTACTGGAAAAGCACCACCAGCCGACTGCCCTAGCAAAAAGACATTGTCATTGCGGTCAATCTCTACAAAAAATGCTTGGTCGTAGTTGGGCGTTCCAATGTATGAGCCATTGATGACAGCCGTGGCAGCGGGATTTAACTTGACCACAAAACCATCGGTAATTCCTCCGTTGTATGTCGATTGCCAACCACCGGTTGTGAACGGAAGATCAATGGAACTCGTACCACCTGAGAAAACCACATTCAAGCTGGAGTCAATTTTCACAGAATAACACGCATCGTTGTTTGTGCCGCCATAATAGCTCGACCACACCAGATTGGATAAATTTGGCGTCAACTTGAAAAGCACACCATCTTGCATCCCCGCATTGTTTGCTTGAAAGGCATTGAGCACAGGAAAATCCGTTGAACGTGAGCAGGATGCAATCAAGCAATTCCCGGCCGGATCCAACATGATTTCTCCGCGAAACTGGTCCCCATAATTGGAGGTGAGTGAATCATAGGCTGCAACAGAATTGTAAGTGCCCGAAGAAACTTTCGTGTTGATCCCATCATTTTCAGCACCACCGATAAAGGTCGAAGCCATCAAGTTTTGCCCATTGGCACTGAGTTTTGCCACATAAATATCCGTTCCTTGATTCGAGAAATATACCCCATTAAAAAAGAAATTGGCATTCGCGACACCCCCACCATGAGTGGATTGATACCCGTTTACAATGGGGAAATCAGTGCTCGATGTTGCTCCGTAGATGTATAAATTGTTTAGGTTGTCGCAGATCAAGCTATGCGCTGTTTCTGTTCCTTGCAAGTCATCGCCACCACCTAGAAAGGTAGTCCAGATCATGTTGGTGCCATCAGGAGTGTATTTCGACACAAAAACATCAGTGATGCCATACGCCGTGTTTGAAGGAACCGTAAAATTGGAATTCACATCATAAGCATTGTTGTCTGGTGTTGGATAGGCATTTCCGTATACGATACCTGCAGAATAAGCTGTTCCATCGTAGCCATACGTCGCAGTCATCCCAAAATTATCCGTGACAGAACCCGAATAGGTAGCGAACACAAGTACTGGGTCTATGATTAAAATGGCATTTGGATCGTATTTGCCCAATTGAAAAGAAACTTCGTTTCCTACCAACTCAAAGGCGCATTCTACCGATCGGATTGAACCATTGATGATTTGATAAGCATAGGGTTTTTGTTCGATGATTTGACCAAGCGCTGTCGATACGACTAGGTTTCCTTTTTTGTCCAATTGAACTTTCTGTTGTCCAGCATAATTGAAACGTATCACCTGAGCAGAAACATTTGGCTGCACGTGAAATTCATACTTCAATTGCGCATGTTCCTCAATAAGTTTTAAATCAATTCCATTGTAAAATTCGCGGAGAATTGCTTCTGAATAGCCGTGTACATCCGACTGCCATTTCGAAGGATCGTTTCCTTTGAAGAAGTTGTAATAATAGGTAGACGGAATAAATTTTTCAATGTGTTGAACCACATTCGCTCCAGGAAAATTGAGATGCACAACAGTTTGCGGAACTTGCGCTTGAGGTCCATTGTCGCGTGGCTGACCGTGTATTGCTTTCAACACGGAATGATCCTGAAGGTGAAACACCATTTTACGCTGCTGAATCCACAGATTTCCAACTGGCACCTTGGCTTTAAACAATATTTCTTGCTGCCATTGCCCCTTATTTTCTACAAAAGAGTGATAAACATCATGTTGATGCGTAATCTCTTGCGATTGCACAGAGTATGACGCCAACACTACAAAAAATAAACACCAGAATTTGCCCATGCAAGTAAATTTCAGTCGGAGTTCTAAATTAGTCAATTTTACGTCAAGACGGAAAAAAAATAGTTCCGTTGCAATAGCACACAGTCACCCGTGCATAAATTGCCCGCACCCCAACCATTAGCTGATTCAAAAACAGTAACTTCGTTGATGGGATTTTATGCCCTGTGCGAAACAAAACCACATTTATTCACACACATGAGCAATCGAATTTGTCGACTATTTAACATTGAATATCCACTGATACAAGCTGGTATGATTTGGTGTTCTGGATGGGAATTGGCTTCTGCCGTTTCCAATGCGGGAGGACTAGGAATCATTGGTTCTGGCTCCATGTATCCGCACATTTTGGAAGAACAAATTCTTAAATGCAAAGCGGCAACATCGAAACCTTTCGGCGTGAATTTACCCATGCTCTACCCTGATATTGAGAAGCACATCGATACGATTATTCGCCATAAAGTTTCTATTGTTTTTACTTCCGCCGGAAATCCAAAAACGTGGACGCAAAAATTAAAGGACGAAGGTATTGTTGTGGTCCATGTTGTTTCGAGTTTGAAATTTGCCTTGAAAGCCGAGGAGGCTGGTGTTGATGCTGTGGTAGCCGAAGGATTTGAAGCGGGAGGGCATAACGGACGAGATGAAACAACGACGATGTGCTTAATTCCCTTGGTAGCGAAGAAAATAACTATTCCTTTGATTGCTGCAGGAGGAATTGGAACGGGCAGGGGAATGCTCGCCGCAATGAATTTAGGTGCTGATGGGGTACAGATTGGCAGTCGTTTTGTGGCTACACCAGAGTCTAGTGCACATCAAAATTTTAAAGAAACAATTTTGCATACAGGAGAAGGTCAAACACAGCTGACTTTGAAAGAATTAACTCCTGTTCGTCTTATCAAAAACGACTTTTACAAAAAGGTTGAGGCAGCCTATGAAAATGGCGCTTCACCGGAAGAGTTAACCGAGCTTTTGGGTCGAGGACGTGCGAAGAAAGGCATGTTTGAAGGCGACCTTATCGAAGGAGAGCTTGAAATCGGGCAAGTTTCTGGTCTCATCGAAAAAATAATGCCTGCGGCAGAAGTTGTGGAAGAAATTCTAGGCGAATACCGCGCTGCACTCATCGAACAAAACACTGAAAAATATACATTCTAATGATTCATTTCGAACGATTTACACTTCCAAACGGTCTCACCGTACTTTTTCATAAAGACGTTACTACACCTCTTGCTGTGGTGAACACGCTCTACGATGTTGGTGCACGCGATGAGTCGGAGGAAAAAACGGGTTTTGCCCACCTTTTTGAGCATTTGATGTTTGGAGGATCCATCAACATCCCAGACTTTGATGCTCCTCTTCAATTGGCCGGTGGTGAAAGCAATGCCTTTACATCCAACGACATCACGAATTACTACAACGTCCTTCCGGCTGCGAACATCGACACCGCATTGTGGTTGGAAAGCGATCGCATGTTATCCTTGGCCTTCACGCCGAAAAGCCTTGAAGTTCAACGCAATGTGGTGATTGAGGAGTTTAAACAACGTTACTTGAATCAGCCCTATGGCGATGTTTGGTTGGAACTTCGTCCCTTGGCATTCCACACCCACCCTTATAAATGGTGCACCATCGGAAAAGAAATTTCGCACATCGAGAATGCCACGATGGAAGATGTAAAGGACTTCTTTGGCGCACATTATCACCCAGCAAATGCTATTTTGTGTATCGCAGGGAATTTTGAGTTGGAAGAAATCAGAGATAAAGTAACCAAGTGGTTTGGGGATATTCCTGAAAAACTTAAGCCTGCGCGCATCCTTACTTCCGAACCAACACAAATGGAGTTCAGAGAAAAGATCATCGAACGAAATGTTCCGACCGATGCCTTTTACTATGCATTCAAAATGTCTGAGCGCCGCAATGATGGTTACTATTTCGCTGATGTGCTTTCCGATTGCTTAGGACGTGATAAATCATCTCGCTTGTATATTGCTTTGAAAAAAGAGCAAAAGCTTGTTTCTGAAATTGGCGCTTATATTTCTGGTGATTTGGACAATGGCTTGCTCATCATCTCTGGAAAACTGAATCCTGGTGTAAGCTTCGATATGCTCGACAAAGCCCTTTGGGAGGCGCTTGAAGAATTGAGAAAAAGCCCAATGGAGGAGAGTGAATTGAATCGATTGATGATTAAAATTCGAACGGCACGGGAATTCCAAGAGCAAGGTTTACTCAATCGCGCGATGAATTTGTGCTACTTTGAATTGTTAGGCGATGCCAATGGAATCAATGAAGAACACCTCATCTATCAAGCCATTCAACCTGAACATTTACAAGAAACTGCAATACACTTATTTCGCAAAGAGAACTGCTCATTGTTGAAAGTAAAATCGATGACCAATGATTAACAGAACCCATGCACCCGAACTTCAGACGATTAAACACATCGATTTTCTGAAACCTCGCGTTTTCGACGTGTCACCAAACGTTCATCTCTACTGGAATGAAAATGTACCGAACGATACATCGCGCGTAGATTTATACTTTGACGCTGGAACAATTCTAGGAACCATTGGCGTTGCCTCTTTTGTAAATGGACTTTTACTTTCAGGAACAAAAGAACAGACTTCCATCGAAATCAATGAATCCATCGACGCGCTTGGAGGATTTTTTGAATCTGGCGTGAGCAATGAAAATGCGGTAATCTCCATCTATGCATTGAAAGAAAACATGTTGCCTGTACTGCGAATCATTCGCGACTCGATACATGGTGCGATCTTCCCTGAACAGGAGGTGGACGAGCTATTGATTGACCGAAAACAGAAATTCTTGGTCAACATGGGAAAGGTGAACTTCCTCGCTCAACGTGCCTTCCAACAGCGACTTTTCAGTGATTCAATTTATGGTAGAGTGAGTGATGTGAAAGATTTCGATTCTATTTCACGCCAGGAGATCATTGCCTTCCATCGAGACTACTACCTTAACGGATTGAGTAAAATGGTGGTGGTCGGTGATTTGGGTCAAGATGCTGTTGATCACATTATTGATCTTTTCGGTGATTGGTCACATGCGCATCTTCCAACATTTGAAAAAAACATCCAAAACCTTCGAGGAACTGCACATGTCGTGAAAGAAGATGCGGTGCAATCTGCCATCCGTGTGGGAAGAATGCTATTCAACAAAACGCATCCAGACTACCTCGATTTTCATATTTTGAATACCATCCTTGGCGATTATTTTGGTAGCCGTTTAATGTCCAACATCCGAGAGGACAAAGGGTACACCTATGGGATTGGAACAATGATGGCTGAATTGCACGCTTCAGGGTATTTTTTAATTGCCACTGAAGTAGGAAAGGATGTACGCGAAGCGACATTGGTAGAAATTCAAAAGGAAATCGAAATCCTTCAACATGAATTAGTTCCTGAAGATGAGCTCGAATTGGTAAAAAATTACCTGCTCGGCCAACTGTTAAAGAGCGCCGATGGTCCATACTCGATGACCGATTTATACCTAGGCGTTGAGCCCTATAAAATGGATATGGATTTTTACAACAAGGCGATTGAATCAATCAACGGAATTACTGCAGAGCGCATTCAAGAGTTGGCGAAAAAATACCTCAACTGGAGTGATATGACCATCGTTTCGGCGGGCTAGCAACGGCGAATGATTTTCTGCGTTTATACTATGTGACACGCTCTTGCGTTATATTTTGTCCCATGCGAAAAATACTCTTTTTATTGGCCTTCATCTTTACGCTAACACCAGCGTTGATGGCGTCGCATGTGATGGGAGGAGAGATTACCTGGCAATGTCAGAATGGGAACTATGTGTTTACCTTGGTGTTTTACCGCGATTGCAATGGGGCAGAAATAAATATCATAAATGAAAATTTACGGGTTTGGAATCACCCAACATTAACATCTATTGCACTTCCCTTCGTTTCTCGAACAGATATTTCACCTACTTGCAACCCCGTAACGGGATCACCTCAACCCTTAGACTGTGGAAATGGAATCTCAGGAGGAAACGGAGTTGGAGCCATTGAAAAAATCGTTTACCGCAGTGCGCCCATTTCGATAAGTGGGGTTCCCCCGGCCGGAGGTTGGGTATTCACCTACGAAAATTTCTCTAGGAGTGCCAACCTTACCAACATTTCGAATCCATCCAACTATGGAATAACTTTAGCAGCAAAGATTTATGCTAGTCCAGGAATGAGCACCAACTGTGATTCATCTCCTATCTTCTTACAAGAACCTTATTTTGTAGCCTGCGCAGGAACACCTTATCAGTACAATATGAATGCTGTCGATCCAGATTTGGATTCACTCGCCATTGATTTTGGCATTCCGTACAACAACTTTCCGTCAGGAACTTACCAACCGCCAACGAATCCCATTCCAATTCCCTTTGACCCGAATTTTTCTTACACCTCACCTACCCCAGGAACAACACTCAATGCCCTTAATGTTCCAGCGAGCATAAATCCGTCCAATGGACAGCTGAATTTCACTTGCATGAATATCGGCAACTATGTTGTGAAAGTTTTGGTGAAATCATACCGCAATGGAACATTAATTGGTGAAGTTGAGCGCGAAATGCAAATCGTAGTTACGGCTTGCATGGACAACAATACACCACCTGTAATCAATGCACCTTTTGCTGGAGGTTCTTTTGAGACAACGATTAGTGCGGGAAACGTGGTGGCTTTCACCCTAAATTCTGTAGATCCAGAATTATTACAAGATGGAAGTCCACAGCATAATTTATTGACGGCATCTGGAGCCATGTTCGGATCAAATTTCACCTCAACGACTGGATGTGGAACTGCCCCGTGTGCCACCTTAAATACAACACCGATTATTTCAGGTATCCAAGGTTCTACTGTCAATTTTAGTTGGCAAACATCCTGTGACCATCTTGTTGGCGCCGATGGAAATGCCTTGGATCTAGTACCTTATTACTTCGTATTCAAGGTGCAGGATGATTATTGTCAAGTGCCTAAAGTGCGCTACGCAACCGTGACAATCAATGTTATCAATGAAGGTGTCATTCAAGCTCCGAGCATTCAATGCATTCAATCAGATGTGAACGAGAATGTCACGATTCAATGGAACCCTGTGACCGATCCAACAGGTAGTTTTGTCGCCTATCAAATTCATTCTGTTCAAGGTGGGTTGCTTACTACGATCAATACAATAGGCACAAGTAGTTGGACCGATCCTGCAGTGACGCAAGCCAATGACTATTTTATTTCTGTTGTGTCAGGATGCAGTGGAAACGCCATTCGGAATAGTGATACCGTTTCAAATATCTTTTTGAATTTGGTGAATCCATCAAACGGGACAGCCGTTTTACAATGGAACGACCCCGTTGCGACTGCTTGGCCTTCCATGGATGACCAATATTATATTTACCGCGAATATCCTACCGGCACTTGGACTCTGATTGATAGTGTGAATTATGGAGTAAATGCCTTCATTGATACAATTGATATTTGTCAGGCATATTTGAGTTACCAAGTCGTGTTGAACAATACACCATGTGACTTTACCTCCAATATACAGGGCGATGATTTAGAGGATATGTTGACTCCCGATATCCCTGTGATTTCGTCTGTAAGTGTTGATACGGCGACCAATCAAATGCAAATCAATTGGAATCAAAACGGTCAAGCTGACACGTACGGATATGTCGTTTATACCTTCGACGCGAACGGTTTCCTTTTTGAACTCGACACCGTTTGGGGAATTGGAAGTACGAATTATTCATATCCAGCAGATTTAAGCCTTGGAGCACTCTCCTATTCAGTAGCAGCATTCGATTCATGCTATACACCTGCCATACCACCGACCTTCCAAACCTCTGCAAAGGCCGAGGTGCATACGAGCATTTTCTTGTCACATGAATTGTTAATTTGCAGTAGCCAAGTGAAACTCAATTGGACACCTTACGTCGGTTGGGGTGGTATTGATCGTTATGAAGTTTGGGGAAGCATGCAGAATGGTCCTTGGACACAATACGGAACTACGGACAATACCACACTCACTATTTCAGCCGTTGACCTGATGGATTACTGTTTCTTTGTGAAGGCAGTTTCTGATACCGGTATTGAGTCCTTTTCAAACAAACATTGTTTGACCATCCTCGCACCAACACTTCCTGAAAATCACTATTTCAAAGTGGCAACTGTGAACGGCAGTCAAGTTGAACTTCGCCATTTGACAGACAATTCGGGTGGTGTATCTGCGATTGCATTCGAACGAATGGACGACATGGGAACTTTTGTCCAATTGGCCGAAATTCCTGTTTCCTCCAATCTTATTACCTACACCGATTCTGAGGTCGATGTGAATGAATTCAGCTACACTTATCGCGCACGAATTATTGACAGTTGTGGCCGTCCTGGCGTTGTATCGAATGAGTCCCAAACAATTCTCCTTCGAAGTCAGAAGGATGATGTTCGTCTTCTGACCTACTTGCAATGGAATCCTTATCAAGCGTGGAACGGCCCTGTTTTAGGCTACCGATTGTATCGCGGAATTGATGGCATTTTCAGTTCAACACCTCTAGCCTTCCTGCCACATGATGTATTGACCTACTTGGATGATTTGAATAACCTCACATTTACAGGAAAAGTATGTTACTACCTCGAGGCTGTTGAGGGATCAAACCTTTACAACGACCCAGAATTGAGCAAGTCGAATGAAACTTGTCAGGTTTTTGAACCCATTATTTATGTACCAAATGCTTTTATTGTCACAGGTATAAACAACACCTTCTTCCCTGTCATCAGCAATTTCAATCCAACAGAATACCATTTCACCATTCTTGATCGTTGGGGTCAAACCGTTTACCGATCCGATACTCCTGGCGAAGTTTGGGACGGAACCATTCAAGGCACAGGAAAACCTGCTGAAACCGCTACTTATGTTTACATGGTAGAGTTACTCGATGGCAGTGGCACGGAGATCATCAAACGAGGACATGTGACCCTTCTGAGATAGAGAATTTTTAATCAGTCCCTTGTTATCTTTCCTTCAAAAAAGTGTTTTCGAGGTTATTCACTATTAAATCCCTTTAACCATGGAAGCACTAAATCGAATCACTCGCAATGACCACTCTTTTTTAAGCATCGGAATGCTCGTCGTTACATTAATTGCGTTGTTTTTTTCTCTGAACAACACATTCCAATTGAATACTGAGACTGCCTATCAAACCTATTCCTTTATTATTGGAGTGATAAGTTTGATTTGTTTTAGTGTTCACTTATTTTCAACTCTAAGAAATGTTACAAAAGTGAACACTTTCCAATCGAAAAAAATGCTTGTTTTTCGTCTTATCTTGACGTCTTTTATGATTATTTGGTCACTTCTCATGGTCTTTAGTGAGGGAGCTATTTCAGTAAATGAAGTTTTATTCGCTTGGCTGAGTTTCATTACTTTCGAAATTTTTCAGGTTCTTCGATTAGGAAATAAAACCATAGCAAATGAGCAATACTTAGCAAATGATTTTCCAATGAAAAAGACAGTTGTAATTCTTTTAATTTTCTTTGTTGCTGAAATCATTACGTATCATTTAATCCTAGGCCTTCCCACTCTTTATCCAATGTATTTCGTTTATCTCTCACTATTTCTAATTATTATTTCTACACCTGTAGTTTTCGCTTGTCTTGCTTTGAGGGAATTGAATCTCATGAGAAAACGAAGATAAATCATCCAGAAAAACGTACAAATGTTCGGTTGTCCTATTTCAACTGAACATTTGTTTACCTTTACCTTGTGAAACGGATTCTCCTCATACAAACAGCATTCTTGGGCGATGTTATTTTGGCGACCCCAGTTATTGCGGAATTAAAAAGATTGTTTCCAGTATCCGAAATTTCTATTTTAGTAAAGAAAGGAAATGAATCATTGCTTGAGAATAACCCTCACCTTCATGATGTTTTCACTTTTGAAAAATCAAAAGGGAAATACAGGGAAATGGGGCGTTTGGTGCGCAGATTTCGAAATAATAAATACGACCTTGCCATCAATCTGCATCGCTTTGGAAGTTCTGGATTGATGACCATTCTTTCAGGAGCAAAAAAGACCATCGGTTTTAATAAGAATCCTTTTTCCTTTGCCTATTCTAAACGATTGCCACATTCCATTGGCGATGGAACTCACGAAGTGGCACGGAATCTTGCGTTGATCAAAGAATTTGGTGCCGTTGAACTCCGAAGACCTGAGTTATACCCGAGTCAAACAAATATTGACACTGTAAAATCATATATTGTAGGTACATTTTTTTGCTTTGCCCCAGCAAGTGTGTGGTTTACGAAACAACTTCCAGTAGAAAAATGGATTGAACTCGCGCAGAAAAAATCGGCAGAAGGAACAGTCTATTTATTGGGAGGGAAACAGGATCGCGACTTGTGTGAAGGCATACGCGCTTCGCTTCCAAACAATCAAATCATCAACCTTTGTGGTGAGCTGAATTTATTGGAATCCGCGGCGTTGATGTCAGCTGCAACGCGAAATTATGTCAATGACTCAGGTCCTTTACATATCGCATCGGCCATGAATGCACCCGTTACTGCCTTTTTCTGCTCAACAATTCCAGACTTTGGTTTTGAACCTTTATCGGAAGATTCAAAAATTCTTCAAGTGGAAGAAAAAATCTCTTGCCGCCCATGTGGTCTTCATGGTTATGCAGCCTGCCCGAAAGGTGATTTTCAATGTGGATTGGCTATCGATTTAAGTCACGAATAATAAAACCAGATCGTTTCCGTTTAGGAGGACCTTAAACTCCAACCATGAAAACAACTCTCCTCTTTCTTTCATTTCTCTCTAGTTTAATTTTCTCATCTTGTGTTTCACAACGCAGTGCTTCTTACGCATATGAAAGCGGTCCTGCTGGAGGTGTTTACCTTGATCAAAATAATGAATTGTTCGAAGAAGAAGGAAGAACAGAAATGAATAAGAAAGTCATTTTTTCAAGCAGCATATATCTAACCGTCGAGAACCCTGATACAGTAATTGTACGTTTAACCAACATCGCGCAAAAACACAAAGGTTACGTTCAAGAATCAGGGACCACAAAATGTGTCATTCGTATACCGAACGAAACAAGAACGGCTGCGGCTGGAGAAATTGAAACGTGCGGAAAGGTTACCTATAAAAACACAACCGGCGAAGATGTGACAGATCAATATGCCGATTATGCCATTCGTCTAGACAACGCAAAGAAAGCACGTCAACGCTATTTGGAATTGCTTGAAAAAGCAGAAACTGTCGCTGAAGCATTGCTTGTAGAAAAGGAACTTGAGCGATTGAATGAAACCATCGATTTATTGGAAGGCAAAATGAATAGAATCGATCATCTCTCCACCTATTCTACCATCACTATTTATTTAAAAGAAAAGAAAAAGCCCGGGATCATCGGATACATCGGAATCGGAATTTACCATTCGGTGAAATGGTTGTTTGTTAGAAATTAATTCCTTCTACAGCACCAACTCCATGACATAATCTTCCATAAGGTATCCACGCCCGATGTCGATATCTTCTTCTTTGGTAATTTGAAATCCAATGGCCTGATAAAACTTCACGGATTTATTGAAACGATTGACATTTAGCGTAATGGCGGAATTTCCAGTTGAATTTGCCACAGAAATAGCATGTTCAATGAGCAGTTTACCATAGCCTCGTCCTTGCCGGGATGGTAAAACGTAAAGTTTGTGAATCTTGAGAAGACCACTCGATGGATAAGCCACTTGAATGCCCATAAATCCAATGTTGTCTTGCTCATTTTCCAGCAAGAAGAACTGGTGTCCACTTTCAATTTGCGACGAGAGTGTTTCTGGATTGTACATCCACTCTAACATAAATTGTAGTTGCTCAGGTTTAAGGATATCACGAAAAGTATCCGGCCAAATCAGATGTGCCAATTTCGTTACCTCTTCAACCTCCGAAGCATCGATTCGTCGGATAGTGGTCATTATAGTTTGATGAACTGTTGTTGTTGAATACGTCCGTTGAATTCCACACGTACCCAATATGTTCCTGCAGGTAAATCTGAAACATTTATGGCTGCATTTTGAATAGTTCGTGAGTAGATTTTACCCATCTGATCAACGATCTGCACCTTCGTTGGCAATTCATCCACCACTGTAAAACGCAAATCTTTCATCACCGGATTTGGATAAACTGACCAATGCATTTCTTGTTCTATCTCTTCCGTTCCAACGGTCACCAAGGCCAATTTCACTGCAGCATAGGCATTGATTTTTCCCCAACCCCACTGTGGACTTCCATTTGTTGGAATATTTCCCGTAAAAGAATCTTCTCTCGACGTTTGAATGATGATGTCCTTGATTTGCACCGGAGATAAATACGGATTTGCTTCAAGAATGAGTGCTACTATACCAGTGACCATTGGCGAAGCCATCGAAGTTCCGGAGAATTTAGCAAACGGATAGGTTCGTCCGTTGAATGAAACGGATGCAACTTGAGTGAACGAATTATCTGTATACGATGAAATCGAAGACCCAACAGCAACACCTGGTGCAGCTATTTCAGGTTTTAAAACACCATCATAGCGTGGCCCAATACTCGAAAAACTAGCAAGCGAGCCCCCGACTGAAGATCCTCCCGGGGTGAAATATTGCGAGCCATAGGCCGCCACACTGATTAGACTTGTTGTGACCGAAGGTTCTGAAACACCGTGTTGTGTATTTCCAGCTGTCGTTCCAACGCCATACACAGAGAAAGGCATTCCCCAATTTCCGACATCCGTAGACAATTCTGTTACATTCCAATAATGCACCAAACCACTATCTGCTTGAGATTTCAACAGTACGCGAAATCCAGTGTTCGTGCATCTTACACGCAAGCGCATTTGAGGTCTCCCATTTTGTGGATGAGCTGCGTCGGCAGAGATGTTGTACCACACTGTATCGGCATTAACAACCAAAAATGTATCGATATATGACGTTGTAGTTAGCGTCGAATAATAAGGACTTTCATTTACCAGTGTTCCTGATGAATTGTACACCTGAATGCCTGAACTAAATTGTTTAGTTGGTTCGCCCCACATGTGAATACTCTGTCCCCACATGTTTGGATTGGATGCATAGGAGTAGAACTCAATCCGTGATCGCAACACATCAGCATTAAACTGCTTGCTCAAATGAAAATTCACATTTCCATTATTTCCTCCTGAATTGCAGAATACGACGCCAAGGTCTGAATAATTATCAATTGCCTGACTTAACAATGAATTCCCATCTAGCGTTCCAAAATGGTACAATCCCCAACTCATATTGATCACCAAGCGTTTTCCTTCACTTAAAGATTTTTGATACATCCATTCCCACGCATCAAAGACAGCTCCTTCATCCACTAAGAAAGTAGCAAAAAGATATTGTGCTTCAAAAGCAACACCGCGGTATGCCGTTCCTGCCCCACCTCCGCCAGCAATGCCCGCGACATGCGATCCGTGAGTGGCATAGCTGTAGATATTTGCCGTATCAGCCCCTGCCGCAATGAACTCTGGTTGAGATGAATACTCTGTTCCATAACCAAACCCCACTGGTGCTGGGCCGCTTGTTTTAAACTGATCCCATGCAGCTAAAATTCGCGTGTTTTGCATCAGCGTATCATAGAACATTGGCGAAGAATAATCAAATCCCCAGTCAGTAATCCCGATTAACACATTTTTCCCCGTGTATCCTTGAGGTAAACCAATGCCTTGATGAACGCTATCCGCATGTACATCTTTGACAGCTTTGTCTAACGACTGTTTAATTTTTCCGGACAATTGAAGTTGAGTAATTCCAACTAAAGACATATTCGGAGTCAATAACGAAACAGGAATTTTCAAACTCACTACATCGTTGACCACAGCACCAATGATGATTCCTTGGGCTGTTAATGTGCTTTTTGAAAATCCATCATTCTTTTTTCCTAAAAACGAGGCATAATCAATCCCATTCATGGTGTACACAGCAAATCGCTCTTTGATTAGCACAGAAGCAACACCTTTATTGGCTTGAACATCTTTCAGAATCAACTGAATATCAGCGCGAGAATTTGCAGGAAGCTCGGTTTGACCAAACAAAATGGTCGTAGCAATTGTTACAAAGAGGGTTAGATGTATTTTCATTTTTGCAGGTTTCGACATAAAGATAACAAAATCATTTTGAAGAAAAGGCATTGAAAAACTCCTCAAAAAATAATTTTGGGAGAATAAAAAAATAAACTAACTTTCACTTACAAAATTGATTCTATGTACAACGAAATCAGCGCAGGAGTAGGTATTCAGGTTGAAACGACATTTCGCCCAGACCTTTCGGATCTTGTTGAAGGAACTTATTTTTTCAACTACCGAATCACCATTGTGAACACCAATGATTTCTCTATTCAGCTACTACATCGGGAATGGCACATTTTTGACTCATTGCGTTTACACGAATATGTGAGTGGAGCAGGTGTTGTTGGAGAGCAGCCTATTTTACATTCAGGTCAACAATTCTCTTATGTTTCAGGTTGCCAACTCTTTTCAGAAATTGGAAAAATGGAAGGATATTACACTTTCCTGAACATGCAAAACGGCACACTCTTCAAATCCAAAATCCCGCGGTTCGACCTCGTTTATCACGGGAAAATGAACTAGTATAAGGTTTAAAGACCTCCTGAAAATTACGAGTTACTAATTACGAGTTATTAGTAACAAATTTCGGAATTCCCTACGGCATTTAATTGTCAATTGTCCCCAATATCAATTTATTACAGCCTTCACGAAGTACAATTAAGTCTATTGTCCTTTGTCTTGTGTCACTTGTCCAATATGGCATCAAATTCCGGAAGGGATCAAATTCTTAATTGCCTCCGGAATCAAATCCTTGTAACCCAAGAAATAACTACTTTTACAAAAAATTTTTATCATGTCAAATGCCATTTTCCATGTGCCGGTAGCGAAGAATGAACCTGTTAAAGGTTACGCGCCGGGTTCACCAGAACGCGAGAGTTTATTGCGTAAATACCGCGAAATGTATGAACAAGAACCGATCGATGTGCCAATGTACATTGGTGGTAAAGAGGTGAGAACTGAACAAAAGCAGGCAATGACAGCACCCCATGAGCATGCAAAAGTTCTTGGACATTTTAACATGGGTGACGCATCAAATGTTCGTTCAGCAATCGACTGTGCAATGGCCGCTCGTGAAAAATGGTCTGCTCTTCCTTGGGAAGAGCGTGCAGCAATCTTCTTGAAGGCTGCAGATTTATTGGCTGGACCATTCCGCGATAAAATGAACGCATCAACGATGTTGGCGCAATCGAAAAACGTTTTCCAAGCAGAAATTGATGCAGCATGTGAGTTGATTGACTTCTTCCGCTTCAATGTGCAATACATGACCCAGATTTATAAGGAACAACCTGAATCTTTGCCAGGAATGTGGAACCGCTTGGAGTACCGCCCATTGGAAGGATTTGTGTTCGCTATTACTCCATTCAACTTTACATCTATCGCTGCTAACCTTTGTGCAGCACCAGCAATGATGGGAAATGTCGTGGTATGGAAACCCGCTGAATCCCAAGTGTATTCTGCACAAGTGATTATGGAGCTTTTCAAAGCCGCTGGCGTGCCTGACGGTGTCATCAATATGATTACAGTGGATGGTCCCGTTGCAGGTGAAGTGATTTTCTCAGACAAGAATTTTGCAGGATTACATTTCACTGGTTCAACAGCTGTGTTTAAAAACCTTTGGAAACAAATTGGAAATAACCTTGACCATTTCCGCACCTATCCACGGATCGTTGGTGAAACGGGTGGTAAGGACTTTATCATGGTTCACCGAAGTGCAGATCCTGCTGAAGTAGCCACCGCAATGTCGCGTGGAGCTTTCGAATTCCAAGGACAAAAATGTTCTGCAGCATCGAGAGCTTATGTTCCTTCGAACATCTGGCCTGAAGTGAAACGCATCTATGTTGAACAAGTGAACTCGTTCAAACTTGGAAGCCCAGAGGACACGAGCAACTTTGTGAACGCTGTAATTGATGGACGTGCCTTTGATAAAATCGCTGGTTATATCGACTACTGTAAAACACAGTCTGATGCTGAAATCATTACAGGTGGAAGCTACGACAAATCAAAAGGGTATTTCATTGAACCTACGACAATTGTTACAAGCAATCCGAAATTCAGAACCATGTGCGAAGAGATCTTCGGACCTGTTTTGACAATTTATGTGTACGATGAACATGCCTTTGAGGAAACATTGGAAATGCTCGATCAAACATCAGAATACGCCTTGACAGGTTCAATTCTTTCAAACGACCGTTATGCCATTCAATTGGCTACCAAGAAATTGGAAAACGCAGCTGGGAACTTCTACATCAATGACAAGCCTACAGGGGCAGTTGTTGGTCAGCAACCATTTGGAGGTGCTAGAGGTTCGGGGACCAATGACAAAGCAGGTGCAGCTATGAACTTGTTACGTTGGGTTTCTGCACGTACAATCAAGGAAACGTTTGTACCGCCAACAGATTACCGCTACCCATTCCTTGGATAACATCTCATTAAGCGCCCTTCGGGGCGTTTTTCATTGTCCTAACATTTCAGCACCAACATGTTTTCTTCACCATTCAAAAGTATTTCCCTCGTTGCTGTTTTCGTGATTGCCTCAATTTTTGTCGCGCAACGTTTTCGCTATAGCCACAACAATGATGTCAATGGATACAATGCCACAAGTTGGGATGCACTCGGGTATTACATGTACCTACCTGCGACATTCATTTACGACGATGTCAAAGAACTCAAATGGTTTGGAAAAATCGACTCGACCTATCACGTTTCTGGTGGGTGGTTTTATCAAGCAATGCCTTTGGAAAATGGCCAATACACATTCAAGTATTTGTCAGGCGTGGCGATTATGGAAAGCCCCTTCTTTGCACTCGGACACCTATCAGCAAAAATTAGTGGTGCACCTCAGGACGGATTTTCAGCACCCTATCAGTACGCGATTATGTTTGGTGCCTTGTTTTGGTTTTTTGTCGGACTATTTTTCCTCAGAAAAGTGCTACTTCACTATTTCAATGAACAAATCACGGCCATCACCTTGTTACTTCTTTGCCTTTGCTCGAACCTCATCCAATATGTTTCTGTTGATGGTGCCATGAGTCATGCGTATATTTTCCCTTTATACTCCTTGATTCTATGGCTGACCATTCGCTGGCACAACAGCCCGCGATGGAATACCGCGTTGTTGCTGGGTTTACTTTCTGGTCTTGCTGTCATTTCCCGACCTACGGAATTGATTCTCATCTTCATTCCCATCCTTTGGATTTGGGATAAGGAAAAGCATGGACTAAGCAAATTTCAGTTTTTAAAGAAAAATCCACTGCACCTGGCAGCGGTGATTGGTGGTGGCATCATTGGGATTTTGCCACAGCTATTGTATTGGAAATACAGCACAGGAAGTTTTGTGTTTGATGTGGGAAGCAAATGGTTCTTCCTCAATCCATGGTGGCGCGTTTTATTTGGACATGAAAAAGGATGGTTTTTCTATACGCCTATTGCCCTCGCTATGGTTGCTGGATTCTTTTTCATGAAAAAACACCCATTCCGAAAAGCTGTTTTGACCTTTTGCTTACTGAATATTTGGATCGTCATCTCATGGTCCGATTGGCGTTATGGCGCAAGTTACTCCACCAGAGCATTGACGCAAAGTTACCCCGTTTTCGCATTGGCTTTGGCCTGTATGGTAGACAAAACAATGGCATTCGACCGATTGAAATGGAGCATTCCCATAATTGGTATTGCCTTGATTGTATTGAATTTCTATCAGATGGAAATCTACAATCAAGGGATTTTGGAGAACTTTTCACCATTGATACGCATCTTTCATTAAAATATACAAACCAAGTAGAAAACTAAATCTGTACATTTACCCAAAAAACTGAACCATGAAATACCTTGCAGCTCCTTTGCTTTTGCTCTTTTTATTCAGTTCTTGCGCTAAGAAAAAAGCCGAACAACAAGCCATTACGGATGAACAAATTATTCAACAATACATTGCCGATAACGGATTAACCGCTGTAAAAGCAAGTTCAGGGTTGTATGTGGTCATTGAAAATCCAGGTACGGGCGCATCTTGTAATAGTTTTTCAACGGTGAAGGTAGCTTACACAGGATATTTTACGAATGGTGAAATTTTCGATTCGAGCGTACCTGCGGGCATAGAGTTCTCTTTGCAATCGGTAATCTCTGGATGGACATCGGGTATCCCCTATTTTAAAGAAGGTGGATATGGTAAATTGTTGATTCCATCTGCTTTAGGTTATGGACCAAGCGGAAGTGGCTCAATTCCACCAAATACAGTGTTGATTTTTGACGTGAAATTGATTCAAGTACTTTAGAGAATTACCGCAAACACTTGAAGTAATCGTAAGGCTCTAGACAATCGTTGCACTGGTAATGCGCTTTGCATGCCGTACTTCCAAATAATGAAATCATTCGCGTATTCGATGAACCGCATTTCGGGCAAGGAACAACCGTTGGCTTAGCGAACAACACCATTTTGTCTGGCTCATTCTCCGGTGGTGCAATGCCATATTCACGCAACTTGTTTTTTCCTTCTTCTGTAATCCAATCGGTCGTCCATGCTGGGGATAAAGTCAGGTCAACAGTGCACATGTCAACACCCTTTTCCTTCAATTTTTCAATGATTTGATCTTCGATCATTTTCATGGCAGGACATCCGCTATAGGTCGGAGTAATCACGATATGTGCATTCGTCCCATCTGTTTCAACCGAACGAATGACTCCCAAATCTACCACGGTCAATACAGGAATTTCAGGGTCTGAAACCTCCTCAAGCCAGCGCCAGATATCAGAGGTCGTTACCATTCCATGTTTGGATAAGCGCGCTGCATATACTGCATTTCCGCCAAAATATAGCCAAGGTGTTCAGAATGCATTCCTTTGCGACCACCTTCCTGTTTCCAATTGTTTGTAGGAATCGTCAATGTTGCCTCATCAAAAACATGGTTTACCGTTTTCTCCCACTGCTCACGCAGTTCGGATAAATCAGGTAAAATTCCAGCGTTGCGCATCTCATCATCCACAGCATCAGCATAGAACAACTCATTGGTATAGCGCCACAAAGTGTTCAGTGATTCTTGAATTCGGTTATGTGATTCTTCCGTTCCATCACCCAATCGAATGACCCATTCAGAAGAGTGTTTCAAGTGGTATTTCGTTTCCTTCAAAGATTTTTCAGCGATCGCTGCAATCATTTCATCCGAACTTGATTGCAAGCGTTCAAACAAAATAGTTCTGTAAGCGTCGAACAAAAACTGACGCATCATTGTCATCCCGAAGTCGCCATTTGGCTGCTCCACGAGCAATAGATTGCGGTATTGACGGTCAAAACGTAGAAATGCCAAATCATCACCAGTCTTGCCCTCACCTTGCAATGCTGCAGCGTGGTTGAGAAGACTTGTCGCCTGACCAATTAAGTCCAAGGCAATGTTTGTCATTGCGATATCCTCTTCAAGTATGGGACCATGACCACACCATTCAGACAAGCGATGACCGAGAATTAAACTATCGTCAGCGATGCGCAAAACGAAATCAACATGTGCTTCATTCATCTTACTTGGCAATTACATGTGAGATATACCATCTGGCACATCATAAAACGTTGGATGACGGTAGATTTTAGAATCTGCAGGTTCGAAAAACTCTTGTGATTCAGATGGATCAGAGGCAAACACATTGTTTGATTCAACCACCCAAATACTGATTCCTTCTGAACGTCGCGTGTACACATCGCGGGCATTTTCGAGTGCCATTTCAGCATCCGCAGCACGCAGACTTCCAACATGTTTATGATTCAAGCCTTGTTTACCACGAATAAACACTTCCCACAATGGCCATTCCTTACTTGACATTTCCATCCAATTTTAATTCTTATGCTGACTTTCGGGCTGCACGCTTTTGCGCAAAAGCAGTCGCTGCTTCACGTACCCATTGTCCTTCTTCTTTTGCTTTTCTGCGCGTGTCAATGCGGTCCTTGTTACACGGCCCATTGCCTTTCACAACCTCCCAAAATTCTGCCCAATTGATTTCGCCGTATTCATAATGTCCAGTTTCTTCATTGAATTTCAAATCAGCATCTGGAACAGTCAATCCAATCATTTCCGCTTGAGGAACAGTGACGTCCACAAATTGTTGTCTCAATTCATCATTCGTTGAACGTTTAATTTTCCATTTCATGGATTGAGCGGTATGCTTCGAATCATTATCACTTGGACCAAACATCATCAATGCTGGCCACCAAAAACGATTCAATGCATCTTGTGCCATTGCTTTTTGCTCAGGCGAACCTTTCGCTAATGTCATCATGATTTCGAATCCTTGACGTTGATGAAAAGATTCCTCCTTACAAACACGCACCATTGCACGTGCATACGGACCATAGGAACAACGGCATAAAGGCACTTGATTCATGATTGCTGCTCCATCCACTAGCCAACCGATGGCACCCATATCGGCCCAAGTCAATGTTGGATAATTGAAGATCGACGAATATTTTGCTTTTCCACTGTGCAAATCATCGATGGTTTCCTCACGGTCAGCACCCAATGTTTCAGCAGCTGAATACAAGTACAAACCGTGACCGGCTTCATCTTGAACTTTAGCCAAAAGGACAGCTTTGCGACGAAGATTTGGTGCACGTGTAATCCAATTTCCTTCAGGCAACATCCCAACAATTTCTGAATGTGCATGCTGAGAAATCTGTCGAATCAGCGTATCTCGGTAGTCATCCGGCATCCAATCCTTTGGTTCAATCTTGATGTCCTGATCGATTTTCTCTTGAAATCTACGTTCCAACTCTGTAATGTTCACCTCTTTCATCGCTCTTTGGCTTAGTTAGACAAATGTAATTAAAAGTACCCATTCGAATGAACAACTAAGGAGAAAAGGTGTTCAAGAATAAAGTGAAATATTTACGTGATTGACGACTTATTTGCTCAACAAGAATGAACCATGCAAGAAACGAAATCACTACTTTTGCACAACAACAAATCAGGCATGACACCTAAATTCCATTCGCTGCGAATTTCCAATGTACGGCGCGAAACAGAAGACACCGTTTCTATCGCATTTGAGGTTCCAGAAAATCTGAAATCAGATTACTATTTTCTTGCAGGACAGTACCTTACCTTGAAAACAACGATTGAAGGTGAAGAAGTACGTCGATCGTATTCCTTGTGTTCGGCACCTCACGAAAATGAATGGAGAGTAGCCATTAAACAAGTAGAAGGTGGAAAATTTTCGACCTATGCGAACACGAACATTCAAAGTGGTCAAACTATGGATGTGATGACGCCTGCAGGAAATTTCTGTGTCACACCGGACGATGATAACAACCAGACATTTGTGCTTTTTGCAGCGGGAAGTGGCATTACACCAATTCTTTCTATTGCAAAAACGATACTTCAGCAAGAATCAAAAAGCTCCATTCACCTATTTTTTGGAAACAAGGGTTTTAGCAGCATTATTTTCCGTGAAGAAATTGAAGCATTGAAAAACAACTACATGGACCGTTTCCGGGTTGTTCATATCTTATCTAGAGAAAGCCTAGGAAATGACATTCAAAAAGGACGAATAACCTCAGAAAAATGTGACCGTTTGTTTCAAGCATTCCTGAAAAATGAGGACATCAAAGGTGTTTATTCTTGTGGTCCTGAAGAAATGATTTTAGGTGTAAAGGAAAGCATGATGCGCAATGGCGTTTCAAAAGATGCAATTCATTTTGAGTTGTTTGGAACATCCACCGCAAAGAAGCCAACTTCTGAAGGTTCAAACACACCTGTAGTTGATTCCAATGTGACCATCATTTTGGATGGCGACTCAATTGATATTTCTTTAACTTCCTCGGGAGAGAGCATTTTGGATGCTGCACAAAAGGCTGGTGCTGATTTGCCTTTCGCCTGTAAAGGTGGTGTTTGTTGCACATGTAAAGCGAAAATCATAGAAGGATCTGCGAGTATGGACGTGAACTATGCACTTGAAAAAGATGAGGTTGAAGCAGGATATATTTTGACATGTCAAGCACATCCAACCAGTGAAAAATTAATTGTATCATTTGACGAATAAATTATGGGGTTATTTTCCATCTTCAAGAAAGACAAAACACAGCATCGCGGATTTCATGCGCTGAGCGTAAAGTCCATTGAGCGTTTGACATCAAACTCAAGTAAAATCATTTTTGATGTTCCTTCCACTATTGAAGCATCCTTTAAATTCATTCCTGGTCAATACATTACCTTGTTGATCAATCATGGAGGAAAAGAGGAGCGCCGTTCCTACTCGTTATGCAATGGAGCAGAAGAATCATTAGCGATTGCTGTGAAAGAAGTGCCCAACGGAACGATTTCCGTTTGGTTAAATCGTGAACTCAAAGTTGGTGATGAAATTCAAGTCAGCGAACCACAAGGAAACTTCAATTTAAATACTTCGGCAAAGAATGTAGTGGCCATCGCAGCAGGAAGCGGAATTACGCCAATCATGTCCATCGCAAAGCAACTTCAATCCACAGGTGGAAACATGCAGTTGTTTTACGGAAACAGAACCGAAGCAGATATTCTTTTTAAAACTGAACTTGACGGTTTGAATGCAGTAAAAGGTCACTATGCATTGAGCGGTGAAACGAAAGATGGATTTCTTTCAGGACGCATTGATAAAGCACAGATTACTTCAGTCATCAAGCAAGACTTGGACATGCTGAAAGCAGATGCCTTCTTTATCTGTGGACCAGAGCAAATGATCATGGAAGCAAAGGAAACACTCGAGTTTTTCGGGGTGAATGCCTCAAAAATTCATTTTGAATTGTTCACTACGCCGGTACTTATGGCGCAAGAAAGTGTTCAAGTTCAAGCAAATTATTCTGGCGAGAGTAAAGTTAAAGTGATTCTTGATGGCGAAGTGGTAAACTTCACACTAAACACCAAGGGTAAATCATTGTTGGAATCGATTGAAAACGCGGGAATGGATGCACCCTATTCTTGTAAAGGGGGCGTTTGTTGCTCATGCAAAGCGAAGGTGATTAAAGGTTCCGCCAAGATGGATTTAAACTACGCTCTGACCGATCAAGAAGTGGCGAAGGGTTACATATTAACGTGTCAATCGCATCCAACAAGTGAAGAATTAACCATTTCTTTCGATGAGTAATAAAACCATTGTTGTTGTTGGTGCCAGCCGTGGTATTGGAAAGGCACTTGTTGAAATTTTTGCTTCAAATTCGGAAAACCGTGTGATTGCCTTATCTCGGGACCTCGAGAAAATGGAGGATATCTTCAACGGTTACAGCAACGTCATCACCTTTCCTTTTGATTTACTTCATAACGTGCTTAGTGAGGCGAAAACCATTTTTGAAGGAATTGAGAACATCGATATCTTGATCAACAATGCGGGTAAGTTGGTGAACAAACCATTTCCAGAAATCACACACCGCGATTTAATGGAATGTTACCAAGTCAATGTGATTGGTGTGATGGAAACTGTTCAAGCCGCTGTTCCTAAAATGAATCATGGCGGACATATCGTGAATATAAGTTCCATGGGAGGATTCCAGGGGAGTGTAAAATTCGCTGGTTTGAGCGCCTACTCCACCTCAAAAGCAGCCTTGTGTAGTTTTACGGAATTGTTTGCTGAAGAGTATAAGGAAAGTAACATCAAAATGAATTGCTTGTGCTTGGGTGCCGCTCAGACAGAAATGTTGGAAGAGGCATTTCCTGGGTATCAAGCGCCAATTAGTGCGGAAAAGATGGCGGAATTTATCGCTAATTTTGCGTTGACTGGTGACCAATGGTTCAATGGAAAGATCATCCCTGTATCGTTGAGCACACCATGAAGAAAATACTTCCAAAACAGTTAACCAGATAATTCAAATAAAATGAGTCAAAAAATCTACAGTGGGAATTCAACAAGCTATTCTGATTGTCAATTCACGGCGACTGGTAATAAAGTATATAGAGGAAATTCTACAAGTTACTCGGACTGCTTATATACAATCGACGGATACAAAATTTACTCAGGAAATTCTACGAGTTACTCGGATTGTATATTTACAATAAGTGGTGATAAAATTTATCGTGGAAATTCTACAAGCTACTCTGACTGTTTATACACCATAAACGGAAACAAAGTATACCGTGGTAATTCGACGAGCTATTCGGATTGTATTTTTACCTTCGATAGCAACAAAATTTATCAGGGAAACTCAACTAGTTATTCCGACTGTGTAGCAACTATTGACGGAATGTTTAAGTATTGGCTCCTGACAATTTTAGTTGGGCCTTACTAAGAGCGGTCAAGTGCTAATCCATACAAAGTAAAAATACCCTGTTACTTTTTCAAATATCCCCATTTATTGTCCAAAATTAGAAGCTTGAATTCGCAACGGAAACATATCAAACAGCTTAGCGAGCCCGAAATTATCGAACTAGCGAAGACGGATCAAAAGTACTTTGGTGAGTTATACAACACCTACTTCCAGCGCATATTCCGTTTTGTTTTTAAACGCTTGGGAGGAAATGAAGAGGTCGCCAATGACCTGACGCAACAAACCTTTATTAAGGCAATGGCGAACATTGCGAAATATGAAGACAGAGGATTGCTGTTTTCAAGTTGGTTATATCGCATTGCGCAAAATGAAGTTTCCATGTTCTTCAGAGCTCAAAAGAACGGCTATACCGTGGAGATTGAAGACTGGCGAATGAAGGATCTTTGTACCGAAGGAAATATCCTCGGGTATATGACGCAAGAGGATCAAGAAAAATTAATTGGACTTCTGAATGAAATGGAACAAGAACATTTGGATTTGATTGAGCTTCGTTTTTTCCAAGAAATGAGTTTTAAAGAAATCGCAGACATATACAGTATCACAGAAGCAAATGCAAAGATGAGAGTCTATCGCATTCTTGAAAAGCTTAAAAATAAATGGACCGCATCGCTATGAGAAAATTCAGCATTAAGCAAGATGATCGGCCGATAGAGCCAACGATGGAGCAAATCCAACGCAATCAAGATTTCAGCAAATTGTACCACGACTACGAGCGCTTGACGAAACGTGGAAAGAAACCAATTTACCGCGACCCAAAACTTTACCTCCTCATGGTATTGATCGGAATAATTGCATTGGTGCTTTTCTTTGAAGGGTAAATTTATTTTGGAGTTCAAACATCAAGACTTTAGGATATCGAGATTTTAAGATATCAAGATTAGATTAACCTTCCATTTGATCAGTATGAAAATGCAATAGAATTCGAAGAAAGATTAAGTCTTGAAGCGAAGCGGTCTTTCGTCTTATAGTCAGCCGTGGCTGACAGGTCTTTTGTCTAATTACAAATCACTACATCGCAGAGAGTCGCACTACTTTCAGAGATTTTCATTAGTTTTAAGTTCACTTGGCGATGGAATGAAACTTAGAATTCTACTTATTGGATTGGTTGTACTGCTGAAACTTAGCGTTTCACTGGCTCAAGACATCCATTGGTCACAATTCAATGATATTCCCATGTTTCAGAATCCTGGTCACGCAGGACATTTTGACGGAGACTACCGCTTTGTAGGGAATTACCGCGATCAATGGCGTAGCGTCACTGTACCATTCAGTACAATTTCGATGTCTGCCGACATGCACCTACCAAACTACCGGAATCTCGGTGTGGGTCTACTCTTTTTTCACGATGCGGTGGGTGACGGTAACCTTCAAACCACCGAACTTCAGGCAAATGTTTCTTATCTGTTGAAGCTAACTTCCGATTCAAGCCATATACTTCGTGGAGGGATGAATTTCGGAATGAATCACCGACAAATCAATTGGAATCAGCTGTATTTTGACAACCAATTCAATGGAATTCAATTCGACCCAAACCTCCCTACGAATGAGTTGTTTCAAACAGACAGAAAAACGAATCTCTC
>Ga0315908_10000224_pt1 | contig 44831 bp, 20 predicted proteins | sample LakEriMetagenome_12_FD_203520 | JGI IMG/M metagenome (GOLD analysis project Ga0315908, IMG submission 203520) | Freshwater fungal communities from buoy surface, Lake Erie, Ohio, United States - Buoy 4 MA124 | ecosystem: Environmental > Aquatic > Freshwater > Lake > Lake biofilm | place: USA...
ACGAGGGATGAGGGGCGAAGTTGCCGACTGGCCGGTGTAGCGACGCGCTGCAGTGCGTCGCTACACCGGCCTTTCGCGCACCTCACCCTTCACCCCTCACCCCTTCGCCCCTTTTTATCCATTCCCCCCTATCTTCGCCGCTCACACAGCACGTATGGCCAGAATCCTCACAGGCATCCAAAGCACCGGCACACCGCACCTCGGCAACATCTTGGGGGCGATCATTCCTGCGATAGAAGAAAGCAAAAAGCCCGACAATGACAGTTTTTTATTTATTGCGAATCTGCATACGCTCACGGCGGTGAAAGATGCGGCTGCCATTCGCGAGCACACCTATTCAGTGGCGGCGGCTTGGCTTGCGTGTGGATTGGACACGAAGAAAACGACATTCTATCGACAGAGTGATGTGCCTGAAGTCACCGAGCTCACGTGGTATTTGCAGTGCTTCACGCCTTATCCAATGCTCGCGAATGCGCACAGTTTTAAAGATAAAAGTGATCGGCTGAGTGATGTGAACGCAGGATTGTTTACGTATCCTGTGCTGATGGCCGCCGATATTCTGCTCTACGGAGCTGAGATAGTTCCAGTGGGAAAAGACCAGGTGCAACACCTGGAAATTGCCCGTGATATCGCGGAAGCCTTCAACCATAAAGTGGGCGACACACTCGTGGTGCCGCAGTCGAAAATCAATGCAGAGACACAGTACATCCCCGGAACAGATGGTCAAAAGATGAGCAAGAGCTACGGGAATTTCATCAATGTCTTTTTACCCGAAAAAGAGTTGAAGGATGTAATCAATAAAAAAATCGTAACCGACACCACACCGCTGGAAGAGCCGAAGGACGCTGAGGGCAGTGTGGTTTACAAGCTCTATAAATTGGTTGCGCCTGCAACAGAAGCCGCCACGTTGAAGTCGAAACTCGAAGCCGGCGGCTATGGCTGGGGGCATGCCAAGAAAGATTTGCTGGAGGCCATTCTTACGCGTTTCTCAGAGGAGCGTAAGGCCTATGATCACTACATGCAAGACAAGCAGGAGCTTGATCGCCGGTTGCATGAAGGAGCTGACAAGGCGCGCATTACCGCGTTGAGCACCCTGCACGATGTGCGCAGGGCACTGGGTTATTAAAACACACAACTTTTTGTCTTCGTGTAAAAATTACACTCACGCTGTTGTGTTTGGGGCATTTCCGTTACATTTGTTTTGCTTGTAATAGCCAAAAACAATTCGGGGCAGCTGTGCGCCCCACTATTTAATTAACCTTACAAAACGTTCATGAAACGGATTTTATTCATTCATGTAATGGCACTGTTGTGTGCTGTTCAATCACAGGCTCAAAACTCCCTTAATTCAGGCGATTTCAGCACGGGTTCGTGGGGGTCGGGCCAGGCCATGAGCGCCTCAGCGGGCTCCTCGTTGATCATTACGAAAGGCGTAGCCACCACCGGAGACAAGTACTTCAGATTCTTCGGCGATGGAAGTCCGTGTGGGGAATATCAGCCCAACACCAACGGTGATTTTTTCACGCACAATACAGCGGTAACCACTCCCAACGCGAATTGCGGAAGTGCCAATGCCTGGCGAATAAACGTGCCCACCACAACATCTAATGTCGTTTTCAAAACAGACGGTGGAAACGATGGAATGGATCGAGCCATTGCCTATGTCATACAGGGCACCGTGCAATCGGTTAGCAGCGTGGCGCAAAGCCCGGTAACAGCGAGTGTGTTTCCCGGGCAAGCCGTGACAGTTACCGCCACTTTAAGCGGTGCTTTTGCTACCGGACAAGCGGCGTATTTACGCTATACGAATAATAGCTATTCAACTTCTACTGTAGTCGCGATGACTGGATCAGGCACGTCATACACAGCAACGATACCGGCAGCCACCAATACTGCCGGGGCTTCTGTGAGCTACTACGTATTTACTTCGGGTAACACAGCGCCAGCTTCCAATGGCTCTGATGCTGACTTCAGCACGATTAACCTCAACAACAATAGCGGTTCTAACTACACCTACACCGTTGCATCAGGTTGGACAACAGCGGCAGCGGGAAACTGGAGTGCGGCAGCCACCTGGACGGCAGGGGCGGTTCCTCCAACTGCTACTGACATGGGCGTAATAACGATTAATCACTCGGTAACACAAGATGCCAACGCACTTGCATCCGGTATTACCATTAGCGCCACGGGTACATTGACCGCATCAGCGAATACGCTAACCATCAGTAAAAACACAAGCAGCACAACCTTTACCAATTCCGGTTCCACCGCTTTATCGGGAACACACACCGTAACATTTGCGGGTACGGCCACACACGCCATTTCGGGCACCGTCGCTTTTCAAAATGTAAGCACCACGGCCGGTGTGAACTTCGGTGGTTCATCTACCATTAACGGCACTTTCACCATTAACTCCGGAGGGTTTGTATCAACCAGCGCACCAACGTATGCAACAAATTCAACCCTGAATTACAATACCGGCGGTGCTTACGGCGCAGCGGTTGAATGGACGGCCAACGCCAACTCCGGCCAAGGTGTGCCTTTCAATGTCACGCTGACAACAGCGTCTACCAACGTAAATTTCGCAGCATCCACCCAATACAGACGGGTGAGAGGGAGCATCACCATCAGCGCATCAACGACGCTGACTTTGTCAACGGCTGCGGGTGGAGATTTGAAAATCAGCGGCAACTGGACGAATGGCGGTATACTCACAGCGAATTCACGTGCTGTTTATTTTGATGGAACTACAGCGCAGACGATCAATGCAACGGGAAGCTTTGCTTACTTGTTCATTTCAAATACAGCGGCTACCGTAACGGCCGCAGGTGCCATTACAGCAACAGCCTCTTTAACCGTTGATGCAAACGCCACCTTAGACTTGGGTACAAATGCGCTTACTCTTACCGGGTCTACAAGCACGATTAATGGAACCTTGAAAAGAGGCCAAACTGCAAACGGGGCCTTCACCGGCGTGACAGCCACCACCCTCACATTCTCGAGTACGGGTGTTTATGATCACAATTTTACGACAGTGACGGGAACCATTCCCACAGCAACTTGGAGTACCGGCTCAACGTGTAAAATCACGGGATATACCTCCACAGCGGTCACCATCAACAGTTCGTTTAGTCAGGCGTTTTCTAATTTCACATGGGAATGTACCGGTCAAACGGTGAGCATAAATCTTTTGGGATTGCTGACGACTGTGAATGGAAACTTCAATTTGGCTTCTACGGGCACGGGTTCTATAACGTACAACTCCAACAGCCCTGCCACGCCTGTTTTAACGATTGGAGGAAACTGTACGATTAACGCCAACATCAACATGAACAACGGCACATCCACGCCGGTTTGGAATATTGCGGGCAATTTCAGCCATACGGGAGGAACCATTTCAAAGGCCGGTGGCGGCGTAACAACACTTACCTTTAATAAGGCAAGTGGCACACAAACCATTACTCAATCCGGAGGGTCTATCACAGGAGCGTTGGTTTGGAACCTTGGTAACGGTACAACAACGAATACCGTTCAATTGGCAACAAACCTCAATGCCGGTAGCGGCGCGCATACCGTAAACGCCGCCAATAATGCATCGGTCGATTTTCAATCGTTTGTGCTGAGCGGCAGCGGCACGTTTGCAGCCGCAACGGGTTCAACGTTGATTACAGCCAACGCAAATGGATTGAACAGCTCGGGCGCTAGTGGCTCTGTTCAAACAACTACACGTACGTTCACTAACACAGGAGTAAACTATAGCTTCAACGGGGCTTCAGCACAAGTGGCGGGTACCGCTTTGGTTGCAGCAGCTTCTATTGCTAATCTGACCGTTAACAATACGGCGGGATTAACTCTTAGCAGCAACGTGCAATCATTAACAGGCGCGTTGACCTTTACGAATGGTAAACTCACGCTGAGCACGTTTGATTTGAATTTGGGCGCTTCTGCAACTATCGGCAGTGCCTCATCAACCAAGTACGTTGTAACGGATAATACAGGACAACTGAAGAAGGCTTCATTAACTACGGCGTTTACTTTCCCTGTAGGAAATTCGGCTTACAATCCAATTACCATTACCAACACCGGAACATCGGACACTTACGGTGTTATTGTAGGCGATGGTACTGTGCCTGCGGCCACTATTTCTTCGGCCGCGGTCAATCGCCGTTGGATCATCACTGAAGGAACAGCCGGTGGAGGAAACTTGAGCGTTACAGCGCAATACAACACCGGCGAAACCGGCGGTACGTATTCGACAGGCGCTCAAGTGTATGTTGGTTTGTATGTTCCCTCAACCTGGACAACAACGACAACGACCGTAAGTGGCTCAAACCCTTTCACCGCGGCCGGATCAGGCTTTACCCAATCATTGCCAACCAGCGGAATAACTGCCTATTTTGCTATTGGAAACGAAGGCATGGGCTTGACTGCACCAACGGTGACAACCACGACTACTGCGTCATCTATCACGAACAATACAGCGTCAACCGGTGGGCAAGGAATAACAGGTTCATCGTTATCCGCCAAGGGTGTTGTTTACAGCACCGCAGCGGTCAGCACTTCTCCAACCTTGTCCAATGATGTGCTCACTGATGGTGGCACAACCACGGCCAACTTCACCAGTAACTTAACGGGACTAAGCGCACAAACGCAGTACTACGTTCGCGCTTATGCCACTAATGCTGCGGGTACAGGATATGGTCCGGCCATTAACTTCCGCACGCTTTCTAACCCGGCGACAGCACAAGCAAGCGGACTCAGTGCCACAGCCTCTGCTTCCGGCGAGCTCACGATCAGCTGGACAGGAGCAACCTTCCCAAGTTCGGGAGCAACGCAAGGCGGCTATGCCTTGATTTACGGAACTGGTTCTCCAACCCTTTCTTCTGCCAATGGAAATGCACCTGCAGCAGGCGTCGGCACGTTGATAACCATTACACCAACGAACTTACCCACTGCGCCGGCAACATCCTACGTGCTTAGCGGCTTAACAGGCGGTACGTCCTACAACTTCTTGCTCGTACCTTTCACCTGGGATGGCACCAACGCGGCAACGTATAATTACTTAACGACTTCGGCACCTACAGCTTCAGCTACAGCCATTACGAATCCTGCCATCACAACCACAACGGCTATCAGTGCTATCACAAGCTCGTCAGCAAGTAGTGGAGGATCAGGAATCACCGCGAACGGCGGAACGATTTCAGCCAAAGGTGTTGTGTGGAACACGTCTACAGCACCAACCACAGCCAACAGTTCAACAACAGATGGCACCGGCACAGCAAGCTTCAGCAGCTCGCTGACTTCATTGAGTGCGCAGACGCTGTATTACGTTCGTTCTTACGCCACCAATGATGTGGGAACAGCCTACGGAAATGAATTGACGTTCTACACATTGTCCAACGAACCAACCGCAGCAGCATCCTCGTTCACTGCAACAGCAAACGGTTCGTCACAAATTGATTTGAGCTGGACGGCGGGAACATTCCCGGGCGCAGGCGCGAGCAACTCAGGTTATATCATTCTTCGTCGTATCGATAGCACCAACCCAACAACTACCAGTGTAACAGATGGCATTGCTCCGGCAAGCTTATCGCTGCCATCGGGCACAACACTGGTGACGACCATTACGGCAGGAACAACCACGTCTTATAACCACACAGGTCTTGCGGCTTCTACGCAATACAACTACATCATCATTCCGTTTACCTGGAATGGAAGCAACGCAGCAACGTACAACTACTACTTGACATCGGCACCAAACGCCAATGCTACTACCGACGCCGGTTTCCCAACGGTCGATATTACGACAGCAGCTTCGAGCATCACTAACAACTCGGCTTCTAGCGGTGGTTCAGATTTGATTGAGGGTGGTAGCGCCATTACCGCAAAAGGGGTTGCTTACAACACCACCGGAACACCGACAACAGCCAACAACACAACTAGCAACGGAAGCGGCACAGCAAACTTCACAAGTTCACTGACCGGACTTTCTGCTCAAACGCTTTACTACGTGCGTGCTTACGTGACGAACTCGGCCGGAACAGGATACGGTAATGAAATTTCGTTCCGCACGCTTTCGAATCCGGCTACAGCGCAAGCGAGCGGGTTAACCGCAACCGCGAGTGCTGCGGGTGAATTGACGATTAACTGGACGGGAGCAACCTTCCCTTCATCCGGAGCTACTCAAGGGGGTTATGCGTTGATTTACGCGACGGGTTCTCCAACGCTTTCATCCGCGAATGGAAATGCTCCGGCTGCCGGTGTTGGCACGTTGATTACGATTACACCTACAAACCTGCCAACTGCTCCGGCTACATCTTACGTGTTGAGCGGCTTAACCGGCGGAACAACCTACAACTTCCTGCTTGTTCCATTTACATGGAATGGTGCGAATGCAACAACTTACAACTACCTCACCGCGTCAGCTCCGACCACATCAGGTCTCGCGGTGACTGCTGCGACAGTCACAACTACGGCCCTTTCTTCCATCACTGCTTCAACAGCCAACAGCGGTGGAGGTAGTATTGGTGCGGGTGGAGGCAGTATCTCCGCCAAAGGTGTGGTGTGGAACACGGCAACTGCGCCAACGCTAGCGAATAGCTCCACCAGCAATGGCACAGGAACAGCGGCTTACACATCTAATCTTACCTCGCTAAGCGCTGAAACGCTTTACTATGTGCGTGCTTATGTGACGAATGAATTGGGAACTTCCTACGGCAATGAGTTGACTTTCCGCACACTCTCAACCGCGCCAACTGCGCAAGCTTCAGGATTGAGTGCTTCGGCCACTTCTGCCAGCAATATTGATCTTACCTGGACGGCTGCAACTTTCCCGGGAACAGGAGCTTCAGCAACGGGCTATGTACTGTTGCGTGCTACATCACCTAATACACCATCGTTAGGCAACAGCAACGGCGCTGCCCCAACGGCCGGTGCTAACACGACCATCGTGAGCTCATCTATTTCGGGAGCCGCTACATCGGCTTCCAGCACCGGTCTTTCCGCGCTCACCGCCTACAACTACTTGCTGGTTCCATTTACATGGGATGGTTCAAACGCGTCAACCTACAACTACCTGACAACCTCGGCACCGATTGCTAACGCAACAACGTTTGCATCGCTGCCAATTGCACAACCATCCGGGTTGTCATTTACTGCGGTTACAGCAACCACCATTACCACATCGTGGACAGCTGCGGGCGGCGGTCCTTCTGGGTATATCGTGTTGCGTTCAACGGGCTCTGCGCCGGATACAGATCCTGTATCAGGAACATCCTATACTGCGGGTAACACATTGGGTAACGCCACAGTTGTCTATGTAGGCGCCCCGGTTACAACGGGCGCTCAAACAGGTCTCGTTGATGGCACAACATATTTCTATGAAGTGTATAGCTATAACGGATCAGGCAGCACTCGCAACTACCTCACGACGTCTCCGTTGAGTGGTTCACAGGCAACAACAGCTGTTAGTGCACCTACTGCAACAGCGGGCACAAGCATTACAGACTCAGGCTTCACAGCTAACTGGAATAGCGTTGCGGGCGCTTCAAGTTATGAGCTTGATGTCTTCCCATTGACGTATGATTCATTTGATAATACGACCACTCTCTTCTCCGTAACAAGCGGAACGGGCGCTTACTATACCGGCAGCTCCGCAGCGGCTGATGCCCCCGGAACAACCACATTTGTTTCCAACGGTACACATAGTTTCGGAAAGAGCAACGGGAGCGTGAGCGTGACCAGTTCCAATATCAATACTACTGCGTTGGCGTCTCCACAACTCAGCTTTAAAGTAGCCTCATTCTCAATTACCAGCACAGGTAATGGCGCGGATGGCGGCGATTATGTGACAGTGGAAATTAGCGCCGACGGCGGCAACACGTATTCCAGCACAGTGCGCGTTCAAGGTAACACTAACGCTCGCTGGAGCTTTACTTCGGGTACAGGCGTGGCCTCAACAGCTTATGATGGTGATGCAACACCGGTGGACTTCACTCCTGCGGGTGGTGGAGCACGCACTACGGATGGCTACAGCACGGTAACCGTAACAGGTTTGCCATCTACAGCGAATATGCGCGTTCGAATTACGCTGCTCAACAACACCGCAAACGAGCGCTGGTTAATCGATAATTTCACGATTAGTCCTGCGCCTGCAAACGTTAGCGGATACAGCAGCTTATCTGTTAGCGGCACCACCCAAACAGTCACCGGTTTGGCGTCTAATACAACCTATGGTTATGTTGTTCGTGCGGTGGGTACCAACACAACGTCGGGCAACTCGAACACCATCGCGGTAACTACACTCGTTGGACAAAGTGATGCAGATTATCGCTCGATCGCTTCCGGAAACTTCAGCACGGCAAGCAACTGGGAGTATAACAACGGAACCTCTTGGGTGACAGCGACTCAATCGCCGAGCGCCAACAACAGCACTACGATTCAAGCGGCACATACCATCACGATGGATGTTACCCACACCATGAATGCGGGCAAAACCATGACTGTAAATGGCGCTTTAGACGCAGGCACATATGTTATCTCGGGTGGAATATTCACTCTGGCATCTGCGGCGACGTTAACCATCGGCTCTGCTGACGGTATTGCTACGTCGGGTGCAACCGGTAACATCCAAACAACTACGCGAACCTTCAACGCTGCTGCGAATTATATCTATGCGGGGGTTGCTGCACAAATCACCGGAACAGCATTGCCAACAACCATCACGGGTTCATTGGCCATTCAATCCGGATCGAACACGGTCACTATGACCAACACACCAACTACGACCGACTCACTGAGTCTGCAATCCGGATTGTTTGCCATCGGAAGTGGTGCAACGCTAAACATCAGCGCCAACGGTAAGGTCGTGGCTGCAAGTGGTGACTTCGCAACAGGAGCTACGGGCGGTACGATCAACTTTGTAGGATTGGGCAGCTTTAGTGGAAGCTGTAATCCGTATAACGTTTATGCCAACAACGGTGTGAACTTCGGCAGTGGAACAGTTACTATTCAGAATGGCGGAACATTCCGTATCAATAGCGGTGGCTATGTGGATACGAATGCGCCTTTCTATGGAACCGGTTCTACACTTCAATACAATGTTGGAGCAACTTACGGCCGCAACCTTGAATGGAGCAGTTCTTCGGGCCGCGGATATCCGCATCACGTGACTGTTTCCAATAACACTACGCTCAATCCTGCCGGAACCGCCGGTGCTAATGCGGGTGTTGCGCTGCAAACAGCCGGTGGCTTGACAATCGATAGTGGCTCTTCGTTCTACATGGATTTCGGAGGTAACAACATGACAGTCGATTTGGTGGTGTTGGGTGATATGACCATGAACGGCAACTGTTCCGGTAGCGGTGCTTCGGGATCGGATATCTTCGTGGGAGGTAACTGGACCAACAACGGAACCAGCGCCAACTTCTTCCCGAATAGCCGTGCGGTTTTCTTAAACGGTACAGGCGCGCAAACCATTGCGGGCACCAACGCGTCATTCCCTGCATTCCCTTACCTCTTCATTGATAAAACAGCAGGCTCCGTTACATTGAGCCGCGATGTTCAAGTGAGCACGCAGCTAGTTCTTTCAAGCAGCAACGTTGCGAATATCAATGCGGGCAGCTTCACACTGAATGTGAGCGGCACAGCGACTACAGCGCTTGATCGCCAGGGCTCCGGTCACGTCATCGGAAATCTGCGTCGCGGTATCGGCACAGGGACGAATAGTTATGCCTATCCGATTGGAGACGCATCTAATTATACACCCGTTACACTTGATTTCAACAACGTTACCGGAGCAGGAAACGTAACACTCAAATCGACAGCTGCAGAACAATCACAAATTGGCAGCAGTGGTCTCGACAGCACGCTGTCTGTCAACCGTTACTTCACAGCCACCAATAATTCCACGACGTTTACAAGCTACACCGCAACATTGAATTTTGTTAGCGGTGATCGTGATGCGGGTATTACAACGAATGATCTGCTGGTTGGTTTGTACAACTCTACTTGGTCGTATCCAACAGTTGGAACAATTACCGCCACCAGTATTCAAGCTAGCGGGGTCTCATCCTTTGGTGATTTCGCCATCGCAGAATGTAAATCACCCGCTATCTATTCCGTAACAGGGGGTGGTGAATACTGCTCGGGCGGCAGCGGAGTGGATGTCAGCATCACTGACTCAGAACTTGGTGTAAGCTATCAATTGAAGAGAAACGGCGTCAATGTCGGAAGTGCAGTGCCGGGAACAGGCGTATCACTTTCTTTTGGAAATCAAACGACCGCAGGTGTCTACACTGTGGTTGGAAATAGCCTTGCGACCAGTGGATGCAACAACGCAATGACAGATAGCGCGTTGGTGAATGTAAACACCGTTGTTGTTCCGACTCTTGCCATCAGCGCGAGTGCAACTACCTTCTGCGACGGTACATCAGTGACGTTTACGGCTACCCCACAATTCGGAGGTGCGACGCCATCGTATCAGTGGAAGGTGAACGGCAGCAACGTAGGCACGGATAACGCCACATTCACCAGCACGACGCTGACAGATGGAGATGCTGTAACATGTGTGCTCACCAGCAGCGAAGAGTGTCCAAGCCCTTCAACAGCGACCAGCAATAGCATTGAAGTAACGGTCGTTTCTTATGAAACACCTTCAATTACTATCGGCATCAGCGCAGGAACAACCATCTGCAGTGGTGATCTTGTAACCATTACTTCGACACCATTGTTTGGTGGAGGATTGCCGACCTTTGATTGGTTGGTGAATGGTGTTTCCACAGGCAATAATGATTCAACATACACCACGTTCAGCCTGAATAATGGAGATCAAGTAAGCTGCATTTTCACCTCTGATTTCTTGTGTACTACCGTTGGAGCAGACACCAGCAACACACTCACATTTACAATAGTGACACCTCCACAAGTGGACGCAGGTTCAAACATGACTACGTGTGGTACGACCGCATTCACCTTCGCTAATGGCGCTACTAACAGTAATACGACCAGCATTGCCTGGACAGAGAATGGGGCAGGAAGTATCACGGCGGGAGCGAATACCCTCACACCAACGTACACTCCTGCTGCCGGTGATCTGGGCACTACTGTTACGTTCACCCTAACGGGTTATGGCAATAGTCCTTGCGCAGAAATTGCAGACAATGTGACGTTGCAGATTGATGCGCTGACACTCTACTATGATGATGATGATAACGACGGCTTTGGCGATCCGCTAAGCTCACCGGTTGCGTCGTGCACTCCGGTAAGCGGAAAAGCCGCGAACAACACAGACTGCTGCGACAGCAATGCGGACGTCAACCCGATGAGTGAGTGGTGGGCGGATGCTGATGGTGATGGTGTTGGAGGATTCATTTTTGCTACGGGATGTATCAGTGGCTGCTCGGGCTTTGCCTCGACGATTCCCTATTATCCCGGTGCTCACGGCGGCGCGCCTTACGGCATTGATTGCAACGATGCTTCCTCAACGGCATATCCGGGGGCAACCGAACTCTGTGGCAATGCTATCGATGATGATTGCGATCAAACTATTGATGAAGGCTGCAGCGGTATTGTGAATGATGGATTCGCATACGCAACGTTGATGAACGTGAACTCAACAAATGCCTATTATCCTAACTGTCAGAGCGTGAACGGAAGCGTTCTCAATGCTGATATATCTAGTGAGGGGAACCCTGCCAATGTAGCTGTTGGTGGCGGCCGCGATTCGTGGTATCGCTTTGTAGCACCTTCTTCGGCCGCGCGCATCCGGGTAGTTCCAACAGGATTTGATGCCGTGATTGAGTTGCGCACCGCTGCGCATCCTGCCGGTCAGGTGGATGTTGAAAATGCCAATGCTACAGTTGGTGGAACAGAAATCATGAACGTTTCGGGATTAACAATTGGACAGACCTATTACATCGCTGTGCGCAATTATGACGCTTCGACAGGAGGCACATTCACCATTTGTGTGTCTCCATTGATGCCAAGCGGTTGTGGAACAGCGCAACCAACCGGGGGCTATTCATTGTGTACCTCTTACAAAGCAGTTTACCGCGGCGCTACGAGCTATACGTTCAATTTTACGGGTGCGGGCGGAACAGCGCCGACGCCATTTGCTACTACGAGCGCAACGGTTGCAAACGGACTTATCACCTTAAGCAATCCGTTACTTGCTCTGCGCAACGGAGGTATCTACAACATTCGTGTTGACGTGAATTACACGTTGCTCAATGGCGCGGGCGTTGCTGATCCTACCATTACGATTTTGGGTCCGACAACAAACTGTTTGAACAGAACTATTGTATCAGCACCATTGTTGGAAGTGCGTTCGACGCAGCGCTGTCCTGTTACCTTGTTCCGTTCGACCTACCTGGCAGCAACGCCGGTTGCGGGCAACACGAATGCGTGTGGAGCAATCGCTTACAACTATCGCTTTACACGCGTTACAGACTGCACCGGAACAACGACATCAGGTTCGCCATTTGTGGTGACAACACCGAATGCCTCTGCCTTCTTATCGTTGTATGCAGCGTTCCCGAATTCAACTTATCCGCTACCAAACCTGGGTTATTGGAAAGTAGAAGTTGCGCCGGTGTTCAGCTATGGTGCAACCGCCTACGGTCCGCCGCAAGTCATCCAGGTGAACAACACTGCTTCAAGCACCATGCTGCCTGAAGAGGCTATTGCCGCAGAGCGTTCAGAAACTATCGCTGCGAATATTGAGCTCTATCCTAACCCCGGTGATGGTGGTCGTGTTATCGTGTCGGCGCCTTCCGAAATGCCAATCACGCAATGGGCGATCTTCGATGAACTCGGAAGAAAAGTTGAGGGCTATCAAGTCATCCCAATGGACGATGTTCATTATGAGCTCGTGTTCGACAATGCGCTTGCCACAGGATTATACTACATCACTTGGCAGGCGGATGGTGAAATGCAGAATAAGAAGTGGGTGGTGAGTGGGAGATAGTTACCAGTGAATAGTAAATAGTGAATAGTGAATAGTAAAAAGCCGCTCGTGGGGACACGGGCGGTTTTTTTGTGGCCGGCATGCTGTACATTCGCCTCATTTAATATTCAGTCCCCAGTCCCCAGTCCCCAGTCCCCAGTCCCCAGTCCCCAGTCCCCAGTCCCCAGTCCCCAGTCCCCAGTCCCCAGTCCCCAGTCCCCAGTCCCCAGTCCCCAGTCCCCACAAAATAGCGCCCTATGAAAACATCTTCTTTCCTTCTTCTCGCCCTTATTTTCGCAGCCTGTAACACTGCCGTTACACCCCCAACAGCACAGCCCCCTATGGCCAAAAAGATACCCTTCGAAATGACAGAGCACGGTGATACCCGTGTGGATAATTATTACTGGATGCGCCTCAGCGATGATCAGAAAAATGCGCCGGATTCAACACGTGATCAGCAAACGAAGGACGTGCTGGATTACCTGAACGCAGAAAACGCCTACACCAAGTCGATGCTCGCGCACACCGATGCGTTTCAAACGAAGCTCTTCGAAGAAATGAAGGGGCGCATCAAGGAAACTGACCAGAGTGTTCCGGTGAAACAAAACGGCTATTGGTACTACACACGCTACGAGGCCGGAAAAGACTATGCGTTCAACTGTCGCAAAAAAGACAGTATGGAAACGGGCACGGAAGAGATTCTGGTCAATGGTCCGGCTCTCGCCGAAGGCCACGATTACTGGGCGCTAGGCGGATTGGATGTGAGTGAAGACAACACTATTCTGGTGTATAGTGAAGACCTGGTGAGTCGTCGCATTTATAATGCTTCATTCCGCAATATTCAAACGGGAGAAATGCTGAGCGATAAGATTGAAGGTATTGCCGGTTGTCCCGTTTGGGCGAATGACAACAAGACGTTGTTCTATGTAAAGAAAGACCCTACGACGTTGCGTGAATTCCAGATCTGGCGCCACACACTTGGCACACCGCAGGCAAGCGATGTGATGGTGTTTGAAGAAAAAGATGAAGAGTTCTCGTGTTTCGTTTACAAAACAAAGAGCAAGCAGTACATGGTGATTGGCTCCAACCAAACACTGAGCAATGAGTACCGTGTGTTGAGTGCTGACGCTCCCGTTGGTGAATTCAAGGTGATTCAACCGCGTGAACGCAACCTCGAATACAGCATTGACCACTACGGTGATCGCTTTTACATCACTACGAATCTCGACGCGAAAAACTTCCGTCTGATGAGTTGTCCGGAAACAGCGACAACCAAAGAAAACTGGCAAGAAGTCATTGCCCACCGTGCTGATGTTCTTCTCGAGGGCATTGAGATATTCAAGGACTTCCTCGTAGTAGATGAGCGTAAAAACGGACTCACGCAACTGCGCGTTATTCGTTGGGCTGATAAGTCGGAATACTACGTGGATTTTCAAGATCCAACCTACGCTGCGGGCGTTGGTTCCAATCCTGAGTTTGAAACCGACGTGCTGCGCTACGGCTACAGCAGTTTGACCACACCGGCCAGCACGTATGATTTCAACATGAACTCGAAGGATCGTAAGCTGATGAAACAGCAAGAGATTGTAGGTGGTCACGATCCGAGTCAATACAACAGTGAGCGATTGTACGCGAAGGCAACTGACGGAACGATGGTGCCTATTTCATTGGTGTACAAAAAAGGAACTGCGCTGGATGGATCAGCACCCACACTGCTCTATGCATATGGTTCTTATGGTGCAACGATGGATGCGGGATTCTCTTCAGCTCGTCTAAGCCTACTGAACCGCGGCTTTGTGTATGCCATTGCGCACATCCGTGGTGGACAAGAAATGGGTCGTCACTGGTATGAAGATGGAAAATTGTTGAAGAAGAAAAACACCTTCACCGACTTCATCGATTGCGCAGAACATTTGATTGCAAACAACTACACGAGTAAGGAAAAACTTTTCGCAATGGGCGGAAGTGCCGGCGGTTTGCTGATGGGCGCCATCACCAACATGCGTCCCGATTTGTGGCGCGGAGTAGTAAGCGCAGTGCCTTTCGTGGATGTCATCACTACAATGCTGGATGAAACCATTCCACTGACCACATTCGAATTTGACGAGTGGGGCAATCCAAAGAACAAAGAGTACTACGACTACATGAAGTCATACTCACCGTATGACAACATCGAGAAGAAGGCGTATCCGAACCTGCTCGTAACATCAGGCTATTGGGATAGTCAAGTACAATATTGGGAGCCGGCTAAATACGTAGCGAAACTCCGTGAGTATAAAACCGACAATAACCATCTGCTTTTCTGGTGCAACATGGACGCCGGTCACGGCGGTAAAAGCGGACGCTTCGAAGCGCTGAAAGAAGTAGCGCTGGAGTACGCGTTTATGATGGACTTAGTCGGTATTAAGGAGTAGGGACAGAGGACTAGGTACTGAGGACAGAGGACTAGGTGCTCAGCTTATAGCACACTGCGGTTTCTGTTTTGATGTGTTATGGGCCTTTGACTGCGCTCGGGCACCGTTGTTTTTAAAGTGCACCACCACCTCGGCTCCGCTCGGTGGACACTGGCCTTGGCTGAGCGAAGTAGAAGCCTACCATCTTCCGAAAGATTTACGGTCCCCGAGCGCAGCCGAGGGGCGTTCTTATTTAACTGACGTGTTTACAACAAATCGATAAGGGGCTATTTCCTCTTAAAATGCAACTGCTTGCGCTCCGGCTTGGGCTGCTTAGGCTTTTCCGTTTGTGGTTTCGGTTGAGCGGCTGGCTTCTCCGCCGGCATGGGTCCGCGCATGTGAATGATGAGTCCATTCAGAAAATTACGCAGCAGTTGATCGCCACATTCCTTGTACTTCGGATGATCTTCATTCCGAAAAATAGCACCCAGCTCCGACTCGGTCATGTCGAAATCAGCAAGCTTGAGGATTTTGACAATCTCTGTATCGCGCAGCTTTAAGGCTACGCGCAGTTTTTTCATGATATCGTTGTTTGACATGGCTCGTGTTTTAGAGTCTGCGTCTGCTTCTTTTCGCGGTGTTCGACGCGCTGCAGCTCGTCGGAGACCGAGAGTTTGGGCGAAAGTATGCGCTGTGAACGTTTACGAGTTCAATTTTAGCACAGCCAAAAACGCCTCCTGCGGCACTTCTACGCTGCCCACCTGGCGCATGCGCTTCTTACCTTCCTTCTGCTTTTCCAACAGTTTGCGTTTACGCGAGATGTCACCACCGTAGCACTTGGCAGTAACGTCCTTACGCAGTGCGCTGATGGTTTCACGAGCGATGATTTTGGCACCAATGGCAGCCTGTAGTGCGATTTCAAACTGTTGTCGCGGGATAAGCTCTTTGAGCTTGATGCAGATTTTCTTCCCTAAATCAAACGCGTGATCGCGGTGAATTAAGGCGGACAGCGCATCGACCTGATCACCGTTGAGCAGGATATCCATCTTCACCAAATCGCTTTGCTGGTAGCCAATAGGATGGTAATCGAAGGAAGCATATCCTTTGGAAATCGTTTTCAAGCGATCGTAAAAATCGAAAACGATTTCGGCGAGTGGCATTTCAAACGTAAGCTCGACGCGGTCTGCGGTGAGATAGGTTTGACCCACAATGATTCCGCGCTTTTCAATACACAACGTCATTACGGATCCAACAAAATCACCCTTGGTGATGATTTGCGCTTTGATGTATGGCTCCTCTACGTAGTCGAGTTTGTTTTGATCGGGAAGCTCCGACGGATTGTGGATTTCCAGTTTATCACCCTTCGATGTGTAGGCGTAATACGACACGTTAGGAACCGTCGTAATCACGGTCATATTGAACTCACGCTCCAGACGCTCCTGGATGATTTCCATGTGCAGCATTCCCAAGAAGCCGCAGCGGAAGCCGAATCCAAGCGCTTGCGAACTTTCCGGTTCAAACACGAGTGAGGCGTCGTTCAATTGCAATTTCTCCATCGATGCGCGGAGGTCTTCATAATCGTCTGTATCAACGGGATAAACTCCGGCGAATACCATCGGCTTCACTTCCTCAAAACCCTTGATAGCTTCGGTGCACGGACGATCGAGGTGGGTAATGGTATCACCCACTTTTACTTCGGTCGCCTTTTTAATACCCGAAATGATGTAGCCGATATCCCCTGCGCGCACTTCGTCACGCGGCTGTAACGACAGCCCCATGATGCCCACTTCATCGGCTTCATAGACCGTGTCGAGGTTCATGAATTTTACCTTATCACCCTTGCGGATGACGCCGTTGCGCATGCGGTAGTAGGCAATGATTCCACGGAAGGAGTTGAATACCGAGTCAAAGATCATCGCCTGCAGTGGTGCATTCGGGTCGCCTTGGGGAGCCGGTATGCGATCGCAGATGGCTGAGAGAATTTCGTCAACACCCAATCCCGTTTTCCCGGAAGCATGAATGATTTCCTCGCGATCACAGCCAATGAGATCCACGATTTGATCCTTCACCAATTCAGGCTCAGCATTGGGCAAATCCAGTTTATTCAGGATTGGAATGATGTGCAAGTCGTGCTCAAGCGCGAGGTAAAGGTTCGAAATCGTTTGCGCCTGAATACCTTGAGTAGAATCTACAATGAGCAACGCACCTTCACAGGCGGCTATCGAACGCGATACCTCGTAGGAAAAGTCAACGTGACCGGGGGTATCAATCAAATTCAAGATGTACTTTTCACCCTTGTAGGTGTAATTCATTTGAATCGCGTGGGCCTTGATGGTGATGCCCTTTTCACGCTCCAGATCCATGTCGTCGAGCGTCTGTGCAACCAGTTTGCGCTCATCAACAGTTTTGGTGACCTGCAACAGTCGGTCGGCCAGGGTGCTTTTACCATGGTCGATGTGTGCGATAATGCAAAAATTACGGGTGTTTTTTTGGCTCATGGCGCGTTTAAATCGGAGCGCAAAAGTACGTCAGGCAATGCATTTTTCTGTGAAACAGCACGCATTTAAACCGCCACAAATACTACTGAACCCAAGAGTTAGGGTGCGGGCGCTGTTAACTGTACCTGTTGAACCCGCAAGGGCTTAATTTTGTTTCCCCATTATGAATCGGATAAAGCTGTTTTCACTCGTCTGCTTTGCTTTGTATGCTGCAAGCGGCATCGCACAGGAACACGTTACTCACTTCTGTGGACAGGTAGCTGCCCGTGAGCGACTGTTTGCCCGTCACCCACATGCACACGCTGAATCCCTAAGCGCCACTCAGGCCCTGGAGCAAGCGTGTCAAGATGCTCAGGCACAGCGTGGCGGTGGAACGGAAGTCTACATCATCCCCGTGGTGTTTCACATCATCCATGAGAATGGACCGGAGAACATTAGCGAGTCTCAAATCCAAGACGCCATCGCTATCCTCACACGTGACTTCCGCAAACAGAACGCCGATACATCCGTGATTGTGGATGCGTTTGCGCCGATTGCTGCCGATTGTCATATCGAATTTCGATTGGCAACTATTGATCCCGACGGCAATTGCCACAGCGGCATCAATCGTATCGTCAGCGACCTCACCAACGACGGAACCAATCCGGATATGAAGGCCCTTTCGTACTGGCCGCGCAACAGCTATCTCAACATTTGGGTGTGTAAGACGATTGGAAGCGGTATTGCGGGATTTACCAATCTCCCGGGTGATGTCAACGGCACTTGGGGAGCGTTTGAAGACGGAATTGTGATGCGCAGTGATTATGTTGGGTCGATTGAGACCAGTCAGCTTGCCCGCTCCAGAACCCTCACGCACGAGGTCGGCCATTGGTTGAACTTATACCACACCTGGGGTCCTACAAACAACCCGGCTGAAGCCACGAACTGTGATTTCGATGACAACGTCAATGACACACCGAACACCATTGGTTATACCTCGTGTAACCTCGATGGTGCCTCATGTGGAAGCGCCGTCGACAATGTGCAGAATTACATGGAGTACTCCTATTGCAGTCGCATGTTTACACAGGGTCAGCGCACGCGTATGCGCACCGCGTTGCAGAGCAACACCGCGCAGCGCAATCAATTGTGGACGCAAGCGAATCTGGAAGAAACGGGTGTCTTGAATCCACCACTGTGTCTGGCAGCATTTTCGGCCTCACAATTCACGGTGTGTGCCGGCGATACCATGACGTTTTTTGATGAATCGTATCACAACGTAACCAGTTGGAGCTGGGACTTTGGCGATGGTCAGACCTTGAGTGGTACCGACCCGCTAGTGCACAAGAATCCTGTGCATGCTTATGCAAATGAAGGTGTCTACAATGTGTCGCTAACAGTGAGCAATGGAGTTCAAAACATCAGCACCACAGAAACCGCCTTCGTGCGTGTGCTGACCGGTGGGATGCTGAGCGCCCCGATCGCAGAGGGTTTTGAAGCAGAATGGCCGGGCAACTGGATTACGAATAACTTGGAGGGAGATGAAACGTGGGAGGTTACGCCGAACGCATTTTATTCAGGATCAAAGTCGTTGCGTATTCGCAACTACAGTGTTGACGTGGGGAATACAGATGAATTCTACACCGCTACTATGGACATGACGGGTGTGGAAAGTGCTGAGATCACGTACAAATGGGCTTATGCCAATCGCATTGATGAGACCGACGATCGCCTACGCATAAGTGTTTCGGGGGATTGTGGAACCACTTGGAGTCTGCGTAAGCTGCACAAGGGCTTGACGAATCTGCCGACTGCGTCGAATACTAACTCCTTCTTCACGCCTTCTTCCGCCGCTGATTGGGAAAGCAACACGATAAGCTTAACGAATACGGAATGGTTTAATGATCGCTTCCGTGTGCGGTTTGAGTTTACCAGCTACGGCGGTAACAATCTTTATCTGGATGACATCAACATCACAACAGCCACGGGCGTGAGTGACATCAAGCCGCTCTTCTTCTTCAATGTATATCCGAATCCTTCGGATGAGGGGATGACGCTTGACGTGTATGTTCCCTCAGCAGAGCGTCAGACGATTCAGCTCTTCAATGCACAAGGCGAATTAGTTGAAGTACTGCACAATGGCATTCTGGCCTCGGGCAAACAGTTGATTGCCATTCCTCATCAGGCTGCCGGCTTGTACACCATTGTGATGTCGAAGGAAGACCACATGGCGGTTCAGCGCGTGGTGTTCCGCTAGTCGATTGGGCTGTAGCGTTCGCGTTTGTTGGCCCAATGGGCGCCTGGGCCTTGCTTGTTGAGCAGGAATGCCGCACTCTTTTGTCGACCTCGGTTGTATTGATACACCGTGTGATGATGTGTGGAGCACGCTTGCAGCATTAGTCCCAGGGCGAAGGCCATCAGCAGCCGGGAAATGATTTTCTTATTCATGATTTGTTTAGGCGTTAGGTGGTTATACGATCTCTTCTTAACGCTTGCCCTTGTTGTTCCATCCGCAACCGAAGTCGCTGTGAAGGCAGGTGTTCTTTTTATTCTTTAAGTGACCTTGGTAACCTGTTCCTTTTGTGCTGGTGCAAGAAGCTACGGTGATGGTCAGAACGAGTGCTGCGAGGATGGTTTTGAAGATGGTTTTCATAATGATGTTGTTTTAGGTTGGTAAGTAATTTTTGTTTGGTTATGTGGTTGTGATGACTAGTTGTTCATCCTTTCCTCTGCGAAGATGCGACGGCCACACACCGGTCATGAACCCAACTTAGTAGGCGTCGGAATTGAATGAGAAATCGATGAATTTGCGTTTTGGGGTCAACGAATTCTCATGAAAAACGCCCGAATTCTCGGGCGCTAATATTCTTATTAATAAGAAGAATGACCGGACTACTCCAACATGATGCTGCGGCAAATCAGCTGCGTCGGCGTTTCTATTTGCAGACAGTAGCAACCGCGCGCAAACCCGCTTACATCAATGATGTGCTGTTGCCGGGAAGAGTCCTGCTGCCACACCACATGTCCCATCATGTCGGTCAATTTGAGCGAATGCAGCGCTTTGGTTGAGGCGATTCGAAGCTCATGCGTTGCGGGATTGGGGTAGCATTGAACGGTGGCTTCAAATTCATCAACACGATTGACGACAAATTCACTCGTCCAGCTTTCGCAGTTACCCTCTCCGATGATGCGCGCACGGTATATACCATCGCCCATCATGGGTAGTTGAGGAGCGAAGTTGTTTTCCACCGACTGATCATTGAAGTACCACTGACACGCCGCCGCACCCGGAATAAACAATAAGGGATCCTGAAACACGATTTCACCGGAGGGCAAAGGATAAATGCTGACGGATTTACTTTCGTTTACCTGGCAAACAGGATTGATTACCTCCAGTTTCACACTGTAGAGGCCTTCCTCGGGCAAATACGAGAATACTTGTCCCTCGTGCATGAGACTATCTTCCACATACCAGCGATACGCGAGCGCTGAGTCCGCAATCGCCTCCAGCAAAAGGCTGTCACCCTCACAAAGCGAATAATCGCCTTCTATTCCCAGCAATTGTGAACAATCAAAAATGGTATAATACACCGAGTCAATGAACTGCGTTTGCTCCAGATCAAACACCGCATAAGCCTCGTGATGGAACGTGCTATCTGTTGGGAGGTCACTGCGCAATTGAGCCGTGTATACGGCGTAACCCATCGCCTCAGAAGGGTTCTCACCGGAAGGCGGAAGCTGAATGCTGTTGAATGATAGGTCGATTGTTCCATCATCGTGGAGACAACCAACCACGGCAGCTGACGTGTACAACAATTCAAAGCTGTCGGTGATGAACTGTTGACTGTTGAGGTTTTGAATCATGAGAACATCCTGCGCAACAGAATCAGTTGAATTCAGAAAGTGCGTGCGGAAGGTGATCCGCTCGCCTTGCTGCACATAATGATGCTCATCGGTGTACCCGATTGGAGAGGCATGAACGTGTGGCGCTTCGTCTTCGCACATGACTTGTGGTGACAACTCAAATTGTTGATCCATGACGGGCGTGCCGTTTGCGTCCCACAGCGTGAGTTGCATGGTGAATGGGAAGAATTGACCGGCGTATGCTTCGCCTGGGTCATCAATAGAAAAGGACAGCAACTGTCCCTGCCACGCCACGACGTTGGTAATATCCCAATTAGCGAACCCGGGCCCTGATGTGGTGGGTGCAATGCTCAATGCTGCTGCAGCTTGCGGAGTAAACAGTGGATCGCAGGTAACGGTCAGTGTTCCATACATAGGAATGCTGCCTTTATTCCGCAAGAAAATTCCGCTTTCAAAACCATCCTCACAGTGGATGTAGTGATGATAAGCCTCGATAATGGTTGCCTCCGGCTGAGCGGTTACAGTCGGTTCATACAACCCAAAAAACGCTACGGTAGAACCGGGAACATCAATGGTAATGACCTCCGGCGTTGAGCTCACCCAGTTATCGGTAGGGTTCAGCAGTGTGTAGTGCACGGTGCCCACGGGCAGTGGAACGATGATCATTCCCATCGCGTTGGTGTACACCGTCTTTTCCAGTTCATCCATATGCACGGGCCAATGTTGCACAGGTGTCTCATCGCTGTCATAAATACCATTCACATTCACATCGTGAAATACCGTAATGAAGCTGTAGGCCACATTACAGGAGTAATCGCAGGTGCCATCATTGATAACGGCATTCTGATCATAATTGCACGCACACGGATCCACGCAACCGGCGCAGTTGAACTCGCATGAACCGTCGTCCACCGTTGCTTCAGGAGAGTAGTTGCAGGCATTGGTATTCATGCAACCCGCGGTCGGAGGCATACCAAGGAAAAGCATTTCGATTTCAGTTGCATCCAGAGCGCGGTTCCACAAACCTACTTCATCGATACTTCCATGGAATTGGAAGTTGGAACCGAGATCAGTTCCACCAATATGCAAATCATCGGTATTGACCGGTGCACCCGGGTTTCCCGTCCACGCTTGTGCTGTTTGCTGCACGCCATCAAAATAAAACCGTCCGCTATCGACATCGACGGAGAACGTGAGCATGTGCCACTGGTTATCGTAAAGATCGCCTGAATAATTGATGCCCGTTGCGCAAGCGGCTGTGGAAACAACACCGTTGCAGTTGGGTGGTGCGGCGAGCATATAACCCGGTGCGACCGTCTGCGTTTCAGTACCGCTGACACTCATCACCCAGCCGTTCCAGGAGGCATTGGCGTAGTGTTGAATAATCATACCGCCGTTATCGTCTTCAGCAGGGCGCACCCAAACAGAAACGGTAAGCGGAAACGCGTTGAATGCGGGGGCATAAGGAACGAGAATATCGGAAGATGTTCCGTCGAAGAATAGCGCTTGATTCAATTGGCCTTGACGATCCGTGGTTGCGGCTGTATTCGTCATCAACCCATTGTGTCCGTTGCTCGACGCGTCCTGCGCATCACCACTGAAGTTATACCACGCAATGAGATTGTCAACCGGCGCGTAGGTCGGCACTTGAGCGGCCGCGATGGCAGCGCAGCTCCAAAAGACAATCGATAGGGTTAATCTCAGCAAGTGCATGTTGGGGGTATCCGAACATGCGAAAGGTAGTTTGGCGAAAGTGCCGCTATTTGCGCTTCACCAAGAAGCAATCAAGAGTTGGGTGTGAATAGCGCACAGCCCACGATTTGAATCATGGGCTGTGCGTTTTTCTTCACTTTCAACAATCAAAACCGACCTATTTCACCACAAATCGAGTCACGCGGTTATCGGCTTTGAGGAAGTAATTGCCTGATGCGAGTGTGCAAATATCAATGACGTTGTTGCCGGCGTTGAGGCGACCTGTCAATACAGCGCGGCCATCAGGGGCAGTAATGGTGTAGCTTGATGGTTGACCATCCCACAAGGCTGTGATGGATTGTGAGGCGGGCACGGGGAATACATGAATGGTTTGTGCGCTCCGCTCATCAATACCAAGCACAATCGTAAGGTTGATTGTAATGGTTGAATCACAACCGGCAGCGTTAGGCACAATAGCGGTGTGTGTGCCCGACGTATTGTACAACTGTCCGTCCGGCGCCACATACACATCGTTCGCCGTCACCTCGATAGTCGATTGATTCTCCAAGAACAAGCAATGATTAATGGTGTGCAGGGTAGTATTCGTTATCACAGGCTCATTCGAATCAAAGTAAATCGCTGCGCTGTTATTAATCTGTGTGCCATCAGCGAGGTCTTGCATTTGGTTCACTGTGTAAGTGATGAAACCATGGCTTGCTTCTTCATTCGAAAAACTATCGGCGAGCATGATGTTGTTGAAGGTCCACTGCAACACGCGTTCACCATACATGGTGAATGAGTAATCATGACTTGCCACACCGGGAGTCACCGATGAAATATCGAGATTGTCGTCGAGTGTATCGCGAATCACAACGGTATACGCCGGTGCTGTTCCGGTATTCTGGAAGCGAATCAGGTATTGCAGTTGTTCGTTGGGAAGCACGTCGTGCGTTTCGCCAACGCCGGCAGGGAAGCCTTGCTTGTCGTTGGGGTCGAAGCTACCCACCACTTGTCCGCAGTATTCATCCACGAAGGGAGATTCATCACCGCAAGGCAAATCATCTACAAGGCCCGGTTCCCATTCATCATCATCTTCGGTGTCACCATCCTCGTTATCGTCATCACCATCGCCTTCCCCTTCGACATCACCACAACCTTCGACGTGGTCGTTGGGGTGTGAGTTGCCGGGATGAAGCGGATGCTGATCGGCTTGTAAAATCCATGTTCCGCCATTGGTAGGGAAGGTGAAAGTGGTGTCGGATTCTGCGCCCAGTTGAATGTAATAGGTCGCGTAAAGTTCACCATCCACATACACACGCACTTCACTTGGGCAGACCATGGCTTCACCGTCATTCTCGATCGTGAACGTGATTGTGCCGGTATCTTCATCGCATTCACCCTCCACTTCCAAACTCGAGTGGTCCCAGGGTTCTGTGCATTCACCGGGGCCGGGTCCTTCTATCTCGGTGCATGGGGGCAACGGAGTTAATGTGGCTTCCATGCAAATCGTTTCGTCGATTTCGAGGTCGCAAGAGAAGTTGGCGTTGATGACAATGGTAAAGCAATCGCCCGGTGCAATCGCTCCAACAACAAATCGATAGCGCCCATCACTTTCGATAGTAAATGGTGGCGATGTGAGCGGATCCACAATGATGTTTTCATCTAAATCCACAAGCACGTTTCCATCATTGTAACCTCCTGTGGCCATGTAATCATTGCACACATAAATGTAAATGGGCCACGTGTGTTCCGAGCATCGTCGGATAGTTGGGCTTATAATCGTGACATTTGGAATCCCGCAAGGTTCATCGGAAATAAGCCCAAATTCCACTATTGACATTTCGCCGTTGACAATACTGATTGCCTGTGAAGCCGGACAGTTGGTGCTCCAACCGCTATTGATGGTATCAATGGTTGCTACATATTCTCCGTCGGGAAGATCACACAGAAATACACTTCCTGTAATATCGGTGAGAAATCCATATCCGCCAGGCTCCACGGAGATGAATTGCCCCGGTAATCCAAGTTGTTGATCATCGGAAATACAATTTGCGTTGAGGTCGTTGAAGACACGAATCGTTGCCTGACAAATGTTGTTCGAAGCATTATAGAGGTCCGTCACTTGCTGACTTGTTAAAGCGGTTTTCCAGATCGCCATATCGTCGAGCATACCACGCACACCCTGGCCTAAAATCAAATTCCAGGGACCGGTTACAGCGCCGGGGGTGCCGGCTCCACCACCGTACCACCATGGATAAACAGCCAAAACGTTTCCGTCTTTGTAAAATGTACCGTTGAGTGAGTCTACTACAAATGCGTAGTGGTGCCAGTTATCATCGAATAGACTTGGATCTGAAGCCCAATCGTATTGCGGAATAGGGGTATCATAGGTTTGGTAAACCCCATATGAGAAGCCGGCGCGGTATGCCACTTCCCATTGCGCAGCGGGAATTGAACTTGGCCAATATTGAATAGTGTAACCGTTCCAAGTTGCGTTTGCGTATTTCGTAAAAACCTGTCCACCATCGTCATTCGTTTGAGGCTTCATCCACCAACTGTATGTAATCGGAAAACTATTTAGGTCGGGGTGATGTGCGACTTCGATAAGGTCTTCAACGCCGTTAAAAAAGTATGCTTCATTTGGATTTCCTACACGATCAAAAGCGGGCATCGCGCCGGTGACAATACCATTATGCCCATTGCCACTTTCGTCGTTTGCATTGGCATTGAAAGGCCACCAGGCCACCAGTGAGTCCGGTGGTAGATAGGATGGAATTTGTGCGAGCGCGATTTGGTCAAGCGTCGTGATAAGCGCAATGACCATGAGGAGTCTGTAGACTTTTTTGTTTGAAAACATGGATTTGGTTATTAAAGGTTAGTGGGTATTAAGACCCAATCGTATGTATAAACTTAATTACATTGCTGTGGGTTGCATGGGTATGTATGTTCATTTTATGAACAGTCGGGGGGATAGTCGTAGGTTGACCCTTCCCCGGCGCTTCACAGGGAGAAGGGCAGCCCTTTTTCGAGACCCATCCCCGACCCTTCCCAAAGGGAAGGGAGGCTCCTTCCGGTGAAGGATCTTCTGTGAAATCTATTGGCTCGGAAGCATATCGGTTACTTAATCAAAAGGGTTCTCCCTTCCCTTTGGGAAGGGTCGGGGATGGGTCTTCTTCGCCGCAAGGCACCGCAGTGCGTCGTTACCCCTGACCTGCAACACGAGGTACCTGCGTGGCAAAGTGTAGGGCGTTCATTTGTCGTGGGGCGACGCACCGCAGTGCGTCGTTACCTCCGCCCTGCAACACGAAGTGCCTGCATGGCAAAGTGCAGGGCGTTCATTTGTCGTGGGGCGACGCACCGCAGTGCGTCGTTACCTCCGCCCCGCAACACGAAGTGCCTGCATGGCGAAGTGTAGGGCGTTCATCTGTCTAAGGGCGACGCACTGCAGTGCGTCGCTACCCCGGCTTCTCATGAACCTCACCCCTACTCAACAACCAGCCGCACACTCTTCACCACTTCACCTTGACTCACTTGCAACTGATACACTCCGCTCGCGAGCGACTCGCGCTCGATCACGACCGTGCCTTGTTGCTTTGACAGGGTGCGTATGCATGCTCCCGTGATGTCGTAGAGCGCAACATCGAAGATGCCTTGCGGTAGTTCGAGGCGCGCGCCGGTGGTCATGGGGTTCGGGTAGAGGTGGTGGGTTGACCACGAATGCACGAATACTGAAGTTGGTAATTCTACTTCAATCACATCACTTATCGCCACACATCCAAATTCATTCGTGATTTCCACTTGGTAATTACCGTTTTCCGTTGCGGTAATGCTTTGCGTTGTCGCATTGTCCGCGCCGTTAACCGACCACTGCCAAGCAATACCATCTAGTGCTGTGAGCACAAAGTTTGCGCTGTCCACGGCGGCACTTGGCAGTGGATTTACCGTTACCATCCAGTCTTCGCTGGTGCTGCAATTACCCTCTCCTAGTGCTGTTGCTGTAACGGTGAAGCTTTGAGCTGCGGTGAACGTATCGCCGGTGTTTGCGCCGTTCGACCATGTTACACTGCCATTGCTTTCAGCTTCGTAGCTCAGCTCTTCACCTTCGCATACCGTAGCGTTGAGTGGTAAATCAAGTTCCGGAATTTCATGCACGATAACCGTCACTTCGTGATTCTCTCCTTGTGGGCACAACACGTTTTTCGTGTTGAGCTCAAGGGTGTATGTTCCAACCTCCGCGGGATACTGCAGCGTATTTGCACTGCCTATCACCACGTTGTTGAGCCGCCATTCATAGGCGTCCACATAAGGCTGTGTGGCGTCGAAAATCAAACTTTCGCCATCACAGATTTCTATATCACCCACCATTGGAGTGAAGGATGCGCAGTCGAAAATGACGTGATACGTTTCGTTGGTGGTGATGGGAGGATTCTGTTCGAAGTAGATGAACGCTTGTGCGTTGAGTTCGGTGTTGACATCCAAGCCGTGTTTTGCCTGCATCTGGAAGAACACATACCCTTGTGAGCCATCGGGCTCACTGGCGCTGTCAGGCAGGAAGATGTCATCGAAGCTGAAGATGAGCAGATCCGTGGCGATAACACCTTCGGGTAATTCGTGTTCCAGCGAATCGTACAGACTGAAGTCGATGTCGCCGCCATCGTGCAAACACAGCACTTGCATATCCGCCGCACGCGCCAAGGGTTCAATCGTGCTCAAATCCCATACAGTAGCATCAATCGGAATGTAGATATCGATGTCCTCGGCGGGCAATGTTCCCGTGTTTTGGAAGCGCACGCGGAACTCTACCATCTCGTCTTCGCGCACAAAATGTTCAATCGTATAACCTTCGTTTTCCGGGCTTGGCAGATGACTAAGCGTTTCAGGGAATCCTGTTAGGTCATTCGGGTCGTAAGCACAAGCCACAACAGGCGAAACATTCCAGGTTTCATCAAAGATTATGTTGCCTTGCGGATCGAGCAGGGTAAGTTCCAGCGAGAAGTTGAATACCGCGTTGAGGTATTCGACACCGGGACCGGGTACGAAGTAAGAAAGCAGTTCGTATTCACCCGGCAGGAAATCCGCTATGTTCCACAACGCATAACCGGGGCCTGTTTCAACAGGAGGGGTTGTGAAATAGCTGCTCGCATTCGGTGTAAAGAGCGGATCGCACGTGAGCGTCATAAAACCACTCACGGTTTGCGAGCCGATGTTTTCCAAGTACACGCCTGACTCGTATCCATCAGTGCAATGGAGAATTTCCCAGAAGCCCGTGAACGGACCGGCAGCTACGATGGCCTCGCCCGGGATGACTTGCAATCCGAAGGATAAGGTTGTGTTGGGGCAGGGTGTCGGATTGCCGGCCTGATCCGTACAATTCGTACTACCCACAGACAAGATACCTGAAGCTTCTGTTGTCAGCACCCAATTGTCTGTGGTGTTCAATACGGTGAATTGGTAAGCCCCCTGTGGTACCGTCACAAAGGCGTTACCATTGCCGTTGGTCCACAGCAGTCCGTTGATGTCGTTACCAACCACCGGCCAGTTCGCGAGGCCAGGTTCATTGCTTTCGTGTTCGCCATTACCGTTGAGGTCGTTGTATACGAACACATTTGCGGCATATAAGCATCCTTCGTTCTGGTTGGCTTGTGGGTTGTAATTGAAGGCGGAAGGATCGGTGCAGCCGGGGATGGTTTGCGTGAAGCTGCCATACAACAGCGCTACTTCTTCAGCGGTGAGGGCGCGGTTCCAGATACCGATGTCGTCGAGGGTGCCGTTGAAGAATGATTTATAATTAATACCCGGTTGATCAACTTCACAACCAATGAATAAACTATCGTCTGAGGAATTTATTTCCATTTGAGCAAACACACGATCGACTAAGACACCATTTATAAAATAGGATAGAGAATCATTAGTGTCGTCAAAAGTAACAGCGACATGATACCAACTATCTATTGCAACAACACCCTGCTCAGTTGTCGGTTCCGTTCCGCCAATTCCGAGATATGGGGTAGCGGAGAAAGAAACGACTCCCTCGGTATTTAATTCTGTGAATTGGTTATTCGATAGGGCAAATGTGTAATCACCTTCACCCGAACCGATGCCATTTCTACCTAAAATCATTTTGACTTGCATAGCAATGTCATTTATTGAATCAGCATTGAACCAGCTTGACACAGTGAAATCATTGATAATATCAAGTGTTGGGCTTGGGGGAATTACAACGAAATCATTCAATCCGTCAAAATCTAAAGCGCCTCCCGCATTCCCAAACCGATCCTCCGTCAACGTCGCGCCATTCACCACGCCATCGTTTTCATTCCCGCTCTCATCATTCGCGTTGCCGCAGAAAGGCCAGTAGCCGACGAGGCCGTTTTGGAGGGCGGGGTCTAAGGTTGGGCAATTCACAACGATGGGTGTTCCCGCGCATTCGCACAATTCATCAAGCAAATCATTTTCCGTTAATGGGTTTAAGTCTTCGCAGGTATCACCCGGATAAAGGCAACTGCCATCCTCTTCTGTTGCATCGGGGTTGTAGTTGCACGCAAGTAAGTCGATGCATCCCGGGATGAGGCCGGTGTTGGCGTCGCGAAGGCAGCGGACGGATAGGCCTGTGGTTTTAGTGTTGTCACTTTCATTGTAAGACCCTGCAGCACCATCAAAATAAATCAGATCTTGATGAACAGCATAAGTGCTCGATCCCAAATCTGAAGTACTCCACCAGAATCCGAACATTCCAAAAAGGCTGTATCCTCCGCCCGCGTTCCGATTACCACCGGGAATACCTGAAAATCCACTGCTGTTCGTTGCCTCCAAATTTGGTGATTGCCATAAACCTGTAGAATTCTCGAGAACTCCAACCGTTTTCATTCTACCACCAGCCAAAGTATCACCTCCAAGATAATCTGTCAAGAGGGTCCATTCTTGAGCGCTTGGCACACGCCAACCTGTAGGGCATAATTCTCGTGTATCAACACATGTGTACCAATTGTAAAGCTTGCCATAGGGGCATGCATTATTTGCATCGTTATTATAATAAGCCCATGCACCTGTGTTTGTTGTTGACCAAGCGGCATCATCCAATCCCGTCGCAATTGCATCCCCATTTCGATAAATACTCGTGTTCAAGTTCTCCGCCATCCACTCTTGGTCACCAATTACAATGGTCTTGTACACGTTACCTTCTTGGTCGGTCATGCTACCATACGTAAGGCTTGGGTTGTGCACAAGTTGTGCACCACAGGTGTGTTCAACACCGAGCTCAATCGGAGTTCCTACACAGCCGCATGATGCATCGATGATGTCGTTGTAGGTGCTGGCGTTGGCGTCGTCGCATGGGCTTCCTTCAAAAAGGCAGCTACCATCGTCTTCGGTTGCTGATGCGAGGAAATTACAAGCGGAGTTGTCGGTGCAGCCGGCAATGGGCTGTGTGAAATTACCGTAGAGTTGTGTTATCTCTTCTGCGGTGAGGGCTCGATTCCAGATGCCGATATCGTCCAAACTGCCTAAATACGGATAAGGGTTGTTGCCTGTTCCTTCGGTTCCGCCTAGTATGATTGGCTCAGAAGACCATGATAGGGGGAAGCCTACGTTTTCCTCTGCAACGAGCACTCCGTTGATGTAAGTTGAAATCACCGAATCGGTGAATACAGCTGTCAGTTGTTGCCACGCATTGTAAAGCGATGTAGGCGCAGTAACATTCGAGTACGCTCCATTTTCGTTGTAGCAGCGAATCTCATTGGTGCCGTCCATGGCCAAGATCCACGTTTTGGTGAAATCGCTACCCTGACGCAGAAATAGCGATTGGTGATCGACATTATCATCCATGTTGAACCACATCGAAACGGTCATTTCATTTGAAATAAGCGCATCTAGTGTATTTGGAATGGTGATGTCGTTGTTGATGCCGTTGAAACTGTAAGCAGAGTTTGCGTTACCATTTCTATCCTCCGTCAACGTCGCGCCATTCACAACGCCGTTGTTTCCGTTCCCACTCTCGTCGGTTGCGCCGCCACAAAATGGCCAGTATCCGACGAGGCCGGTTTGGAGGGCGGGGTCGAGAGCGGGACTTTCGATGACCAATTGGCTTTCAATGGTCACAGATTGGCCACATTGGTCAGAGACAATTACAGTAATGGTGCCCTCCATAACTGCAGGCGCACTATACGTGGGAAGCCCCCAATAATTCCAATCTATCACTCCATTGAATTGCCATTCGTAATTGAAACCAAGCCCTTGGGTTACACCTCCCGCTGGCACCACCGTGAGATTTATGTTTGATCCGCATATTGCTGTATATACCGTAGGCATTGTAGCGGTAAGTGTAGGTATGTTTAATAACACGTCTATTTGAGCCGTAGCTTCAATGCCGCATTGATCGGTAATGGATAAACTTAACATGCCGGAATCCCAGGATCCTATGCCAATTTCGTCAGCACCCCATAGCGGATTGCCATTGCTATCTGTCCAGTCGAAAGTGTATGGACCAACGCCACCGTTTATGTTGGCATAGAGGTAACCGAATTCTCCACATTCGAGAGGAATTATATTGTCATTGTCTAAAATCTCCACAGTAAGTGCTTGAGCGTTGTCGCAACCCGAATTTAGCAGTGCTATTTCCTCTTGGGTTAGGGCGCGGTTCCAGATGCCTACATCATCCAAACTGCCTAAATACGGATAAGGGTTGTTGCCTGTTCCTTCGGTTCCGCCGAGTATGATTGGCTCAGAAGACCATGATAGGGGGAAGCCTACGTTTTCCTCTGCAACGAGCACTCCGTTGATGTAAGTTGAAATCACCGAATCGGTGAATACAGCTGTCAGTTGTTGCCACGCATTGTAAAGCGATGTAGGCGCAGTAACATTCGAGTACGCTCCATTTTCGTTGTAGCAGCGAATCTCATTGGTGCCGTCCATGGCCAAGATCCACGTTTTGGTGAAATCGCTACCCTGACGCAGAAATAGCGATTGGTGATCGACATTATCATCCATGTTGAACCACATCGAAACGGTCATTTCATTTGAAATAAGCGCATCTAGTGTATTTGGAATGGTGATGTCGTTGTTGATGCCGTTGAAACTGTAAGCAGAGTTTGCGTTACCATTTCTATCCTCCGTCAACGTCGCACCATTCACCACACCATTGTTTTCATTCCCACTCTCATCATTCGCGTTGCCGCAGAATGGCCAATAGCCGACGAGGCCTTGTTGGAGAGAGGCGGGTAGTTGATTACAACTAACCGGCTCATAATTCTGTTCGAAATGTTGAACAAATTCGTTTGCGCTGAGCGCTCGATCAAATATGATAAGGTCATCTAAACTTCCCGAAAATGCATAATCACCACCAGGAGAGGCTGCACCGAAAAATATCCAGTTTGTTGGGAATGATGGGGTATTTAATTGGTATGACTGAATGAGTTGACCATTCAGGTATATTCTATAGTCATCTCCTGCTTTAGAGAAACCGAATTGGTTCCAGCTTCCTGGATCCGGTAAAGGAATTCCCGGGCCTAACCAACCGCCAGAGCATCCGAAGTCTGTGTGCAAGTTATTACCGTCTGTTATGTAGTCACCCTCACCTTGTCCAATCCCAATACCGTCACAACCATAAACAGGACTATTCACGCCGACATATGCGAATGCCCCCCCTTGAATGAAATCGCTTTTATACCAACCAACTAATGAAATAGTATCTAGATTGGATAGTGCATCCTCAACAATCATAAAATCCGTTGACCCGTTGAAATGATATGCAGCATTGGGAGTGCCGTATCTGTCGGTAGTAAGGGTGGCGCCGCTCGATTTTGTGTTTTGCATGTTTGGTCCCAAGTCATGATATGTCCCGCAGAATGGCCAAAATCCGATTACCCCATTAGAGAAAGAACTCTGTGGTAACTCGCACATGATGGGGTTTTCCGTGAATGTAATTACAACGGGAAGGGATGTTGTGGAGCACACGCCATTGCTAATGGTAACAGTGTACGTGCCTGATGTAATAGGATTGTAGTTAACTTGATTTGCTCCATCAATGGTGTTGCCATTTAAATACCACTGGTAATTATACACTCCTTCGTTCGTCGTTAAAGTAACAGGGCTTGCAACAGGAAGCGTGTTCCGACCATCGCTAATAATGCGTGCCGTGAGTCCGGAATTCGACGAGTAGAGTTCGGCAACTTCAGCCTCTGTGAGGTTTCTGTCGTATATATAAATATCATCCAATAAACCTTGAAAAGAATAATCTAATGATGTAGAGGATGCGCCGAAAAAAATGGTTTGTAAATCAAAGGTGGGCTCCCCTACAATGCGATATGCAACTATAACTCCGTTAATAAATAGTGACAGTCGACCCGGAGATTTTACCATGGCAAAATGTGTCCAGGTTCCTGGGGAAGGAAGTTCGAAGTGCCCCGTAACCCAACCTGTTGTGCAATTAAGAACCGCGTGAAGATTATTCCCATCTCCGATGAAATCGCCTTCTCCTTGCCCTATTGACATACCAGTACACCCCGTATTGGGATTATCATTCCCGAATTGCACAAATGCCGCACCTTGAATTGCCGCACTATTGAACCAACCACACACGGAGGATGTGTTGATTTGGTCAATGGCATTTTCAACAAGCACGTAATCATTGCCATCGAATACTCCTGCTGAATTGAGGTTGCCAAATCTGTCCTCGCCGAAATCAACACCGTTGTTTGTTCCATTATTTCCATTTGCACTTTCATCAAATGTGTTTCCATTAAACGGCCAGTAGCCGACGAGGCCGTTTTGGAGGTTAGCGGGCAAGGTGCATTCTTGTGCCTTGCCCAATACAGCAATCATGACGGTGATGATGCTCAGTAAAATTGACTTCTTCATGATGATTCGTTTTGTTCTAGGTTAATCTTATCGTTTCCGCAAATCTTGCGATACATAAGCATTCGGGCGTAGGTCGTTCGCGCAAACGGGCGTGTTTGATTAGTAAACGTAAAAATAGTGGCGAATGGCGAGTGGCGAATGACTAGTGATAAATGACAAGGGACTAATGACTAGTGGCGAATGGCAAGTGGCGAGTGGCGAATGTGTGGCGAATGTGTGGAAGGCTGGAATGGTTAATTGGGGGTGGTTGTGTGGTCAGCCTCCCTTCCCTTTGGGAAGGGTCGGGGATGGGTTTCTGACCCGTCCTGAAAATACTTGACAGTGTTTTACAATCTCCTGTCCTCGGTTTATGCACGATTGCTCAATGTGCCGATATCGCCTCACGCAGCAAATCCTGCGTGTAATCCACCATGAAATGCGGGATGTTCAATAAGCCATCCCTTAACTGCAGGTTTTTTTGCGAATAGCGAATGCGCATAATCGGCTCATACTTTTGATAGTATAGCGTTAAACTTCTACTGCGAATGTTCTCATCGCTCTTAACCTCTACCGGTATAGGTTGATTGTCGTGTGTGATAATGAAATCCACCTCAGCCGTATTGCCCGAGGTCCAATAATGCGGTGCTTCACCCAAACTAGCCACCAAACTCTGCAACACGGCGTTTTCAATAAGAGCTCCCTTGAACTCTGTAAACAACCGACTTCCCTCGGCATAAATACCCGACGACAACTTAGCCATCCGCCGCATAATGCCCACATCAAACGAATACAACTTAAAAGCTTCCATGTCTTCATAAGCAGACAACGGCATTCCCGGCTTGCTGATGAGTTTTACACGATGCACGAGTCCGGCTGCTATCAGCCATTCAATGGCGTCTTCATAATCCTTTGCACGTGCACCCGTTCGCACGCGGCCGTATACAAACTTCTTGTTCTCTCGGGCCAGTTGAGCCGGTAACGAGTCGAAGACCCAACCAATTTTAGCCACGTCTTTCATCACTGGATGTTTCGCAAAATCACCCTTGTAAGCAAGCACTAAATTATCCAGTACACGATCGCATGCCGCAGGCGGCTCTCCTGCCGCAACACTTTTAACGGCTGCAGGCAACCCGCCTGTTACCAAATAGCGCTTGTATAAATCACTCAAGTTGTTAAAAAAGAGATCAGGAATCCTCTCCGGCGCGCTGTGCTGGTTCAGATATTCTGAGGCCGACTTATCCCACTGAGGAAGCACTTCCCGAAAGGTCATGGGATACATGGTCAGAAACTCTACTTTCCCAACGGGAAACGATTGTCCTGATCGCAGCAATAACCCAAGGAGCGAACCCGCCGAAATAATGCACAACTCCGGCTTCTTCTCCGCAAAGTATTTCAACGCATTCAACGCCTCGGGACACTCCTGAATTTCATCGAATATGATCAATGTATCGTTGTCTATGGCGACTCCACCCGCAAAAACAAGTTGGCCAATCAATCTATCAACATCTTTTGTTGTTTTGAAAAACCCGACTAAATCAGGTTGCTCATCAAAGTTGAAATAAGCTAACCGCTTGAAGTGGTTTTCACCCAGCCATTTCATGCTGTACGTCTTGCCTACCTGCCTGGCTCCACGGATAATCAGGGGCAAGCGCTCGGGGTTATTTTTCCAGGCAACCAACCGGGTTTCTATCGCTCTTTGCATAAACAAGTGGGTTTTTGTGTAAAATTAATGCAAAACACCCATTTGTTTGTGTGTTTTTCGTGTAAATACAGGCGCGCGAACATCCGGATCGCAAACCGGCTTCTTGCTAAAATGTATCCCTTAACGGGCGAGCATCGACGCACCGCAGTGCGTCGCTACCGCTGATTCTGGCGAAGGTGTTGCTCTGACGTGCATAGGGCTTTTTCCTGGCCGGCGTCGACGCACTGCAGTGCGTCGCTACACCCTACTCTCGCCCACCTCACCCTTCACCCCTCACCCATCACCCATCACCCATCACCCCTTCCCTGTCCTATCTTTGCCGCGCAATTCCTCTGACGTATAACATGCAATTGTACCGATGAAAAAACTACACAACACCGTCGACCGTCGTGTCCTGAAGGACCGTATCGTACACAGCAACGAACCGCGAACCACCGTTTCGTTCTACAAGTATCACCCCATTGCCAACCCGCAATTCTTCCGTGATTTCCTGTTTTTACAGTGGGAATCACTCGGTGTGCTGGGCCGCACTTACATCGCGGCAGAAGGCATCAACGCGCAAATCAGCGTGCCTACCGCACGCTTTGAAGACTTTCGGGAGAACCTGTTCAACATCACGTTTCTCGATGGTGTGCGACTCAATACCGCAGTAGAAGACGACAGTAAATCCTTCTACAAACTCATCATCAAGCTGCGTCACAAAATTGTGGCCGATGGCATCGATGATCCGGAATTCAATCCATCGAATACCGGTGTGCATCTCTCCGCACAAGCGTTCAACGAACTGACTTCACAACCCGACACCATCCTCATCGACATGCGCAACCACTACGAAAGCGAAGTGGGTCATTTCAAGGACGCGATACTCCCCGACGCCGACACTTTTCGCGAAGAAATCGAGATGGTCGAAGACATGCTCAAAGGCAAAGAAGACAAGAACATTGTCATGTATTGCACCGGTGGTATTCGCTGTGAAAAAGCTTCTGCTTACCTGAAGTATAAAGGCTTTCCCAACGTGCATCAACTCGAAGGTGGCATCATCAAATACGCGCGCGATATCCAATCGCAAGGACTGGAAAATCGCTTTCTCGGAGTCAATTTTGTGTTCGATGAACGCCTCGCCGAGCGCATCTCCGACGATGTGATTGCTCAGTGCCATCAATGCGGAGCGCCCTACGATCATCACACTAATTGCGCCAACCTCGCCTGCCATATTCTGTTCATCCAATGCCCTACATGCAAAGTGAAAATGAACAACTGTTGTTCCGATACATGCAAGGAAATTGCTCAACTACCGGAAGAAGCGCAAAAAGAATTACGTAAAGGAAAAGCGCCGGGACGCAACATTTTCAAGAAAGGACGCGGCGAACATTTGGTGTTCAAACCCAATCGCATCAAGCCGGAATAACGCTAACCGCCAATCTCGCTCAACTTGGGAACACCTTGCATGCGCAAGAACGTGATGTGTTCACGCAACGCTGCGCCAAACGTGGGTTTTTCGTAATACGGGACACCATATTCTGCTGCTGTTTTTTTCACGATTTCCGAAAGCGCAGGATAATGCACGTGGCAAATCTTGGTGAACAAGTGGTGCTCAATCTGAAAATTCAAACCGCCCACATACCATGATAACCATTTGTTTTTAGTAGAAAAATTCATGGTGGTGCGCAGTTGATGTTCAGCCCAGGAGTATGGGATGAAACCCTTCTCATCGGGCTGTGGGAAATAGGCATCCGGCACTACGTGCGCCAATTGAAACACCACCGACAGTATCCAGCCGCTCACCGCATGCATAATCAGAAAGCCCACAATGGCTTGCCAAACGGGCATTCCCAGATAAATTGGTAATCCCACAAATGCTGCAAAATAGAACAGCTTCACGATGGTGGTCTTGATCAACCAGATGGCATTCTTTGCATGTGATTGCTTGTTAAGCCCGGCCTTTTTGTAATGAATAAATTGCACCAGGTCCTTCGCCAGCCCCCAGTACAACGTCAAAATCATGTACAAGAAAAACGCGTAAAACCATTGATAACGGTGCGCTTTCGTAGTCGGTCCATGAGGCGACAATTTGAGCGCCAACTTGGTATCGATGTCTTCATCAAGGCCGGCGATATTCGTGTAGGTATGGTGCAACACATTGTGTTGCATCTTCCAGTTCATCACCATACCACCCAGCAAATTCAAACTGTAACCCACCCAGCGATTCACGTTGTCATTAGCTGAATACGCGCCGTGATTGGCGTCGTGCATCACGCTCATTCCAATACCCGCAAGAAAAACTCCTGTGATGGCAAACAGTGCAAAACTCAAGGCCGGTGAAGGCAAGAACACCGCTTGCAGTATAATTCCTGTAAGATACCCCCCCAACAGCAAGATTGTTTTGACCACCATTGCGGTGTTCGCGTATTTGCTTTGGCCTGTGGTTTCGAAATAATCATCTACGCGGGCGCGCAATTCTTTAAAGAAGGCTTGTTGTTCCGGGGTTCCAAACACGATTCCCGGTTTCGATTTGTGGTGATTCAACGCTAAAGATTTATGACCACAAGATACTCCGTGTAAAGACTACACACGTAGATTCGTACTTATAATTAATAAACCTTGGCTGTGCGTTATTTTTTCTTATTGATTGCTATCGGCTCTCTTACGGCTTGCTCACCGAAAACGACGCGGCCAACTCCCGGTTATTATCAGTTGCGATTCCAGACGGAAAACGGCGTCATTCCTGCCCGTCTCGACATTACCGATGCCGGCGAATGGAACATCCTCAATGCGGAAGAACTTATTCAATTGGACTCTGTAGTGTTCACCGGTGATTCGTTTTTCGTGAAGCTTCCGCTCTTTGATTCTTCCATGAAAGGCACCTGGCGCAACGACAGTCTCATTGGTGAGTGGACCGATCACTCGCGCAAGGATTACCACATTCCGTTTGCGGCAAGTATTTCTACATCGGCGGGCTGTGAGAATACTATCGAAGAATTCCGCTATGATGTCACCTTCTCTCCCGGTGATTCTTCGGAGATGAGCAAAGGAGTGGCGGTTTTACTCAAGCACGGACAAATACTAACGGGAACCGTCCTCACTGAAACAGGCGACTACCGCTATCTTCAGGGTGAGTGGAACAATGACAGCTTGTGGCTATCCGCATTTGACGGAACTCACCTCTTCTACCTCAGTGGCAAAGCACAAGGAGACAGTATCACGAATGGCATTTTTCTCAGCGGCAAGCATTGGAAAGAATCGTGGGTCGCTGTTAAAAGCAATACGAACATGCTACGCGACCCGAGTTCAATTACCACCGCCACGACGATTCAATCGCCTCAATTTGATGTACTCACTAATGAAGGAAAAGCAACACACTTCGACTCTACATCTTGGAACAACCACGTCAGTATTGTGCAAATCATGGGGTCATGGTGTCCCAATTGCACCGACGAAAGCCGTTTTCTCAAAACACTTTATGATGAATACCACGAACGTGGATTGAACATCATTCCCGTCGCATTCGAGCGAGGCGATGATGTAACCGCCGCCAGTGCGCGCGTTCAAAAACAATTCAGTCAATTGGGATTAACCTATCCGTTTTACTACGGTGGTCAGGCTAATAAAGCAGCAGCACTTTCAACGTTTAGTTTTCTGGATGAAGTGCATTCTTTTCCTACGACCATCTTCATTGATCGCAAAGGAAATGTACGGAAAGTCTTCACGGGCTTCTACGGACCAGGCACAGGACAGGACTACACGGTGCATACGAAGTCCATCCACAGTTTTGTGGATAGTCTGATCAACGAATAAAGCGCTTACAAATCGAGGAAAATCGCGATGCCGCCCGAGAAGGTCATTAAGAAACGATCGTTGAGTTCCACGCCGGCCTCATCACTCGATTCATCAATCCAATAACCGCCATAACCGGCGTAGATATCGAAGCTAAATCCTTTTTGTGCCACGTGAAATCCGGGCCCAAAACCAAAGTTCACACCGCGTCCGTTGACACGATATTCGGTTGATGTATCTGAAAGGTAATCATAGTTATAAACCATCCTCGAACGGTATTCATACTCGGTGCCTACGTGCATAAACAGGTCGCCCAACGAATAACGCTTGATACGCGCATAGCCCGTCAGACCACCATTGTAGTACTGCTCTTCACCCAAATCTGCGGGCACAAAAGACACATGCAAGCCATACGTGCCGGGCCAATAGCGATAGCTTAATCCCTTACCATTGGTCGAGCTCAGAATTAATCCAAGACCGTGACCGCCCTTTTTTTCCTTCTCGGGTGCTTCAGTTGTCGCCTGTTGCGCATTCGTCGTAAACGACAAACACATACACAACACACTCATAATTGCGATGATTTTTTTCATGGTTAAATGAGTTTAGTTTTTAAAATCACTGATAACGTCTACCTTGAGTTTCTCCGCGCGATTCGCCACTTCCCAAGCGGTGTGAAAAACGAGTCGCGTAATCTGTTCCATCTTTTTATACGCGATTTTTTTTGCATCATCACCCGGCTTATGGTAATCCTCGTGAACGCCACTAAAATAGAAAATTACCGGAATATTGTGTTTCGCAAAGTTGTAGTGGTCACTACGGTAATAAAAACGATTTGGATCATTCGGGCTATTGTACGTGTAATCCAGCTTCACATTGCAGTATTTAGCATTGCAATCCTCGGAAATTTTGTGCAAATCCGTACTCAACTTATCCGAGCCAATCAAGTAGATGTAATTGGAGTCCGCTGCGTGTTCGATATCCGTTCGGCCAATCATGTCGATGTTCAAATCACACACGGTATTTGCCAGCGGAAAAATCGGATGGTCAGAGTACCACTCGCTGCCGAGCAATCCCTTCTCTTCACCGCTCACGTGCAGAATCAAGACACTGCGTTTCGGTCCATGACCTTCTTTCTTCGCTAACTGAAATGCCTCTGCTATCTCCATCGTCGCCGATGTACCGCTCGCATCATCATCAGCGCCATTGTTGATTTGTCCATTCATGATTCCGATGTGATCATAGTGCGCTGACACAACAACGATTTCATTCTTCAACGCAGGGTCGCTTCCTTCCACGAACGCCATGACATTTTTCGCCTCCAAACGCTCGCGTTTTTGTTCCACATGAAAAACCACTTCCGTCGCTACTGTCAACGGTTTCACACGCTTTCCTTTGTTCAGTTTCACTTGTACTTCTTCAATCGTTTTTCCACTCGATTGAATCAACGCATTCGCAAATGCGGGTGAAATGAAGATAACGGGAATATGCGCCACCTCCGCAGTTTCTTTATCACGCTCCAATCGAATAGGAGCTTGTTCCAACCAATAACGCACGCGCTTCATGTACATATCATAATTGGTATTCACCACCAATAAGAATGCTGCGCCGGCTTTTTCAGCAGCTTCTGCCTTGAGCATAACATCATCATTCCAATCCGACGTTTCATTCGAACCTGTGATGCGGCTGCGGCCTTTGGCATCCATCGGTTCACCATTCAGACAGATCATTCCAAAACCGGATGACTTCGGCTTCCAGCCTTTATAATCATTATGTCTTTCATCCCGAATTCCATAACCGGCGAATACCAACTCATTCGCTTTCACTACCTGACCATCCATTCCGAAGAAATAGAAATCATCCATGAAGTTGCGACGCTTTCCACTGTGCTCTGCGTAAGATCCCAGATTGCTTTCCTTTCTCAGTGGATATAGTTGAAACCAGGAACCCGGTGTTGCCTGTTGCATTTGAATCGATTCATAATAAGTCGAGATATACTGCGCGGCCTTTTCAATACCGGGCGTGCCTGTTTCCCTTCCTTCAAAATCATCCGATGCCAACGTAAAGACATGTTTGGCGAGCTGTTCAGATTTAATACTGCGCGCATAACGCATGGCAAGTGTATCGTGCGCTTGAGCCCACAAATGATCCACGTGAAAAATGACACTTAAACAACAGATAATAAAGACTCTCATAAACAAGCAATTTTGTTAACGCGATGAGCATGACGACCGCCTTCAAAAGAAGTAGTAAGAAATGTATGAGTGATGGATTTTGCTTCTTCCTCGGAAACAAAACGCGCAGGAATGCAAAGAACGTTGGCGTCATTATGTTGACGGGCCAGTGCCGCAATCTCCGATTTCCAGCAAATAGCAGCCCTGATACCTGCATATTTATTAGCCGTCATGGCAACACCGTTCGCTGAGCCACAAATCAAAATTCCCGGCACTCCATCTTCTTGAACGGCCTTTGCCAAAGGATGCGCATAATCCGGATAGTCCACACTATCCGCTGAGACCGGACCATGGTCCACAATTTCATACGTTGCCTTGAGTTGTTCGATGAGTTCCTGCTTTAACGCAAAACCCGCATGATCTGATCCAATGTGTAGTTTATTCATAGATACATTTAGAAAGCCTCAAAATTACCATTTATCCCTCTAACAATATGACTATGAAAGCCAAATGACAGTTATCACCAACAGCGATGATTTTTTGTGAATTGATGTTTATGAACGTGTAACAACTTTAGTTGGTTTGAACAGGACACCGGTTGCATACAACTAAAACAGAAAAATCCACTCAGCCTTTTTTGCATTATTCCTCAATGCCTATCCACCACTACATTCACTATTCACAGGTTTCTTCAACAGCCCTTTTGTACACAACTCCGGTTATACAGCTTTGTGAATTAACCGCTCAACACACTAGCAATCAACCATACCTTAATCTCATATCCTGTTAAAAACACCATAGTATGACACAACAACTTTAAAAGTCAATCCTTTTGGACAATTGTTCTACACAGAGTTAACAGCCTTATATAACTATATCTAACTATTTAAAGAAATATGATTTATAAGTGGATGAGAAAGATTCCTAGAAAACATGGTTTGGGTTTGAATGTCCTCAATAGTTTTGCTCAGTCATGAAATTGCTTGGTCTGCTCCTCTTGTTTGCTTTCGTTTGTCCGTCATTGCTGATGGCTCAAGTTGAGTTCGTTCAGTACCGGTATGAAAATGGCAAAGTCAGTAGCGAAGGTACTATGCGGGATGGCAAGCCTGACGGGTATTGGAAAACGTACTACGCCAGTGGTCAGCTCAAAACAGAAGGCAACCGGTTAAACTTCAAACTCGACTCCACGTGGAAATTCTATCGGGAAACGGGAATTCTTGAACGAACGATGGATTACCGTGAGGACTTAAAAAATGGTCGTGAGCAGGTTTTCAATGAAGACGGTAAGTTGATTGAACAATATACCAATAGCAACAATATCCGCAACGGTGAGGCGAAACTTTTTCATGCCAATGGCCAGGTCAAAAAGGTCAGTCAATTTGTAAATGGAAAGGAAGAAGGCAAAGCAACAGAGTACGAGGTGGATGGAAGAATCATCACGCTATTGACTTACAAAAGTGGATTTATCTATGCAGAAGAGCGCATCAATCGTTATGACTTACAAGGCAAACGCACAGGTGTTTGGCGGGATTTGTATGACGATGGTTCGTTGCACTACGAAGGCAATTGGGCGCGTGGGATGAAGAATGGTGTATTTAAATTTTACAACCGCAAGGGGGAGTTGGAAAAGCTGGAACGTTATGAAGACGATGTATTGATTATTGACGAAGCATCAACCGCGATACTGGACATTCGAAAGGAATACCATGATAACGGTAATTTGAAGGAAGTAGGAACGTATCGCGAAGGAAAAAAACAAGGGAATTTTCGTTTGTATGATGCTGCCGGAAAGGAATCGGGCGGTCTCTTGTACGACAATGATGTGCTCATTGGTGAAGGCATGATTGACAGTCTGGGTCGAAGAATCGGCGATTGGAAACTCTATTATCCAACCGGTGAATTGCGTGCAAAGGGCGCCTATGTGGATGGTTGGAAGGAAGGTCCCTGGCAATTCTATTTCGTATCCGGTAAAACGGAACAAGTAGGAAGTTATAGAAAAGATTTACCTACAGGTTCATGGAAGTGGTATTTTCCCAACGGTATGGTGCATCGCGATGAAACTTACCGCAACGGAAAAGAAGATGGAATGGCCATCGAGTATGATACACTGGGTAACGTGTTTAATGAAGGTGAATACGTGAGTGGGGCGAAGTCAGGCTTATGGAAATTGACAGTGAATGACCATACGGAAACAGGAAATTATTTGGATGGAGAGCGTGATGGTGTATGGGTGTGGTATCATAGTAATGGAAAGAAATCATTTGAAGGAGAGTTTCAATCCGGTATTCCGGTAAAACGCCATAAATACTGGTATCCGAGCGGCCAGATTCAAATGACGGGAAGTTATGAAGGGGGTGAGATGGAAGGTCGCTGGGATTATTACGAAACCAATGGAATGCAATCATTGCAACTGGATTATAAAGAAGGACAAGTAGTGCGCATTAACGGACAAAAAATCAAATTGCCTAAGGAATCGAAGGAAGAAGAATGAGTGATTTTCTGAGTGAAATATTGGATCATCCCGTTGACAAACTTGCTCTTGCCGAGTTAAGTGAATTACGTTTGCTGGATGTGAACGAAGAGTTTGCGCGCTATTTCAAGTACGAACGACTGGAGTTGATTGATCGTCCATTGGCAACGTTGGTGTGGAAATCAGAAGCAGCCGGTATTCAACAGAAACTTATTGAAGGATTGGAATCACAAGGGTATGCGAAGTATCACGACGAGAATCAGGGAAAAATAATCCAGGCACAAAAGTTCTTATATGCCGGAAAAAATCTGGCGCTCATCAGAGTTTTTGATATACCCACCAATAAGAAGGTTGTAGAAAAGGCATTGGAAGAAAGTGAGCGTCGTTTCAAAATGCTGGCGGATGCAACGTCAGAGGGAGTAGCTTTTATCAGAGAAGGAAAGATTGAAGATGCCAACGACCAGCTTGCACGCATCTTCGGATATCATGATTCACGTGAAATTCTGGGTTCG
>Ga0315908_10000225_pt1 | contig 44645 bp, 53 predicted proteins | sample LakEriMetagenome_12_FD_203520 | JGI IMG/M metagenome (GOLD analysis project Ga0315908, IMG submission 203520) | Freshwater fungal communities from buoy surface, Lake Erie, Ohio, United States - Buoy 4 MA124 | ecosystem: Environmental > Aquatic > Freshwater > Lake > Lake biofilm | place: USA...
TAAACAACCTTGCTAGATTCGCCAAACCCTGATCCTGCAAGGATGTCCAGCGCCGCTGCTGTCACTGATGCCTCCTTTGAGCAAGACGTGCTCAAAAGTGATTTGCCCGTGCTGATCGACTTCTGGGCCCCCTGGTGCGGCCCTTGCCGCATGGTGGCGCCAATCGTCGACGAAATCGCCACCGAATTCGAAGGCAAGATCAAAGTGTTCAAGCTAAACACCGACGAAAATCCCAACGTCGCCAGCCAGTACGGCATCCGCAGCATCCCCACCCTGATGATCTTCAAGGGGGGCCAGAAGGTCGACACGGTGGTTGGTGCCGTGCCTAAAACAACCCTGTCGTCCACAATTTCCAAGTACCTCTGAGCGCAGTTGAGCATCTAGTCCTGAGCGACCCATCCCATTTCGGCCAGAGCCCTTTGCAGGTTCTGGCCCATGAGCTCGAAAACCACCCCCAGCGGCATCTGATCGAGCGCTCCCTGGTTTCCCTGCTGCAGGTGGGTCGCCACGAGCGTGGCCTGGATGAATGGCGGCTTATCAGTGGCGCCCTAGCCGACATCAGTGAGGCCCTTGAGGTCTTTCGCCCGCGCCGCCACACCCGCAAGATCACCGTCTTCGGTTCAGCTCGTACGGTGCAAAGCGACCCCAGCTACGCGTTGGCCGAAGAGCTGGCCCGCTATGCGGTGGCCGCTGGATTTGACGTAATGACCGGCGCCGGCGGCGGCATTATGGAGGCCGCCAACAGCGGTGCCGGCTGTGAGGCCAGCATCGGCCTCAACGTGGACCTGCCGTTTGAGCAGCACGCCAACCGCTTTGTGAGCAGCTGCGATGGCCGGCTGCTCCACTTCCGCTATTTCTTCACCCGCAAACTTTTCTTTTTGCGTGAGAGCGATGCCCTGGTGGTGATGCCAGGCGGCTTCGGCACCCTCGACGAGCTATTCGAATCGCTCACCTTGATCCAAACCGGCCGCACCCCACCGATTCCCCTGGTGCTGCTTGCTCCCCCCGGCAACCCCTTCTGGAGCGGCTGGCAGCGCGATGTCAGCCAGGGGTTGGCCGCCAGCGGCCTGATCTCCCCCGAAGACGGCGACATATTGAGGGAGGCCCACAGTGCCGAGGAGGCAGTGGCCCACATCAGCCGCTTCTATCGCCTTTTTCACTCCGCCAGGCTGGGCGACAACCGCATCGAGCTGCTGCTCAACTGCGCCCTGCAGCCAGTTCAGCTATCTGCCCTCAACCTGCAGTTCGATGATCTGGTGGATGAGGGTGTTATTCAGGCGAGCGAGACCGTCGACGATGCCGGCCTGCTGCGCCCCTGCCTGAATTTCCACTTCAATCGCCGCCGCATCGGCCGGCTCTACCAGCTGCTCGACACACTCAACGGGCTAGAGGTGCCTCCAGAGCAGCTGCTTACGGAGCCCGGCCGCCGCCAACCAAGTTCTTCGGCCCCATGAGTCGCCTCGGCTTGATCGATTACGGCATGGGCAATCTGCACTCTGTGCAGCGGGCTTTCGAACGGCTTGGCGCAACGGTCCAGACCGTTCAATGCGGCGCCGAAATGGAGGGCTGCAAGGCCCTGGTGCTGCCAGGGGTCGGAGCCTTTGATCCGGCGATGGAGCGCCTGCGCCAGGGTGGTCTGGCAGAGGCGATCACGACCTGGTGCGATGCCGGCCGGCCCCTGCTGGGCATTTGCCTGGGGCTGCAGCTGCTGTTTGAGGCCAGTGACGAGGGCGAAGCCGAAGGCCTGGGCCTGCTTAAGGGGCGGGTGCGGGCCCTGCCCCGCCGGCCTGGCCACCCGATTCCGCACATGGGCTGGGAGCCCCTGGTGCCAGCAAACCCCAGTCCCCTGCTACCGGCCGGCAGCCCGGAGAGCTGGGTGTATTTCGTGCACTCCTACGCCGCCGAGCCCAGTGATCCGGCCTGCAGCACCGCCCTGGTGCGCTTCGCCGACACCGCTGTCACCGCCGCTGTCTGGCAGGGCGCCATTGGCGCCTGCCAGTTTCACCCGGAAAAATCAGGCCCCCACGGCGAAGCAATCCTGCGCCGCTGGCTGGCCTGGCTCGCTGCCTTATGAGCCTGCGGATTAGCGGGGGCCGGCGGCTACAGAGTCCGCCGGGCAGCATCGCCCGCCCCACCAGCTCCCGGGTGCGGCTGGCGGTAATGAACCTGCTGGCAGCCGAGCTGCCCGGCTGCGCCTGGCTGGATCTATGCAGCGGCAGCGGCGCTATTGCCTGCGAAGCCCTGCATCGGGGTGCAAGCCGAGTTGTGGCAATCGAGCAAGACCGCCGCATCGCCGCCGTGACCCGCACCAATCTCGAAGCGGTGCATCAGGGGCTAGGTGACGCCGGCCGCCAAGCAAGCGCCTGGGCGGTGCACTGCCGCGAGGTGGGGCGTTGGCTGGCGGAGCCAAATCAACATGCAGGGTTTGATTTGATCTATGCCGACCCCCCCTACGCCGCAGACCTTTATGCCCAGATAGCCAGTGCCGTACTGGCAGGAGGCTGGCTCAAGCCAGGCGGCACCTTGATCTGGGAATGCGCCAGCTCCAAGCTGCCAGCGATTCCAGCCGGGTGGGGCAAGCGCGATGAACGGCGCTACGGCAGCACCAGCTTGCTGCTGCTGGACCAAGTCAACTGCAGCACCGATTGAAGTTTCGACTGAAGCTCAGTCGAGCAGGGTGCCACGGCGATACTGGTTCCAGGCGGCTACAAACAAACCAGCCAGGGTCACGGGGATCAGACCGAGCACGATGCCGCAGAGCAGGGGTTCGATCATGGGAGCACTGACAATGCGTTCAGGGCACAATTGTTCCACGCCCATCCCCCACACCGCGAGCGCCCCGCACCAACTGTGACCGGCCAACCCCTAAACCCAGATGCCGCAAAAGGGCGCCGCGGCCTGATCGCTGCCCTGGTGGGCATGGCGGCCGCGGCCTGCATCGTGGCGGTGTTGCTGGTGCTGCCTGCAGCCCAGGCCGATCCCTACAGCCGTCAGACCCTTGAGCTCAGCGGCTCCAGCGAGAAGGGCGGCCGGCTGTTTCGGCTCAATTGCGCCGGCTGCCACGGCATCGCCGCCCAAGGGCTGGTGGGCCCCAATCTCCACGGGGTCGCCGCCCGCAAGAGCTCCCGCCAGTTGATCCAGCAGGTGGTGAGTGGCCGCACGCCGCCGATGCCCCGCTTCCAACCGGAACCCCAGGCCATGGCGGACCTGCTGGCCTATCTGAACGGTCTTGTGTGAGCGGCGCCGCCCAGCTGGCCGTGGTGCTGGTGGAACCCTCCGGGCCGCTCAACGTCGGCAGCGTTGCTCGGCTCTGCGCCAACTTCGACGTAGGTGAGCTGCGCCTGGTGGCGCCCCGCTGCGACCACCTCGGCGAGGAGGCCCGGCGCATGGCCGTACACGGCGGCTGGCTGCTGGAGCAGGCCCGCCTGTTTCCCAGTCTCAGCGACGCCCTGGCCGACTGCTGCAGGGTGGTGGCCACCAGCGGCCGGCGCTCCGGCGAGCCCCTACCCCTGCAAGCACCGGAGCCGGCCCTGCGCTGGCTGGCCCAGGCCAGGGGGCCCTGCGCCCTGGTGTTCGGCCGGGAGGATCGGGGCCTCAGCAACGACGAGCTGCTCCAGGCTGGCCAGCTGATCACCCTGGGCAGCGGCGACGCCTATGCCTCCCTCAACCTCTCCCACGCTGCAGCCCTGGTGCTGCATAGCTGGCATTGCTTAGAAAGCAGCCTGGGCAGCATCCCTGAGGTTGGCGCCCTGCCGGAGCCAAGCGAACGCCAGGCCCTCGAAGCGATGCTCGGCGATGCCGAGGCCCTGCTGCTCGACGTGGGCTTCCTCCATCCCCACACGGCCCACGCCCGCATGGCCAAGCTGCGGGGGCTGCTACAGCGGGCCCAAATCTCCGCTGAAGAGGTGGCCCTGGTGCGCGGAATGGTGCGCCAGCTGCGCTGGGCCAGTGAGCGCGGGAGCAACCCTGGCCAGACCCCTTAACTTCAGGTCACTTCGTTGGAGTGGCCCGTGACCACTGGCCGTCAGCCCCGTAGCCCCAAGAACCGCTGGGGAGGCCCCTTTCGGTTGGTGTTGCGCCTGGTGGTGATGGGAATTGGTCTGGGCGTTGTCACGGGCACCAGCCTCAAGCTGCTGGCCCCCCGCCTGGCCCAAGGCGCCAGCAAGGCCCCCAGCCTCGACCTCGGCGCAGCCCGCAATAGCAAGGGCCTCGATCCGGGGCAGTTCGAAGCCCGCACGGAGCTGGCAGCGGTGAGCAAGCGCTGGAGCGAGCTGGCAGCAGCCCAGCAAGGCCTCACCGCCAGCGCCTTCCTGCTTGTGCTCGACGACGGCCGCTTTGCCCAGCTGCAGCCCGACCTACCCCTGCCGGCCGCCAGCTCAATCAAAACGCCGATCCTGCTGGCAGGCCTGGAAGACCTCGACAACGGCAAGTTGCGCTGGAACGAGCCCCTGCCCCTCACCAAAGAGGTGATGGGCGGCGGAGCCGGCTGGATGGCCAACAAACCGGTGGGCACCCGCTTCCCGTTTTTTGAAGCGGCCACCGAAATGATCCGGGTGAGCGACAACAGCGCCACCAACCTGCTGATCAAGCGTCTAGGCGGCAAAACGACGCTCAATGAGCGTTTCACCGCCATGGGCCTGCCTTCAACGGCAGTCAACAACTGGCTGCCCGATCTCGAAGGCACCAACACCACCAGCAGCCGCGACCTGGCCAAGTCGATCGCCATGGTGGATATCGGCGAAAGCCTGAGTCCCCGGGCTCGGGACCTGTTTAGGGAAATCATGGGCAGCTCCCGCACCAACACCCTGATTCCCCTGGGCTTACTCCAGGGACTCGGTAAAGATGCCGCCGACCCCGACAGCGAGCTGCTCAGTTTCGGCATCACCGTCTACAACAAAACCGGTGATATCGGCATTGCCTACGCCGATGCGGCCCTGATCCAGCTCCCCAACGGCCAGCGCGCCGTGGCGGCCTTCATGGTTAAAGGTCCGTTCAACGACCCCCGCTCCACCGATCTGATCCGCGCCATGGCAGCTGAAGTTTCAAAAACCCTGGTAGGCCGCAAATGAACCGCCCTCGCCTGCTCCAGGCCAGCTGGCTGCCCCTGCTGCTGCTAACCAGCCTGGCTGCCCCCGCCCTGAGCCAGACCCAAGCCAACCCAGCGGCCCCGCTGCTACGGCCCCAGACCGTGGCGCCCTTGAGCGGCGGTCTGGATCGGCTGCTGCTGGTAAACGACAACAACCCCGAGCTGATTCGCGCGCCCGGGATCTTGGTCTCCACTTTCTCCGGCGCAGGCCGCGGCGTGCCTGCAGCCCACCTGGATGTGGCGCTAAACGGCCGCTTTGATCTGTTCAGCCATCACGTGTATGCGGGCAAGCCGGAGAGCCTCGACTCCACCATGTGGCTGGCGGTGCTGGCCGCTCCCCGCGGCCCCGGCCCCGTAACCCTGAAGCTGCTGGCTGGCTCAACGGCCCTGTCTCAGGCGGTGGATCCCGGCCAGGCCGGCGCCCCCTTCCTGCCCCTGCCATCCCTGATGGTTCAGGGCACTACGCCGGTGTGGGCTGGCCCCGGCAGCCGGGTGGCCACCGAATTGCTGGCCCGCAAGCGCAGCCCCGAGCTGCCGGCCAGCTGGACCCTGCCCCTAGGCGCTCCTACCACCCTGATCGTGCTGCCCCTGCCAGTGCGGGGCCTCGATCCCCTGCTCAACGGCCGCAACCTGCAGCTGCGGCTGGAGAGCTCGGGCCCCGTGAGCCTGGCCACCCTGGCGGCCTTCGGCCGGGGCAATCAGCCGCCGTCCCCCTCCAGCTGGGCCGCCCTGCTGGAGGGGGATCTCAGCCCTCGGGAGCACAGCCCCACCCCCCGGGGCAGCAAGGGGGGCATGGTGTATTCGCGGGTGAGTGGGGTGCAGGTGGGCAGCGTTTGGCGCAGCCGCCTCAGCGATCCGGGTAAAAACTGGTTGAGCGTGAGCCGGGCGCCGATCTCCTGGCCGATCAGCAGCCTGGAGCGCGGCACCCTGGGCACCGGCCAGGTGCAAACCGCCGAGCTGCAGGCCTTTTACCCCGGCACGGCCTGGGCCGCCCACGGCAACTACGGCGTCGAATACGACCTCAGCATCCCCTTGCGCAACGACACGCCCAAGCCGGTGACCCTGCAGCTGGCCCTGGAATCGCCGCTCAAGGGCGATACCGCCATTGGTGGCCTGCGCTTCAAAAGCATTGGCGGCATCGCTAGTGGCAGCCGGCCGGTGATGTTCCGCGGCACGGTGGAGGTGACAGGCCTTGATGGCGCCAGCGCGGGCAGCAGGCCCGTTGGCCGGCGCAGCTTCCATCTGGTGCAGCGTGCTGGTGAACCCAGCCCCGCCTTTGGCACCATCAGCCTGGCTCCAGGGGCCAGCCGCCAGCTGCAGGTGCGGCTGATCTATCCGGCCGATGCCACCCCGCCCCAGGTGCTCAGCCTGTTGCCGCTTCCAGAGCAGCCTGTGAAACAATCCGAATCAACTCCAGCCAGCCGTCCGTGACGCCAGTTCGCAAGCGCAGGGTTTTCCCCTTCACCGCGATCGTCGGGCAGGAGGAGATGAAGCTGGCCCTGCTGCTCAACGTGATCGATCCGCGCATTGGCGGCGTGATGATCATGGGCGACCGGGGCACCGGCAAATCGACCACCATCCGGGCCCTGGCCGACCTGCTGCCCGAAATCGATGTGGTGGCGGGCGACCCGTACAACAGCTCCCCCTTCGACCCAGATCTGCAGAGCACGGAGGTGCGTGCCCGCGCCGAGCAGGGTGAGGAGCTACCGGTGGAGCCCCGCCAGGTGCCGATGGTCGACCTACCCCTAGGCGCTACGGAAGATCGCCTCTGCGGCACGATCGACATCGAAAAGGCTCTGAGTGAAGGCGTGCGGGCCTTTGAGCCCGGCCTACTGGCCAAGGCCAACCGCGGCCTGCTCTACGTGGATGAGGTGAACCTGCTCGACGACCACCTGGTGGACGTGCTGCTGGATTCAGCCGCCTCCGGCTGGAACACGGTGGAGCGCGAAGGCGTGAGCGTGCGCCACCCGGCCCGCTTCGTGCTGATCGGCTCCGGCAACCCCGAGGAGGGGGAGCTGCGGCCCCAGCTGCTAGATCGCTTCGGCATGAGCGTGGAGGTGCGCACCGTGCGCGATCCAGAGCTGCGGGTGCAGGTGGTGGATCAGCGCACCGCCTTCGACAGCGATCCAGACGGCTTCAACAATGCGGTGCAAACCACCCAGGACGCCCTGCAGGACCGGGTGATTGCGGCGCAGAAGCTGCTGAATCAAGTGGCGATCGACGCCGATCTACGCATTCGCATCTCTGCGGTGTGCGGCGAGCTGGATGTGGATGGCCTGCGCGGCGACATCGTGACCAATCGGGCCGCCCGGGCCCTGGCCGCCTTCGAGGGCCGCACCGAGGTGGGCGAAGAAGACGTGGCTCGCGTCGTGGCCTGCTGCCTGCGCCATCGCCTGCGCAAAGACCCGCTGGAAACGATCGACTCCGGCGACCGGGTGGTGAAGGTGTTCTGCAAAGTGTTCGAGCGCTCAGACAGCAGTGATCGCAGCGCCTTCGAGCTGGCGTTGGTGGGGTGAAGCAGCCCATGGCCTCATCTGCTAACTGCATCGGCCGGGTGATGCTTTTCAGCGCCTGTCTAGGCCTGATGACACTGGCACCCTCCGCTCGGGCCACGCCCGAGCTGGTGGTGCTGTTGCGGCATGGCCACAAGGGCCCTGGGGGCACCGACTACAACCTGTCAGCCCAGGGATTCGAGCGCGCCATCGCACTGGCCTCACTGCTGCCGAGCTGTTTTGGCCGCCCCAGCCAGATCCGCAGCTTCTATCTAAATCCCCTGTCCAACAAGAACGCCCGCAGTTATCAGACAGCTGTGCCACTGGCGGTGGCCACCGGCGTGGACATCGCCATCGACTTGGGTTCCCGCGAAGATTCCTTCCGGTCCGGTCGCAACATTCTCACCGATCCGACCGTGGCGGGCGGCAGGGTGGTGATGTTCTGGGAACACCGTCACCTGCCCCAGCTCGCCGCAGGCCTGGGCTGGCCAGGGATGGCGCCGATCGCCGACGACGACTTCGACCAGCTGGTTGTGCTCCGCTACCGGCCGTCCTCAATACAGCCCGCGGTGCGGACCTACAGCCAGACCCAGTTGCTAAATGGCCAGCAGCGCTGTGAACCACTGCTTGAGCCTCGTCGGCAACCGCGGAGCTCACCATCGCCAGCCCTGAAGTCCTCAGATCCTCAGATTCAGATAATGCCTCCCCCCAATTGTCTGCAACGTTTACCGCCATGCCCACCTGTGCCTCACACCGTTCCACCACCCTGCGGCGGTCTCAGTGGGTAGCTAGTCCGCTGGCCGCCCTAGCCCTGCAGCAAACATGCCTGGCCGCCCAAGCCGAACCGGCAGCAGCGGAGCTCAAACTCGACCAGCGCCGACTGGCCGCAATCGCTGGCCTCCCTCCAGCGCCCGGCAGCGCCGCGGAAGCCGCTGATCTGGCAATCCTGGAGTGGCTGCAGCGCTTCCGAAGCCCGGAGATCGTGGCCACCACCTGGCTGCTACTAGACCGCGACCTCAATGTCTTCAGCAGCGCTGTAGGCACTGAGCTCGGCAAGGCCACGCCAATGCTCAGCGCCGGCCTTCACGCGTTCATGGCGCCGGTGAACAGCGCCAATCGGGGAATCAAGCAACAACAGGGCCGCATCCGTCCCTACATCGCCCACCCTGGGCTGGAGCCCTGTCTGCCACGGGAGAACACCGGCTCCTTTCCCTCTGGGCACGCCGTTTGGTTCCGCTGCACAGCCGAGCTGCTCGCTGACCTACTTCCCGAGCGTCGCGAGCGCCTGCATCACGTAGGCCGCCAGGGTGGAGCCAACCGGGTGCTGTGCGGCGCGTGCATTACCCCTCCGATGTGGAGGCAGGCCAGAGCCTCGGTGCCGACGCCGCCCTGCAGATCATCGCCAGTCCCCAGTGGCGAGCCTTCCGGCAGGATCCGGCGCTACGGGCGGAGCTCGAATTGTTGCGGGCAGTTCCAGACAAGGCCCTGCCGCCGATGCTGCGCTGAACCATGAGGATCCTCGGCATCGATCCCGGCCTGGCCCGCGTCGGCTACGGGATGATTGAGGTGGAAGAGCACCGCGGCGGCGCCCAGCACCTGCTCGACTGCGGCATCATCCGCACCGATCCTGGACGCAGCGATGGGGATCGGATGGTGGAGATCGCCCGCGACCTGCGGGTGCTGATCCGCACCTGGCAGCCCCAGCTGGCGGTGGTGGAAAAGTTTTTCTTCTACCGCTCCAGCACCACGATCTCGGTGGTACAGGCCCGCGGCGTGCTGATGATGACCCTGGCGCGGCTCAAGGTGCCGGTGGTGGAGTTTCCGCCGATGCAGATCAAGCTGGCCCTCACCGGCCATGGCCACGCCCAGAAGGACGACGTGCTCGAGGCGGTGATGCGGGAGCTCAACCTCGACACCCCACCCCGCCCCGATGACGCCGCCGACGCCCTCGCCGCAGCCCTCACCGGCTGGTTTCAGCGATGAGCGCCAAAGCCAGCTTGCGCCAGCAATTCCGGGCCCGGCGCCTGGCCCTGCTGCCGGAGGCCCAGCCCGCCATCGAGGCCCAGGCCCGGCGGCACTGTCCTGCTCTGGTGCCCCCCGGGTGCCACCTGGGGCTCTACTGGCCCCTGGCCGGCGAAGTCGACCTGCGCTCGCTGCAGGCCCTACTGCCCAACCAGCTGGCCCTGCCGGCCATCACCGCCGCCCCCGGCGATCCGGCGGCCCGACTGGTGTACCGCCCCTGGCGGAGCAGCGACGTCCTGGAGCCCGATGGCTGCGGCATCCCCGCCCCAGCGGCCCAAGCCGCAGCGCCTGACGAGGGCGCGCTGGCCGCGGAGCAGCTGGGCCTGCTGTTGATTCCGGCCCTGGCCTGCGATGCCACAGGAATCCGGTTGGGCTACGGCGGCGGCTGGTACGACCGGCTGCGGGCGGACCCCACCTGGGCCCAAGTGCCGGCCCTGGCGGTGCTGCCCCGGGGCTGCCGGGTTGAGCAGCTGCCGCGCGACCCCTGGGATGTGCCCCTGCAGGGCTGGATCGATGAAGACGGCCTCGGGCACCCTTCTTAAGGGGACCCTTCTTGACGGGACCCTTCTTGACAATGCCTTTACACGGGACGCACTGCGCGCAGCTATTTGCCAGGATCAGTTCATAGAACAGGCCACGCCTTGGATCTCAAAGCTTTTACTGCTCCCTGCAGCTACGCCTCGGTCCCAGAAAGGGTCTTGGCTGCCGAACTTCAGGAGCGCGGCCAAAGCCACGACGCCCTCTCGATGATGGTGAGCTCGATGGTGCGGATGGTGCAGGCCGGCAAAAGCAGCGATAGTCGTTGGCAAGCTTCCTGATTCAGCCATGAATCTGCGTGCAATTCCGGCCCTGCTGCTGCTTGCCAGCGCCGCCCCGGCCCATAGCCACGCGATTGAAAGCAGCCTGGAGCGCTTGAACAGCCTCACCGATCAACTGGTGCTCGACAGCCGTTTCGGCAATGGGGAACCCGCCGATGATGCGGTGGTGCGGCTGGTGCCGCCCAATGGTGAGCCGATCGAAGTAGGTCGCACCGATGCCAGCGGCCAACTCCGCTTCCAGCTCCCCAGCAATGCAACCTCCGCCTGGGAGCTACAAGTAGACCGCGGCCCAGGTCACCGCGACTATCTCGAGCTACCAGGGGCAGCACCGGCGCTTTCAACTGGCTTCAACAGCTCTCGACCAGGGCAAGGAATCCGACCAGAGCAAGGAATCCGAACAGGGCTGGCACTGCTCGGCCTCAGTGCAGCAGCAGGCGCCCTGGGAGGAGCCCTGAGCTGGCGCCGCGGCGGCCGGCGCTGATGAGCATTGCCCCCAGTGGCAGTCCGGCCCTCGACCGCATGGTGGAGCGCCTCGCCAGCACCAGCGATCCCCGCCGCCGCTACGAATACGTACTTTGGCTGGCCAAAAAGCTCGAGCCCCTGCCCGAGGAATTTCGCAATGACGCCTTCAAGGTGAAGGGCTGCGTTTCACAGGTATTTGTGGTGGCGGAGTTAGTCGATGGCGCCCTGCACTGGCACGGTGACTCCGACGCCGCCATCACCAAGGGACTGCTGGCCCTGCTGATCGAAGGGCTCGAAGGGCTGACGCCGCAGCAGGCCACCGCCATCGATCCGGCCTTCATCGCCGCCACCGGCCTGCAGGCCAGCCTGACTCCCTCAAGGGCGAACGGCTTTCTCAACATCCTGCGGCTGATGCAGGCCCAGGCCCAGTCCTTGGCGGCCACCCCCTAGGCCAAGCCAGTTGATTTCTAGGATCGACAAATTGATACCCCCCAACGAATGACCATCGGCATCGGCTTGCTCGGGCTCGGCACGGTGGGTGCTGGTGTGGCAGCCATCCTGGCGACCCCGGCCGGCCGCCACCCGCTGGTGGGTGAACTCGAATTGCGGCGGGTGGCCGTGCGCGACCTGAACCGGCCTCGCACGGTGGAATTGGCAGCCGAACTGCTCAGCACCGACCCAGAAGCCGTGGTCGACGACCCGGCGGTCGACATCGTGGTGGAGGTGATGGGTGGCCTGGAGCCGGCCCGCTCCCTGATCCTGCGGGCGATTGCGGCCGGCAAACCTGTAGTAACCGCCAACAAGGCCGTAATTGCACGCTATGGCGAGGAGATCGCCGCCGCCGCCGCCCGCAGTGGGGTGTATGTGCTGATCGAAGCCGCCGTAGGTGGCGGCATCCCGATCATCGAGCCCCTGAAGCAGTCCCTGGGAGCCAACCGGATCCAGCGGGTGAGCGGCATCATCAACGGCACCACCAACTACATTCTCAGCCGCATGGCGGCAGAAGGAGCCGCCTACCCAGACGTGCTAGCTGACGCCCAGCGCCTTGGCTACGCCGAAGCCGACCCCGCCGCTGATGTGCAGGGGGGAGATGCGGCCGACAAGATCGCAATCTTGGCGGGCCTGGCCTACGGCGGTCCGGTGCCCCGCGAGGCCATCCCAACAGAGGGGATCGACCAGCTCGATGCCCGCGACATCGCCTACGCCGAACAGCTTGGCTATGTGGTGAAGCTTTTGGCCGTGGCCCAGGCCATGCCGAGTGAGCAAGCCATGCCTGGCGAGCAAGCCGAACAGCTCCTCGATGTGCGCGTCCATCCCACCCTGCTGCCCAAGGCCCATCCGCTGGCCGGGGTGAACGGTGTCAACAACGCGATCCTGGTGGAGGGAGACCCCGTGGGCCAGGTGATGTTCTACGGGCCCGGGGCTGGAGCAGGACCCACCGCATCGGCGGTGGTGGCCGACATTCTCAACATCGCCGGCATCCGCCAGGCCACTGGCGGTAGGGGCACTCAGGCGCCCCTCGATCCCCTGCTGGCCGCCGGCAGCTGGCGCGACTGCCAGCTGGTCGAGAGTGCCGTAACCAGCCACCGCAACTACTTGCGGCTGCGCACCAGCGATCGGGCCGGCGTGATCGGTGCTATCGGCACCTGCTTTGGCGAAGCGGGGGTGTCGATTCAATCGATAGTGCAGTTCGAAACCCAGAGCGCCGGCGGCGCCGAAATCGTGGTGATCACCCACGAGGTTTGCGAAGCCAACTTCCGCCAGGCCCTAGCCGCAATCGAGGCTCTGACAGATGTTCAGGCCGTGGCCGCCTGCCTGCGCACCCTTTAGCAGCGGGCCTGATTGACTCCATCAGGTCTCCAAATCGCCATCAACTGGCCAATGGGGCCAGCAGCAGGCCACAGTGGATCACAAATCGAAATTAATTATTAAGACTCCAGCGGGGTCTGATCTGGAGGGGCCAGCTACTGAGGCAAGCCCTGTCGAGATCCCCACACCCAGGCCGATGTTTGTAGCGAGACGAACAGTGTTCAGACCCTGTCCCCCGCAACATCTGCCCAGCAAGTACCAATCAGTTAGCCCCTAACCCCATGACCGGCCCCACCTGCTCCAGTGCCCAGGCCTCGAGCACAGTCAACCTTCACCAAGGCGCCTGCGTGCACCTTGAAAGCGATGAGCAGCTCTACCAAGTGATTGGCGTCGACGACCACCACGACCGCTGCTGGCTGCGCCGCTGGCCCCTGGCGCGCCAGGGATCGGAAGTGTTTGAAATTTCCCTGCAACAGGTGCGCCCTGCCTGGCCTCATCGGTCTTGAATGGCGGTGATTTGATGGCCGCCCCTTGCCCCGCGCTCCGCGGCTGACCCAAACCCTGGCAGCAGCCTTGCTGACCAGCGGCCTGGTAGCAGTACTGACTCTCTCCGGCTGCCGGCCCAAGCACGAGGCGTCGGCCAACCGGCTGGTAGTTGCCAGCAAAAACCGCATTGACACGGTTGATCCAGGCGGCGCCTACACCTTCGGCGCCATGCAGCTGCTGAGCGCGATCGGCGATCCGCTCTATGCGATCAATGCCGCTGGCCAACTGGAGCCGCGTCTGGCAGTGGCGCTGCCCCAGCTGAGTGCCGACGGGCTCAAAGCCCAGGTGCAGCTGCGCCAGGGCGTGCGCTTTCACGACGGCACGCCGTTCAATGCCGCGGCCATGGTGTTCAGCCTGGAGCGCTTCCTAGCCATCGGCAAGCTCAGCTACCTGCTGGGCGATCGGGTAAGCGCCGCGCGGGCCGTGGGTCCCTACACAATCGAGCTGACGCTCAAGCGCCCCTTCAGCCCCCTGGCCGAGCTGCTCAGCGCCGTCAACCTGACGCCCCTCTCCCCCAGCGCCTACAAAAACCATCGCGATCGCTTCCTCAACGACCGCTTCGTGGGCACCGGGCCCTACCGGCTCAGCTTCTTCACAGGCCAGCAGCAACGCTTAGAGCCGTTTGCGGGGTATTGGGGGGCCAAACCCGCCAATGGCGGTATCGACCTGGTGTCGCTCAGTAATTCCACCGCCCTCTACGGCGCCCTGCAGAGCGGCGAGGTGGATGTGCTGCTCTCGACCAGCCTCGAAATCGACCAGCAGGCCGCCTTGCAACGCCAGGCTGCAGCTGGCAGCCTGCAGGTGGGCAGCGGTCCGGCATTGGAGATCGGCTACCTCACCATGCTCACCGACCAGCCGCCCCTCAACGATCCCCGGCTACGCCAAGCAGTGGCCTACAGCCTCGATCGCAACACCATCAGCCGCCGGGTAACCCTGGGCCTGCGGCCGCCCCTGCGCGAGCTGGTACCCCCCAGCCTCAAGGGCTCCGACCCCCAGGCCTGGCCCAGCTACAACCCAGCCAAGGCCCGCCAGCTCTATCGCCAGGCCGGTTACTGCCAGGGCAAGCGCCTGGCCCTGCCGCTCACCTTCCGCTCCAACATCCCCGCCGATCGGATGTTTGCCCTCACCTGGCAGGCCCAGCTGCAGCAAGATCTGGGCGATTGCGTTGAGCTCGAGGTGACCGGCATGGAGGCCACCACCGCCTACCGCCAGCTGGGGGAAGGGTCCTTCCCCCTAATCCTGCTGGAGTGGATGGGCGACTTTCCCGATGCCGACAACTACCTGGTGCCCTTGCTGGGCTGTGAGGAAGCCCAAGGGGAGCGCTGTCTCAAGGGGGCCAGCGCCGCCAGTGGCAGTTTCTGGGCCAAACCCGGCCTGCAACAAGACCTGGAGCGCAGTGCTTCCTTAGCCGGCCCCGCCCGCACCGCCCTGTTGCGCCGCATCCAGCGCCAAACGGCAGCCGCCAACCCTTACCTACCGGTGTGGCTGGTGGCCCCGCGGGCCTGGGCCCAGCCCAGCATCAGCGAGCCCCGTTTCGATGGCTCCGGCCGCCTTTTGCTACAGGAATTGACCCGTAAGCAGACCCCCCAAGGGAGCACCAAACCATGAGCCGCCGCCGGGCCCTTTTGCGCTATCTGGCCGCCCGGCTGGCGCTGGCGCCATTGATGTTGTGGCTGATCGCCAGCCTGGTTTTTCTGCTGCTGCGGCTGGCGCCTGGGGATCCGATCGACGCCCTGCTCGGCACCCGCGCTCCCGAAAGCGCCCGCGCTGCGCTGCGGGCCCAGCTGGGCTTGGATCAACCATTGCTGCACCAATACGGCAGCTTCCTGGGCAAGTTGCTGCATGGCGACCTGGGCGCCTCGCTCACCAACCAGGAACCGGTGACGGAAGTAATTCGACAAAGCCTGCCGGCCTCCCTGGAGCTGGGGGTGGTGGCCCTGCTGCTGGCTGCCGTTGTGGGTCTAGCGGTGGGCTTTTCCGGCATTGCCCGCCCGGAAGGCAAGCTCGATCTAGCCGGCCGGATCTACGGCATCGGCACCTATGCCCTGCCGCCCTTCTGGGCCGCAATGGTGGTGCAGCTGGTGTTTGCGGTGTGGCTGGGCTGGCTGCCGGTGGGGGGGCGCTTCCCGCCCACCTTGCTGCCGCCGCAAGGAAGTGGCTTCTACTTGCTCGACAGCCTGCGCAGTGGCCTGGCCACGGGCGAATGGCAGCAGCTGCTTGGGAGTGTGCGCCATCTGGTGCTGCCAGCGGCCACCCTGGGCCTATTGCTCAGCGGCATCTTTGCCAACTCGCTGCGACTCAATCTGCGCCGCACCCTCGGCTCCGATTACGTGGAAGCAGCCCGCAGCCGCGGCCTGGGCGAGGCCCGGGTGGTGCTGCGCCATGCCCTGCCCAATGCCCTGCTGCCGGTGCTCACGATCACGGGCATCACCGTGGCGTCGCTGATTGGCGGAGCGCTGCTAATTGAGGTCACCTACTCCTGGCCCGGCATCGCCTTCCGGCTGCAGGAAGCGATCGGCCAGCGCGACTACCCGCTGGTGCAGGGCATCGTGGTGGTGGTGGCCGGCCTGGTGGTGGTGGTTACGGTGCTGGTGGATCTGCTGGTGGCCGTGCTCGATCCGCGCATCAAGTTCTGAGGTTTAGCTCACTCTGGCGGCAGCAACCCCTGCCAGCGGCGAGCCTGGTTGCGATCGAGCACATAGGCCCGGACGCCGTCCTGTTCGCGCCGCTGGGGGGAAAGCAGCAATGGATTCTCAAAGCCCTGCAGAAATTCGCTGGTGACGTTGAGCAGCAGCGCCTGCACCTTCAGGGGCTCGATGCCCACCAGCTCCTTACCGAGTCGAAACAACGCTTCGCCCCGGTTGTCGATACGCACCGGTGAGAAATGGCTGGCCCCTTCCACCAGCACCAGCCGGCTGTGGGGATGGGTGGCTCCAGCAAACACGGCCAGCTGCTCCTGCACCGGAGGCGTCACCAGATCGAGACTGCCGCCCACCAGCAGCACCGGCACGTTGAGGTCTTGCAGGCCGCGGTGGGGCCAAAGCAGGCTGCCGAAACCATTGAAGGCAACCACTCCCAGCAAGGGCGTGGCCTGGGACCGCAAGGGGCCTGCGCTGGCGTCGCCATCACCGGTGATCCGAGGCAGCTGGCACTGGAGCAGCCGCGACAGGTTGGTGAGCGGCAAGGACGCCAGGGCCAGCTCACAACGGCGACCCAGTCCCCGCTCCGGCACCAGGCCAGCCCCCATCAGCGCAGCTAGGCCACCAAGCGAGTGCCCCCCCAGCACCACTCCCTGCTCTCCCGCAGGCGCCGGGCCCAAAGCAGGCAGCTGACCCTCCCGCTGGGCCTCAAGCACGGCCTGCAGATCTGCCAGGCGCTGGGGCAGGGTTTCGGCCCCGGGCGGTGGGGCATCACCAAGCAGCGACGCCTGCAGTGCCTGCTGGTCGCTGCCGGGATGGACCACCACCAACACGGGCCAACCCCGGTCGGCCAGAGCCGCCGCCAACCAGCTGAGCTGGTCGGCGCTGCCGCCCAGGCCCGGCATCAGCAGTAGCCAAGGGCCACGGCGGGCCTGCTGGGCAGGCCATAGCTCCAGAGGCAGGGGCGCCACCCGATGGGGCACCTGCAACTGCAGGCGCTGGGGCTGGCGCCGCACGGCGCTCGTAAACCCCAAAGGACTGGAGCTACGCCGGGGCAGGGGCAGCTGGCGCAACCGCTGGAGGGCAGTGTTTTGCCGCTTCAGCTGGCTGCGCCACTGTCCAGCCAGCTGAAGCGCCCCATCGAGGTGCAGGGTGACGCTAGCCACAGGCAGGGCCCGCAGCAGCTCCAGGGCGGAGACGCTGCTCTGCCGCTCCAGCAACTGACGCAGGCTGCTGAGCAGCAGCGGTGCCGTGCTGCGGTCAGCAGGGCCAGTGGTCAGCAGGCTGCCGGCTTCTTTAAGCATCTGCTCACCGGTCCAGCTGTTGAGCAGCTGCAGCCCAAAGCTGCGATCCCGCAGCAGCGGCGCCTGCAGCAAGCGGACCAGGTCGCGGCGACTCTGGGAATCCAGCAGCCTGAGCCACGCTTGCAGGCCATTCCCTGCCTGCTCGGGCTGGCGAGTCCAGGACTCCAGGGCCGTCAGGTCGATGGGCAGCGCCAGGCCATCGAGTTGCAGCACCAACTCCTCGGCAGCCCGAGCCGGCATGCAGCCCAGGGCCAGAGCTCCGGTAAGGCAGCACCAAAGGCGCAACGAGCGGCGAGCCAAGGCCAAAGGCGGGGACGATTATTCTCTCGCGCCAGGGCCGCTAAGCGGCGCCAGACTCCCCTCACCTAGCTAACGGCCCGTTTGCGCCCCTTCCGTTCTGCCAGTCCGCCAGGTACCGCAAGTCCGCCGCAGTCCGCCAGTCCGCCGCAGTCCGCCAGTCCGGCACGATCCGGTTGGCTGGGCCAGTTTCCGGCGGCACTGCGCCAGGTGGCCCTAGTGCGACTAGTGGCTTCGTTTGGAGCCGGCGGGGTGCTGTACCTAACGCCGATCGTGTTCCACCAGGCGGCCTTCAGCGCCCAGTCGGTGACCCAGGGCTTGGCGCTGGCGGCGCTGGCGGGCACGGCTGGTCGCTTCATGAGCGGCATGCTGCTGGATCGGGGGCTGGCCTGCTCGATACCGGTGCTACTGGCCGCCCTGGCAGCCCTGCTGGGGGATCTGCGGCTGTTTGGCACGGCCAGCTTCCCGGGCTACGTGCAGGGGCAATTGCTGATCGGCATCGCTGCCGGGCTCTACTGGCCGGCGGTTGAGCTGGCGGTGCCCCTGGGCTGCCGCATGGGGCCTACCCCGATTCCCACCGCCCGGGGCTATGCATTGGTGCGCAGCGCCGATGCGGCTGGGATTGCGGCTGGAGCCCTGCTCGGGGCGCTGCTGGCGGCGGCCGGCCATCTGCGGGGCATCTACCTGATCGACATCATCTGCCTACTGCTGGTGGTATTGCTGCTGCTAAAGCAGCCCCTGCAGCGGGCTAGCCCTGCCAGCTTCGATCCAGCCGACCACACCCCCTGGCGCCAATGGTTGCCGCCACTACTGCCGCTTCTAGCTATCAGCCTGCTGGCTACCTCGCTACCGGCACTGATGCAGAGCGCCCTGCCCCTGGATCTGGTGCGCGGAGGCCTGGAGCGGGCAGCCATGCCCGAAAGCCTGGGGGCTCTACTGGTTGGTCTGCAGCTAGGTGTGCTGGTGCTGATCCAGTGGCCGGTGGGTCAGGCCCTGGCCAAGCGTCCGATAGCGCAGGGGCTGGGGCTGAGCCTGGCCTGCTTTGCCATGGGCACGGTGCTGCTGGCCTTTTCAGCCCTGAGCAGCCAGGGTCTTTGGCTGGTGCTGCTAGCCCAGCTGCCCCTTGCCCTAGGGGCAGCTGCTTTCCTGCCGATTGCCACCGCAGCGGTGATCGAGCTCAGCCCCAAGGAGCACCAAGGCTTGGCCATGGCTCTTTTTTCCCAATGTTTTGCCCTGAGCGCTCTAGGGGCGCCACTGCTGGCCGGCTTAGCCCTCGATGCCCAAAGACACGCCGGTGGCTTCTGGATCGGCATGACCCTGCTATGCCTGGCTGGCCTCAACCTGGTGAAGCGGCTCAGACCGAGGCCAGCTGCGGATTTTGGATCGGAAGCGGTGAGCTGAAACCCCTGTCCGAAACCTGTACACGCTGTGCAACTTCTAGAAGTTGCAAGGATTCCGAGGGGGCCGTGCTTCAGGCCGAGGCCGGTGGTTGTTCTTGAGCGGAGGCCTGCTTAGCGACCCAGGCCTCGTGGGGCAGGGGCTCGGTGCCGTATTCCCAGTCGTCGTAGTCGGGATCATTGCGGATCTTCTGGTGCAGCTCCTTCTGCACATCGAAATCATGCTGCGATTCAGGCTGCGATTCAGGAGGGGAGGAGGGTGCGGGTTGCTGGGAAGGGTCAGTCATGACACCACGAGGGCTTTTTCCCATTCTGAAGCAACCCGGAGGCGGCGCTCTCACGGCAACTGTCTAGCTGCATAAACGCAAAGTTTGAGCACAACAAAGTTGGTGCATGGGGTTACTAGAGGCGAACGCTCTGCTGGGCCAGCTGCTGGCGGAACTCAGCCACGGTGCTGGCCAGGCCTTCGGCAAGAGGGATTCGCGCCCGCCAGCCCAGCGCCGCCAGGCGGCTGACATCCAGCTGTTTTTTGGGGGTGCCGTCGGGCTTGCTGGCATCCCAACAGATCTCGCCCTGGAAACCGGTGGCGGCCGCAATGGCCTCTGCCAACTCGCGGATGCTCAGGTCGACGCCCGTGCCCACGTTGAGAAACTGGAGCTGATCAGGCCCAGGCTGCCAGTGCTCGAGGGCAAACAGGCAGGCTTCGCCTAGATCATCCACATGCAAAAACTCGCGCAGGGGCTTCCCTGTGCCCCAGCAGGTGACGCTGGGGGCGCTGGCCTCAGCCGCCTCATGGAAGCGGCGGATCAGGGCCGGCAGCACATGGCTGTTGGTGGGGTGGTAGTTGTCGCCTGGGCCGTAGAGGTTGGTGGGCATCAGGCTGATGGCATCAAAGCCGTGCTGGGCACGCAGCGCCTCACAGAGCTTGATGCCGCTGATCTTGGCGATCGCGTACCACTCGTTAGTGGGCTCCAGCGCCCCGGTGAGCAGGGCTTCTTCCCGAATCGGCTGCTCAGCGAGTTTGGGGTAGATGCAGCTGCTGCCGAGAAACAACAACCGCCGCACGCCGCTGCGCCAGGCGCTTTCGATCACGTGGGTCTGGATCTTGAGATTCTCCAGCAAGAAATCGGCCGGATAGGCGCTGTTGGCCGCAATCCCGCCCACCTTTGCTGCCGCCAGCACCACGATCGTGGGCTTGTTGGTGACAAACCAGGCCGCCACCGCTGAAGGATCGAGCAGATCAAGCTCCTCGCGAGTGGCGCTGAGGAGGGCACCCCCCTGGGCCGGATCGCCATAGCCAGAGCGCAGCAAGGCCCGGCAGATCGCACTGCCGGCCATGCCCCGGTGGCCGGCCACGTAGATGCGGTCGGCGGCGGTGATCAGGGTCGATTGAGAGGCTGTCATTGGCGCTTCCAGATGGGGCGCCCCACCCGTTGCACATGGGCCCGCACCTCGGCATCCAGCTGATGCAGCAGCAGCAGATCCACCCGCCAGGGAAGACACAGCTCATCCACGGCGTGCATCAAACGCAGGAGCTCGCTGTGGCCCAACTGGGGCGCCTCAAGGCAGAGATCAATGTCAGATCCTGGCTGGTGGCATCCCATAGCCCGCGAGCCGAACAGCCAGATGGCCTCCAGCTGGGCTTGGCCTATGAGGATATTCAGCAGTTGGCTCGCAGATCTCTCTGGGATTCCGGGGAGAGCCGCTGGGCTGGTTCCTTGTCTAGGGGTGCAATGGTTGGTCATTGCTGCTCTTCTAGAACTCGCAATTTCAATCTCTGGCTTAGTTGCTGGAAGCAGGGCAGGTAGCTGTGGCTGGTGAGGTTGCGGTCTTGAATCATCAGCCCCTGCTGTTCGCGTTCGTTCAGCGCCGGTGGTTCTACGAAGGTTTCCAGCTGCGCCAGAGCCCTTTTGTAGTTGCTGAAGCGCTGCTGCCAGCGGATGTCTTCTGCCATCAACTCACGCCGGCTGACTTTGTAGGTGGATTCTCCATCGAGCCCACCACCGCAAATCCCTTGCGGCGCAGCAGGGCTTCTTTGGCCGCTTCTTGCTTATCGGCTGCCACCATCTCGGCCACCAGCTCTTCCAAGGTGGTGGTTGGGGTCCAGCCCAGCTTCTGTTGGGCTTTGGTGGGATCGCCGAGCAGGGTTTCTACTTCGGCTGGGCGGAAATAACGGGGATCGATGCGCAGCACCGCGGCGCCGGTGTCAGCGCGGCGGCCGATTTCCTCAACGCCTTCTCCCTGCCACTCGATGGCGGGCCCACCAGCAGCAGCCCAGCCCAGCTCGCTGGCTGCCAGCTCAATGAAACGCCGCACCGATTCCTGGCGGCCGGTGGCGATCACGAAATCTTCTGGAGTGCCGGGTTGCTGCAGCATGCGCCATTGCATCTCCACATAGTCGCGGGCGTGGCCCCAATCGCGCAGGGAATCGAGATTGCCCATGAACAGGCAGCCATCGAGGCCTTCGTTGATGCGCGCCAGCCCGCGAGTGATCTTGCGGGTCACGAAGGTTTCACCGCGCCTAGGTGATTCGTGGTTGAAGAGAATCCCGTTGCAGGCATACATGCCGTAGGCCTCGCGGTAGTTCACCGTGATCCAGTAGGCGTAGAGCTTGGCCACCCCATAGGGGCTGCGGGGGTAGAAGGGCGTGGTTTCCTTCTGGGGTATCTCCTGCACCAGGCCGTAGAGCTCGGAGGTGCTGGCCTGGTAGATGCGGGTTTTGTGCGTGAGCCCGAGCATGCGCACGGCTTCCAGGATGCGCAGGGTGCCGAGGGCATCGCTGTTAGCGGTGTATTCCGGCGCCTCGAAGCTCACGGCCACATGACTCTGGGCGCCGAGGTTGTAGATCTCATCGGGCTGCACCTGCTGGATGATCCGGATCAGGTTGGTGCTGTCGGTGAGATCGCCGTAGTGCAACACGAGCCTGGGATCGCTCTCGTGGGGGTCTTGGTAGAGGTGATCAATGCGGCTGGTGTTGAAGCTGCTAGCGCGCCGCTTGATGCCGTGCACCGCATAGCCCTTCTCCAGCAGCAGTTCAGCTAGGTAGGAGCCGTCTTGGCCGGTGATGCCGGTGATAAGGGCGGTTTTGGCGGGCACGGTCATGGCGGTGGAAAGAGGGAAAGGGGGTGAAAAGACCGTTAATGACCAGTAGAGGCATTAGCGCGACTTCAAGCCTTATCACTTAGTACGGGCGATTTAGCGACGGGCAGATTGAGAAGCCGCATGAAATCACCATCACGATGCGCCGTTGCCCGGCGAGATCTGGCCGTTGATGTAAGCCTGGAAGAGCCACCCCGACCAACCCAGCAAAAGGAGGGGACCCAAGGCCTCAGAGGAGCCAACGCACATCGCTCCGAAGCTCCCGACCCATGCGCGTGCCACCGGCAATCATGGCAGAGAGCATCCTGGCTTTGCAAGCGGCCGAAATGATCGGTGGGAGCACCTTCCGGCAGGCTATAGGGATAGCGGGTGGGGATGTATGGGGCGTCGAGGATCCGGAGTCGATCCTCCAGATCCGCCACCTCGGCATCAAGATTTTGGGCTACGGCAGGCGGTAGATCGCGGAAGGAACTGCCGAGGCCATGACCCCAGCTCTGATGACCGTGGTGCCGATGCAAGGCTTTGAGAGCCTTCTCTACGGCTTGGATGTAGTTTGGGGGATGGGCTGCACGGCTTAGTAGGCCATCGGCGAGCGGATGCGCAGCAAGGTGAGTAGCAGGATCTTGATATCCATGGCAAGCGACCAGTTGCGCTGGTAGAGGAGATCCTTCTCCACCCGCTGGGCCATGGCATCCATGGTGGCCGTTTCACCCCGCAAGCCCTCCACCTGGGCCAGGCCGGTGATGCCTGGCTTGAAAAGATGGCGCTGCATGTAGCCGGGGATCAGCCTGCGGTATTGCTCGTTGTGGTCTACGGCATGGGGTCGGGGGCCCACCAGGCTCATCGAGCCTTCGAGCACGTTGAACAGCTGGGGCAACTCATCGAGGCTCCAGCGGCGCAAAATCCGTCCCAAAGGCGTTACCCGCCGATCGTGGCGGCTGGCCTGAACCAGGCCCGAGCGATCGCCAGCCTCCAACACCGTCATGGTGCGGAACTTGTTGATCTTGAAGCGCTGGCCATCAAGGCCATAGCGATCCTGGCGAAACAGGATCGGGCCAGGACTAGTAAGCCCGATCGCTAGGGCGATCAGAAGCAGCAGAGGAGCAAGCAGCATCAGGGCACAGGAGGCCAGCACAAGGTCGAAGCTGCGTTTGAGCTGCAGATCAAGGTTGGATTGGTGGTTGCGCCAGAGGGTGATGCAGGTTTGAGAGCCGATCTGGCCGAACTCAAAACGCATAGAGGGGGTAGCCCAGGTCGGGGCATAGACCACCGGCAGACAGGTGTCGCCGAAGAATCGCAGCACATCTGCCATGGAAAAGGGATTGGAGCCCACATGGCTGAACACGATCTGATCGACGCTCTGCTGATCGAGCCAACGGCGCATCTCGGAGAAGCCGCCGGCACAGGGGGGCATGCCCTCAGGCAACGGAGGGCATGGCTGCAACGCGGGCTGAAACCACACCGCCAAGCGCAGCCCCAGGTAGGGAGACTGCTCAAGCTGGCGATAAAATTCAATGGCCGCATCCGGTAAGCCCCAGTAGAGAAGGGTGCGGGTGTTGCCGCCGCCGATGCGATGCCAACGCAACAGCTTGCGGCCACCGACATGGCTAAGGAACAGCAGCAGCCAGCTCAGCAAGGCCCAGGCAATGAGTTCTTGACGGGAAAACTGGGCGGTGAGCTTGCTGGCAAAGCCCACCGCCATCAACCCGGAAAGCACCATCAGCCAGCCGATGGTGAGCCGGCGGGTGAGGGTGACCAGCGACTGCTGGCGATAACTCTGATAGAGCTTATTTATAGGCAGCACCGCAGCGCTGAGCACCACCACCCAGAGCAGGGCACGCACCAACAAACGATCCGTTTGGACGGCAGCACCGCTGGCATGGGTGCAGAGGGCGAACAAGCCTGCCAACAACAGAGGATCGATCAGCCGCTGCAGACGGCTGATGTCGTTGGCGTAGGCCCTAAGAACGCCGGTGTGCATCATAAATGTGAAGGTAAAGCCTTAACTAACCGCGATGAGAGTGCTGCTCTACGGGCTGAACTATGCACCTGAACCCGTGGGCATCGGCAAGTACAGCGGCGAGCTAGCGCCGTGGCTGGCGGCCCGGGGCCACCAGGTTCGCGTGATCACGGCGTCGCCCTACTTCCCGCAGTGGCAGGTGAGCGGCAACCGCTACCGGCAAGAACGCCGGGAGGGGGTGGAGCTGCAGCGCTGTCCGCTGTGGGTGCCGCGGCGGCCGACCGGGCTGACGCGCCTGCTGCACCTGGCCAGCTTTGCGCTCAGCAGCCTGCCGGTGCTGCTAGGGCAGTGGCGCTGGCGGCCGGAAGTGGTGATCACTGTGGCGCCGGCGTTTTTCTGTGCCCCGGGGGCGCTACTGCTCACAAGGCTCTGTGGCCGATGCACGCGCAGCTGGCTGCACATCCAGGACTTCGAGCTGGATGCGGCGTTTGAACTGGGACTGCTCAAGGGCCGGTGGCTGCGTCGCCTGGCGGAAGGCTGGGAGCGGGGCACGCTGCGGGGCTTTGATCAGGTGAGCACGATCAGCGGCGCGATGGTGCAGCACCTCATCGCCAAAGGGGTGGAGCCCCATCGGGCAGTGCTGCTGCCCAACTGGGTGGATCTGGATGCCATTCAGCAGCAACCAGAGAGTCAGCGGGCTGCCAATCCTTACCGGCGGGAGTTGGGCATCGGTGTGGAGCAGCGGGTGCTGCTCTATTCGGGCTCGATGAACAAGAAACAGGGGCTGGAACTGCTGGTTGAGGCGATGCGGCAGCTGGCCGATGTGCCCGATCTGGTGTGGCTACTGGCGGGGGAGGGGCCAAGCAAGGCGGAGCTGGTGGCGGCCACAGCGGACCTCGCCCACGTGAAGATCCTGCCGCTGCAGCCCATTGAGCGGCTGAACGACTGGCTCAACCTGGCGGATGTGCACCTGCTGCCGCAGAAGGCGGGAGCGGCTGATCTGGTGCTGCCTTCCAAGCTGCTGGGGATCCTGGCCAGCGGCCGGCCGCTGGTGGCGAGTTCACCGGCAAACAGCGAGCTGGGCCAGATCGCCGAGCAGACGGGGCTGCGGGTGGAGCCGGAGGATGGGGCAGGATTTGCAGCAGCACTGCGGCAGCTGCTGGTCGATGGGGTCCGGCGGCAACGACTGGGGCAGGCAGCGCGGCAGCTGGCGGAACAGCGATATGGCAGCGAGGCGGTGCTGGGGCAGCTGGAGCGGGAGCTGAAGGCGCTCCAACCAGGATGAAAGCCGCGATTGGGGCTTGTGTGCAGAGCAGCTGCTGGATCCCTGGCAGATCACTGAGCGCAGCCCTGGTGGGTTGAACACGGTGTCGATCCTTACCTTGCCGGTGCACACGCGGCCGGCGCTGGTGATTGATGGACTGGAGGTCGTGGCCATCGACTGGCTCAGTAGGGAGCAGCCGTTGGCGCTGGAACTGCCGGGCCACTTGCGCCATTATTTCGACCCGGGATGATGGGCAATGGAAGTTGTTGCTCTCTGATGGAGCCTCAAGACTGAAAACGTCGTAGCGATCAGGACAGCTCCTCCGCCAGGGCGGCCAGTTCGGCGACTATGAGAACGAGCAATCGCCGCTGGAGGACAGAGGGTTAGAGCCAGACAAGTGCTCCTGCTCGAAGCGCGCAAGCCTGTACTCGATCGCTGCGAGCCGCACGTTCTCGGTCCTCAGCTGCTCGACCTCGCTCCTCAGTTTTTTCATCCGCTGCTCGTGCTGAATCTTGCGCTGCTCGTAGCCGGGATCCCATCGCCAGTTGAGCGTCGACAGCCACAAGCGCCACTGAGACAAGGATGCACCAGACGCCCCATTGCTGCTGGAGCTGGAGCTTGGCGCCTGCGGGGAGGGCGATGTGGTCATAGAAGGAGAGCAGGGCGATCAGGGCAATAACGGAGCCAGCCAATCACGGGGCCAGCCATGGCCTGAATCAAACCCTGGAGATCAAGGCAGCAGCGCCGGCGGGGCGTACTCGGAGGGTCCGCCAAGTCTGGCGCAGATTTAGGTGATGGCTCGATCCGCACCAAAGCCAGGCAGGGGCATCAATTGCCCAGCGCAGTACATGCGTACGCCCAGCAATCCCCCATCTGAGGCGCGGCTGTGCAGTGGGGAGTTGTGCCTCTGCGCCATGTCCTTCAAAAGGAACACGGCCACACCACCCATAGCGTACGTATCGGCGCCAAGCAGGACAGTGGCTGTAAGGAAGCGCCCCGCCGCACCACAACCACAACCCAGCACCACCAGCGCGGTGGCCTGCTGTGCAGCAGGGCTAGCTGCATTTTGTTTGCTCAGCGGCAAGAGCTGGCTCCAGCTGCATCAGGAGCCCCTGCCCCTCACATCCGCCCTTGCAACAGATACAGCAGCGTGGCCGCCGTTTCGCGCAGCACGAGGCGGTTGCGTTCGGGGGCGCTGAGCTGGGGCTCGGCGGCGAGGGGCTGCACCTGGAGGCCCTGGCGGGTGAAGGCATGGCTGGCGCGGGGCAGCTGCCAGGGATCGGTGATCAGCAGCACGGGGGCGCTGGGGTGGTGCTGGCCCAGCCAGGCGGCGGTGAGGGTGGCGTTTTCCCAAGTGGTGCGGGCGCAGGAGTCGCCGGCGATGCGGGTGGGAGCAATACCGAGCTGCACCAGGCGCTCGGCGGTGGAACGGGCATCACCCGACACATAGGCGGCCACGACTTGGCCTTGGCGCAGACGCTGGGCGGCGGCCTCGGTGCTGGCGGCGGCGATGGCGTCGCCACGGCCGAGCAGCACCGCAACCGCAGCGGGGCCGGAGGACGGCGCGGCGGGCAACTGGCTCTGCAGCCAGCCACTCAGCAGGTCGGTGGCGAGGGGGCTGTAGATGGCACTGAGGGCCAGGGGCAGCAGCACCGCCAGGGCGGCGGTGCCTGACCGTGACAGCTGCAACCACCAGGCGAGGGCCAGTCCTAGGGCAGCCGTCAGGGGCAACAGCAGCGCTGGGGTGTGGACCAGGCCGAGCAGCAGTTCGCGCAGCGGGATCCAGGCCAGGGGTGCCGGAGGGCAGGTGCGCCAGTCGATCACGGGGGGGTGCCAGCCAGGCAGATAAAGGGGGGATGGGAGGATCGATCGAAACCTTCCGGGTCTATCAGCCCTCCACCTCCTTGCAAAAGCCTGGATCTGGAGGCACCGGCAGGCAACGATCGGTTATCGCGGTGACTCGGGTGGGCTAGGCGGTGATCCGGTCGGTGCCTGTCTTACACGGCACAGCTGCTGCAACAGGCCGTGCAGGTCCCGCGCCGCCGCGCCGATCTCAAAACGCTCAGCAAACAAAGTACGGCCGCGTTTGCCCATCTCATCGCGCTCCACAGGCGGCAGCGCCAGCCACTGCTGCAGCGCTGCCGTGGTGCCCACAACCGTGTCTGCATGCACCAGGCCAGCACCGGCCTCCGCTACCTCGCTACTGATATTCACCGGTTCGGCGATCGCCACCGGCAGCCCACAGGCCAGCGCTTCTGCTACCGCAATTCCAAAATTCTCCTGGTGCGACGGCAGGCAAAACAACTCGGCGGCATGGAACGCACCCCACTTGAGATCGCCGCTCACCATCCCAAGCCAATGCAGACGATCCCCCACACCCAACTCTTCTGCCCGGCTCTGCAACTTCGCCTGCCAGCCCAGCTGATCGGGGCCCGCCAGCACCAGCTGCAGCGTTGGCTCCTGACGCGCCACCGCCGCAAAGGCTTCTATCAAAAGGTCCACTCCCTTCTTGGTGTGGATGCGGCCCAGAAATAACAGCAACCGCTTGCCGCGCAGCTGCGGCCAACGCTGCAGGAACTGCTCGCGCTGCTGGGCCGCCTCACCCGGCGGAGCCGCCGTGCCATAGGCGATCGCCCGTTCTTTGGCCTGATACAGCCAAAACGACTGCCGGGCCAGCTGGCGTTCACGCTCACAGGTGAACAGCACCGCCGCTGCATCACGCAGCAGCCGGTACTCAGCCCAGGGCCAGTAGCACCACTTCTTGAGGTGTTTGAGCGGGTAGCGGCGTTTGAACCACGGATCCAGCATCCCGTGCGTCTGCACCAGATACGGCACCGGACCACCATGCAGCGCACGCCAGGCCAGCAGACCGTGGTATTGCCACAGCCCATGCACTATCACTACATCGTGCTCCACGGCCAGCTCGCGCAGCCGCGGCACAAGCCCGCGGCGATAGCCATAACCGCTCACTCCAGGGCCCAGGGCCTCCACACGGCAGGGAAAATCCGGCAGCCACGGTGCTGCCGGATCATCCAGGCAGGCCACCGTGCTCTCCACACCCAACGCCGCCAAATGTGGCGTCACCTGACGAATTCCCTCCATCGGGCCACCGCCCGCTGGATTTAGGGAGCTGATCAGGTTTAGAACAGAACAGCTCAACTCAATCTCACCGCCGAGCGATAGCAGGATTCCAAGAATTTATCAGAAACTGATATACGTCTCCGACCAATTAAAGGAAATAACAGATTTACAAGGGGCGCAAAAGAGGACAGGAACAACTATTTTCCTCGAGTCAGAGAAGTCAGTTTGCCGCTGGTCGCACCACTGCATCAGCTGGGGGAATCAGCTGCCTGCTCCAGCTCGCGCAAACGGCAGGCAATCTGGGTGAAGTAGCCGGCCTTGAGCAGGCAGAAGGCGAAGCCCACGCCGCCATCGCGCCAGCCTCCCATCAGAAAGAAGCTGCCGAAGAAGAAGGCGAGGCCGCCCCAGGGGGAGGTGATCAGGCGGTATTTGAGGCGCTGGTGGGGTTTCCAACTGGCTGCGGTGTGGGGGTCATGGCGATGGCTGAATAGGCGGTGGGCTTCCCACGCGGCGTACTGGTTGTGCTTGGCCATGTAGCTGTCTATGCCACGCAGGTCGCGGTGGTCGATGCGGCTGCGGATCAGACCCACCGTGCCGGTGAGTTGCGGGTATTCGTGCACCTCCATGTCGCACTGCGACCAGTGGTCTTCCTCGATGCGTTCGTATTCCACCTGGCCCACACGGAAGAGGGCGAGCTTGCGCAGGGGGTAACCACCACGAAGACGGCGGCCGAGGAAATAGTTCGTGTAGCTGAGCAGAAAGCCCTGATGGCTGCTGCCGGGCAGAGCGGCGGCGATCTCGCGCTTCACGGCGGGAGTAAGAATCTCATCGGCGTCGAGAAACAACACCCATGTGGTGTCTGGGGTTTGGTGGCGCAGGTACCAGTTGCGCTTCTTCGGGAAGCGCCCATCCCAGTGGAATTGAATGAGTTCAGCGCCATGGGCAAGGGCCACGGCGGCGGTGGCATCGGTGCTGCCCGAATCGATCACCACCACGTGGCGGGCCAGATCCGAACCGATCGCCTGAAGGCAACTGGCGAGGTTGCGCTCCTCGTTGCGCACCGGGATGGCGACAGTGAGATCCATTGAGCTCAGGGTTTCCGCATCACCAGAACCATGCTGTTCCACAACCAGGGCAACCGACCCACGCCGAGAAACTGTTGGGGCAGGAAGCCCTCAGCGGTGAGCAGTTTGGTGAGGGTGCATCGGCTCCAGAATTTGATGTGGCCGCCATGCCAGAGAGCTGTGTGGTGATGGTCCCATTTGCCAGCCAAAGAGAGAGCCAGATTTTTTAGATAGCCGTGGTACGGGGTGGTCACGATCAGTATCCCCCCCGGCCTGAGGCAATGCCAGGCAAACCTTGGCAACAGGTGGGGAGCGTAGAGATGCTCGATCACTTCAGTGGACACCACCGCATCGACCAGGCCTTCCGTAGCGGTGATCAGGGCAGGGTCGCTATCGACGCCAAGTTGGTAGAAGGCCGTTGATGGCAATTGCTCCCTGGCGATGCTGATGCCATCACCATCTGGCTCCATGCCGACCACAGCAAACCCATGGGAGTGGAGAAAGCAGCAAAGGGATCCATTGCCACACCCCAGATCAAGCAGCCTGGCAGGTTGCTCGACTCGAAGAATCCTGAGCAGTGCCGGATTGATATAGCTCTGGGAATAGGTGGGAGTAGAGCTATGCCAGCCATATACGTCAACAGTGGTGGAACTGACAGGTGCAGATTTTTCAACCATTATTTCAGGATGCACTGGCGGAGGTGTGGATGCCGCGCGGATGCAAACGCGGCTTGAGCGGGCGGGCTGGATTTCCGGCGCACACCATCCAGGCGGGCTGGGAACGCATCACCACCGCGCGGGCACCAATCACAGCCCCTTCACCGATCTGCACGCCGGGGCCCAAAAAAGCCTCGGTGCAGATCCAGGCATCGGCACCGATTGTGATCGGCTTGGCGAAGAGTGGAAAGGAGGCCGAGTTGTAGTCGTGCGAGCCGGTGCAGAGGTGGGCGCCCTGCGAGACCACCACTCGTTCGCCGAGGTGGATCGGTGCCATGGAGTAGCAGATCACGCGCGGGCCCAGGCAGGACTGGGAGGCCATGTGCAGATTCCAAGGAGCCCAGATACGGGCATCGCTGTAGATGTGGCATCCGGCAGCGATGCGGGCACCGAAACAACGAAGCAGCCAACGGCGCCAGGCGTGCAGCGGTGGCGGTGTGGGCCGGAATAGCAGCGTGTACACCAGCTGCCAGGCAAGGCGGGCCAGGCGATTGCGGCGGGAGAAGCTGGCCCCCTCAAACGGTGTGTTGTTGGCGAGGATCACGGGGCAACGAGAACGAGCTAGCGGTAGTGCGCTGCGGAGCTTCTTTTAGGAAGCTGGGCCTGAAACTGCTGCCATTGCAGGCTGCCAGGGTGAGCCCGGCCGAAACCACAATGAAGCCAAGACCTGTGGGCTGGCTTAGCGGGCCGTTAATCACCACCACAAACGAGCTGCCCAACAGCATCAGCGGCAGCCGGTTACCGAGCGAAGCTTGATGCAGCGACATACGCAACATCCAGATGCCCAGAGCCAGGCGCCAGATCAGGAAGATCAGCCCAAGGGGCAATCCCATCTCGCCGAGACTTGCTTCCCACCCCCCTTCTCCAACAAGGAAGGTGCGGCTGCCGGTGAGCCGCTGGGCGCCAAAGTTGGTGGAGATGCCTATTCCAGAGCCTAGGAAGGAATAATTTCCTAGATTGATTAATGGTGCTGTAAAACCACCGAGAAAGCGATTTTGGAACACACCCACGGCACCAACTAGACGCATATCACCGCCGTCCTCGGCAGCTGCAGCACCCTCCCAGCGGGCGTTGTAGGCCTCTAAAGTTTCCTGAAAGGCGGGCACGTTGCTTCCGATACTAATCGCTAGCACCAGTGCCAGTAGGCCTGAAATGATCAGCGTTAATCGAGTGCGGGAGATTGCTAGGGCGGCGATGAGTGCTGCTAACACCTGCAAATAACCGAACAGCAGTGAGCGGCTGATCGAAACGGGCAGGGCAACCACCAGGGCAACGCCCACCAGCACGGTGAACTGCCGGCCGCGTTGCTTAAGCGTGGTGCCATAAACCAGGATGAAAAGAGCTGAGGCGGCAAGGCTATAGAAGCTGCTGATGCCATTGATGAAGGAAAAGGTGCCCGGTGGGCGGAAACGATCAAATGCGCCGGAGAACACTGCAGTGCCTTCAGCCCCGGGCGCCACGTTGAGGAAGTGGCTGCTGGGCGAATTGGATTGGGCGACGATCAGCAAGGTCATCGGGATGCTGAGCCAGGCCAGCGCCCAAGCGAAGCGGATCACATCACTGCGATCAAACACTGCGGCATAGAGAAAGATCAGAGGCAGCTGCAACACCAGAATGCGAGCCCCGTAGGCGGCAGTGGGGATATCTCCGTGGCCTGCCGTGATCGCCAGCAGGAAAGCGGTCGCTCCGAGCCATTGCAAGGGCTCGATCCACTGCCTCCATTGGTGCTTACGCAACAGGGGCCAGCCCCACAACAGGGCCAGCAGGGCTACCGGATCTCGCACCAAAAGCAGGGGGCTCGATAGCCCGGGCAGGATCCACTTGCGCAGCGCCCCCTCAAAGATCAGCAACCAGAAGTAGAGCCAGAGGAGCTTGCGGAGGCTTTTGCGCCGACTTGGGGTCATGCCTGATGGGGGGCCGGAAAAAGAGCCTGCCGCACTGCGTCCCGCAGCCCCTGCTCGTAGCCGGCCCAGCTGAGCTCGGCGGCTCGCCGCAGGCAGGCATGGCGCATGGCGGCCAGCTGGTCGCGGTTTTCGAGCAGTTGCTGCAGCCGCTCGGAGATGGCATGACTGTCTCTGATCGGGACGATGAATCCCTCCACACCATCACGGAGCGTTTGCGTGGCGCCGGAATTGGGGGTGGTGAGCACGGGCAAGCCTTGGGAGAGGGCCTCGCTGATCACCAGGGCATAGCCCTCAAACAACGATGGCAGCAGCAACACATCGTGCTGCCGCATCTGCTCGAGAATCTGATCGTGGGGCAGGGTTTCGATCCAGCGATGCCGCCCAAGGGCCGCCTGCAGGGGCAAGCACTCCGCTGCCGTGACCCTGCCGATCAGGGTGAGGCTCACCTGCGCACCAAGGGCCTGCACTGCATCGAGGGCGTAGGACAATCCTTTGCGCTGGCCGAGGGAGCCCACATAGAGCACCCGTAGGGAGCCGCCAGCGGGGGTTTGGGGTGGAGCTGCCAGGGCGGGTGGAGAACCGAACGGCACCACAGCGATGGGAGCGTTGGAGGCGCTGTGCTCCAGAAGGGTGGAGCGCACAAATTCACTGGGCACGACCAGAAGGTCGGCCAGCTGCAGCTCCTTATCCTTACGCTCCAGCTTGGCCGCACTGTCGTTCAGCCCGGTGAGGGTGCAAGCCCAATCGGGCTTGAGCTCGCGCTCCTCTTGGAAGATCTGCTGGGCGGCGCGCCAGTAGCCAATCGGCAGGTCGTAGATGCGGCGAAGGCCGAGTCGTTCGGCGGCCTGGAAGGTGCGCAAGGCGCCATCTTCGTAGGCGTACACCGCTTTGAGCCCTTTTAAGGCTGGCAGGCGGGCGGCCACGTGGCGATCAAAGCTGCGGTAGATCGCATCGATTGAGAGGGGGCCTCGCTCGTGGCGCTTCAGCCAGGGCAAGTGGCGATCGACACCCGCCAACCTCAGCAGCTCTCGCCAGGGGTGGCTGTGCTGCAGCTCCTGGGGAATATCGGTGAATGAACGCCGGCTGAGCCGGCTCGCCAGGGAATAAGGAAGCAGCCTGGCCAGGGGAGTGTTGGGGTTCCAGTTGAAGCAGGTGTCGAATTCCTGGAGCCACCCAGAGGCAATAAAAGCCCGGGCAGCGGCCCGGGAGAAGGTGTTGCCAGTGGGGTGAGCGAGCAGGAGCATGCCGATTTAAAGCAGCCGCTGGAAGATTGCACAGGGGATCGCCATCAGGCGAACCCCTGTGCAAAGTTGACGTATTGGCGGCTGATCAGGTCGGGATCGAAGCGGCGCATGTTCTCGAAACCCTGGTGGATCAGCCGGCTGCGCAGGGCTGGATCCTCCAGGGCCAGAACGTGGCTAGTGAAGGCCAATACGTCGTTGGGCTCGGCGTAGAGCGCGGCGACGCCGGCTACCTCGGGGATGGAGGTGGTGATGCTGGCAATCACAGGACAGCCACAGGCTTGGGCCTCAATCAGGGGCCAGCCGAAGCCTTCGGCATGGGAGGGAAAGAGCAGGGCGTGGGCACGGCAATAGAGGTAGTTGAGCAGGGCATGGCTGGGGCGCACAATCGATACAACCTGCTTGGTAAGAACGTGGACATCGATGAACATCTGCTCCTCTGGGGCAAGGGGAGCACCAGCGAGCACCAGGCGATAGGGCGAGGCGGCACCCAGCTGTTGCAACACTCTCAGTGCCAGACCACGGTTCTTGCGGGGATGGGCTGAGCCCACCATCAGCAGGAAAGGGGCTGGGGGCAGCAGAGTCACTTCCTCAGTGGAGAGCTGAAGCGAGATGCTTTCAGAAGTGAATGGAGCATTCAGGGGTATCGGGATCACCGCATGCCGCTGGCCAGAACGGCCACCTCCCAGCCGATGGAAGTCATCCAGGCTGGCCTGAGAGTCGAACGCCACAGCATGGGGGCGCCTAAGCCCAGCCAAGATCAACCTCTGCAGCCAGATGCCGATAGGAGATGCTTCGCAGGCAACGGCCCGATCCCCCATAGCTCCTCTAATAGCTAACAGGTCGTGGCAGGTGACGATGCAACGGCGCCTAGGGCAGCAGAATGAATAGAAGGAATTGCCGTGATCGGCAATATGAACCAAGTGGTAAGAACGGGCATGCCAAGCAAGCCAGACGGGAAAGAGAAGCAGTTTGTCGATATAGCCAAGATATTTCCGGGCTACACTCGAAAGCCCAGGAAAACCGGCAACCAGCACCGGAGGCTTAACAAGGCGAACCTCAGCATGGGTCTGGTAGATGCGCACCAGAAGCTCAGCAAAGCGGATCATGCTCTGCTGTTGGTCGGCCGGATAGTTGCCTACCACAAGAATTCGCCTGGGAGCCATCAATACAGAAGCTGTGAGGGCTGACGCCGCAGACCCTCAACCAAACTCAGATATTGAGAACACACGTTCGCTTTCTCAAAACGAACAAGGTGGGAAGGGGCCTGATGCCGCAGGTGGGCGCGCAGGTCGCCGTTATCGATGAGTTCGCGCAGGCGGCGGGTGAGATCAGCAAGGTCACCACGCCTGAACAGGAGACCGGCAGACCCAACCGCATCCGGTAGGCCACCGCCATCTGAGGCCAGCACCACACAGCCAGAAGCCAGACCCTCAAGGGCCACCACGCCGAATGGCTCGCGCCAGCGCGAGGGGATCACCATCAGCTCATGACGGTTGAGCTCATGAACCAGAGTTTCGCCCTGAAGCGAACCTGAGAACTTCACTGAATCAGAGATGTCGAGCTCAGTGGCCAGCAGCTCCAGCTCGCCCCGCTCCGGCCCATCACCGATGATGGTGAGGCGCCAGCCGGTTGGCCGGAGCTGGGCAAAAGCCTGCAGAAGCATTTCGATACCCTTGTCACTCACCAGCCGGCCGAGGAAGACAATCGATCTCTCCCTATAGATCTCAGGCAGGACACGGAAGAGCTGGCTGCTGTAAGGATTACCAATCACAGTGGCGGAAGGGAAGGAATCTGCCCGAATCGCATCACTTACTGCCACAACACTATTAGCAGCATGCAACACAAGCCGTTTGAAGCGATGGAGAAGGGCTCGTTGCCCAGTGGTGGAGCGATTCCAGGTGTGCAGAGCAATCAGCAAAGGTCGCCTGCACAGCAGCAAAGGCCAAAGCTGCCGCAGTTCAAGATTGTTCTGAAACACCGCGTCTGACCAGCGGTAGCTTGCCAACAGCTCCCGAGAAGAGGGCCGACGCAGCACCGGAAAAGGAAAGAGCCGTAGGTCTTCGTGCAGATCGCCTGGGGTCTGGGTAACGAGCCGGAGGGAATGCCCCGCAGACACAAATGATTGGGTAAGAATGTCCGAGACGCTTTCAATGCCGCCGATATCTGGATGGAAGCGATTTGATGTGAACAGGATTTTCAAGGTGCACCTTCACATTGCAAGCTCAAGATCGGCAACGAACTGGCGTGCTGTGGCCTCAAGGGTATTCACAGGGGGATATTTGCTGGCAGAGCCCAAGGCCAAAGCAAATGAGGACTCAAGCAGAATGAAATGGCCGGTGAGTTTTAGCGATTGGTGCCACTGCTCACAGTTTTGAGACAATCTGCTGATGATTACGGGTAGGCCATGGGCCACCATGGCCGCAACAGCAGAGCTTTTGCCCACCAGATGAGATGGCATCACAGCGATGCCGAAGTCTGCCTGCTGAAGATGTTCAGAGACGCACTCAGCGGAAAGCTGGCCTAGGCGGCTGAAGGTGAAGGCGGGATAGGAGCTAGAGGCCAAGGAGTCCCATATTCTTGCTCCATAATCGCCTGGGTTGCCCACGGAAACGAAGCGGCAGGTCTCTATGGCATGAAGAACACGGGCACTCTCGATCTGCTGGAGAAGGGGCTCAGGGCTCCAGTCGCGATTGATGGCACCGAACAGAACAAAAGTCCATTGCGGCGCTGGGTGATCGTCCGCAGAGATGCCTGGCGAAAAGGGAATGGCACTGAAAAGCGGCAGGATCCTGGATCGGATGCCGCAGCCAGAGAGCATGGATTGGTACCAATGGTTCGTGACGTGAACAACGCTCGGGCGCACCATCGCGAAAAGGAGCTGGGCAATCCACCGCTGCAAGATGGACAGCAAGCGGTTACGCGGGCCAGCGTGAGGATCGACCCAGAGCTCATGAGCCATGATCTGCCACTGCGCTGAGCGCCTCACAGGGGCAAGACACTTGAGCAGGCCGAAAGGAAACCCTTTTGGATGGTAGGCGTAAGGAACGTAGTGAAACGAAATCCAGTCAGGATTTAGCGCCTGAAGCTCCGCCTTGAGCAGCCCTGCCCTGACACGCCAGGGGATCTGAGAGGAAAGCCTTATGACAGGCAACTCATGTGACTGCCAGCTCAGATGATGGTCGGCAAGTGCTCTTGAAGCGTAGGGGTCATGAAGCGCGATGCAAGCACATTTAAACCCCAAACGAGTGAGCTCGTGGGCAAGGCAATGGATATAGTCAGCAACTCCACTCTTGGCGAGTTCAAAAGTTCCGCAGACAAAGAGGATTTTCAGAGACATCAACGGTTCGTCAAGAATCCAGAAAAGAGCGACTGCGACTCATAGCCCAGTCATCTATAAAGTCCACTAAAGGCTTGCGAATACCACATCAAGCAAAAGGGGGTGAGAGACTTGAGCATGCACCAATCCGTTTGCTTAACAATAGGGTGCCAGCCATCTCAACGCAGCAGCCCTCTCTAGCAGCAAAGCTGGTAGATCTTCATCCCCACCACTTTCACCACATGAGGGATTGATGGAACAATTTAATGCGCCACTAAAGCGAGGCCTAGAGTTTGCCCGTCAGTTCGCATCACCACCCTGAAGTCCGTTATTTTGCTGCAATCTCAGCTTTCTTGGTCTGGTGCATCTCCGGATCCCGCTACCCCGCTTTGTTATTGGTGGAGCTGGATACGGTAATCAAGGTGGCATCATCGATGGATCCTTGGCGCATCGACATGCTCACGCTGCAGTGTTGGCTTTGTCGGTGTCAAAGAAGGCCTAGCCCAGCTCATGCTTTTCCAGCAAAAAAGCTGGAGTTGATAATAGTAAGATAATAAGAGATTAGGTGGCTTATCAGCTCGATGCCTGCAAAACTGCGCATGGTGGGCACCTCAATCAGGACCTCCTCCATCGCTGGGTCGATGAGTAAGTACCCCTGCTGCATCAAGTGGATCCCCACCATCGTGGCCAGCGGATAGGTAAGCCGGACCCTTTCTTACTTCATTGGGGTAGCGGAGCTTAATCAACGCAATTAGCGCCCGCCGGCACTAACGCCTCCAAACCAGAGAGGAACTTCTCGCGCTTGGTCTTCTTTTTGGCCATGGTCAGCTCGTGGCTCGAAAAGCAAAGCTGCGTGCAACCGTCAAACCCACCATGCCCTGCGGTCACAGCACCATTTTCCCGCAGATGAACGGGGTTTTCCTGAGCCATCTTAATGGAATAATCTTCCATAGCTCAGCTCATAATCCATATCGGCTCTTCCTGAGGCTATCGGCCTTGCAGGGACACCAACCACCGTTTCCCCTGGATAAACGCTCTTCGTGACGACAGCTCCAGCACCAACAACACAACCTCGTCCAAGAGTGACACCAGGGAGGATGATTGCACGAGTACCAATCCAAACAAAGTCTTCTATAACGACAGCCTTCTTGATCCCCTCGAAGGTGGCTGACCGGGGATCGTGCGAAGCAGTAAGCACGATAACATTAGAACTAATTGAAACAGATTTTCCTATCTTCAAGCCTCCCCTCGAATCAAGCCGGCATTTCTCATTGATGACCGTGCTGGACCCGACCTCAATTCCTCCTTTGCAATCAAAACAGCATTGCAGCAAAATAGATGAAGTGGGGTCAATGCTGAAACCCATCACCATTACATAATACAGCCTTCTAATTCTCCTAGAAGGAATATAACCTACAAAATGGTTGCAAAAATATATTCTAAATTCCGCGACCCACCCACGCAAGATTAAGTACACTTTTAGAAAGAATGTTGAGACAGGCTAAAGGCCGAGGATCCGCCTCTTAAGCTTTAATTTAGTGTAGGAGATAAGATTCGGCAAAGGAAGGTGGAGAAAGTTTATAAGTTTATCAGATCTTGATGCTGGAGGGGTGGTACCGAGAATAACATCCTGCCCAAATAGGGAACGCCATACCTCTCCGGCCTCAGGTAAAGCAACTTTATCCCACAAAGTGGAACTCTTTGATTCACCATGGCAACGAAAGCAGCCTAAATATTTATTTAGGTAGAGATGTGGTTTCGCTTTTGCTATAAAAGCCAAGAAATAAACATCCATCGCGAAGCGAAGATCCTCTCGAAATCGATGCATCGGAATACAATTTGCGCGCCAGAATGCTGTTTCTGAGCATATATTAAAACGGTTAGAATCTGCATTGAATGGGCCACTCACACAGAATCCGACAACCTCAGACTTGCTGTCTATTAAAATCCTATTGCCATGGATCAATGCAACTTCTTTGTTTCTTTCAAAACAAGAGAGAACAGAACGAAAAGCCCCTGGTAAATACATATCATCACTATTAAGCCATCCAATTATTGGGGCTGATGCCATATCAAGAGCTTTATTTAGGGCATGCGATTGCCCACGATCAGGCGCAGATCTATAATATATGCGCCCACTATAACTTTCCAGAATGGAGAGTGTCTGATCTATGCTGCCCCCATCCATAATAATTAGTTGAACCCGACAAGATCCCTGACTCAACACCGAGTCAATAGCCTGTCTTATATAATCACCCTGGTTATACGAGGGCATTAGGATTGAGATGTCATACATAGTCGCTAAAACCCTAAGTCAATAGGGTGGAAAGCCTAAATCTCTCCTCAGCTAAATCGACATGAAGATACCAATCATCCCACCGCGAAAATTCGGTGAACACTCGGCGGTAGCCATTCCGGACTAGAAGTTGATTGATGCGCTTACGCTTTTGCTGAACGTAGTTATGCTCGACACACAAGGATTTGATATGATATTTTGTCCCGAATGGAAACATTTCAAGGATATCTGCCTCTGAACCTTCAGTATCAACAGACATAAAGTCTATAAGACTAGGGGCATCGTTAGAGTCGAGAAGATCCACGAGAGATATAGTGTCGACCTTGTATTTAGTGGCGTTCTCTAGCCTTGCCTTTGCGTGAGCATCGCCAGATTCAGCATAATCAGCAATAGTCGAATACTCGGTAAGCGAAGTGCCATTGTTTTCTGACTCTAGAAAGTCAAGGGAGAGACCACTTTCTGAATACACACATCTTGTATCAATAATACACGATCGGTTCCGAAGCAAGTTATAGTGGTATGCGCGCGCTGGCTCAGCAAGTATGCCTTTCCACTCGAATTTTGTTTCGAGGAGATATGTATTACTCAAGTCAATACCATTGGTAGCACCATACTCGACAAAAAAACCTGGCGATGATGATCCCTTGACGGCTAATGCAAATATATCTTGCCCGAGTTGCGATCTGGATTTTCCAATATGTGGATAAGTGAATGCCTGGATTTCCGAAGTAAGTGCTCCAAAAACTTGGATTGCCGGTGGAAGATTGCGATACGATTTAATCTCGTGAACATCCGCTATGCTTTTTCCTGTACTATGCAAAACACGCTTGGCGAGCTGTCTAATCATTTCTTGGGATGAATTAGGTGGACCCTTGTTGGTGCATCAAGGATTAGACGAACCAATTGACAACATTACATCAAATCATTATTGACCTAGCGCCCGCCCACTCCACCCACCACCAAGACACACTCATTTAACCTATGAATGCAGACTCTTCGCACATTAGACCGCAAAAGACGATCAAGTTGCAAACCCTAGCGAAACAACAGAGGCGAACACTAACTAGGAAGCCATATTAAAGAAGTCAGGAAATATTGACAACATTTTATCATAGCTTCCAATTCCAGCAATCCTTCCATGCTTCAGGAGAACGATACGATCACATCTAACTAGGGTGCTTAGTCTATGAGCGATCAGGATAACCGCAACAGTGCTGTCAATATTTTCGACTGCTTCCATCACTTCCCTCTCGGTGCGGTTGTCGAGTGCGCTGGTGGCTTCATCGAGCACCAGCAGTTCCGCTTGCTTGTAAAGCGCTCGGGCAATCCCAATACGCTGTCGTTGTCCACCGCTGAGCCGCACACCCCGTTCGCCAACCAGGGTGCCATAGCCTTCCTTGCTGCTTTCAATCATCTCGGCGATCCGTGCCTGCTGCGCTGCTTCCCGCACTCGCTCGTGATTGATTCGGCCCTCCGGCACACCAAAGGCAATATTGGCCGCAAAGCTGGAATCGCTGAGGTAGATCTGCTGGGGCACATGCGCCACACGCCGTTGCCAGGCCTCTACGCCGCCGGGACTGCCATGCAAATCACGTCCTTCCACCTTGATTAAGCCAAGTCTCGGAACAACCAGTCCCAGAATCACATCTGCGCACGTGCTCTTGCCGCTGCCGGTGCTTCCCACGAAAGCCAGGCGCTCTCCAGGATGAATAGCGAGGCTCAGATCCTCCAGCACCCAAGGCCCATCAGAGGCGTAGCGAAAGCAGACACCCTCAAGAGACAGCAATGGGAGGCCCCCTGAGGCAGGAGCTGAGACGACAATCGCGGATGGAGCTGCTGTCTGGACAGGCTGGGAAATGAAGGGCTCCAGTCGCGCCAACGCGACCTTATTGGCCTGAAGGACACTCACAGCGGCAAAGCATTGCTGTAGAGGTTGGAGCAGGCGGTAAGCCCCAAGAGCGAGTGCGCCCAGGACCGGCAACTGGGTGGCAATCCCCTGGCCGAGCAAGGCCAAAGACACTGACACACCCACAATCACGAGCATCGAGAAACCCTCAATCAGATACCGGGGCACCTGTGCCTTGATATTGATCGCCGCCGCGGCCAACATCTGGCGTTCATTGTGGCCGCGAAAGGCCGCCACAAAAAAGGGCTGAGTGCGATCCAGCAGAACATCCCTAATGCCACCCAGGCCTTCCTGCGCTACCTGCACACTGGCCTGGTAGCTGAGCAGCTGGAGCCGCCCATCGGCACGGAGGGTGCCCCGAGAGAAGCGGAACACCAGTACATAGAATGCCGTGAGCAGCACCGCCACCGCGCTCATCACTGCAGGCGCCAGGGCAATCAGAGAAACGCCGAGCAGCACCACGATCACTAGGTTCATGCCCAGCAGCAGCAATGACTGCAAACAGGCATACACCGCATTCACATCCTGCGTGAGGAAAGTGATAACAGTGCTGCTGTTGTTGGCCAGATGCCAGGCATAAGGCCGAGCCAGAACCGCCGCATACACCCTCTCGCCCATATCGGCCGTTATTAAGGCTGCCAGCCGCAACTGGAAGCGAATCGTGAACACCCGCACCGTGGTGCTCAGCGCCACAACCAGCATGAAGGCCATACCCAGGCTCAACAGCAGATGCTGGCTGGGCAGAAAGCGCAGCGGCTGGGCCAATGGGCCCAGCGCCTGGAGGGCTTCCTGAGGGTTGGCCAGCAACCGCAGAAAGGGGAGCAGCGCGCCGATGTTGGCTACCTCGCCCAGCGCAGCAAATAGGCTCAACACCTGCAGGACCACTAGCTGCTTGCGGCGCTTCGCGCTAAGGGAGCGCCAAAGGAAGCGCAGGGGCTGAATCTTGGCGCGCAAACTTAATAACATAGGGTCAAAATTGAATCAGAGTTCAGCAGTGGACTGGGGGCGTCTAATTACAAGAACGAAAACCGCTCTTGAATCCAGCAATCATTCGCGACCTTAATTAGTTCAAGTTAAACATTCATTGCCATTGATGGTACATCTCATCAATGATTGTCTAAAATAGGATATCACTGTACATTTTTTCCACAATCTCACGAATCGTTCGCTTCGATTTCCATCCCAACGCCTGGCTGATCTCAGTGGGATTCATCGCTGAATAGGCTAGGTCGGCGGGCCGTCTTAATCCTTCCACCGATTCCAGATGGTCGCCCAGATCAAGACCAGCGGCGTTAAATGCCGCCTGAGCGAACTGCCGCAGCGAGGTAGTGGTGCCCGAAGCAATCAGATAGTCGCCCGGCTGATCCGCCTGCAGCATCAGCACCATCGCTCGCACATAGTCGGGCGCCCAACCCCAGTCGCGCCAGATGTCCAGGTTGCCTAGCTGGATCGTGGTCTGCCGGCAGGCCTTGATCGCCCGCACCCCATCGATGATCTTCTGGGTCACGAACCGCTTGGGGCGCAACGGCGATTCGTGGTTGGCCAGGATGCCGGTGCAGGCAAACATGCCGTAGGCCTCGCGGTAGGTGGCCACCTGCCAGTAGGCCGAGGCCTTGGCCACCGCATAGGGGCTGCCGGGCCGCATCGGCGTGTCCTCCGTGGCCGGCGTCTGCCCCGTGTCGCCAAAACACTCCGAACTGCCCGCACTGAAGAAGCGGATGCCACCCCCCAGGAAGCGGATTACCTCCAGCAAATTCAGCGTGGCAGTGGAGATCGACTCCAAGCACTCCACCGGCTGGTCAAACGACAGACCAACGCTCGTTTGCCCCGCCAGGTTGTAGATCTCATCAGGCTGTACACCCGCCACCACCTTCAGCACGCTGCGGAAGTCGTTCGGCGCCAGCGACACCAGCTCAACGTCGCCCTTCACCCCAAGCCGCTCCAGGCGCGAGGTATCGGCCATCTGGGCATCGCGGCTGCTGCCCACCACCCGGTAGCCCAGCCCAAGCAGGTAGTGGGCCAGATAGGCGCCGTCTTGGCCTGTGACGCCTGCGATCAGGGCTGTTTTTTGCCCACGAGGGGAGATCATGTCTGTGGCATGGATGACGAACGACAGCCACCAATAAATACCAATATTTGAACGAGAATTATCATCATCAAGAAGATTGAAGAACCGGCTTCCTAAAAAGAGTCACACTTGCGGTGGTAATGCGAGATCGAATGAAAAAAGGAAGGCCAGCCGTCATGCTCTCCAGGAAGCGGACAGGCGATTCAGGCAAGATACGCAAAACTTTCTCCAACTTAATGTGGCCAGCCGTAAGAGGGTTAGTATGATAAAGAATCGATTCAATCGCCAATCCTGATTGGCGACTCAACCATTGAATCTCATCAGGCCACAACAGAAAAATATGGCCATCTGCGTTGGGCTTAAATTGCTGGGACTCAAAAATGCACGGATCCGGGCAATCTTTGAACTTGGGAAGATTATTCCTGAAATAGCGCCCGTTAGGAGTGCTCATTACCACAATGCCGCCAGGCTTCGCGATAGACGCGGCGGCGATCAGGAATTGATCGGGGTGCGCAACATGCTCAATTACCTCTGAAATCAGAACACAGTCAAATTTCTCGCCAAGCTCCAGCTCAAAGGCATTTCCCTCCAGATATTCGACATCCCCTATCTCATGCTTAAGCTTGACATAGTCGGCGAGCTCACCCCTCAAATCGTTCCAAAGAACTTTGTAGCCACGTTCGGCAAGGGAGAGAGAAAAATTCCCCTGAGCAGCAGCAATATCGATAACAGAGGAGCCAGCTGGCAACACTGACTCAATCAAACCAAGGGTGGCATTAAATCTCTTTTGATAAGCGCAAGTGTAACCGAGTGATGATTTGCCACCATAAATCTCAAGAAGATCATACTCATACGAGGTCTTCCATGATTCAGGCCATTCTGGACTTGGATAAACGCGTTTCATGGGCTACGAAGCATTACGCAAGGACTCTCCCAAATCATCAAATCTAAACAACATCACCCTGAGATGTAGTGGGAAGTCAGAAACTCAGCTTTATTCATGCCTTTGTCCAAAATTTGTAGCATTCCCGTATTGCGCCAGCAAGCACAGATTGTCCGCCCTGAATGCGCAACCGGAGCAGAGGCGTCAACATCCGTGCCGCAAGACGCATCGCCGGCCGCGAGGTGGGTGAGCTGCCATCGAGCGGGAAACCCCAGCTCTTCAGCACAGAAAAGCAATGGCGATTAAGCAGGCGTGTATAAGGAAAAAGCACAATCGGCATGATGTGGGTGAGATCGCCCTTGCTGTCGAACTGATTGAGGCGATCGCTGAGTCCGAATAGCAACTTGGCCTGAGCCGAATGCAATTTTGGGGTCGTGAACAAGCCGATACCTCCGGGGCGCAGCAGCCGCGCCAGCTCCGCCAGAAACAGGCCTGGATTTTCTAGATGCTCGATCACCTCCACCGCCAAGGCCAGACCAAAAGAACCATCTGGCCAATCCAGCCGGAAACAGTCGAGATCGGCCTAGCTGTACGTTATCTGGCCCCCAGAAGCAGGCGGTCTGATGTCCACCCCCGTGAGATCCCGATCGTGGTAGAGATCCAGCAGCTACACCTTGAAATCCTCGAGATCCTCACCCTGCGTCCAATGATCGGGGTGTGCAATCAGATAAACCAGAACTGGCCATCGGATTCACGCCATTAGGTGAAAGACTCGGCGCTATGAACAAATATCATCTTGCTTGGTACCCCTTCATGCTTTCAACGTAGCTCCGGCAAGGCTTTCGCGGAAGTAGGCAATCGTGGGCTCCAGCCCCTGCTCCAGCGGCACCGTCGGCTGCCAACCCAGCTCCTGTTGCGCCAGCTCGATCACCGGTTGACGTTGCAGCGGATCATCCGCCGGCAGCGGCTGAC
>Ga0315908_10000226_pt1 | contig 44633 bp, 36 predicted proteins | sample LakEriMetagenome_12_FD_203520 | JGI IMG/M metagenome (GOLD analysis project Ga0315908, IMG submission 203520) | Freshwater fungal communities from buoy surface, Lake Erie, Ohio, United States - Buoy 4 MA124 | ecosystem: Environmental > Aquatic > Freshwater > Lake > Lake biofilm | place: USA...
CCGAAATTCCCGTTACACAAGTTCCCGAAATTCCTGCTAATAACACCCTCGGTCCGGTGGCAGGTTCCGCAGGTTTTGACCAGCGTCGCAGTGGCCCAGGTGGATTCAATCGCGGTGGCCCAGGTGGTCCAGGTGGTCCAGGTGGTCCAGGTGGATTCAATCGCGGTGGCCAGGGTGGTGGCAACAATCGTGGCCCTCGCCGTGACGACCGCCGTCCGGATATTGACGACGGTATTTCTGAGAAAGTAGTTTTCATCAATCGCTGCGCCAAGGTGGTGAAGGGTGGACGTCGTTTCAGTTTCTCCGCGCTTGTGGTCTGTGGAGACAAGGAGGGCAAAGTCGGCCTTGGTTTTGGCAAGGCCAAGGAGGTTTCCGATGCTATTAAAAAAGGCGGCCAGGCGGCCCGTAAGAACCTCACCCTGGTTTGTATTGTCAATGGCACTCTTCCGCATGAAACGTATGCGGAATTCGGCGGTGGCAAGGTGCTTCTCAAGCCGGCTTCGCCCGGCACCGGAATTATCGCCGGTGGTGGTGTCCGCGCGGTTTGCGAGGCAGCCGGTGTCAAGGATATCCTCGCCAAGTCGATGGGATCCTCCAACCACGCCAACGTCGTGAAAGCAACCATCAAGGCACTCTCTTCGTTGCGCACTCGGGAAAACATTCTCAGCTCACGGGGAAAAAAAATCCGTGAGAAATCCGTCTAACATTTTCATCTTTCAGCAACAATGAAACTTCATACTCTATCTCCCAATCCCGGCTCCAAACACCGCGTCAAACGTCTCGGTTGCGGCGAAAGTTCGGGCCATGGCAAAACGTCCGGCAAGGGCAACAAAGGCCAAAAAGCCCGTTCGGGCGGCACAGTCCGCATCGGCTTCGAAGGCGGCCAGATGCCTCTGCATCGCCGACTGCCCAAGCGTGGTTTTAACAACTACGATTACAAAACGAAGGTGTTCGGTGTCAACGTCGCAACTTTGGAAGAGAACTTCGAGAGCGGTGCCGTGGTCAATGAGGAAATCCTCCGCGCCGTAGGTCTGGTCAATGGCCGCTACGATCGTGTCAAAATCCTAGGCAACGGCGAAATTACTAAGAGCCTGACGATTCAAGTCGAACACGTCAGCGCATCGGCGCGCGAGAAAATTGAGAAGGCTGGCGGAACCATTCAGCCTGCCTGAATGCATCCTTCCCCGTATCCGGAATAATTTTTCCATTCTTGTGGGGAAGTGCTTGCGCGCTTCCTCGCTCTGTTTACAGTTTCACGGCACGCTACTTTACACCACTATATGATATCTGCATTTGCTAACACCTGGCGCGTTCCTGAATTGCGCGATCGCATTCTTTTCACTTTGGCGATGATCATCATCGTGCGTCTCGGGGTCCACATCACGTTGCCGGGCGTGGACGCTGCATTGATTGATGAATGGACGAAGTCGATGGCCAAAGGAGATGGCGGCACAGGCAATCCGCTGACGGCGATGCTTACTGTATTCTCGGGCGGCGCCCTACAACAGGCGGGCATTTTTGCACTGGGGATCATGCCCTACATTTCGGCCTCGATCATGGTGCAGTTGATGACGGCAGTTGTGCCAAAACTTTCCAAGCTTTCCCGTGAAGAGGGCGGGCGGCAGAAAATCACCCAGTGGACCCGATATATAGCTTTAATCATCGCGCTGGTGCAGGGTTATTTTCTTACCGCGACGCTAACCCATCCCGAGCAATTGCGCGGCTTAATGAGTGGCATCGAACGGGTTATGAACGGTCGCCACCTAGTGCCTGACCCGAGTTTCGCGTGGCATGCAATCACGATGCTGACCATTGTTTCCGGCACCATGTTGCTGATGTGGATCGGCGACCAGATGACCGAGCGTGGCATCGGCAATGGTACATCGATTATTATCATGGTTAACATCATTTCGGCTCTTCCCGGCGCACTGGTGCTTGCATGGAAAATGTTCACCACCAATGTTGAGAATAACCCGTTCATCGCTCTAAAACTGGTATTCATGATTGCCTTCTTAGTTTTTGTTATCGCAGCAGTGATCTCGATCACTCAGGCGCAGCGGCGAATCATGGTGCAGTATGCAAAACGGGTGGTGGGCAAGAAGCAGTTCGGTGGCCAAACCCAGTATTTGCCGCTCAAGGTAAATTATTCCGGGGTCATGCCGATTATCTTCGTGTCCGCCGTGATTACACTTCCCGGGATACTGCTCCAATTGATCGGCAGCAAGGCGTCGTGGTCTGTCAAACTGCAGAACGCGCTGGGTCAGGGATGGTTGTACTATACCCTCGGCGGGATCGGTATTTTCTTCTTCTCCTATTTTTGGGTGGCCACGATGTTTCAGCCTTCGCAGATTGCGGAAGACCTGAAACGCAACGGTGGATACATCCCTGGTGTGCGCCCCGGAAAGCCCACAGGTGAATTTCTCGATTTCACGATGACCCGGTTGACCTTCGCCGGATCTATCTTTCTAACCTTCATTTTCGTGCTCCCCTCTGCGGTGGGTGCATTGATGAAGATTGAGCAGAACTCGCCGATTCTACAATTCTTCGGAGGAACCAGTTTGTTGATTCTAGTTGGTGTGGTTCTCGATGTGATGCGCCAGGTGGAAACTCATCTGTTGCAGCGCCATTACGATGGATTTCTCCGCAAGGGTAAGCTCAAAGGACGCTACGACCGTCTCCAGCAGACGGGCAGTTCGGCCACGAGTTCCGTACTGATTTTCCTCTGGGTGGTGATTGCCATTCTGACAGTTGTCGGGGCGGCAGTGTGGATCACGCAAAAGTAAAAATCGATTCTAAGTTTCTCCTAATTGAGCTATGCTCGAGGGTGCATTTTCTGTTTTTTACTATTTTTTCCGATGGCCAAACGCAATAAAATCCGCCTTAAAAAAGGACGTGAGTTGGAGTTAATGCGAGATGCTTGTCAGACGGCGTCGATTATTTTGCAGGAAGTTGCAGCTTTCATCATACCGGGAAGAACCACAGAGCAGATCGACCAGTTCGCCGCGTTGTTGATGAAACAGCACGGTTGCGTCAGTGCTTTTCTTGGCTACCGTGGTTTTCCGGCGCACACTTGCATTTCCCTGAATGAGGAAGTAGTGCATGGGATTGGAGGATCGCGGATTGTTCAGCCAGGTGATATCGTTAGCCTCGACGTTGGCGTGGTAAAGGCAGGTTGGATCGGTGACAATGCCACCACCGTTGCGGTGGGGGAGGTTAGTCCTGATGTCAAACGCCTGCTGGCTGCGACGGAACAATCCCTTTATGAAGCAATTTCTCACGCCCGGGCCGGCAAGCGTTTAGCGGACGTTTGTGGTGCCGTGGAGGAATATGTTAGACCCCGAGGATACGCGGTTGTTAGGGAATTTGTCGGTCACGGTGTCGGTCGCGATTTGCATGAGGAGCCGCAGATTCCCAATTACCGCCCGCAGGGAAAAACGCCGGTTCTCGAACCGGGGATGACATTGGCCATTGAGCCGATGGTGAATTCCGGTGTCGGCCACGTGAAAATCCTTGCCGATGGTTGGACAGTGGTCACGGAAGATGGCATGCCTTCGGCGCATTTTGAGCATACGATCCTGGTCACCGAGGGTGATCCGGAAATTCTTACCCTTCGTCCCCGCACCGCGCTGCCGGAGATGCTTGGCATTGCTGCGCTGTAATTTGATTGGTGCGCACGTCGGTATCGAAACATCCGAATAGCGCAATATTTTCAAGTGTGTGCTCTTCATTTGCTCGTCTTTTGTCATGTTTTTTCTGGGCGATGCGGCCTGGTCTTATTCCCATACCAACAATGAGTTAGCGAATTTTAACTTCGACAAGGAGGACCTCGCCAATAGCATCTTGTATTTCATGAGGCAGTCGGACTCCACTTTCACTTCGCACTTTCCGCTAGTGAATATTCTCGGAGGCAGGACGGTCACTTGGCCAAGGGATCCCGCGGCGGTCCCAACGTTCAAGGTGTAGTATTGGAATGATCTCCACGATTGGACAGACCTGGTGTCGCCCGATCCGAGCATTGACACATCCATCTCCACGCAAGTGACTTGCGCCTTGCCCCCCGGTCCGGAAGTTTATTGCCGACGGGTTATTTCGTTTCCTTGAATCAAAAGCCGACGAGCTTCGGTTTGTGGATGAATATTTTTTTTTAGTTGGCAAGCTACTTGCTAAAAAGAATCTAAATTCCGTGAAAAAACTATTCGATGGATACACGCCCTGGGCAGGATTCGATGAGATGTTCGAGTCCGATGGCAGCATTCGTCCGTGCTGCAGTTCCCTTTTGGGGGCTTTTCAGGGTTTTTCGCAGAAGGACTTCGAGGAAAGAAAAGCGTCCAGTGACATGTATTTTCTTCGCCAGGGTATCACCTTTAATGTCTATCATGATGAAAAAGGGACCGAGCGAATTTTTCCTTTTGACCCAGTGCCGCGAGTTCTGACTGCAGCAGAATGGGAGCATCTAGAGGCAGGGTTGATTCAGAGGATCACCGCCCTCAATTTGTTTTTGCACGACATCTATCATGATCAGCACATTTTAAATGACGGAACAATTCCCCGTTGCTATGTGTATGAGGCTAAAAACTACCGTCCTGAATTCCGGGGAATGGACGTGCCAAAGGACATTTACATTCACATCTGCGGATCCGACTTGGTTCGAGGTGGTGACGGTCAATTTTACGTGCTTGAGGACAACGGTCGCTGTCCTTCGGGCGCGTCCTACTTGTTGGAGAACCGCAATGCCTTGAAGCGCGCGTTTCCCTCCCTGTTTGATACTTCCGATGTTCGTCCGCTAGATTCCTATCCCCGGGATTTACTGGCGATGTTGCGTTACATTTCTCCCGCTCGCGAGGGCAATCCCGTCTGTGTACTGTTGACTCCAGGATGCCATAACAGCGCGTATTTCGAACATTGCTACCTGGCACGCGAGATGGGAATTCCGATTGTGGAAGGCCGTGATCTGGTGGTCATGGATCAGTTTGTATTCATGCGTACGACCAAAGGTTTGCAGCGTGTTGACGTGATCTACCGGCGAATCGACGATGATTTCATTGATCCTGTGGTGTTCCGCAAGGACTCGGTTTTGGGCGTTCCTGGCTTGATGAATGCCTACCAGGCAGGCAACGTTTCATTGGCAAATGCAGTCGGCACGGGGGTGGCGGACGATAAGGTGATTTATACTTTTGTGCCGAAGATGATTGAATATTATCTGGGTCAGGAGCCTATATTGGCCAATGTCGAAACCTATATTGCAGCAGAGGAAAAGGATCTGACATATATTCTCGACCATTTGCCTGAGTTGGTGGTCAAGGCTGCGAATGAGTCAGGCGGCTACGGCATGTTGATGGGGCCTTCCGCCAGCAAAAAACAGATTGAGGAGTTCCGCTCGAAACTGATTGAGGACCCGCGCAACTACATTGCTCAGCCTTTGGTTTCGCTCTCTCAATCGCCTACATGGACCGGCGATGAAATGTCTGGGCGCCACGTTGATCTGCGGCCCTATATTATCTATGGCGAGGAAGTGAAAATCGTGCCCGGCGGATTAACCCGGGTCGCACTGACCAGAGGATCGCTGGTGGTAAACTCCTCACAAGGTGGCGGCAGCAAGGATACATGGGTTTTGCGCGGTTGATCGATCATGAATTAGAACGAAGCGATGTTATCAAGAGTTGCCAATACCCTTTACTGGATGGTCCGCTATGTTGAGCGCGCTGACAATTTGGCTCGTCTGATCGACGTGAACGAGCAATTGTTGCTTGACTGGGAGCATCTGGATAGTGAGCGCCTGCGGGATTTTTGGATGCCTATCGTTTGTAGTGATGGCGACGATGCCTTGTATAGCGAACTTTACGGCAGTGGCAACAGCACGGATGTGATCAAGTTCCTCACCGACGACCGACGCAATCCCAACAGCATCCTGTCCTGTTTGGTTCAAGCTAGAGAAAATGCGCGAACGGTAAGGGATCAGCTCTCCGATGAATTGTGGGAGGAGCTGAACTCTCTCTATCTTTATGTGATCTCCGCGGATGGAGAAAAAATATTGCGCGACGATCCGCCCCGATACTATGGATTCATCCGACGCTCGGTTTTCACTTTCCAGGGCATTGCAGCTTCTACGATCGACCGCAGTATGGGGTGGGATTTCATGGACATGGGCAGGCATTTGGAGCGGGCCGACAAAACCACCCGGTTTTTGGATATTTCAACATTTCTCCCGCCCGCGGCTCCAATGGCGATGCATTGGAATGCAATCGTGAGATCTTGCGGGGCGATGGGTGCATATCGAGCTGTGAATTCCGGAGCCGTGGAACCGAAGAAGGTGGTCGATTTGTTGGTTTTTTCGCGTAGCTTTCCGCGATCAGTTCGCTATTGTATTGGAAGGGTAGAACAGTGTTTGCATTCGATCTCCGGTAGCAGGTTTGGTGACTACACCGATGCCGCCGAGAGGACAGCCGGAAAAATTATGGGTGATCTGAATTATGGCTCGGTGGACGAATTTCTTGCTGGAGGCATGCACGAGTCCCTCGATCATTTGCAGGATCAGTTCAACAATATTGGTGAGGCGATATTTGAAAGCTACGTGCTCATGCCTCACGTGATTGATTCTCCAGTGAAGTTGAACCACAACGCGTCGACGATTCGTGCATGGAAACATCAACAGGAACAGCAGCAACAATGATTCGGCACTGCGTTGATGGCCGCAACCGCGCTTGTCATTTTACTTTCCGAATGTCATAGAAGTTCGCTCTTATGATGGGAACAAAATTGCAGGTGACGCATCGCACAGTGTTCGAATATGCAGCACCGGTGTCGGACAGCATCAACACCCTGCATCTTGAACCCCGTAATTTCCCTTTTCAGCGCACCATTTCATCCATCATCCGGGTCCTTCCCTCGACCCGGATACGTCGTTTCAGTGACTTGTATCAAAACATCACCCATCATTTTGAAATGTTTAAACCTCATCAACAGCTTGAGGTTTACAGTCGTTTGAAAGTGCAAAATCTGCAGTTGATTATTCCTGATCGCAGCATGGATGCCTGTGCGCAGGACTTGAATGATCTATCAATCCGCGAGCGAACGTGGCCGTTTTTGCAAGAGAGTCATTTGGTTTCCCTTCAACCGAAAATATGGCGGACTGCGGTGGATCTGACTTATGGGGTGGGGTCGTTGCATCAGCAAGCGATGATCATCATGCGATGGATCCATGAGAACTTCCTCTACAGCCCTGGGGTAACAGTGGTCAATACACACTTGGCCGAGGCTTTTGCTTTGCGGGCAGGCGTATGCCAAGATTTCACTCATGTAATGCTGGGGCTTTGCAGATCTGTGGGGCTGCCGGCACGTTATGCATCCGGCTATCTTTATAACGGCTCATCAGATCTTTTAATCGGAGCCCAGGCTTCACACGCATGGTGTGAGGTTTACCTGCCGCATATCGGGTGGATCGGATATGACCCGACCAACAATACATTGGCGGACGAACGCTACGTTAAGGTTGCCGTGGGCAGAGACTATGATGACGTTACTCCCGTCAAGGGCGTTTACAGTGGCACTTCTCACTGCATCATGAAAGTTGATGTGATTGTCGAAAAGACGGAATATTGAGAAGGTTTCAAGGATTAGCTTTCACATTCTTGAGATCAAATTTCACGGATTGTACCGGTGCTTTGGTGGGCGTGCTTCGGTAAATTTCCTCGAGATCAATGTTGAGAATGACAATTTGAAACCCGCTCAGTAGAGCGGATTCCTCATCGCCGGCTTCTTTTCTGTTCCATACTTCGATCAGCTCAATTGGATATGTATCCTGCAAATCGACCTCCCACCATGCGACGGCTTCGTCGCCTTTGGTGCGGACGCAGCTGTTCTTGCTAAATGATTGGTCGACGTTGCCATCGTTGCCGTTCTTCGCCGCTCCACCGCGATGTTCACTGGAGGCAGTGGCTTTGCCATTAATGGCAATATTGACATTTTCTGAGAACACCAGGCATTCGGAAAAATTTAGGATTTGCCTGTTGCGATTTTCAATCCTGACATAACGGCCCTTGGGGTATTCGGGTGCTTTTAAATTTTCAACAACGTTCGCAACCTCTGCTATTGGCACTGCAGATTTTTGATAAAAAGCAAAGTACCAGATGCCTAGAGCCGTCAGTCCAATCGCTAATATAGAATTGAGTATAATGAATACTAAAAAAATTTTTGCTCCCGCTGGATTTCTTGTGGGGGTTGCGGGCTGGATGGGTCGATAATTGGGGGATGGACGGGGAATGGGACTTGGTTTCGGGGGAGGTGGAGCGAGCTGGGCAACAAGGATATCGTCCTGTGGAATTGGCGGTAACATCAGCTCGTGGGGAGCGATCACCGGCGGAGCATCAGTCATGGCGAGTGCCGACTGCAGGTTGGCTAGAGCAATGCTTGCGGATGAAGGTCGATCGCTTGGATCCCTGGCCATCAGACTCATCAACCATGAAGAAATTCTGGCAGGAATATCGTCGCGATAGAGTCCGATGAATTTCGGAGCGCCTTGAAGATGAGCGTGAGCGATCTCTGATGGGCTGTTGCCTGCAAATGGCAATTGTCCTGTTAGACTGTAGTAAAGTGTGGTGCCCAGTGAATACAGGTCGCTGCGAGTATCCATGGTATCCCGATTGATTGCCTCGGGCGAGGTGAAAACAACATCCCTGCCGGGTGGAGGCGTTCCCGGGACATCTGCTTCGTGCGATCTAACTAAAAACGCCAGTGCTGGTTCGATCAGGATGGCATTGAGTGTCAGCGTGGCATCGCGTTTAACAAGAATACGCGAAGGACATAAGTCGCCATGCATTATGCCGGCCAAATGCAGTGCTTCCAGTGCTTTCAAGCAATCCAAGGCAAGTGACGCGGCATCCGCCAGTGTCATTACTCCGTGAAAGCGCAGACATTCCAGCAGGGTTTCACCATCCATTCTAGCATAAGCGGCATAGGCACCGTCGTCGTCGGTTTCGAGTGCCACGACCGGGGCGATGTTGGCATGTCGCAGCGAGGGCAGTGTGGATTTCAATGCTTGGAACGCTTCTTCATCAAGCAGGGACGCAGTGCCCGGCTCGGGCACGCGCATGATCATGACAGTCATCCAGTTGGTGTTGTCAATTCCCTCGTATCTCACACCGGCCGGGGTATTGACACGACCTTTGATTGCAAAGCGTTCCACGGGTCAAATATGGGAAATTTGTGGTTCTTTGCAAACACTTTTCAATTTGCCGGTATTTTGCTCAACGGCGCGGTGGTGCTGGAGGCGCCATGGTTTCTCCTTCTGGATTCAATCCTCTTGATGGATATTCAGCAAATGTCCAAAGGTGAGACTTACGGCTTGTTTTTGTTGATGCGAAAGGGTTTCCTCCTGATCGAGCCGAAGTTGAAAAAGATGCGCGGGACTGTTGAGCAGGGTATCGATCGCACGATCCTCGTTGAGGTTTTCCATGCTGATTTCCGCTGGGTTCGCCGACTTGTTATTAAGGATGCGAATCACAGTGAAGGGTGCTTTCATTGTCAATTCCGCGATTTTTTCCACCATGTTGTCACCGGGAAGCGGGTCTTCGATGATTAACTCCAGCCATGGCTTGAGCGCAGCATATTTTAGTGGGCTGAATTTTGCCGCGAGTTCGTGCAGTACGTTAGCAACATCGGCCGTGCTGGTTTTCACCTGCAGCAGCATTCGCGGCAAAGGAATAACGATGCTTCTTTGATTAATTCGGCCTTGGGCATCGATTTCCAGCATGCGTAGTTCCTTGATGTCATTCGCTTCGCTGAAGCTCAGCGGCAGCGGTGAACCTGCATAGCGGATGTTCTCTCGTTTGCTACAGCCCTGAGGTCGATGCAAATGTCCTAGTGCGACATAGCAAAACGACGAGGGGAAACAATCGATGGATACCGCTCCAAGGCCACCAATATGAATATCTCTTTCGCTGTCGGAGCTTGCGGTGCCGCTGACGGTGAGATGTCCCATGGCGATTAGAATAGCGCGATTTTTTCCCATGGTAATGGCGTTATCGGCGGCGGATTGATAACATGTAGCGATGGCCCTGCCGAGTGTCTGCTGGATTTCCGCTGCGGACTGTCCCGATTGGCCGCTGCGCAGGTCGCGATCGCGCAAAAACGGGACAGCGGCGATGATGACTCGGGGGTCTTCCGCAGAGGGAAAAGGAATGAGCATGTCTACGATATTCTCCGGTAAGTGTCCGACAACATGGGCGCACAGTTGTTTCAATAGCTCCTTTGGGGCCTCTAGATGAGCAGGGGAGTCGTGGTTGCCCGCCGTGATGATCACCTGGCAGTTGCATTGCTGGTGCAAGCGCGAAAGGAAGTTGTAATACAGCGCCACAGCTGACTGCGGAGGATTGGCCGAATCAAATACATCTCCTGCAATCAATAGAATATCGACTTGCTCATCGCGGATCGTCGACAACAAAAAATCCAGGAAAATCTCATGTTCCTGCTCGCGGGACAGGTCGCCCAACATTTTGCCAAGATGCCAGTCGGCGGTGTGAATGATGCGCAGCATGGTGCCCTATGCCTCCCGCAGATAGGGTGCTACCAAGGCCGTGTAGTCCAAGTCCGCCATGCCTTGTGCACAAAGCTCCGTCATGCGCTGCGAAACAGCAGTCATGGCGGGAAGCGAGAGGCCGCATGACTCGGCAAGCTCTAGGGCGTAGACCGAATCCTTGCGCATGTTGTCGAGCGAAAAATGAGTCTCGAAATCTCCTGTCAGCATCGACGGCAGTTTCATGCTGGTGAGCAACGATGCCGTACCGTGCGCGCCGATAGCTTTTGCAAATGATTCAGCGTTGATGCCGTGACCGAGAGAGATTGCCTGGGCCTCCGCGAGTGCCTGCACTAGGCAGGCGGCGATCAAATTAGTGGCGAGTTTGATGACCGTGGCGTCGCCTGATTTTTCCATCGGAATCAAATTGCCGGCTGTTGCTTGCAGAATATCTCCCGCACGTCGCACATCGTCCTTATCTCCGGCTAGGTAATACGTCAGCTTTCCTTCAGCGGCGGCAATTTTGGATCCGGTGAATGGGGCATCGACAAAGCGGCATCGCAAGGCCCTACAGTGAGCGTCGAGCCAAAGTGTGGTCTCCAGGTCAATGGTGGAATGATTGAGTAACATCTTTCCATCGCAGAGTGCCGGGGTGATTGCCGAGACCACCGAGCGAACAGCCTCGGCATCTTTCAGATAGAGAGAAAGAATGTCGGACTCTAGGGCAGCTTCAAGAGCATCCGTAATTTCATGTGGCAAATTGCGCGGTGTACGGTTCCATCGGGTCACCCGGTGGCCGGCTTTTTCCCAGTTGTCTGCGCATCGTGATCCGATGATTCCCATGCCAAAGACGCTGATATTCATAATGTGGTTATTTCGTTGGTTACTGGCCGTTTTCAAGTTGCGATTTTGTTTTGCGCATGAATTGTTCATCTCGCACCTTGCGGAGATACTCGAAGTAGCGCTGTTGTGCAGCCAAGTCCGGATTGTTTGCTGCGGTGATAGTCGCCGGTTGACCGTATTTTTTCCATGGGCCGAAGGGAACTTGGGAGTCCTCGATAAAACGCCAGTGCACGCGCCGGTTCGATGTGATTCCCAGAAAGTCGCGCACCGCCGGGGAGATGTCGAGTCCCGCTCCACTATTACTGTTGTTAACCGGGCGCTTATCGCCGAAGACATAGGGCCAGTCGTCCACAACGAAAGGTCCGACATCCTCCCATTGGGCGTAACAGGAGCGGTTGTTCACATAGATTTGGATCCAGCGGCCTTTGAGAGTGGATTTGTTGTCGACCTTGGCCATGCGATTGAACCACGGCACCACCTGACTGGCTTCGGGGCGATAACCGTTGCGCGTCTTGTCATTGTAGGGCAGGGCGATGTAAAACGGATTCATTTTCGGAATGAAATTTTTCGGACGGAATTCGCCTGTCGGGTGAGAAGAGATGCGCCTGAGAGGGGTCGGGTCGTCAAGGCCACCGAAATTGTCAACCCAGTCATGATCCCAGGACGATTGGTCGTTGGAAACGGGGTTGTTGTTAGATGGCTTCTCGCCAATCCAGAATACCGTGGAGGTGATGTTCAGTTTCCACGGATAAAGAATCCTGTCGGCGGGATTGACAGACCGTGAAGGCGTGGTCGAACGATTTGTTGCGGAGATTACGACCCGCGGTGAACCCGTCTGCGCTGAAACCGCTGTCACTAGCAATGCTGAGGCAAGAAAAAAAACTCCCATCGCCGTAAGCAGAGGTTGGCGGTGTGTGTGAACGTGGTATTGCAGCATCGACTTGTTCCGGAATGATCTCTTCCAATGAAGTTGGCAGGCGGGCATTTTCGCATGGGATGCGATACGACTCAAGAATTTAAACTCTCGGGAATTCAAGGCGTGTGCTGTATCATTGTAAAGGGAAACAGAACGCAATGTTGCCATCGTTCATGGGTCCGTTGTCGACCCATGGCATTCTGCAGCAATGTGACCAACTCCCGAAAAAGAAGGACTGACAATTCAAAAATAGCATCACCACGGCAAGAGACGTGCTTGTCCACAGGGGAAGGCAAGGAGAGCATTGTAGATGGTCACCGGAAGAAGCAGCAGAGAGCCACAGAGCGATCTGTATTCAATCAACTCTTGATATTGACAGAATACGAACCTGCTTTGAAATTGTCAGCAGGGCGAAAATTTCATGAGCTTTCGGTTGGTTTTCGGTTAAGATGTGGAACCGCGATTCATCGCCGGGAAGGATATGCCATTCATTGAGAACTCCTGCTACCAATCGCCGCTGTGGCTGCCAGGAGGGCACTTGCAGACGATTTTTTCCGCACTGTTGCGCCGGGCGCCACAGTTGGGTGCTCGTGCCGAAAGGCTCGAACTCGCTGATGGCGATTTTCTCGACCTGTCATGGGTAGAGGTGGGCCGGCCGAGGCTGGCGATCCTCTCTCACGGGCTGGAGGGGAGCTTTCAGGACAGCTACATTCGCAGCATGGCAGCGGCACTGGTGAATGCGGGGTGGGATGTGCTGGCTTGGAATTTCCGCGGCTGCGGCCCCAAACCCAATCGGCTTTTGCGCACGTATCATAGCGGTGCAACGGCGGATTTATCTGCTGTGATCACTCACGCTTGCGCCCAGCATCCCGCAGAATCGCTCGCGCTGATCGGCTTCAGCCTCGGTGGCAATCTTACGCTCAAATATCTGGGAGAAAATCCCTCAATTGTACCACCGGCGGTCCAAGGTGCGGTGGTTTTCTCGACACCTTGCGACTTGGCCAATTCGTCAAGTGCATTGGCTTCGGTGGCCAACAAGCTTTATATGGAACGCTTTTTGATCAGCATGCGGGAGAAGATTCGCCAGAAAGACCGATTGTTTCCTGGCAAGCTCGATGTGCGCGGGCTGGAGCGGATTCGCACCTTTGAGGAGTTTGATGATCGGTTCACCGCCCCAATCAATGGTTTCAGGGATGCGGCAGAGTATTGGCAGAAGAATAGTTCACGACAGTTTCTGAATGAGATTCGAGTTCGCACGCTGGCAGTTAATGCCCGGAATGATCCATTTCTCGGGCTGCTCTGTTTCCCGCGTGAAGAGGCATACGCGAGCGAATTTTTCCATTTGGAAATACCAGCGAACGGCGGCCACGTTGGGTTTCCCTCTGGCCCAGTGGCGGCGGAATCCTGGGCCGCGCGCCGGGCCATCGAATTTTTGGATAGGCCATGAATGTGGCTAAATGAGGTTCATTCAGCGAGAGGCGCTAGCACATGTGGGATTTTTTCGGACGGTTGCATTTCGCCGCGCAATAATCGCCCGCCTTGCTCCGTAATCTTGAGGTAGAAGTCAGAGGGAAGTCCTTCGTAAGTCACAAATTTGTCTTTGCCACTCACTGGCACGTCGTTCTGGCACTTGAAAATTGCAGTGCCCTCGTCTACCTCGTCAAACATGGCCACATAAATCATCTCTGCTCCCGCTTGCTTCGCGACCACAAACTGTGACCAAAGGAATTCGCCCTTGAGTCGCGGTATTTTGTTGAACGCCTTGCCTTGCATGTTGAACCAACTAAACCCCGGAAAGACAACGGGCAGATAATCCAGTTTCTGCGCGCGACACCACGCAAGATCGGGTTTGACGTCCTCGTTCCCATGCAGTTTTGCTTCTGCCACGGTGTCATACCGGCCTACCGTCCATGGACTCACAATATCCGCAAGCTTCAACACTTCATGTAACTCAGGATCGGCCACGCTATCACGATTCAGTTCGCGCCAACCGTTCGGCACACCGAGCATGACCGTGCAGTCATCCTTTTTCAAAAACTCCACAAGCTGGCGACATTCCGCGATTGAGTATTTGCGGTCCTTGTTGAAGCCCACGCCCCAGACGGCTACCACCGGTTTTCCGCGATGCTGAAGATATGCCGGATCTTCCGTGATGTGCATCTGCGTTCGCAACGCTCGCCAGTCATTAGCAACCTCCGAAACCTGGTTTTCACCGAGTCCGCTCAGGTCATACATCACGGCGTAGGCGCGGCCAAAGCGGTTCGCTCCTTTGCGGCAGTGAGTTAGTACCACGTTGTTGTGCCGCAGACCTCGGGCATCACGCAAGGGAGTTGCAAAGCGTTGCACGAAAACGCCATCAATCCCGTAGTCGCGCATCCATTGAAAATGCCGCAACACCGTCGCCTCCTTAAATGAACTGAAAACCTCCGCGGTTCTTCCGTCGGCGTGAAGAAATCCAGTGGGGAAACGCTCATCTGCCGCAAGCTCGGAGACGTCCGGCCACAGGTCGATTTTTGCATTGCCTGGTTGGAGCAGTCCGCTGTCTTTTGTCCAGTGATGAAAGCTGCGTCCCGCGCCATCACCTTCGGCGTTGAACCAACCTTGATAGCCACACATCACTTTGCCCGCGAGCGAATTCACATCGATCCCATGGACGTTTGCGCCATGGAAAGCATGCATAGTTTCCGCGTTCACCGCCTCCAATTCCGCTGGGGTGGATGCCATTAATCGCGATGCGAAGTTAGCAGTCAAAAAGGTTAAACAAATCAGCCACTTAACTGCTAGGAATTTTCTTTTAGGATTAAACTGCATGGGTAAGAAAATGAGAGGGTCGAAGAGTTAAAAAAGAGGGGGGTAAAGCTGGAATTCTCCAATGAAGAGAGTAATCCAGAGGTCGATTTGCATCAACTCACAGTGGTTTTCATCCGCCACGAGTATTGCTCTTCAGGCCGTCTTATCAAATAATTGTTTTGTGCGCGATTTTTTACTGATGGGCGGGTTGAGGTTGATTTGTGATCACAATCTACCGAACTTCAACCGCCAGTTGCAGCTTTCGTTGCGAGTTTTTAGGACTGCTGGGAAATCTCTTCTGGTATTTGTCTTTTTTGTTCATGGTTTCGGACTTGGTTTTATTTAACTCCTCTGACTCAATCGGACCATTTTTTTAGGCTTTGGCCACCTGTCGATCACATAAAGCAATCAAGAATCCGGCGGCTGGCCTGATCCAATGCGCGCGGGTCGCGAATCAGGAACTGAATACCACGGCTGTCCACTATCAATAACGCCGACGTAGACAAGCGTCGGATGTCCTCCTCCGCTTTTAGCACAAATTCAGCATCTCCCCGATCCGTGCCCACCTGCCATGTGCATGGCGTCGCATATCCGGAAACACTGCGAACCCGCTTAATTTCCGGCATGAACTCCCGGCTCTCTAGCTCTTCTTCCAACATGCGCCTGATTTCTCGGCTTAAATCGTCCAGTCTCGGAATCCATACGAGTTCGCGACCATTCTGATCTAACATCGAAATCCCTTCCAGCGGCGCGGCGATGGGAAAGGCCCTCACCAGCTCGACGTTTACATGATCCTTGCCTTCGGAATCTATGAAAACGAGTTGTCCGAATGCGTTGCGATGAAGTTGTATATCTCCGGCCATCGATCGTTAGATTTGTTTCATGGTGGTCATCTCGACAGTGGCATCATCGCCGGAACTTGCAGTCGGACCACCATTAAAAAACTCGGTCTGAGCACGGTCGAGCCGGTAATAGGCACCTTTGCTGGCAAGCAAGTCCTCGTGGTTTCCCTCTTCCACGATCTGACCGCGATCCATGACCACTAAGCGGTCGGCACGCCGCAAGGTGGAAAGACGGTGGGCGATGGCCAGCGTGGTGCGGCCGCGGATCAAGTTGTCCAGCGCTGCCTGGATTTCCAGCTCGGTCTCGGTATCGACGGATGAAGTAGCCTCATCAAGGATCAGGATGCGCGGATCGATGAGCAGGGCACGTGCGATCGATATCCTTTGGCGTTCTCCTCCTGACAGTGCTTGCCCACGCTCTCCGACTAGTGAATCGTAGCCCAGCGGCTGGCGTAAGATGAACTCATGGGCGTGGGCTGCGCGGGACGCAGCCAAGATCTCGTCACGCGTCGCCTCGGGTTTTCCGTAAGCGATATTTTCAGCGATCGTGCCAAAAAACAGAAATGGCTCCTGCAGCACTAAGCCAATGTTGCGTCGATATTCGGAGACCGGCAACGAACGAATGTCAACACCATCAATGCGAATTGAGCCTTCTGCGACATCGTAAAAACGACAAATCAAGTTAACCAAGGTGCTCTTACCCGAGCCGCTGTGCCCAACAAGACCGATCATCTCGCCGGGGTTGATCGTGAGATTTATATTCTGCAGGATAGCCCTTGTTCCGTATCGGAAACTCACATCACGAAGCTCGATCGCGCCACTCACTTTATCCAACCGTACCGGATGTGTCGGCTCCGGCACGCTCGAAACGTGATCGAGGATATCAAAAATCCGCTTGGCGCCGACCGCTGCTTTTTGGGTAACGGAAACAATGCGACTCATCGAACCGAGCTTGGAGTAAAATCGGTTGATGTAGGCGAGGAATGCCACCAGCACGCCCACCGAGATTTCATGTTTGGAAACCTGCCAGATTCCAAATCCCCACACAACCAGTAGTCCGATTTCAGTGAGTACCGTTACGGTCGGCGTAAATAGCGACCAGACTTTGTTGACGCGGTCGTTGACAGCGAGGTTGCGGGCATTGGCTTCTCGAAACCTCTGCGCCTCACGATTTTCCTGTGAGAACGCTTTGACTACCCGGATTCCAGGAATGGTGTCGGCCAATACGCTGGTGACTTCCGCCCAAATCCGATATACCTGATCAAAGCCGTGGTGGAGCTTATCCCTTACCACATGAATCAGCCACGCAATTAAAGGCAGCGGAACCAATGTCACCAGTGCCAACTTTGGGTTGATCGAAATAAGGATTGCTGAAGTCATAAGGATCATCAGTAGGTCAGTCAGGAAATCCAGCAGATGTGACGAAAGGAACACGCATAAACGGTCACTGCCCGAGGAAATTCGGGTCATGAGGTCGCCCGTGCGTTTGCCGCCGAAGTATTCGAGCGAGAGGCCTTGTAGCTGTTCGTAAGTGGTGGTGCGAAGGTCGGAGCCGATACGCTCGCTAACCAGGGCGAGAATGTAGGTTTTCGCCCAATCAAGGATCCATGCTAAGAAAGCCGCGCCAAGCAGACCACCGAGCAGCAGCATCACTTTGGTGGAGTCAATGGGCACGCCGTTCTGGAATGGGATGAGCACATGGTCAATCAATGGCATCGACAGATAAGGGGGGACCAATGTCGCGGCGGTAGCTAGTAACGTCAGCGCAAAGCCCGCCAACAATCGTCCCTTGTGAGGTTTTGCAAAGCGCCACAAACGGAACAATGTCCATGCCGAAGGCGAGGCATTGACTGTTTTAGCACATGCCGGACAGTCATCACTGCCCCCGGCAATTCGGGAGTCACAAATCGGGCAAATGAGATCAGCAGCTTGGATCACTTGGCGCTTCCCCACCAAGGCATCTACTTGTTCCTGAAATTGTTCGAGGAATCGTCTGACCGATGAGTCACTACCCAGCGTATGCCGCCAGCGTGCAAGCAAGCCGTTTTTGTTCAGCAGGTCCAGAGTGCCGACGCCTGCGCGGTCGCGGTGTTTCAGCACTAGATTGGTCTGTATTTCCCAGCGTTGCCATTCCGAATCACTCAAGGACTTGGCCAACAATTGGCGATCGGTCAGAACGATAATGCCCGGTTCAAAGCGCAGGCTTAGATTGAGGTCAAGTTCGATCCAGTCGATAACGGTTTCTTGATCCGCGGTTGCGGCGACAATTTCGCTACGCCACGATTCGGGCATGGCTGTAATTGCGTTTTGTGGGCGTGAGAGATCAGCTGACATCATCGGGAATAGTCTCGGATTTGAAGTCGCTCACGACAGACGTGGCAATTAGGCACAGGTGGGTTTCGCCCGATTTTACCGCGCTTGCAATCAAATTGTTAGCCATTTTGCGCTACTTAGTGAAAAATTTAAGACACTTTACTTGATTTGAATGCAGGAACCATAAATAAAGCACTACGTCACCGCAGGGCGGGACGTTAATGTCATGAAATCCCACGATATTCGGTTCCTCAAATTTCTCTACCTTCGCGGACCTAATATCTGGACCTATCGCTCCGTATTGGAAGCTTGGGTAGACATCGGAGAACTGGAAGAAAGCCCGTCTAACACCATTCCCGGCTTCGTTGGACGACTCTGCGCTTGGCTGCCATCCTTGATCGAGCATCGCTGCAGCTATGGCGAACCTGGAGGTTTTATCCAGCGCTTGCACGAGGGTACATATACGGGACACATTCTGGAACACATCACGTTAGAGCTCCAGAACCTGGCGGGAATACCCGGCGGATTTGGCAAGGCCCGTGAAGCAGGTCCACGGGGTGTTTACAAGGTCGTCGTCAGCTCCCCAAATGAGGAGGCCACTCGCGCGAGCATGGAGGCCGCGCGATTACTGGTCCTCGCTGCTATCGCAGATACGAGCTTTGATGTGGAATCCACTCTACAGGGACTAAGTGTCTTGGCGCGTAAGAACCTGCTGGATCCAGATGCCGCATGTATCGTGGCGGCAGCTACTGCCAAGGATCGTGGTATTCCAGCGATCCAATTATCCACCGGTAATCTGGTGCAACTCGGTTACGGAGCCCGTCAACGCAGGATATGGTCCACACAGACCGACCGCACCGGAGCCATTGCACATGGAATTTCCTGTGACCCCCAACTGACACGGAGTCTATTGAAGTCATGCGGGTTGCCAGTAGCAGAAACAGATGAGAGTCAATCTAATGATATTTCAAAAAATCATAGATTGCTAGTAATTGGCGGACAAATGGTGGCTGCCGCTCGTATCGATGCCGAATTCGCTCCCGTTGACGTCACGGATCAGGTCCATCCTGAAACCGCAAACGCGGCGCGCCTGGCTGCCCGGGTCCTTGACCTAGATATTGTAGGGGTCGACTTGCTGGCCGATGACATAAGCCTCCCGCTTGCCAAACAGGATGGAGTGATCTCCGGGATGCAAGCTTGCCCCGGACTAACGCTTCACTTACAATCCAACACAGGGGAACCCCGTCCGGTCGGCAGAGCGATAGTTGATCATTTATTTCCCAATCACGATACCGGGCGAATTCCCGTAGTCGGCATCAGCGGATCAAGCGGCACGTCAGAAGTAGCGCAACTCGTGGCGGAATTCTTGCGACTTTCGGGAAAATTCATTGGCTTGGCTTGCGGCGACGGCATGTTTCTTGATCGACGGAAAGTAGAAATCGGTGATTGCGGCAATTGGAAATATGGAACACGAGTGCTGATGAACCGAGCTGTTGAAGCCGCAATATTAGAAAACGGGGCGGATGTGATTCTCGGACAAGGTTTGGCCTACGATCGCTGCGAGGTAGGAGTGGTGACACGAATTAATCCCGCGAGTCATTTCGGGCGATTCTACATCGAAGAGGCCGAGAAGGTTTCCCAAATTTTCCGTACGCAAGTGGATGTCGTCCTGCCAGAAGGAGTGGCTGTTCTTCATGCAGCGGATCCGATGGTCGCTGAGCTCTCCCAGTATTGTGATGGGGAGGTGATTTTTTTCGTCATCGATCCTACCTGTCCAGTTGTCACGCAGCATCGTGCAAGTGGAGCTCGAGTGGTATTTGTCCGAGAAGACAATTTGATTCTAGCCACCGGCAATAATGAATATTCGCTCATGACTTTGTCTGAGATCCCGCTCATAATCAATAACTCAAGCCGCGAAATTTTGGAAAACATAATGGCGGCAGTGGGCGCCGCTTGGGCGCTAGGAATTCCTCATCACGTCATCAAAACTGGCGTCATGACTTTCTCCTCCTATACGGATGAGTTCACACGAGTTTGCGATCAGCCTCCTGTTTTCACCTAATTGAATTAATACATGAATATTCTTAGCATCAGGGCGCTGCGTGGACCCAATATCTGGAGCCTGCACACTTCAATCCAAGTAGTCGTGCACTGCGTCGAAAAGGATCTCCATTTCGACCATTTGCCTGGCTTTGAACAACGCCTGCGTGAACGGTTTCCTGAAATCGAACCGTTCAAACCGGGTGCTACGATGATTGCCGCGCTGGAACTAGCTGCTCTTGGATTGCAGGCGCAGGCTGGCTGCCAAGTCGCCTTCAGTCGCTCGGTCGCCACCAGCGATCCCGATGTCTATCAAATCGTTGTAGAATACACTGAAGAAGACGTGGGCCGGCTCGCTGTAGAATTGGCACAAGAACTCTGTGTCGCCGCACTCGAGGACAAATCCTTCGATTTACCCGCCGCTCTGATTCGCCTGCGCGAGTTAGATGAAGAGCTCCGCCTCGGACCCAGCACCGGCGCAATCGTCGGCGCCGCTGTCGCCCGCGGTATTCCCTATCGACGCCTTACCGAAGGGAGCCTCGTCCAGTTTGGTTGGGGCAGCAAGCAGCGGCGCATCCAAGCGGCGGAAATGGACAGCACCAGCGCTATCGCGGAGTCGATTGCACAAGACAAAGAACTCACCAAACAACTACTCGAGGCCGCGGGAGTTCCCAGCCCTAAGGGTCGCCCCGTGACTGATGCCGATGACGCGTGGGCCGCAGCCTGCGAGCTCGGAGGCCCCGTAGTCATTAAGCCCCGCGATGGCAATCAAGGCAAGGGTGTGGCAGCCAATATTGAAACCCGCGAACTCGTCCTTGCAGCTTACGCCGCAGCGCGTGAAATCAGTGCCGATGTGATGGTTGAAAAATATCTTCCTGGCCATGATTTTCGACTGCTCGTGATTGACGGCAAACTCGTAGCTGCCGCACGCCGCGACCCCCCACATATCATCGGCGATGGGGAGCATTGTATCCGCGAACTGGTTCAACAGGTCAACAGCGACCCCCGACGCGGCGAGGGGCACTGCAACTTCCTTTCAAAGATTCACTTTGACGAGATCGCCATGGCCGCACTGGCGAAACAAGGCTTCGATGCCGATTCGGTGCCGAGCAAGGGCGCATGGGTGATCCTGCGCAACAACGCCAATCTCAGTACCGGAGGCACCGCTACCGATGTCACCGACGACGTCCACCAAGATATCGTCGCCAGTGCGGTGGCTGCCGCGCAAATCGTCGGCCTCGACCTCTGTGGCGTCGATGTCATTTGCGAATGCGTCCTTAAACCCCTGGAAAGCCAATCAGGTGGGGTGATCGAGGTCAACGCCGCGCCAGGCCTGCGCATGCATCTCCAACCTTCGTTTGGCAAAGGCCGCCCTGTAGGCGAAGCGATTGTCTCCTCTCTCTTTCCAAAGTCTGAAGACGGTCGTATTCCCGTCGTGGCGGTGGCTGGCACCAATGGCAAAACCACCTCTGTCCGCCTCATCGCCCACTTGCTCGGTCAAACTGGCAAACGTGTCGGCATGGCCAATTCCGATGGCGTTTATATCACCGGCCAACGCATTGATAGCGGCGATTGTAGCGGCCCCCGCAGCGCCCGCAACGTCCTCTTTCATCCCGATGTGGATGCAGCAGTGTTCGAAACCGCTCGCGGTGGTATCCTACGTGAAGGACTTGGCTTTGATCGCTGCAACGTCGCCGTGGTTACCAATATCGGCATGGGAGATCACCTCGGAATCAACTACATCGCCAGCGTCGAGGATCTTGCTGCCGTCAAGCGGGTCATCGTTCACAGCGTCACCCGTAGCGGGGTCGCGGTGCTCAACGCCGCAGATCCTATCGTCGCAGCCATGGCGAATGTCTGCCTTGGCTCGGTTACCTACTTTGCTTACGACCGACAAGAACGCGTTCTCGCCAAGCACCTCGCCCAAGGCAAACGCGGGGTCTTTGTCGAAGATGAACACATTGTCGCGGCCAAGGGCAAGCTCCGATACAAGATTGCCCTAAAGGACATTCCTATTACTCGCAACGGTAGCATCCGTTTCCAAGTGGAAAACGCTATGGCCGCCACCGCCGCTGCATGGGGCCTCAATCTAACATGGGAAAATATTCGCCAAGGCATGGCCACCTTTGTCAACAATGCCGACACTGCACCCGGCCGATTCAACATCTTCAACTACCACGGGGCTACGCTAATCGCAGATTACGGCCACAATCCCGACGCTATTCTCGCCCTAATCCAGGCCATAGAGAGCATGTCCTCACAACGCCGTATCGTAGTCATCAGTGGTGCAGGAGACCGACGTGATTGCGATATCCGCATGCAAACCGAATTACTCGGCCACGCCTTTGACGAGGTAATTCTTTATCAAGACGACTGCCAGCGAGGCCGAGCCGATGGCGAGATCATCGCTCTCCTGCGTGATGGACTCACCCACGCCAGTCGAACCACCCACATCGAAGAAGTCCGCGGGGAATTTGTCGCGATCGACACTGCTCTGTCACGACTTAAACCCGGAGACCTCTGTCTAATTCTCATTGATCGCATCGATGAATCACTCGCGTACATTGCCGAGCGAAGCACCAAGTGCTGAGTCCTCAGTGATCATTAAAGATTGAGGCCCACTCCTTGCCTGGCAGCTCAAAAATGCCCTGGTCGAGTAATTTGAGCTCTACTGCTAGGAATTTTCTTTTGAGTTGAAAGCCGTTTTGAAAGCGCATGAGAAGACCGGAGGTTGGGGAACTGGGACTCACACGATTTCGCGTGTTCATTTCCCCTTGCCCGATACAGGATTCGCCAACTGATAGTGCGAGCTCAATGCAGCATACCATCGCTCGGCATGAGCCTGCAGGCCGCGCGGGCCGAAATGAATCGTGTCGTGGCGGTATTCCTCGCTGCCGACGAGATCGTTGGTGTCCGGACCGCGGAACGCCACACCCTTGTCCCACAGCGCTTTTTGTGCACTCAGGATGTCGGCGATGCTCTGCCGGTAATCCTTGCCGGGCTTCGGCGGGATGTAGGAATTCCCAGCAACGAACCAGTCCAAATTCCAGCCTGACATTTTACGACTGGCCTCGATCATCGCCCCAGCATCTCGCTCGTAGTCAGTGGCGGTGGTCGAAGGTTTGCCTGGATCATCGGCATCGGCTTCGCCCTGCACCCACAACACAGCGCGAATCCCGGTGGGACCGAACCATTTCATCCGCTCCACGAGCCGCTCGAGATTACCCGAGCTGTCACCTGGCAACCACTGATGAACGCGCAGCCAGTTCACCGTGGCTGATCGGAAACAGACAGGCGCGCGCGTGGTGCGCGATAGCAGATCACCTAGCAATGGCCAAGGGGTTCCTCCGTCACCGGTAGCGTCGGGGATTGGATCGGCGGCCGACGTGAACTGCTTGCCGTCGAAATAGACTGATAGGTTTTCAACGGATTTCTGCCGCGGCTTGCCGAAGTTGACGGAATTCGACTGCCCGGCCGTGATGAAAATATCACCCACCCCGACCTGTGCAACCAGAGCTTCGCCCAGGACACCCTGGTCGTCAGTGGATTTTCGGAACCTGACCTTGATCGAATACCAGCCGCCGGTTGCCAGCTTGATGCGGCCGCTGAACTTACAGTCCTTGATCTGCGTATCCTTGGCCACGACAGTCCAATCGCAAGCCGTCCCGCGCAAACCGGCAGCCAAGTCTGCTTTGGCCTCTACCAAGGTCGCCTCCGCCGGGATAGTTCCCGCCACCTTGACCTCGGCCCATTCCTCCGCATTGCGCTGGAAGACTTGCCGCTCGAGCGGGAATTCCAGCGTGACTTTGCTCTGCGCAGATGCGGATTGAAGCAGCAGCATTGCGGTGATTCCGCAGGTTTTTAAAAGATGAATGTTCATGGGTCTTTCTTCTCCTTGGGTGGATCAGCTCCCAAGGACGTAGACAGATTAGCGTTCGTACTGTCGATGACCAGTTCCAATTATTGCAACTACAATGAATTTTCTGTTAGGTTTAAACTGCATGGGTAAGAAAATGAGAGCTTCGAAGTGCGGGAAAAAGGTTGGTGACACGAGGCCGGCGCATCTGGCAGGCATGGTCGGGTCTACCGGGCTGGCCCTGCTGTCCAAGATCGACTAACCCTAAAGCATTCTTCTGCTCTGCCCACGGGTTGCCCACATCTAGCAGGATGAATTGGCAGACATCCCCGCGTAGGAGACACTCGATGCCATGCGCGACTTCATGCTGCCAGATGAATGCTGAATGAGTTAATGACGGCCGCGCCTCAGACCCCGAAACCGACCTCTGAGCCTAATCCGAATAGATCTTTTTACCCTTCCCAAGAATCATCCTTCTGGGTAGATTCCGCCCGCCTGCCCATTTCGAGCAATCAAATATCATGAGCTACGCCACCCGAGTCTTGAAAGATAACTGGATGAATTTTTCCGTGTATCGGCACCGTGCCTTCGACGGCTTCCTGGTCACCTCTAAAAATTCCGGCACTCACTGGGTTAAATACATGCTGGCGATCGCGCTGGCTGACACTTACGGCATCGAGCGGCCGAAGTATTTCTCCGAGGAAGCAGTGCGACCCTACATCGGCTGGCCCAAGGACAGCATCTCCTTACTCCAGTTGCCGCGTCTCGCATTCAGTCACACCATCCCTCACCGCCTCGTCGACTGGGGTATCGTTCGTCGTCTCGCCAAGCTGCCGCCCTACGTGCTTTGCGTGCGTCACCCGATGAGCATCCTAGCCTCACATCATGCGAAGTGGGAATATGACATCAAGGTCGACTGGCTTGAATACCTGCGAGGGGATTCGAACGGCAGTCGCTACCGCTGCGACCTCTTTTGGCTCGCGCGCTTCTGGAACCGCTGGGGCAAGTTCGAAGCTGCTTCTCCAGACTCTATCCTTCGCGTTCAATACGAAGCCACTCGCGTCGATCCCAAGGGTATGCTCGAGTCCATTGGCCGCCACTGGGGCTACAACTTGAAACCCGAGGCGATTGATGCCGCGGTCGCCGCCGGCACCAAGAAAGCAATGGCGTTAAAAGTCGACCCGAATGCAGAGCCCAATGTGCTGCAGAATCGTAAGCAGTCTTTGGCCGAACTTTTCTCCGGAGAGGCGATGGAAATCTACGCAGCTCGCGTGCGCGAGTTGTTCCGTTACGATCTCGGATACGATCTGATGAATCCTCCGAATGACTGAAGCCGCTGCTGTTTCTCTTTTGGTATGTTTCTATTCTAACTGTTAGGCCAATTCGCCAGGCAAAAAGGTGAAGTAGATCAACAAAAGATCTGCAACTGGTGCTTGTCACCACCCGCTCCCGTCTTCGTTCACCAGTCTTGTAAGCCTCCACCAGCAAAGAGCCAAAACCCGTACAGTCCAAAGCTCCAGCGCCCTGACCTCATTTACGTTCAGTGCTTATTGCTCATCTCCCCACGTTTTTTATACGAGGCCTCCTTTGATGACATGGGCGGGTTCGACGCCGGTCAGTTTCTGGTCGATAAAAATATTCTCGCGTGAAATGTTTCAGCGGTTAGAGTTAAAGCCGTGCAGAAAAAAGCATTGTCATTGTTGCAGGAACTGACGGAGGCACATGCCGTGCCAGGTCATGAGGACGAAGTGCGGGCGATTTTTGTTGATGAGCTCGAGACACACGGCGAGTTGTCGGTGGATGCCTCGGGCTCGGTTTTTTGTGAAATGGGTGCGGGCCCGCGGGTGATGGTGGCGGGCCACATGGACGAGGTCGGCTTTCTCGTGCAGAACATCACGCCTGATGGCTTTTTGCAATTCGTCGCTGTCGGCGGATGGTGGGAGCATTCGCTGTTGTCTCAGCGGGTGGAAATTCTTACTCGCAAGGGCGCGAAAATCCCCGGCGTGGTGGCATCGCGTCCGCCGCATTTTCTGCCAGCATCCCAGCGCACCCAAATCGTGCCGATAGATCAGATGTTCATCGATGTCGGTGCGTCCTCGCGCGAGGAAGTTGAACGCATTATGGGCATCCACCTCGGAGATCCGATTGCGCCTGTGAGCGCCTTCACCCCGATGGCTCGCGAAGACTATTTCATGGCCAAGGCTTTCGACAATCGCGTCGGCATGGCGGCATTGATTCATGCCGGACATTTGCTAAGTCAGAGCTCGCATCCCAATCGCCTGATCCTGACCGGTACCGTGATGGAGGAAGTCGGACTTCGCGGCGCCAAAACGGCTGCCCATGTCGCCAAACCCGATGTTGCAATCATCCTCGAAGGCCCACCTGCTGATGATGCACCGGGATTTTCGCGCGCCGACTCACAAGGCCGACTCGGCGGCGGCGTGCAAATCCGTCTATTTGACCCCACGGCGATCACCAATCCGCGTTTGGCGGCGCTGGCCATCAAAGTGGCCGAAGAAGAGGGCATCACCCATCAAATCGCCGTGCGCCGAACCGGTGGTACCGATGCTGGTGCGATCCACCTTTCCGGTCCCGGCATACCATCGATCGTTTTAGGTGTGCCAGCCCGCTACATCCATAGCCATAATTCAATCATCGACATCAACGACTACCTTTCGATGGTCGCGCTCACAGTCGCTTTAGTTCGGCGGCTCGATCAACTCACCGTCGATTCGCTGACTGCATATCTTTAGATTTTTTCTGCGCCAGTAGCTCCGGCAGATCGGAAAGCCAGGTGCCGATGTCGGAGATCACCTTTTCTTTTTGCTCGTCATACATCAGCAGGTGGTGACCCTCGGGGTAAAAGCAGCGGTGCTTTTCCGGCACGGCCACGAGATGTTTGTAGTATTCGACTACATCCCCAGGAGGGGTGAAATAGTCATGTCCGCCGTGTAGAATGAGTACCGGAACTTGGAAGGTTTCCGCGCTTTGCTTCATTTTCATAATCATCGCATCCATGCTCGTCAGCAGGCGCAGGGTGTGGCGTTCGATGTGCCATGCATTTGTTTCCGATTGTTCTGCATGCGTCGAGGTTGCAGTCATCTGCACGTTTTCGCCGCCTGACAGAGTTTTTAGGGAAAGTCGCGCGCGGGGGAAAATCATTCCCACACCGTGAATCGCGGTTCTTTTCCATTCCGAGAAGTCGCCGCGCACTCCGACGATTGGCGAGCTTAGCACGATTGCATCGCAGGGAGGTTCCCCCCCCTTTAGGGCATTGTTGAGGTAGGCGTTGGAAAGTATCAAAGCGCCCATGCTTTCGCCCTGCCAGACGATTTTCGCTCGCGGGTGATTTTTGCGAACCAGGTCGGTAAAAGTATGGAGATCCCGATACCAGTTGGCGGGTTCGTCGATGTCGCCGCGCCGTTCGCGAACGGGATCAAACCCCTGACCCCGGATGTCGTAAGCATACAAGGCGACTTCCGGGTGCTCTTTGATTAGGTAATTGCCCAGATTTTCGTAATCGATCGAGGCACCGCAGAAGCCGTGAAGCGCAATGACGACAGTATCCGGATGGGAGGATTTTTTGCGGAAAGCGACAAATTTCCGATAGGGAAAAGTCTGTGCATCTGTCGTGGTGTAGGATTTTTCACCGAGCCGAGGTTTGTCGTAAACATGCGTGACCAGGGAGTAATTCGGCTTAATTTGACAGGAAATAGCCAGCAACGAACACAAAAACGCCGCCATGCCGCCGCGTTGCCAGGCGGCAAAAAAATGTGCGGTATATCGTTTCATCACGAATAAACTATCAATTCGGTCGACTTTTGCAATACTCGGATTGGTGAATTTTGGAAAGCGAATAATTCAAGAACCCGCGGCGTTGAAAAGACAGCTGTGCTCAGATCGTTGCTACATTTCTCTTTCTTTCCGGAAGATTGCCACCATAATCTTCGATTGATTCTTATGAAAAAAATTTTATTCCTCCGAGCCACGCTGGCCATCACAATCTTCGCCGTCCCAGCATTTGCTGAATATTCCGATTGGAAGCAACAAGGATCGCTGTTTGTTCTTACTACGCCTGAAGGAGCAGACTTGCCCGAGGGTAGTTTGGTGGAGAATTTTCCGCTATTGGTCCGATTGAATAAGGACTCCTTCGATTTCAGTAAGGCAAAAATTGATGGCGAAGACCTGCGTTTTTCGGCGGGTGGCAAATCGCTGCCGTATCAGTTGGAACATTGGGATTCAAAACAGGGGACGGCGGCGGTTTGGGTGAAAATTCCTGCGATCAAGGGCAATGCACGACAGGAAATCAAGATGCACTGGGGCAAGGTCGATGCAATTACCGAGTCCAAGGGGGCGGCGGTGTTCAACGAGGAAAATGGCTACGCATCGGTCATTCACATGGACGAGGCCCTCGTAGACGAAATCGGCACGGTCACTCCGGTCGACTCCGGGACTAGCGCCGCCCCGGGAATGATCGGTGTGGGCCGAAATTTTGCCGAAGGAAAGGGAATCGATTGCGGCAAGAATGTCACCAAGCTACCCTTTGGTAACAATTCATTCACGTCCGAAGCCTGGTTCCGTTCAACCACCACGAACTGCTACGTCACTTATTTCGGGCGCTACGCCACGCGATTGAACGGCAAGACCGGCGACGGCAATGAAATCGGTATTAGCATCGGTTCGCCGTCGAGCTTGGGATGGGCGTCCGACGGTCCCGGCGGGGCTCTCGCCAAGACTGTGCCGGTGATGGGGCAATGGTATCATGTCGCGGCGGTGTATGAAAACGGCGACAGCAGGATTTTTGTTAACGGCAAACTGGAAGATACCCGCAACCATCCGGCCGCGATGTCGGTGATGAAGGATGTCTGCATGAATATCGGCGGCATGCGAGGAGGCTCGTATCGATTTGCGGGCGACATCGATGAAGTGCGTATTTCAAATGTTGCACGGTCACCCGAGTGGCTGAAGTTGCAATATGAAAATCAAAACTCGCAGCAAACCCTGGTCGGACCGTTGGTCCAGCCAGGTAAGGATTTTGCGGTGAGCCAGTCGTCGATCACCTTGCTGGAAGGCAAAGAAACCGTGGTCGATTTGAAGGCGGGTGGGGCGCAGAAAATTTACTGGATTCTCAATAAGAACGGCGTCGAATCGTTGGTTGCGGTGGATCGTTTTTCCTACACTCTTCCTGCAGGTCGGGTAACCAAAAACGAGAAATGGACCCTGCAGCTCAAGGTTGTCTATGCTAACGAGATCAAGAAGGTGGACATTCCGGTATCGATTGTGGAAGAGATTCCCGAACCGGTGGTGACGATCAAGGCGCCCGCCGCATGGAATGGTCGCGACAGCATTGAAGTGGTTCCTAGCATCAGTAATCTTTCCGCGATGACGGCCAAGGGGGCGGGCGAGGTGAAGACGACTTGGGTCGTTTCCGGAGGAGCGGTCATCAAGGTCGCCACGCCGGGAAAACTCACGCTCAAACGTTCACAGTTTACTGGAAAAATCACCGTCAAGGCAGTTGTCAGCAACGGCGGCACGGAAACCGTGGCAACGGCAGCAATCCAGGTGACCGAACCCAAAAAAGATCCATGGGTGCAGCGAGTGTCGGGCAAGGACGAGCAACCGGAGGACAATCAATTCTATGCCCGCGATGACAAAAACGAGGGCACTTTGTTTTATAACGGCACTCACAACGAGGTAGCTGACTCGGTTTTTCTGAAGGTCTATTCCAATGACAAGCTCTACAAGGAAGAAAGCGCCAAATTGGGTGCCGACAAATCATTCGCATTCACGGTCAAACTCAAACCAGGTCTGGTCAAATATAAGGTCGAGTTTGGCACCGAGGTCGGCGGAATCAAGAAGGTCCTGAAAACCGTGAGCAACCTAGTCTGCGGTGATGCTTATATCATAGAAGGTCAGTCAAACGCGGAGGCTACCGGTCCGAATAACGGTCCGGGTGTCGATCCTCCGACCTCGATGAACGATTGGATTCGCAGCTATGGCAACCAGCACAGCGGTGATGTCAAAGGCGGCTGGGTCAATGCAGTGCGAACACGGATCTGGGGACAGCCGGATTACGGGGTCGGTCAGATCGGCACGTGGGGAATGGTGCTCGCCAACAGCTTGGTCGAAAAACACAAGATTCCGATCTGCGTTTTCAACGGTGCCTATGGTGGCACTCCAATCTTTCAGCATCAGCCGAATCCGCAAAACCGCTTCGATACCAGCGGTGAGTTTTATCAAAACCCCTACAAAATTTATGGCAGTCTGCTGACGCGGATTACCGCTGCGAAAATGACCCACGGCATCCGTGGCGTGATGTGGCATCAAGGCGAAAACGACCAGGGCAGCGGCGCGCCGACCGGTGATTACAATTGGAAATCCTACCAGCAATACTTCATTGACATGTCCGCCGCCTGGAAAGAGGACTTTCCCAATATCGAAAACTACTACATCTATCAGATCTGGCCGAGCGGTTGCAACATGGGCGGCAATCCTAATGCTGACATGCTGCTCGACTCCCAACGCACGCTGCCGTTTCTGTATTCCAACATGCGGATCATGTCGACGCTGGGAATCATCAGCGGTTCGAGCGGTCGAGGCCTTTGCCACTTCGATGTGGAAGGCTACACCCAGATCGCCAAGCTGATGATGCCGGTGATCGAGCAGGATAACTATGGTCTCGACCGCAGTGTCGTGATGACCGCGCCTAACCTGCGCAGCGCGCGCTTCACCAGTGCGGCAAACGACGAGATTATTCTAGAATTCGATCAAGCGATGATTTGGAAGGATGAATGCAAGGCGTGGATTGAGCTCGACGGCCAGCCCGCAGCGGTCAGTTCCGGTAAGGCTTCCGGCAACGACCTGACCATTCATTTATCGGCCCCTGCAACTGCGAAGACCATCGCCTATCTCTCCGGTCGCACCTGGGACGGCAAGCCCGACAAGCTCATCTTCGGCACTAACGGCATCGCCGCACTAGCGTTTTCCCAAGTGCCTTTGGGAACGGGGAAGTAGGCGGAATGAAAAGATCTGCAGGGCCTCATTGTTCACACATTGGGGAGAATCGTTAGCCCTATTGCTCAAATCTCCGATCATATTCAGGATCGAGGGCTCCGAAAAGCTGATCTCAGAAAAACCACTGCTTGCGGAAGAACGGCACTTCATCGTAGCTTTTATGCTTACCATTGGCTCCTTTGACGACCGGAGCAGGCGATGCATTCGGGGTGTCGCATGAATTATTGGCCATCTTGTGGCGGTCTTGCTTTGTTGATTTTCCCGAAGCCAGTCACTTCGCCACCTTGATGCGGATGTTTTTGTAAAGTGTCGTGCTGCCCTTGTCATGGGCCTGGATTGCGAGGGTGCCGCCGTCGGCCAGCAGTTTGCTTTTGCCGGGTTCTGTTTTGTAGTTGACCAGCTCTTTGTCGTTCACCCGGACGATCACGGTTCCTTCTTTGACAATGATCACGTAGGTCATCCATTTGTCGTCTTCAAACGGTTCAAGGTTTTTCACGGTATTGTAGAGGCCGCCTGATTTCTGGGGGTCGCCCTGGGTATTGTTGACCTGGATTTCGTAGCCGCTCGGCCAGCCATCTTTTTGATAGACGGTATGGATGAAAACGCCACCGTTCGATGACTTGCGCGTCATCACATCAAGCCGTAGTTCGAAGTCCTTGAACTTTGCTCCATTCACCTTGCCCTCGTAGAACAGGTGACAGCGGTCGCCGTTTGCCTTGATCGCACCGTCTTCGATTGAGAAGGCAGCGGGCGATTCGTTGATCTTCCAACCGTCGAGGGTTTTACCATCGAAGAGGGCAACAAACCCCTCCTCTAGTTTGGCTTCTTCTGCGCCAAGCGGCAGGAGTAATGATGTGAGGGCCAATAGAATTCTGATCAATGATTTCATGACTTGCAATAGCAAGCATGGATCATCCGCTGCGACAAGACAATTTTACCAGGGAATCGGTTGGCGATCCTTGATGAAACTTCCTCTCAGCGAATGCGGAGCATCGAGTGCGAGCCAGGTCAAGGTCTCGGCACCCTCTTCGGCGCTGCGCGGGGCGTTGTCGCCGCCCATTTCGGTGCGACACCAACCGGGGCACATCGAATTTACCATGATGTCCGGCCATGCGGCGGTGAGTTGCTGGGTGAGCATGTTGAGCCCGGTTTTGCTGATGCAATAGGCTGGTGCCCAGGATTGCGGTTCGCCGTCGAGCTGCCCGGCCCTGCTGGAGACGTTGATGATGCGCGGGGCGGGGGACTTATGCAACAGGTCTTTCATCGCCTGACTGATTCGCAGGGTGCCAACGATATTGGTTTTCAACGTATCCGCGAGGGTTTCAGGCTTTAACTGATCGAGGCCTTCATAGTGGTCCAGAAGCACTGCCGAGTTGTTTGCCAAAACATCGAGACGACCGTGTCGTTCGGCGATGCTCGTGGCTGCGGCGTTCACGCTATCGGGGTCATTGATGTCGAGCGATAGCCATGATGTGTTGCGTCCGATTTTTTCTGCAGCCGCCTGCGCGCGTGAGGTATCGCGGCTGGCGACGATAACCAGTGCTCCGCGGGCGGCCAATTGTTCTGCGGCGGCAAATCCGATGCCTCGTGTGGCACCGGTGATTAGCACGACAGCATTCATAGTGGCTCGATGACTTACTTCGCAGACAATGCGGAAATTCCTATCTGCGCCATCTGTCCGTCTTGAGCACTGGTGGCTCCAGACACTCCCACTGCGCCGATGATTTTTCCATCGACGATGATAGGTAGTCCTCCCTCCACTGCAACCACACCGCGGACTTGCAAGAGACGCAAAGCTTCTCCTCCGGCTTGAAGCGCGTCCTGGAAGGATTTGGTCGGACGCCGGAATGCTGCGGCGCAAGTGGCCTTTTCACGGGAGACCTCTACGCTGGCGAACTGCGTGTTGTCCATGCGTTCGAGCAAGACCAGATGGCCCCCGCTGTCAACGACCGAAACAACGACGAACCAATGGTTTTTGCGTGCTTCATCCTGCGCCGCCGTCGCGACTTTTTTTGCTTGTTCTAAGGTAATGGGCGCACCGTAGGGCGTCGATGGGGTTTGCGCGGAGGTTTGTGATAGAAAAGACATGTAGGCGAAAAGGATAGCGATAATTTTCATGACTTCAAACTACTAGTTCATACTCTTCCAAATTTCCCATCCTTTCAGCCATGAATCTACGAGAATCATCTTGCGTCCGGTGGCGTCGCTCCGGGAGGGCCTTGTCGCCCACCCGTGGGAACGGCGCCGCGGTATTCATCGGCGGTGATTTTGCCATCATGATTCTTGTCCAGGGTCATGAGCGCTTTCGTCGCAGCGGACAACTCTTCCTTGTCCAGCGTGCCGTCTTTGTTGGCATCGAGTGCGCCGAGGAGAGGAAGGCGGGGAATTCCCGGGCCTGGGTTGCCGGGTGGCTGGGAGTTGTTCGGTTGTGGGGACGGGCCGTCCTCGAGAATGCCGCGCGGTGCGCCGCCGAACGGCGCTTGGCGCTGTGCCGTGCCGCCGGGAGGACGGTCCCCTTTGTTGAAACTGGCATCGGGCTCTCCACGCCACATCCGGGGCACAAAGGGGAACTCGGCGCTGATGCAGTAGTAGTAGGTGCCCTCAGGAAAATCCGGTGTCACTCCAAACCGACCGTTGCATTCATCGAGATCGCCGCTGTTTGCGATGTATTCGAAATCCTGAGTGAAACGACCATCGTAGTTGCCGTTGGGCCCGCCTGGTTCATCAGGGCGTGCTCCTTTTTTCACTTGATAGCTCGATTTCATTTTGCGCAGCGGGCTTTTTGCATCCTTTGGCGATGCGTGGGCCTGTGCGGTATAGACCGGGAATCCATCGGCCGACCAGGCGACCAAAAGCATTTTTTTCTCGTCGCCGCCGAGGGTTTTCACCAGTCCGTTGGGCAAGGCGTGATAGTGATACGAACCGTTTGGCTGCACATGGGCATTGTGTTCGTCGAGACCGAGATTGAGAAATCCTGTGCCGGCTTCGTAGCGCCAACCCGAGCGCATGTCGTTGTTCCAGGACTCTGCCGTGCCGGGCTCGAAAGGCACGCCATTCACCGCCACACCCCACCAAAATCCACCTCGATGTACTGGGTTTGCCGCTTTTTTCGGATGAAGTGGCACGCGCAGTGAATAACTCTGCGGCTTGATGGTATTTGGATTGCCCCGTCGCGGAAACGTTCCGGGTTGGTGATCGGGTATGCCGTTTGAGCGGATGACGCGGAATTCGCCATCGACTTGGAGGCTCACCGTCGGCTTCGTCTCAACGACGGGCCGCGCGTTTGTTTGGATTGTCATCGGCGCGGAAGTGCTTCCTCCGGTGGTTTCCTTATCGTGATCAGGATGGGCGGAGACCATTGCTGGAGTCATGAGCAACGAGAGGAATGCGGCAGTTCGATTCATTGAGATGGGTGATTTTTTGATAATGGTGTGTGACGGACAATTCCTATTAACCATGCCTGCTACAGGTCGTCGCGCCTATTTACAATAACTTTACAATTCTCCCGCTGAAAGGTATCCGGACACGCCGCGTAGTATGCTGCATGTTACCCCTTCTTTTTCCTTTGCTTCTGATCGCCGCCTTGCACGCCGAGGAACCTTTCACCCTGCCGATTGGTCTTGTTCTCGATCTCGACGCGGATCACGAGGTCACTGTAGTCGAGGGCAAATTCGTTACACTTTGGAAAAACCGGGTTGAGAAATTCACGGCGCGGGATTTCGTTCCCCGCGACGAGGGTCGCAAGGAAGAGGGCTCGGGGCGTCCGGCACTGCGTAGGGAGGTTAAGGAGATCAAGGGCCACAACTCGCTGGTGTTCTTGCAACAGGAGCTGGTGTGCATGGATGAAGACGCCTTCGATTCACTTACCCGCGGTAGTGGTTGCACCTGGTTGACGGTCGTTGCGGCACACCAACAGCGCGAAGGATTGAAGGATGTGAATTCGTTTTTCGGCAATCTCAAAAACGGCGAAAACTACGAGGGTATCTGGGGATGTTACAATGACGACAACACGGTGTGGTGGGGACCGCGCAATGGTATTTCTTTCGGGCGTTTCGATGCCAATAATCCTCAAATTCTTGGGCCGAAGATGGAGGCCGGACGGTTTGCGATTGTTGCCGGACGCATGGCTGCGGGAACGGACAAGGTGAAGATTGAGATTTTTGTCAATGCCCCGCAAGCTGTGGCAGCTGGCGAGGTATTGGTGAATCCCAAAAGCAATCCTTCGAAAATGGCGATCGGGCAGGAGCGCGACGCGATCAATCATCCAGGGCACGAGTCATTCGATGGTGAAATCGCTCGTTTTTTGATCTTTGATCGACCCTTGAGCGACGAGGAAATGAAGGCTTTGATGGAAAAATTGCGCGAGTATTACGGAATCCAGTAGCCGCGTTATTTTCACTGCGGCTGCGAATTGTCTGGCATGAGCGGGCAATTCTGTGCTTCTGGAGCCGATGGAATGCATATTGAACGGGCTTGATCAGCACGGCTGGGTTTCGGTGCCTGGATGCATGAATCACGATGACTCGATCCGCCTTGCTCAAGAATGTCTGGCATCGTGCGAAAACGGAGATTTCGTTAGTGCGGGAGTCGGTCGCGGCCAGGGTTTGGAGGTTCGTGAAAGCATTCGGCAAGATCGAGTGAAGTGGATTCAGCCAGGTGAAGAGAGCGTGGAGCAGAAAATCTATCTGGCCAAAGTGGACGGCATGCGCCTCGCCATCAACGAGCGTTTTTTTTTCGGCCTCTTCGATTTCGAATGTCACTTCGCGATGTATCCCGAAGGCGGATTTTACAAAGCTCATCTCGATCGTCATGCCGGGAGCGGTGCTCGCATCGTGACGGTTATTTTGTATTTGAACCAACACTGGCAACCCGGTGATGGCGGGGAATTGAAGTTGTGGACTACGGCGGGGAGTCGCGAGGGGGGCTATGCACTAATCGAACCGCGGCTCGGCACCATGGTTTTTTTCATGGCAGGGGATTTCTGGCACGAGGTGATGCCCACTGCCAAACCGCGCATGAGTATCACCGGCTGGTTTCGACGCTGTGAAACATGAAAGTTTCCAGGTCCTAAAACGTATAGGTCAAAAGAATGATCAAGTACGCTTTCTTTTATCTGCCGATCCTGATTTTTCTGCCTGCCTTGCCAACCGCGGCGGTGGAGAAAATTTCCTACAACCGGCAAATCCGCCCGTTGCTGTCGGATCAATGTTTCGCTTGTCACGGACCTGACGCGAACAAACGCGAGGCGGGCCTGCGCCTCGACATTCGCGATGAGGCGCTCAAACCCGCGAAGTCGGGCGATATCGCCATCGTCCCGGGAAAACCGAACGATAGTGAGCTGATCGCGCGGATTTTTGAAACCGATCCTGAGGATTGTATGCCTCCGCAAAAAACCCATAAGAGTCTCACCGTGGAACAAAAGAAAATGTTCCGCCAATGGATTGCCGAGGGTGCGGAATATCAATTGCACTGGGCGTATTTGCCGGTGGTGAAGACGGATATCCCTGCCGCTGCTGGAAATCCCATCGATGCCTTGGTCGCGGCCCGCCAGCGTGAAATCGGACTGAACAGATCGGCCGAGGCAGACCGCCGAACCTTGATCCGCCGGCTCTATTCCGACCTGCTGGGCATGCCCGCTCCTGCGGTAGAGGTCGACGCATTCGTTAACGACAAATCCACCGATGCCTATGAAAAACTGGTTGAGCGACTGCTCGCCGACCAGGCGTATGGTGAGCGCATGGCGGTCTGGTGGCTCGACCTAGTGCGCTACGCCGATAGTGCGGGGTATCACTCCGACAAGGAGCGTAACGTTTCTCCGTTTCGAGATTACATCATCGCATCGTTCAATCAGAACAAACCTTTCGACCAGATGACCATCGAACACCTGGCCGGTGATCTGTTGCCGAATCCGACGATGGAACAAAAAGTTGGCTCGTGTTTCAATAAGCTCCTGTTGACCACCGACGAAGGCGGTGCGCAGGCGAAAGATTATGAAGCCCGTTACATGCAGGACCGCGTGCGCGCTGTCGGTGCGGTGTGGCTTGCGCAGACGTGGTTATGCTCACAATGTCACGACCACAAGTTTGATCCGATGTTGGCCAAGGACTTCTATTCGATGGGTGCGTTTTTCGCCGACATCGAAGAAGGTATCATCGCCGGCCCGGAGCAGGGGATTCCGGTCATCAGTGATGCCCAGAAAAAAGAACTGGATACCACGGTCGCAGAACAACTGCGCCTGCAAAAATCCTATGATGAAAACAGCCCCGAGTTGCTCCAGCGAATCGAGACCTGGGGCAAAGCCCAGCGCGATGCCGGGGATAAGGGCGACTGGCTGCCGATCATCGAAAAACCTGTGGCCAACTGGTCGCTCGACGAAGGAAAAAAAATGCTTGGCGTCTACAAATCGAAGGTGCCGGAGTTTGTCGAGATGAAAAAACAGCTCGATGCAGCCAATGGAAAAAAGAAAGCGATCGAGGACTCAGCGGCACGTTGCATTGTCACCCGCAGCACGCCAAACAAACGCACAGTGCGAATCCTGCCGCGCGGCGATTTTTTGAATGAGACCGGTGAGGTGGTGAAGCCAGCCTTTCCGCTGTATCTTCCGCAACCGAAGATCGAAGGTCGCGAGCCAAACCGTCTGGATCTAGCCCAGTGGCTTGTATCACGCGACAACCCTCTGACATCGCGCGTGCTGGTCAATCGGATTTGGAAATTGTTTTTCGGGATCGGCTTGAGCAAGCCACTGGAGGACTTCGGTCTGCAGGGCGAGATGCCACCGAATGCACCTTTGCTCGACTGGCTGGCCGGGGAAATGATGGACAACAAGTGGGATATAAAGCACATGGTGAGGCTGATGGTCACGAGCAAGACGTATCGGCAAATATCCGAAGCCAGTCCGGAGATGTTAACACTCGATCCGGAGAACCGCGAATTGACACGTCAGAGCCGCTATCGATTGGAGGCAGAATTTGTTAGAGACTATGCTTTGGAAACATCGCGACTACTGGTGAAAAAAATCGGCGGCACCAGTGTGAAGCCTTATCAACCAGAAGGCTACTGGGAGAATTTGAATTTCCCCGCCCGCAACTGGGATCCTTCCAAGGGCGAGGCTCAATACCGCCGTGGTCTCTACACCTGGTGGCAGCGCATGTTTCTCCATCCTTCGATGCTTGCCTTCGACGCGACAACCCGCGAGGAGTGCACTGCTGAGCGAACCCGCTCGAATATTCCTCAGCAGGCGCTGGCCCTGCTGAACGACCCTAGTTATGTCGAAGCCGCACGCGCACTTGCCCTGCGGGTGATGAAGGAATCCCAAGGCGAAGATTCGGCACGCATTGCCTGGCTCTGGCGTGAGGCCTTGCAGCGTCTGCCCACCGATCAAGAGCGCAGCGCCTTGATTGAATTGTTGGTCAAACACCGCGAGGAATACAAAGCCGACCTTCCCGCCGCCCAGGCCTTGGGCAAAATGGGTGCGCCGGTCGCAGCCGATGTCGATGCCGCCGAACTAGCCGCCTGGAGCAGTGTCGCCCGGGTGGTAATCAATCTTCACGAATTCATCACCCGCTCCTGAACCATGCAACCATTCTCCACACTTCATCGCCGCGCATTTCTCAATCAGGCATCCTACGGTTTCGGTGCTGCCGCATTGGCGCATTTGTTAGGAAACGATGCCGCAGCCTCCGTGCCCGGCGTTCTCGGTTCGCCGTTGTTCGCCCCCAAGGCAAAGCGGGTGATTTTCCTGAGCATGGCCGGCGGGCCTTCGCATTTAGAGACATTTGATTACAAACCTGTGCTGGGGCAAATGGATGGCAAACCGATGCCGGAAAGCATGACAAAAGGCCAACAGATTGCCCAGCTTCAGGGTCAGGCGTTGAAATGTTTCGCCCCGCAGCATTCGTTTCAAAAATACGGTAAGTCCGGTCAGGAGTTCAGTTCGCTGCTGCCGCAGTTGGGAAAAATGGCCGACGAGATGTGCATCATTCGCTCGGTCTACAGCGAGGCGATCAACCACGATCCGGCACACATGTTCATGAACACCGGTTCGCAAATCGCCGGACGTCCGAGCATGGGGGCTTGGGCAACCTATGGCCTCGGCAGCGAGGCGCAGGACCTGCCGGGTTTTGTGGTGCTGACGTCGTTGGGACGCGGTGGGCAAAACCAGCCAATCGCGGCACGTCAGTGGTCGAGTGGCTTTCTTCCAAGTCGTAATCAGGGCGTGCACCTTCGCGGCAAGGGCGATCCGGTGATGTACCTCAATGCGCCGCCTGGGATCAATGCCAGCCGTCAGTTGGATGCGGTCAAGGCAATCAACCAACTCAACGGCGTTCACGATGCCGTGGTGCACGACCCAGAAATTGCCACCCGCATCGCCCAGTATGAAATGGCGTTCAAAATGCAATCCAGTGTTCCGGAATTGATGGATCTTTCCAAGGAGTCCGCTTCGGTATTGGAACTCTACGGCTGCAAACCGGGCGATGGCAGTTTTGCTTACAACTGCCTGCTGGCGCGCCGTTTGGCCGAACGCGGCGTGCGTTTCATCCAGCTTTATCACAAGGATTGGGACCATCATGGTGACATCAAACAGGGCATCGTTTTCAAAGCCGAGGAAATCGACCGTGCCTGCATGGCCCTGCTCAGCGATTTGAAACAACGTGGGTTGTTGGATGACACACTGGTGATCTGGGGTGGTGAGTTCGGGCGTACGCCGATGTCGCAAGGCAACGGCCGCGACCACCACAACAAGGGCTTCAGCATCTGGATGGCCGGAGCCGGGATCAAACCGGGAATAAGCTATGGCGCGACCGATGAGCTCGGCTATCACGCGGTTCAGGACCCGGTGGACGTTCACGATCTCCATGCCACGATGCAACATCTCATGGGCATCGAGCACACCCGGCTCACTTATCGTTTTCAGGGTCGTGACTACCGATTGACCGACATCAAGGGCAAGGTGATAGCGCCGATCCTGGCTTAGGGAAAAAACCATCTGTTTATAAAGTGTTGTCGCACTCGCGCAACAAACAAATGACTTCTTCTTGTGTGTGGCTTTTTTGATTTATGGGTGCGGACTTGATTTGATTCAAATCCTCTCACTCGTCCCGGATCAGTTTTTTTGTGGCGGTCAATCTGATTTCAGACTCATTTCTTTTCCATAGCCAAACACCGATTTCTTCTCTAGCTTTCGTCAGCAATTCAACATTTTTCCATGGCATCTACCATTCGTATCCTATTTCTCGGCGATGTCGTTGGCGAACCAGGTCGCAAGGCTGTTCATCATTTGCTTCCTGAAATCAAAAAGCAGTATCGCATCGATTTCACTGTGGTGAACGGCGAGAACTCCGCAGCGGGTCGCGGCATCACCCCGCGGATCGCCATCGATCTGTTGCGCGCAGGTGCAACAGTCATCACGACCGGCGATCACGTATGGGATCAGGCGGAGATCGTTCATTATTTTCCCACCGAGCCGCGTTTGCTTCGCCCAGGCAATTATCCAGTCGGCACACCCGGAGCCGGCACCGTGGTTCTCGACACGGAATGGGGAAAGGTCGCGGTCATGCAGGCGCAAGGTCGCTCGTTCATGCAGCCGCCGCTCGAAAATCCCTTTATTTGGGCCGAGGAGGAGGCGGATCGACTTCGTGCCGCCGGTGTGAAAGTGATTTTCATGGACTTTCATGCGGAGACTACCAGCGAGAAAATCGCCATGGGCCGCATGCTCGATGGCAAGGTCTCCGCGGTGGTCGGTACGCACACCCACGTGCAGACGGCCGACGATTGCATTCTGCCCAACGGCACCGCGTATCTGACCGATGCCGGCATGTGTGGTCCCGATGACTCGGTGCTGGGCCGCGTCACGCAATCGGTGATCTGGCGTTTCAAATCCGGTTTACCGACGCGATTCCCTATTGCCAAGGGGCCGGTGAGACTCTGCGGCGCGATTGCCGAGATCGACACGCTCACGGGTAAATGCATTGAGTTCAGCCGCTACAATCACCTGCTTCCGCCCGGCGAGCGGTAAAATTGGGTCATGACCCCTCGAGCGATTTATCTTTGCGGTCCAACGGCCAGCGGCAAATCCGCGCTGGCGATCAAACTTGCCGAGCAGTTTGACGGGGAAATCGTCAATGCCGATGCCTTTCAGCTATATCGGGGGCTCGAAATCCTCAGCGCCGCACCCACGCAGGAGGACCGAGAAAAGGTCCCGCATCACCTCTACGGTGTGATTCCCGCCGTCGATTCCTGCGATGCTCAACGCTACTGCGAACTTGCCCGTCCCGTGATTGCGGAAATCATTTCGCGCGGCAAAACACCGATCGTCACCGGAGGTTCCGGGCTTTACCTGAAATTCCTCACTCACGGACCCTCGCCGCTGCCGCGTGGTGATGCCCAACTCCGCTCGCAACTCGATTCCCTCAGCCTCGATGAACTGAACTCGCAACTCCGCGAAGTCGATCCCGTTGAGGCCGCACGCATCAACCCGCAAAATCGCCGCTACGTCTCCCGCGCCCTGGAAATCTGCATGCTCACTGGCACTGCTTCCTCGCAACAGCGCGACGACTGGCGGCATGTCGCCCAAAGCACCGTGCAATCCCTGCGTGGTCTTGTCCTGCAGATGCCGCGAGAAATTCTCCACCAACGCATCGCCACTCGCAGTGCCACAATCATGGCGGTCGGTGCGATTCAGGAGGTGGAAAGGCTCCATGAAGAGTGCTCGCATACCACTCTCAAAGCCATCGGCATCGCGCAAATCCTAATGCTGCAGGCAGGGGATTATGATGAAAAAACCTGCCTGCAGAAAATCATCGAAGCCACCCGTCAGTATGCCAAACGTCAGGAAACTTGGTTCCGCCGCGAGACCTGGCTGATCCCTGCGCCCGCCCTCGATCACCGCGCCAGCGTTTCAATATTTGGTCGAATGATTAAAGAATAATGTCGTCAATATTGATTTTTTTTCATTTACCTGATCCAATAAAATGTGTATAAACGGACTGTAATTGTTCCGAAGATTTACAAAAAATCTATTACAATAAAAAATGAAATCAAATCTAGTTGCCGTTGTATTCCTTGTTACGTTGATGTCCGTTTCGTTCGTCCGCGCTGAAGGCGGTGTTGAAGGCGGTGTTGAAGGCGGTGCCTCTATTGCTGAATGTCCTGAATTTATTGATGGCAGTGTGTGGTTCCTTGGTCTTCCGACGGAGGAAGTTGTCGATTTGGAAGAAGTTACTGACATCGAAGTCATGCCCGTGGACGAGGAAGTTGTTGGAGATGTCGTCGTCACCGATGTAGCTGATTCTGGCGATGTGACCGATGGGGAAGCCACCGATGGGGAAGTCACCGACGGGGAAGCCACCGATGGGGAAGCCACCGATGGGGAAGCCACCGATGGGGAAGCCACCGATGGGGAAGAAGTTGTCGTCGAGGATGATGATGTGCAATTATTGCCAATCGAGTGGATCAAACGCGGTAATGAAGATGACGAACTCCTAAATCCCGTGATTTGTTACTTCATGGCTGGTGGGCCTGCTGCAACAGCGGTCGCTGATGGCTCGTTAAATTCCGAATCACGCGATTTGGGGCAGTATGACAAGGCTGCCGAGATTGAGGCAAAAGCAAATCTTGCGGCGCCGAGCTTCGGGAGTCAGAAGAAAGGGCCTGTCGCGGTTGTCAAAAAGGGTCGCGTTTTCCTTCGCTGATTTTTCCTCGATGATGTTGTAACATAAGCCGCCGGTTAACTCTGGCGGCTTTTCATTTCCCCCATTCTTGATGAAACTCCTGTCTTTTTGTTACTGGATTTCTGTATTGTTTCCTGTTTTGGTGTACGGTTTTGGCGCGGAGGATGCGAGTCGTCCGGTGCCATTGATTACATCCGGTAATGCGGATCAATCCCATTTGGATAAGTCCGCTACCGTGGTCGCAGGCAAGGACGATGAATTGGTCTCCCAGTTGCTCGGGTTGGCAGTGGGCACGAAACCCGATACCGCACTGCGCATCCAGAAACGGAAGCATGTGGGTGTTGAGTCGGATGGATTTTCGGAACAGGAGGTGCAGGCCTTGCGGGGGATCGCGCGGAAATCCATCGGTCGCCCGGTCACCCTGCGATCACTGGATCGGTTGAGTGATGCAATAGAGTTAGCCTTGGGGCGGTCGCGGGAAGTCTTCGTGAAAGTCGATTTTCCTCCACAGGAAATTACCTCGGGTTTCATCGCAGTGGTCGTGTATCCCGCCCGAGCCGGCGGTGTTTTTATCGGCGGGAAGCCTGCATTCGGTCTGAAATTCTCCGCTGATGCCTTCCGGACTCTTCCGGGCCAGGACATCTCGAGGGATGTTTTGATGGAAGATCTCGACTGGATCAATTTCAACCCGATGCGGCGTGCCTCCATCTCCTATAGTGACGGGCTTGTCCCCGATTCATTGGATTTAAAACTGCGCATTAAGGCTGAGAAGCCATGGCGGGCGTATGCGGGGATCGACACCCAGCTCAGTCGCAACCTAGGTGACGAAAGGCTTTTCTTTGGATATCAGCATGGCGATTTGTTTTCGCTGGATCACCGTCTGATAACGCAATTCACATCCTCGCTCGATTACAGGAGTCTGCGGGGTGTGAGTGGAACCTATGAAATCCCGCTGCCGAAAAGACATTTGTTGGATATTTCGCTTGGTTATACCGAGTCCGAATCCGACACCGCTGGTCCGATTGATCAGAGTGGAAAATTTTCACGAGTAGCAATCATCTATCGGAGCCCGCTGCCGCGTTGGCAATCGATCAGTCATGAGTGGCGATTGGGTATGGAGTTCCGCAATCATGATTATCTTTTTTCGGACGACACCAGTGATAGCGTGCGATTTTTTCACCTGGAAATTGGATGGAAAGGCAGACGCATGGATTTCCTGGGGATGACCCGAATGGATGTTTCGCTGATTTATAGTCCCGGTCAGGGCTTGCTGGGGTCAGATGATGAGGATTTTATGGCGCTGGGTGCCGAAGGTGCCGAGTCATGGATTGCGCGGATCGAACTAGAACGCACTTTGAAACTGGGAAAATTCTTGACGCTTTCGGGCCGCTGCCAGGCGCAGTGTGCGGATTCCGAGTTGCTATCGTCCGATCAACTCTCCGCCGGAGGTGTCGGTCGGGTGCGCGGGTTTGATGAAACTGTGGGCTATGCCTCGAAGGGGATTGTCGCCAGTGTGGAATTGCAGTCACGCATTCATAAAACTGCCTCGGCGGGAGATTTTCAGGCGATCACCTTCCTTGACGGTGCCGCGCTCGACCGTGAGCGCGATGGAGATGTGGGGCGTTTGCTTTCCGCTGGTTACGGTTTGCGTTGGCGCTACGAAGATCGCCTGGGGGCAAAAGTGGATATGGGCTTTCCGATTACTGGCCCCAATGATGAGGATAATGATCCAATGCTTCATTTTTCGCTCAATACCTTCTGGTGACTTCGCAAATGAAGATCACTGAGGGCCGATGAGAATGGTGTTCGCTTCAGAAGGAGGCGCGGATTCTCCTTCCGC
>Ga0315908_10000231_pt1 | contig 44261 bp, 48 predicted proteins | sample LakEriMetagenome_12_FD_203520 | JGI IMG/M metagenome (GOLD analysis project Ga0315908, IMG submission 203520) | Freshwater fungal communities from buoy surface, Lake Erie, Ohio, United States - Buoy 4 MA124 | ecosystem: Environmental > Aquatic > Freshwater > Lake > Lake biofilm | place: USA...
TTGAGGAAGCAACAGAATTTTTAAGAAGTGGCTTCGAGGAATTAGCAAAGGCTTACGATTATATTAGATTAAAAGATGGTAATAGTATAATGTATTCTATTACCGGCGGAAGCAAAGGTGCTATTGTGGATAATAACCGCAAGATGGTTCCGTTTCAAACTAGAATTTTTAGAAACGAGCCCCTAAGCTTTGCCTTTTATGCTAAAGACAAACTAAAACCTGGAGATTTCTCAGGGGTATATGTAACCGGTGCACAATCTAACTACCCGGTATTAATAGCTCCTAGAAGTATATCTGATTCGCTTGCAACAGACTTGGTAGAAATGTTAACGAAATCCGTTAATAAATCTGATGGTCAGCCGCTAAGTAATAAAGAGAAAGTTGACATACTTTCTACATACATACTTAACTCTGTTAAAGATATACAGTATGGTGTAGATAAAAGCAATGGGGCAATATACATAAAGCTAGAGGGACAACCTTTAAAGCTTTCATCGCCAGAAGCAGCTGATACATTAAAGAACGTTTTCCTAAAACAACCTAGTGGATTTGATAGAAAAAACATTATAGCATTACCGCTAGCTAATAGCAACAAAAATGTTACAGTCTTTTCTAGAAATCCTAATGGTACATTTAGCACAGAGTCTGTTCCGTACATGACGTACTTGGAGCAGAATATGGACATGAACGTAGAGTTAGACGAAGACGGACTACTTAAACGTTATAACCCATACTTTAATCTTATGATTAACCTTGACAGTATGGGCAAGGTATTATTAGATAATGGTAATGTAGACGAAAAAGAAGAGACTAATAATGAAAAGGTAGCTAGACTTAGAGCGGAGGAACAAATAGAAATTCTTAAGAAAATACCTAACATAGATAGTTATAAAGTAAAAGGTAAGATTGATAGCAATCTTATGCCTGAAGATATTAAAAAAATATATCAGGAAATTTATGATAGATATGATGCTGTTATCACGCCTATACTAAGAGATCAGATAGAACTTGAGATAATGGAAACTCTTTCTAAGGTTCAAGATGTAGCAGCATTTACCGGGGCTAGAGATCTAACTCCAAAGGAACAAACCGAACAAGATAGAATTATAGCAGAGATTACAAAGAAGTATTTAGGAAGTTCTAAAAAAATAGCTAAGCCCGTAACTAATACTACAGAAAACAAACCAGAAGAGTTTGTTAATCATTCTGGAGGAGCATATGGCGGAGATACTCTTTGGGATATTATAGGAAGAAGATTTGGTGTAGTAGAACACAGACATTATAGAGAAGCAAGTAATAGGAATCTATCTAAAAAACTTAGAGACTTTGGTGTATCAGCAACTGTCCTTACAAAGGAACAGATGGATACAGCCAGACAAGAGATAAAAGACTTAATTAATAAAGATTACCCAGATACCGTAGAAGGAAACTTACAGGTAAGAAACTACTACCAAGTTGCTAATGCGGATTCTGTATTTGCAGTTGCTCCAATTCTTAGAGTACATAAGGATACAAGAGGAACAGTAGTTAAAAAAATAAAGGCTGTAACGGGAGGAACGAATACAGCCGTGCAATTAGCTATAGCATTAAACAAACCTGTTTACATTTGGGATGCTGGTAGCAAAAGTTATGAAGGCACAGGAAGATGGTATACTTATGATTATTCTGTAGAACAATTTGTGCCAACAGATACACCTACTCTTACTAAAAACTTTGCCGGCGTAGGTACAAGAGATGTCGAAGACTATGACGTTAAAGATAGATTTGATCAATGGGGACCAAGATTTCAGTATGTAGGAAAAGACATAGAGCTTGAGGCAATACAAGCAATTACCGATGTATATGAAAAAACTTTTGGTAGCAAACCCGAAGTAGATCCATTTGTAAAAGCGGATGCTTTACCACCTATCGAACAAAATTTTGAAGATGGTGAGGGCGGTAGAACTATGCAGCCTCAGTTTAAAGGTAAGTCTGCAATGGACTTAATTATATCTGGAGATAGAACTAGAACTACTAGAGCAAATACAGATATTACAAGAATGCTCAAAGACTATAATCTACCAAGTATTACTGCTCTTAAGGGTATGATTGTTAGAATGGTCGACAGAAACGGTAGACAAGTATATGCAAGAATAACAGACGTCTCTAGATTTAATAAAACATACCAGCTTGACACGTGGCAGAAGGAGGGATGGGACGAGGCTACAACAGATAAGCTTTTAGGTAAGTACCCATACGCTATAGAATTTGAGGTAGTTAAAGATCCTGGTCAAAAAACTGCTACAGAAGTTAAAACTGTATCGGAAGACTATGGTGTTGTACAAGCTGAAACTAATCCTACGGAAAGCGAAAAGCAAGCAGACATTGATTTAATTAAGCCACATATACAAAGACAGGCCTTTAAAGAAAATGTAGGTAAGTATGCTAATGAAATGTTCCATTACTCTTTAAGATGGGGTAGAAAAAACTATAACTTCTTTGTATTAAAAGATGGAAAGTATGTTAAATCTACAATAGCTGACGAGGGATCTCAACTATATTCTAAAGATAGAAATGGTAATTACGTTAAATCAAATAGAAAAGATAAGGCTGCTTATAACAACGGATTAATTAATCCATTAGATATTGATTCTTTTGCAGGAAAAGGAGATATGTATGGCTATGATCTAGTAGATCAGAACGGAGATCCTCTTCCATCGATTTCAGAATTACAACCGATTATAGATAAAATTGAATCTGCTCTCGGTATAAGCATGAGAAATTACGACTCTGTCATAGGTAATATTTATTTACCTGGAGAGTATGTATATCCACATAAGGATACTTCTGAAAGTAAATCAGCAAGAAAGTATCCTGTTATTGTATACAGTATTGGTAACGATGCTGGATTAGGTATAGTGGATAATAACGAAGGTAAGATGACTTTTGCTAACGAGTATGATGCAAAATGGTTACCAGCTGGTGAAAAATTAAAAGGTTATACAAATGAGGTATTAACAAAGCACGGTAGTATCTATACTTTCGGTATGGGCGGTAAGGGTAGATTTGAATTAACTCATAGTACGCCGATTAATTCTAAGAAAGATACTCCTCAATCTCCGATAACATTACCAAACGGAAAAGTAGTAACTAACTATACTATTACTCTTACTTTTAGAAGAGCTGCAGACCTAGCAGAAGGTATGGCAGATTCTCCTACAACGTCTGATAAAGTTAGCGCAGTAGAAAAGAAAGCTGCAGAAGTTGTACAGAAAGTAGAACCGCAACAGATATTCCGTAGAGGAAGATCAAGTGCAGATAGTAATATATTAGATAACTTGATGAACGATGACGACTTCATCGATAAAAACGGTAAGAACAAATTAGGTATTCAAGGTAATATTAAAGCAACTAGAGAACAGATTGCTTTAGCTAAAACCTGGTACGAGAATAGCCCGCTTAGCAAACACATACCATTTAAGGTAATGTTCAATGCTATCAATACTGCTACTAAAAACGGTATTGCTCGTTGGGATGTAAACGGTATTACACTGTTTAAAGGATCGGATTACTCTGATCTATACCACGAAGCATGGCACGGCTTTACACAGATGTTCTTGACTAAAGAAGAAAGAGATAAACTATATAACGAAGCACGATTAAACAAAGGATCGTTTGTAGCATTTGACGGAAGTACTGTAACATTTGGAGCAGCTACTGATGAACAAATAGAAGAATACTTGGCGGAGGACTTCCGCGAGTATATGCTTGGTAAAGGAAAGAAAGTATTAGACAAGACCCCGGTTAAGAAGAACATCTTCCAAAAGATATTTGAATTCTTAAAGGCATTGTTCGGTAAGACTAATGCTGATGACGTTATTACTAATGGTAACAATAACAGCTATACCAACGAGCTATACGAGAAACTAAGAGTAGGAGATCTAAACCAGTTTACATTTAACCAGGCTAATAGAGTATTTACTACTTTGAATAAGGTAGTAACTACAACTACTCCTAAAGATAATACTACCCCAGCTAAACTAGGATACGAAGCCTCAGCATTAATTGGATCTACAGTAGATGCATTATTTGTTGAAGCTATCGCTAAGTTAAATGGCGGTAAGACACACGTATTTACTACAGCGGCTATACGTACAGTAAAAGGACGTACCACAGTATATAAGTACGTATTACAAGAACTAACTAAGCAGTTAGAGAACGTGTATCTAGACAAACTCGACATGGAGGCTAAAGGACTAGATACACAAGATATAAACTATGAACTAGATACTCTATCCTATGCGGTAAAACACTTCGGTAAGCCCGATGAGGTTCTTAAACCAACAGGGGTAATGAAGTACCACATGGAGACTAGTAAGTTTATGGAGTTTGACGATCGACAAATAGTAGAGCTGAATAAGATCGATGATAGTAAACTAACTATCAAGAACGAGTTCGAATCTAAATCGGGTAACGAAATGTCGGGTAAAGAGAAAGCCTCTCCTATCCTTCTATATACTATCCGTGGTTTATATGCTTACGATACTGACGGTAGCGTCAAGACTAACAGATTAGGTTTCCCTAAACTGATGGACCCTAATGCTGCATGGAACCGTATATATAATATTACAGACGGAGCTAGAAACATCCAAGATGTTTATAACAGATTGTCTGAGGCAGCGGTAGACTACCCTGCTATTGCGCAATTCCTTGAGAAGGTAGGACCTCCTACTAATATGGAGACTAGCTCTCAACAGTTATGGACAGATATTACAAATGTCCTTACTATGAAGCGTATCCCTCTTATGGCAGTACGCGCTACTTTCTCTTCAGAGTTAGTAGAAGCTGTAGATCCTGAGACCGGAGAAGTTTTAATGGAGGGTAACAAACCTATCAAAGAAACAGTAACTACGTTTAAGGTTACTCCTACAAGAGCAGGTGGTGAATACAGCAAGGTTGGTGCTAAATGGGATAACTACTTTGCAGTAGCCGCACCTAATCAATATATTACTGTAGGCGCAGATAATGTTAATACATTAAATATCCAGGCTGTTGCGGAAAACTTTGACCGTACTTTATCTATAAACAAGTTAGATACTGTATTTGAATTTATGGAAGCTATAGGTATGCCGTTGGAGAATAACTCTACCGTACGTAAAGCTTTAGCAAATAAAAATAACCCGACATTCAAAGCTATATACGATTTACATACGACTATATTATACGGTATCTATCCTTATAATAATATGTATGCCGGAGCAAATCCGATTGTAATAAAAAAGCCTAGCGACTTAGTTAAGGAATACAAGGTTAACATAGATGACTTTAAGGTAGCTAATAAGCTTAGCGGTATCTCAATTAAGTATAATACTATACAGAACTTCCACCTTACTTGGTCTGATGACTTCTCTGATACTACTGTATCTAACGCTGAGGGAGAAAACCAATACGAGAAGTCTCTACGCGGTACGTTAATGAACCAGATAGATAGTATTAATACTGCTGATACTATAACCGAACTTACACAAGAAGGCGTTAGTAATGCGGAAGACTTAAGTATGAATCATCTTGCTAAGTCACGTAATCCTTTTATGAAGACTTCAAAGTTCATGAGAAGATTATTTGACGAGAACGGAAAGAAGATTGTATACGAATCAGCATGGGGAGATAGAGTAAGATCTCAGATCGAGCTTCTAAACATGTCTGGTACTTCTGTAGAAATAACTAACGTTAGAGGCCTTATAAATGAAAGTGGTATTGCCTCAGCTAATGCTGATGAGACTACTAAGATCTTACAAGACTTTTACATGATGATGTTATACGGCGTATCAGAAGCTACACGTCATGCTGATAAGTCTACTACATACTTATTTAGATTAGTTGCTACTGATCCAAAAGATGAAAAAGGTAAAGTACTAAAGCACTTAATTGACCTTTCATCATTTACACAGAGATCAAATCCTGATGCGCCGTCTGCAGGTAGAATAGAATTTACCAAAGATCTAGTTAAACATTTATGTGCTGAGTACGAACGTATTCAGAAACTTAAAGACGGAGATCCTGCAGGAGTAGCTGTAGTAGGTGATAAAACTTATGCCGAGAAAGGATCAGAGTTTGTAATCTTTGACAAGATACTAGATACTGATACTAAGACTAAGATAAAGAAAGCTAGAACATCATCTTTATCAGAACCTGTTCTTACCGCAGAAGACCTTTACAAATATCTTAATGATCCTAAAAGGGTAGATCTAAAAAATTCTATTGAGCAACAAATAGGAACTTACCTAACAAGCCAAGTAAAAGAATTTGAGGAGTCGTTAACTGAAATGGGATTCTATAACAATCCGCAGTTATATAGTCAAGTTTTAAATAAGATGGGAGTTAGAAACCCAGAAAGTATTACAGAAGAACGTAGAAGCCAGTTATTAAAAGACATGGCTGAGGCTTATGTAGCAAATGCTTGGTCACAAAATCTTGAAGTTACTTTATTATTTTACGGAGACCCTGCATTATATCCTGGCGAAGCTGACTTCTTTAAACGTAATGCTGGTCTAGGTGCTACAGGAACAATTCCTCGTACTGATATTTACATGCAACAGTATGTAAATGCTAAACTTGCAGCTAATAGCGAAGCAGCAAGACTTGGATTTAAACCGAAGAAGTTTGGTAAGACTATGACGTCTGCTGTAATGGAAGATGCTAAAACTCAATCGGTATATTACGATGAGTATTTAAAAGAGGCAATAGAGTTTGAGACAGAGCGTCTTACAAAACTTAAGGCTTCAGAAGAGCAGATCGAAAAAACTGTAAAAGCTATAACAAAACGATTTGGCGAGTATAAGAAAATGACAGAGGGCGATGGTCAAGGTTGGATAAACTTTGATGCATACCGTGCATTACTTATGTCACTAAACAAATGGACTAATACACAAGAATCCATTTATAATAAAATTGTTAATAGAGAAGAAGTTACTGAAGATATTCTTCAATTCTTCCCTGTTAAAAAGATGCAGTACTGGGGACCTCTTAAGACAGATGGTCTTCCTGTGTACGGTTTCCACAAGTTCTCTTTGATGCCTCTTATTCCTAACATTATTCAAGGTAAGAACTTGCAGAGTCTTCAGTCAAAAATGTTAGAGCAGGGAATCGACTATGCTTTATTAAAGTCTGGTTCTAAGATTAACACTCTTACTAAAGACGGTGCTGTTGACAAGTTCTATAAGAATTCTAAGAGTAATACCGATAAGACCTTAGCAATCGAAGAAGAGGGCTTTGAGTTTACTCCTAACGAAATCTTTATGGATTACTTTAAAGATCAGTTAGAGGTACACGATCACTTTAATAACAAAGTTACTTTCTCTACTCAGCTTCGTAAACTTATCGAAGACGGTTTAATGGAGAACGGGGTTCCGACAGACTGGAAACCTTTTGACTTCTCGGATCCTTGGCAAAGAATACAAGCTTGGGAAGCGGCTTCAGATAGTGAGAAGATGTCATCTAAAAACTACAAGAAGTTAATAAGATATGAGGCTAACCTTGAGGCATTAGTTCAACTTAAGAAAGATAAACTTGTAAAAGAGATTGGTTCTGATATGAAGAGCCTTCTTGATTTTGTTAAAAAAGAACTTACAAGACAAGAGTTATCAGATCATGAGATTAACTTTATAGACTACGACGGTATTACCAAAGAGCCTAAACAAAGTTTAGACTTATCATTGTCTGCAGATAAAATAGAAAAGCTTTTAGTTTCTGTTGTACAGAAGCGCTTGATTAACCAGAAGATTACTGGAGAAACATTAGTACAAGTATCTGGTGTAGGATTTGAAAACGCTAATAACAATATGCGTAATGCTACCGAAGAGGAAATTAAAAAGTATGGTACAAATGCAGGTTTACCTTTCTATCGTAAGAAGCCTGATGGATCTACCTCAGCAATGAAAGTTAAGATTGCACTTCAAGGCGGATTCAAAAAGTTATTGTACCATCCTGATGTAACATCATTAGCTTCTAAAAATAACATTACTCCGCTTCAAGCTCTTAATACATTACTTAAAGATGAGAACTGGTTAGATAAACCAATTAACCCTAATCAAGAAATATACGCCAAAGCATTTGCTAAACTGGATAGTACTAAAGGAGATTCTAAATTATTTATACTTAGATCAGAACTAACTCCAGAATTATTAAATGAGCTTACTCCTGATACTAAGGGTGGTCAACGTGTTAAAGGTGGCGAGTACTACGGAATTAAAATTCTTGGAGACTACTATTCTCATAACACGGTTAAGTCTAAAGACGGAGAAAATCTAGATATTATAGTTGTAGATAAAGTAGAAGACGCTGAAAATCAGTATCAAGAATATCTAAAGGGCGGTGCTAAAAACTTTACAGGAGTTTCTGAAGTAGAACCTGTAGATAAAAATAGATTGTTCATAACAATGGTAGCTGCACGTATTCCTGTGCAAGGTCTTAACTCTATGGAGTTCATGGAGGTATTTGAATTCTTACCAGAAGAAGCAGGTAACATTGTAATTCTTCCAGCAGAGATCGTAGCTAAGTCAGGTGGTGACTTTGACATCGATAAGATGTTTACTATGATGCCTAACATTTCAGCTAAGTATAAAAAGATTTCTGATAAGAGTATCAAAGCTATTAGCGAGCAATTTGGTAGTGATGTAACACGAGAAGAAATAGAAGATCTAGAAGAGAAGTATGCTGACCTAGATAATGAAGAAGCATTTACTGATGATGAGATGAAGATTTTAAACTTAGTAGATGTTTTATCAGAGGAAGAGGTTACTGTTAAACTAGATAAGAATAGAAAATCAGTTAAAGGTATTGAGAATGCTTTAATTAAAGATACGATAGGAATTCTTTCGATGCCTGAAAACAGAATCAAACTGATTACCCCTAATGGTATTGACATCCTTAAAGGTATTGCTGAGGACATGGCTTATATAGATAGAGGTGAAGAACCTGGAACTAGTAAGTCGCCAACAGAAATATTTGAACTAGGTCGTAACTTATACAAACACCAGTCTAATAGTATTGGTAAAGCTGTACTCGGTATCATTGCTGTAGCAAACACGTTTAATACTTTGTTTGCACGCACAGGATTAATTATGAGCAGCGATCGTATCATCACTTATAAGAAAGATGGTACTCCTGTATATGCCGATCAAAACCTATACTTGCCTCATAATTCTATTGACGGTAACATATCTTTATCTTCTGCTTATTCTACCGACTTAAGTAACCGTGTAGCTGATATCATTAACCAAATGATTAACGGAGCGGTAGACGTTGCAAAGGATGCATGGATCTTTGATATACAAGGTAACAAAGAGGTTATACCTTCATTGTTATTCCTGATCCAAGCAGGCGTACCGATTGACCAAGCAGTCTATTTTGTATCACAGCCTATTATTAAAGACTTCTTAGGTAAGCAACGTTTACTTAAGAGTAAGTTTGCTGTACCTATTGGTCAGGAGGATGTAGGATTATTCCACAGAATAGAAGCTCGTAACCAAATTCTATTTAACGTAGAAAATGGATTTACACAAGATCCTAAAAAATACTTGAGTAGTCAGGTATTCGGAGATACAAATGTTTTCGATAAGGCCCTTGTATGGAATCTTTTGGAAGAATTTGCTCCTAACCTAGAAGATTATTCAAAAGAAGATCTTAAGAAAAATCTAAAGAAAAAAGAAGGAGAAGGTTACAACGAATTGGACAGAGCAGTATTTACTCAGTTCATCATGATCCAAGAGATGGCTGGTCAGATTACACAGCTTACACAGGGTCTTAAATTTGATAACGATAAGACAAGTACATTGCTCGATGCTCGCATGAAGATAGAGAAAATGAGTACTCTTACAAACGGTATTAGTGCAGAATCAATTAGAAGAATTGCAGAAGAATCACCTATCAGTGCATTTAAAATCCAAGACTTTATAATCGAGCGATACCATAATTTATTCCCATTACGCGATAGTGAAGAAGTAAATAACTTTGTTCAAGATCTATTCCGTAGACAAGGGGATGGTAAAAACAAATCATTTGCAATTAAAAAAGCAACTGGTATGGATGACGAGACTTTACAAAGAACATTGAGAAATGATCTTATGAGTTTCCTATTCCAAAGATCATACTATAAATTTAATTCTAATACCAACACGTATCAAGGTAAAGATGTAGAGGTTGAGATAGAAGAGTTAAAGAATTTAAAGGCTGCAGCTAGAGTAAAAGAAGGTAAACTGTATATAGATAAAAAACAGATTAACAGTTTGTTTAGCACAAAGCAGTATAGTAAACAAAGCGCCTGGCAGTTTGCTGCTCCGGTAGATAATATAATCTTTGACATGTACGATCCCGTAACAGGTAAACAATTATTTACCAAGTTCGTATTTGAAAGAGAAGTATTAAGAAGCTATCCTGAGAATTCTAAAGAGAATATCAGCAAGACAAAAGACTATGCGAAATATGTTGAGCAGTATAAGGCACAGCCTGATGAAAAGTATACAGCTGAATATAAAGCTTACGAGTCTGTACTTAGAGATAAAGCATTAGGTAACTTAAATCTTCACGGTTATTTATTCTACGGAGATAAAGCATATGGTCGTCAGATCATGCAGCTTAAAGAAAGTAATCCTAGCTTATTTGAAAAGTATTCAGTACTTGCAAACTTAGAAGCTGTAACCAAACCTTACACAACTACTACTCTTACTAATTTAAAGTTTGCTAATACTCTGTATACAGAAGATGATCTAAACATCTACCATAACAACTTACAGGATCTAGCTAACCCTAGCGTTATTAAGTCAGAAGATCCTGTGGAGAATGCAAGAATATCAGAGCTATTCCAAAAGTTTGGTTTGTTCTCTTTATTGCAGTCAGGTACAGATACAAGAAGTACTTTCTCTATGATTCGTGCAGTACCGACAGAAATGTCTATGGCTCTATTTGAAAAACCATATAAGCAGTTTACAGAAGAGTTAAAGTATGATGAGATTGAAAGTTTATTACGCGATTATCAAAATACATTTGTTACAAGCCAGTATGCAAGAAGTAACTATCTAAGTAAGAAAATTAAAAACTGGGCTACTAACCCATTACTTAAAGGTGCTGTTGATGCTAATGGTAATATTCCAGATAATGTAATTTACAATCTGGATCCAGAAGCTCTTCAAAAAGCTATGGAAGCTGCTGCTGAAGCAGAGAAAGCTGCTGAAGAACAAGAGGCTAGAAATGTAATGATAAAAGGTATACCTGTTAACTTAACACAGCTTGGTATATCATTTACACCAAACGATCAGCAAGTAGAAGCTCTTAACAATATTGCGGAATTTATCAGCAAAGGTTACGATATGACTACTGATGATGTTACTAATAACATGTATACTCTTATGGGATATGCTGGTACTGGTAAAACAAGTATCACTAAAATCTTACTGGAATACCTAAGAAAAAGAAATATTACTTACAGTGTTACAGCTACTACACATAAAGCTAAAGGAGTATTGTCTAAAGCTATTGGTATGCGTACCAAAACTATTCATAAGTCTTTAGCCTTAGCACCTAAAATAGATCCTACAAGAGTTAGCTTAAAGGACCTAGAGCTAAATGTTGTTGCCTCTGGTGAATTTCCTACAGATGTTTTAATCATCGATGAGTCATCTTTCATTGGACCTGATCTATTTAATTTCATAAAACGAAGAGCTGAGAAGAACCAACAGCAGGTAATTTTTATTGGTGACCCAGCACAGCTTAAGCCTGTAGCCAAAGAGAAAAGAAATAGAGTTGTATTAAATAAAGAAAACTCTCCTGTATTTAGAGAGGTATCTAATAAATCTGAACTTACTCAAGTTGAACGTCAGGCTGGAGATAATCCTTTGGGTCCAATCTTAGATTCTATTCGTAACAACATGAAGGAATCGTTGCCAACATTCGGCTACAAGTCTAAAGTTATTGGTAATGAAGGAATAGTATTTACGTCGTCATCTAGAGAATTTGCTAAGGATGTTGTAAAAGCTTTCCAATCAGAGGAGTTTAGAAATAACAGAAACTTTGTTAGAGCTATAACCTATGAGAACAGTCGAGTTGAAAAGCTTAACACTGCTATACGTAGAGGACTTGGTTACACTGAGCCTTATGTGGTAGGAGAAATCATGATGGGTTACAGTAACTATAAAAAACAAATGGGTACTGATGATTACGCTATTAATAATTCAGTAGACTACATTATAACAAATATTGAATACGTTCCAAGCAGAAATGTTGGAGAAAAAGCATTAAAAGAATCTGGCCTAAACTTACAACCAATGGTGATGTCAGGATATAATATTACTCTTCAGGATATATCCGATTCTAAGATTGAACCTGTTGAAGTATTTATGTTAGACAATAACAATAGCGAAGAACAGTTTAGAGAACTAGGCCGCCAAAGTGAAGCACTAGCAGCACTTGGTGAAAAGAGTACTAAATTGTTTAAGCACTGGTATAGATTTATGGAATCATTTGCTCTAAACAAAAATATAGTAGCAGATGAGATTGATCCAGAAACAGGAGAACCAAGAGTTGTTGTACTTAAAACTCTTGACTACGGTTATGCTCATACTATTCACAAGTCACAAGGTTCTACGTATACAAACATATTTGTAGACTTAGATAATATTAATGTATCTCAAGACATAGAGGAAAGAAATCAAATGAAGTATGTTGCTCTTTCCAGAGCTACGAATATTGCCTATGCTCTTACAGAAAATGCAGAAGGAGATGCACCTCAGATTGACTTTAACGGAGACTTCGTTAATAAAACAATAGTACCATCTGAAACTGATAAACTATATAAGACAGAGGCAGACATACAAACCTCTAAGCTTATGACTATCTTACAAGACAACAGTACCGGAGTTAGAACATTTAAATATACGTTGGATGCTAAATCTGGTACAGCTGGTAAAGGAGTTCTTACTGAAGAGACTGCTAGAATGATTAGACAAGATTATCCAAATGCTTTAATGGTATTCAATGACTTCACAGACCTGAAAGGAAATACTGCTGGAACAAACAGCGTATGGAGAGCATTAGGTTCTAACGGTATCGGAATTTCTACTAAGGTGGGACCTTCTCCAACTAAGGTAGGATCAGATAAAATTAATATGTCTGAGGCATTGACTGATGAAACTCTAGATGATAACAAGAAGTTAATTGACAAAGAAATTAAAGCTATCAAAGAAAAGCTTGCTGAGCCAGGTCCTCAAAAGTATCTAGTATTCGATGACTTTGGTTATGGTCAATACATGATCGGGTATGTAGAGAATGCTCCAACGATCAGCAGACCTACTTTAAAAGGATCTGCCCCACAAACATTCTTGTATCTATCAGAACAATTATATCGTAACTTTGGATACATTAATCCTCATTACTTATTACTTCCTCAAGGAAGAGCTGTTGTCCAAGAAGGTCAGCCTATTACAGATGATGAGATTATTGAACAAAATAAAAAATGTTAAACTAAGTAAAGATGAGCGTTTGTCCATTACCAAATTCACTAAACGAATTAACCGAATATGCTAAGCAGATAGGCTTAGGTCCAAGAGCTTCTACGGAAGTTCTTCGGGCTTTTATGCAGAAGAATAGAAATCTTCCTATGGGAGCAGAACCTATTGTTCCGACTAACGAAGAGTTCAAAGCTTTAATGGATAATATGGACGTATGGAATACTGAGGGCAGACAAGTAATTATGCCCGATCTATACGCAGGTTTTGGAGATAACATGAATGCTTTTCCAGAGTATAGTGTTTTAGTAAATCCTATAAAACTTGATGCACAATCTCAAGCTAATTTAAAAGCAGCTGCTACGGTAACTGTATTAGCACAAAAACTTAGTAGTAACTTAGGTGTACCTTACCAGTTTATAACCCCGGCAGAAGCTGCAGAATTGACAAAAAATGTCAATACTTGGAAGGGACAATCAGCATTCTTCTTCGGAGGAGTTGTGTACATGATACCAGAATTAGTCACAGAGAAGTCTGTGCTACACGAATTTGCTCACCCCCTTATACGTGCTATAAGAATCAGCAATCCTACTTTGTTTACTAAACTAACAAATGAACTTAAGAATAGTCCAAACGGTACAAGACTGCTAGCTGAAGCTAGAGAAGAGTATTCTGATTTAACAGCAGACGATCCTATTATTTTAGAAGAGGCTTTAGTAAAATCATTAACTGCTCAGGCTGTAGATAAAACTGATTCAGCATTTAATAAATTCATTAAGAATTTCTTATTTGCATTACGTCAGATACTAAGAAAGGTATTCGGCGATATGCCACAAAAAGTTAAAGTAGAAAACCTAGATCAGAATACTACACTTGCTGAGCTAGGAGACATGTTAATATTAGAACAGTTCGACATAAATCTAGAGGGTGTTAGCCAAGAAGATGTAGCCGCTTATATTAATGATGTTAATGAATATGTAAAAGCATTACAAGACTTTAACAAGAACGATCTGCAGCAAAGCACAAACCTTTTCTTTGAGATGGTTAAAAAACAAATCAATCTTTTAGAAAAGAATAAGGACTACGACGGGATGAAAAAGATCCTAAAGGATGCATTCGACAGACCTGACCTAGAACAACTCTTTGCTAACTTAGCACCTTACCAAGATATATCTTCTTTCCTTACTAACGAAATGAGTAAGTTAAAAAGAGATGCAGAGTTTGCAAGAAAACATACAGAGGCTTTTGTAAATAGTTTGATCCGCACTAAGTACATGATAAACCGTTTAAACAAAGAGCTTGTTCGTTTAGTAAAGGATCCTAACTCTAAATCAAACGTAGCAACTGTATTCTATTATAACAACATCATCAATTACTGGGAGAATTTCCTAGATGATTTTCAAAAGAAGCTTACGGATGTTGAGAACGGCGTTGATTCAAGCAATCCTATATTTGAATTAATGGGATCTATTGCCAGCGAAATATCAATTGCCCGAACTAATACTAGTAAAATTTATTTTGCAGGAACATCTGAGATTATCAAAGAGACTCTTGGACCAATGCAAGAAAGAATCGATCAGAGATTTAAAGATCTGATGGATGACTTAAAGAAAAGAGGAGCATCTCAAGAGATAATGGAGTTACGTCAAAAAGATTATTGGGGATTATCAGGAGATAACCTTAGAACTTTCTTGTCGTTAAAACAAAGAGTAGAGGCCGGAGAAAACCTATCAGGTTCTGAGAATGAAGTATACGAAAGACTTAGAGATATAAGCTATAAGGAAGGAGCATACTTAACTGAACAGAAAATAGAATTTTTAATGCTAGGTCGTTTAGGAGACGCTCATGCTCTTAACTCTTTCCTAGAAGGTTTTATATATAACCAAGACCCTGTAGTATTTGGATTTGCAACATTTGTCAAGAACAGAATGACCGATGTATTCACAACTGCTCAGCAAAAGGGTAATGCATTTTTAACTAATGTAAAGCCATTACTAGAGGCAGCAGGCTATAACCAATCTAACCCTGCAGAGTTTGGTAGGAGAGCTACGTTCTTAGACAAGAAGGGAGGTACAAATAAAGATACCGGAGTATTTGAAGGAAAGGAAGTACATACTCTCCTTAATCCATTCAAAGGTTATAGAGCTGACGTTGCTAAAATGCGAGACGAGATTCGTGCTGCAGAAATAGTAGCAGCACAGACAGGTAATACTGATGAAGTACTAGCACTTAAGTTAAAGAAACAAAAGTTTGAAAGAGAGTACTTCCATACAGATTTTACAAAAGAATATTACGAACGTTACGAAGTTTTCCGAAAAGGAGATAACGATATTATAGGTGCTAAGGCTGAGATGGCAAGACAAGAAATACTTGCTAAGATTCAGAATCTTACTACAGGTATGGGTAACCAAACCACATTAGAAAGACTTGATGCCGCAGAAGAACTAGATACATTATGGAGACAGTATCGTCAATTACATTCTAACTATTTACCAAGCGGTGAATTAAAAAGAAAAGAAGACCTAGAGATAGCCGAGCGACTAAGAGAGTTCCGAGCAATATCTCGTGAATTATATAGAGAGGAATTACTTCCAGATCTATTTACTAATTCGTTAGCTGCTCACGAACAGTTTCTTATTGACAGAAAGTATGAGAAAAACAGTCCTGCATTCAATCGTCTACGTGAGAAATGGATAATGCAGAATACTAGAATTAAAATAAAAGATTCTTTCTACGAGAAACAAAAACAAATTCTAGATGAAATAAAAGCTATTACGGCAAAGCTTCCTAAAGATTCTCAAATAGAAGCTACTATAAGTGAACTATACGAAAAACTTAGTCAGCTTATGAGCCCATATCGTGATGATGATATGCAGCCAGAAGCTACAGCAATGGACATTAGAAACATTGCTGAGATTAAAAGAGTAGAACAGTTACTTGATCTAGCTAAAAAGAATGTAGCAAAAGCATCTGGTCTAACTGCAAATGAGCATGAGATCCTTAGTAATTACTTTGCTAGACTTAAGAATGGTGAAGAGGTTACTCCAGCAGAAAGAATGGAAGCTAACGATCTCCTTGTTAAGAAAAGTAAAAATGAATTAAAAGAAGGAGATAGAAAAAGATTATACGAATTATGGGAAGATCTTGCTGAGTTACAGACATCAATACCTACAGACTATTATGTAGATACTATAAACAACTTGATGAGTTATGTAGATCTAGAAGAGATGCAAAACCGATTCAAGTTTAAGGATATTGATAAGACTAATGCTCATCAAATTCTTACCGAAGAATTCTTAGATTTCTTAGACGAACAAAGCGAAGAAGTTGCTGATTGGTTTAGAACAAACCATATCCTGTCTAGAGCTACTGATAAGGACGGTAACGAGTATATGAAGATCCAACGTGTTAAAGCTTGGAGCGTTACTCGACCTAAATCTGCAGAGTACTTAGAGACTCACGAGTTTAAAAACTCTGACGGCGAAATAGAAGTTCTTCCGTCTGTTCCTAATATGACTTATTATGATAGAGTTGTTAAAGATCAATATGTAACCAAAGAAGTTACTATGTTAGAAGCATTAGAGATGGGAGACCCTACTCTAGCTAACAAAGATAACAAAGGTCAATGGTTACCAAGACTTGATGCTCCAGACGATAGATATATTAACCATGAATATTTTGATGTAGCTAAAAATAACAAAGCATTACATGCTGCTATTATAGCTTTATCTAAATGGCATCTAGAGTTTCAAGAAGGAAATCCTAACCCATCTAAGTTGTATTTGGATATCCCTCGTTTTATGCGAAGCGGTTATGAAGCTAACCTGAACATGTTTACTGCAGAAGGTAAAGATCAAAATCCTATCAGTAGATGGTGGAAACGATTCCGAGCATTCTGGGGTGGAAGCGACGATGACTACGACAGAGGTTATGACTTTACTACTCAGCAGGAAATGATCAAGGGAGATATGTTCGACGATCAATATGCGGGCGTACCAATTAATGGTCTAGCCGATATTGAAACCGTTAACGTATCTATGGATCTTACTTACGGTATAATGAGATACATGATCTCTGCTGAAAAACAAAGAGCTCTCATAGAAATGAATCCTATGGCAAGAGCTTTACAAACAGTACTTTCTGACCCAGATAATGTAGTAAGACAAGTAAAGGGTATAAGCAAAGACATGCTTGACAACTTTAGTTTAAGTAACATGTTTGAGAGAGGAACCAAACTTCTTAGAAAGGGAGAGAAATCTGTAAGGCAAAAAGCTATTGATAACTTTGTAGAAAGAGAATTTGAAGGTAAACTAAACAAAGGGGTAGTCGGAGTAGACTCTGATAACGTATGGGTACATAAGCTAGCAGATAATATCATGGGAGCATCAGCTTTCGGATACTTTGCTATGGATATCCCATCAGCATTAAAGAACTCCTTTGGTCTACGTATCCAATCTCTCATTGAATCAGCCGGAGGCAAGTACTTTAATCATACTAGCTATGCAGAAGGTACTATGTTTTCAAATAAAGTTAGTTGGGAAATCAGTTTAGAAGTATATAAGTTTGGACCTAAGTCCCATAATACTCAGCTAGTTGAGATCTTTGACGCATATCAAGGAAGATTCCAAGATAAGTTTGTTGAACACGGATCTAGATCTTTAACTAAAGATGCATTAGGAGGATTAAGCTGGATGACAAGTTTCCGTAAATGGACAGAATTAAATTCAACTCTTTCCATCTTCGGAGCAATGATGCATCACGAAAAGAATGTTACGCAAACTATAAACGGCGTAACTAAAAAGATAAAATATATAGATGCTTGGGAAACAGTAGATGGTCAGATCAGATTAAAGGAAGGTGTTGATCCAGAATGGGGAATAGGAGGAACTAAATTTAAAGCATTTAAGAATAGAGTACAAGGTGTTGTAAATAACCTTGCCGGTTCCTTTGCTAAGTTTGATTACTCTGAAGCAGATAGATATGTAGCATTCCGATTTGCTATTGCATTTAAGCGCTGGTTCTTACGTATGTTTATGAACCGTTTACAGCACAGAGGATCTCTAAGAAAAGGAACAGCTCGTGCTAGATTTGACGCAGCAGTAGGAGATACAGCTATGGGTTTCCACTTAGAAGCTTTAATGGCCGCAGGAAGAGTAATAAAAACAAAAGGCGAGTATGCTATGTTTTTATCTGATACAGAGAAAGCTGCTATGTTAAAAACAATAATGGACGTAGCCTATGTTATGGCATTTAGTATGGCCATTTCTATGATATTTGGATTTGATGAGGATGATCCACAAAAGTTTGCTAAGCTACGTGCACGATCAGGACCACTACCATTCTTAGGAGTGTCTGATAATGAAAAAGAGTTTAACTTGGGAGGATGGTTCACAAACCACGCCTTGTATATGACTATGCAACTAAAGAACGAATCTATGCAATGGTTACCTATACCAGGATACGGTGCTGATAACTATATAGATTTGTTAAGTATGGAATCTGTATCTATGAATAATACATGGGATAACTATAAAAAGATTTTTGCTGGATCCGCACTTCATTTAGGTAACTACATGTTTGGAACAGACGATTCTAAAGCATACTTTGATCAACGAGAAGGACCATACGAATGGATGCAGAAGGATGGATCTAAAGTACTAACTTATATAGCTCGTTCATTAGGTCTAAGTGGGAAAACTTTATCGCCAGATATGGCAATTATAAACTGGGTTAAAGGACAAAACTGGAGATAATTAATTATATTTGATATATGAAAAAGTACTCTTACAAAGAACTAGAAGCAGAATTTGCTAGACTAGGTTATCAATGGCCAACCTTACACGTTATTGGAACAAGGTCTAAGGCTAATGAGAAAAACAAGTTTGATGACTATCTTTATTTGGTAAATGGTCCTATAATGTTTCCATATACCGCTACTACTAATCCTGGTACACACTGGTTAAAAAACTTGCTAAACCCAAAAGGTACAGCAGTATTGAAACCCGGACAGTATGTCGACAGTTGGAAGTTGGGATTACACCAAGGTAAATATACAGCATTAGTACAAGCTAAACCTGTTACTGTATACCGTGATGGAGACAAGGATGATTTAGCTGAGGAGACAAAGACTGAGGATACAGGTATGTTTGGTATTAACATCCACCGTGCTAACCCATCAGCTATCTCTAGCATTATAGATAAATGGTCAGCAGGATGTCAAGTAGTCAACAACCCTAAAGAGTACCATCATCTTATATCAGCATGTAAGGGGTCAGGTAAAAACTTGTTTACTTACACCTTGCTAAGAGAGTTCTAATGAAGAAGTGGATCCTATCCATATTAAGCAAAGACGGGGACCAGAGTTCTAAAAGACTTGTAGGCCTCTACTGTGTTCTTACAGGATCTATCTTAGCATGGATAGCTACATTCACAGAGTACAAATGCCCAGAGTACATGTATAACACAATTATGTTTATAGGTGGTGGGGTATTTGTAGGAACTATGATCGAGGGGGTTTTTACACAAAGAATAAATATACCTTTTAAACCTAAAGAAGATGCCAATGACAACACGTCAACTGAAGAAGCTGTACAGTGATATAGCTGTTATAGTAGCCCTTGTAGCTTTTGTAGCCTTTATTGTAATATTACAATATAAGAATAAGGTAAAAGATCTTAAGATAGAAGATCTTAAACGTCAGTCATATGCCAATGATATTAGAGATAGTATTATTATAGATTCTTTAAAGTTTAAGATACTACAAGATAGTCTCCATATAGTTGATATTCAACGAGTTAACCGTATAAACACTATAAATAAACAAGATGACAAAGACAAAGGTAACAGGGATATTGTTATTGCTATTATCCCTAACGCAAATGATGAGCAGCGTGACCGTATATGGACAGCTTACTCCCCAAAGAATTAAGTACAATGATACTAAAGGTATCTTCTTCACAGATAAACAAGAGGAGATCTTGCTTAAATCTATTGTGGACTACGACTACTTGCAGAAAAGTATTGCAAGAAAAGACGAGATCATCAAGACTTATGAACTCCGCATCGTCGACAAAGATTACGAGATCAAGAAAGCAGCCGATCAACTCGTTAAAGCAAATGAGAGAACAACAGATTGCCTGGATCACAATGCAGAGCTACAGTCGTACTTGGTAGAAACTCGAGATTCTCTGCATACTTCACAAAATAATCTAGGATTAGCAAAAAGAAATAACTGGATATTTGGAGGAGTATCACTTTTTTTGTTAACTTTACTTATAGTAACTAACTAATACATAATACAATGGCTGAAAAACCTAAAGTGATCGTAGCTCCAATGACAGCTTTATCACGTGTTAACGGTAAAAATTTTAAGAAAGGTGGCGCGGTAGGTAAAGCAAATGCTAAACCTAAAATGTTCATGAAGAAAATGGGCAAGAAGTAAATGGATAATAACTATCTGTTTCTTAAAGCTCAAGTAAAAGCATTTCATCCTCAGTGGTCTGAGGAACAAATAGATGCTGAATGTAAAAAAATACTAGCCGGCGAAAGCGAGGACGCAGATGACGGCTGTTTATACTGTGGATCCTAAAAAATTAAAACAATGGCAAAGAAAATTTTAAAGAAAGCAGCATTTGGTAGAGAAGTCACTAAATCTGATAGTGGTCAATATAAAACAATTGATACTAATAAAGGTACTAGAGTAAGAAGAACCGTTAAAGGTGTCATAAAAGGAGCACCTACTGTAGCAGAAGCTAATGCAAATAGAGCTGATGCTATAAAAAATCCTTCTATAGATGTTAAAAATCAAGCTAAAAGAGTTGCTAATATGGCTGCGCAGTCTCTGGATCCAAAATATGGTACAACCATATTTAAAAACAGTTATGATTCATTCATAAAAAATAACGCTGTAGATAAATCAAACGTAAAAAAATACGGAGACTTTAAAAAAGGCGGAACTGCTAAAACAACTACCAAAAAGAAAAAGTAATGGCAAAGAAGAAAAGACCCGAAAAGACAGAGAGTGGTTACTATAGACAAGGTACCTATATAAAGGATGACGGGAGTACTGGTTATGACCGTCCTGTAAGAACTGTAAAAGGAGTTTTAGCTGGAGCAGCTAAGGTAGATGAAGCTAGAGCAAATAGAGAAAGGAGAGATAATACTGTCGCACCTAAATCGGCAACAGGTTATGTCCCTACAGCTAAAGAAGCTGATCAAGCAGCAAAGGAGCGACTTAAATCATATGGTGATTTTAAAGATATGACTCCTGGAATATATAAACCTAAGGGCGTTCCGTACCTCCTTCCTGAGCCTACATATTATGAACCTCGTAATCCTGGTTTAGAAAGAGAGAGAAGAGGGGGAACAATTTCAAAACCTGTTACAGCACTAGATCAGGTAGATAGAATGGAGAAAGCTAAATTCGGTAAAACTAAAAAGTAATGGCTAAAGTAGCAAGTATAAAAAGCAATGCCCCTAAGCGAGCTAAGGTTAGCCGCCCAGGGATTATTGCTAAAACTAAAACTAGTCGATTAAAGTCGTCTAAGAATTATAAAAAAGCATATAGAGGTCAGGGTTGATCTAAGATCTTCTTGATGTCGGGTCTAAAATATGTAGGCCCTTTTAAGATCTTTCCGTCTTCTCGGTAAATAGGTTTGCCATCGGCACCTAACTTACTTAAATTCGATCGTTGGATTTCTTTAAAGACATCCTCGATTTTATCTTGGAGACCATGCTTAAGCACAGTCCCGAAAAGAATGTAGAGCTGGTCCCCCAAAGCATCTGCGATACCCACAAGGTCATTAGCACGTACCGCTTCAAGGTATTCTGAATTTTCTTCAGCTTGTAGCGAATAGCGTAACTCGCCTTGTTTAATAGGTCCAACAGTTGGGGTCTTAGCATCTTTTTGATCAAATAAGTAGTGGAACTCTGCCACCATCTCTATATAATTTTTCATCTACAGTAATTTACAATCAATAGCCTTTCTCTTCTCCAGGCTTAGTATAATATTTAACCTTGTCTATGTCATTATCACTACCGTTAGCAGCCATCTTAACAAGACCTAGCATATCAGTATTCTTAGTGTAGTCACTAGTCCACATTGATAATCTATCTACAGCAGTTTTGTTATAGAACTTATGCTTCTCATATGCTTCTTTAAGTTTACAGTGTCTTTCATCTTTCTCATTTAACATAGCCTCTAGTAAGATAAGATAGTTTATAACATCTCCGATCTTCTCAGATACTATTTCATTTTTAACAGGTACATTATCAGACACTATATCTTTTATAGAAACTAAGTGCTTAGTCATATAACTCCAGAGAACTTCAGCTGATGTGCTGTGGAGGGATAATCCCCCCGCAGCTTCATCAAAGTTTCTGAATACGTTATCATCTTTAGCATATTCTTTATGCTTAGTAAGTAGAGTCTGGCGTACTAGATCAATACGCTTTTCTACTCGTCTGCTAAAATCTTCTCTTGTCATAGATCCGGTAGTTGGAATGTAGGTAATTCTTCGTTCCCAAAGTTAAAGAATTCTTCTTCATCTTGCAATGCTTCTTCTTTGTTTTCACTAATAATTTCCTCGACATTCTCCGGCTGACCTTCCTCGTAGATTAAATCTAGAGTAATATCATCTATCTTTTCAGAGATATTGTAATCATTCATTTCTTCTTTTCTTTCAACCTCATCGATTACATCTAGTAGACTTAACTGGTTAGTGGGTTGTACATCCTCCTGTACAGATTCTTGTACAAATTCCGTAGGATAATCCATCTGTGTTAAAGTAGTTAACGCAAAGTATTTGTTAATAACTTTGTGGCATTCTGATTGATCCTCAAACCAGTTCTTAGGATGAGACATACGTAATGCAGTAGCTACACAGTTGTAGAAGTTCCATGCATTCGTATGGTCTATGTTATCAAATAAGACAACCTTGCCAATAAGACTATCTCTTACGGAAGATACTTGTTCCTTATTAAGACACTGCTTGTCAATAAACATCTCACCTACTAATTGCGAGTAAGTATACAAGCTAGCAGTCTGATTAATAAGTATATCTCTTGATGCAAGTAAGTCAGCATAGTGAGCATTAGCCATATTCAATTGTGTTTGAATCATAGCAATAGCTTCTTCATCAGCCTTACCTGTATGCTTTCTAGCATAACTAGATAAGTTACCAGCAAAGATATAGTTACCAGTCTTCGGAATGTAAACTCCAACTCCACATTTAAACCTCATAGATTTGTCATACGAGTTACCCCATATAAACATCATCTTCATATCTGGATCTGTACCCTGATCTAGGATATAGATTCCATTTGCAACATTACCGCCAATACTTGCACGGTATAATTCTGATTCTACATTAAAGCCACGAGTAGCAAGTTCTTCATGAACTTTATCTATAATAGATTTGTGGCTAATAGGAGTATAGCGCCCCCCGTGATTGGGGAGAGCTACACCTTCTAAATATTCTCTGGTAATACCAGTAGGAATTCTTTTACTCATTAGAATAAACTTAATTGTGATTTCTCTTTGTTCTTATTAACGTTCTCGATTTCTTTATAGATCTTCTCTAGATAGTAATCTTCATTAACGTTATAGTCAGACCATTTCTTTTCTTGATATTCATCCATCACGGTTTGCATCCACTTACCTGATTCTACTTGAATCTCTCTAGCATCAGCTACATTACGTTTGATAATCTTGCATCCCTTCTCAGATATATAATACCTTACAATCTTCTGCAGGTAATCATCCGTACGTTTACCTTTCTCGAAACATGTCTTAATAAACTTCCAATCTCCTTTTGCTTTAATACCTCCACAGTAATCTAAGATGTTTCTATTATCCATCATAGTTTTCTCTGGTAATACATCGTGCACAAAGTAATTGTATATAGCTTTAGGTATAATCAGGAAGCTCTTATTCTTATGTAACGCTAGATCATTAAATTCGAATCGACCTTTACACTTGACATTGGAGTACAAATACTTACCCCCTATCTCCTTAAACACGTGATGAGGATTCTTCTGTTTCAGAGTATCCCATTCTTCTTTAGTTACCTCTTTCGCTTTATGAACAGCAATATAGTTATTAACATCAGCTAGAATTATCTTCTGATACTGATCGTGTTCTAACTGCAGGCTTGTTAGTTCTTCCCACTTACTACAAATTTCCAGATACTTGTCTTTATAACTAGCTGGAATCATCATCTCAAGACCATCTGTATTTTGCATAAGCGGTATGCTTCCCGGGATTCCATCAGATAGCATCTCATATAACATAGTCAAACTTAGTTGACCGTTAATAGTAATACGCATCGTGAATTCAGGATCATATAGAAAACTATTCTCGTCATTACTCAAACCATAAGTACTATTCAGAATAATTTTGTATACATAATTCTTAGGATCCTTTTTCGGAATCTTCTTTCTCTCTTCGAAGAACCATTCATATTGCTCACAGAATTCTTTCTGCGGAATGTGCGCGGGCGACCACTTGTTTCTGATAGCCAGGTTAGGATAGAAACTAGTAACGTCAGACGTCATTATAATCATACCATCCTTAGCCTCATATACTCCAGACTTAGTAGCACCATGCAATCCGCCGAGACCATAGTCAGTCTTAACGCCCTTATGTGTAACAGAATATTTGAATCCGCCTTTAGTCTCCTTGGTATTTATAACCAGAGATTTAAACTTCTCAAATATATTATTAAACTCTCTACGTTTAAACTTTATATACGGCAGTATGATATCACCAACAATAATCTGTTCACGATTCGTTCTCAATTGTTTTAGATCATACTTTTTTATACCGGTCTTCTGACTTAAGAAGTGCAGAAACAATTCTTTAGATATACGCGGCTCTGATGCACTATACAAGTTAATATTGTATTCATTAGTAAGAGTCTTACGTAAAGCAATCTGTTCCTTACTTAACAGGAGGATAGCTTTAGTAGACTTAACGTCATTAATACAGTAGGTTGTAATAGTATCAATCTCTTCTTGTGTACGAATCATAGTACTATGATGTATAGGCATCTCTTGGATGTTATACCAATCCATAGAATACTGAATCCATTTCAAGCTAGATCTCTTTGCCGCGTTATCCCAGTGATTTAGTTTATAAACATCAATCTGAGGAACACTTAACTCCCTTTCAGAATACTTAGGAAACTCTTCGTTATTACCACGGGCAATTACATCTTGAGCCTGCAGATATAAAGCATAGGCTATACGTTCAGGATCTAATCCAATAAGATCGGAACCTTCTTTAATCATAAACTCCGTAATCTGCGAGTCGAAGTTTAAACCATTAAACGATATATGCCATTCACTATTATATGCATTATGATTTACAAATCGGAGGAGTTCTTCATAGTCATTGCGCAGTTTATGTACAACGAATATCTTAGTCTCCTCTGTTTTATAATGTTGAAACACAGCAACGAAACAGTTGATCAGTGTCTCATAGTCCATTACCCAGTGATTCATAGGGATAAAAATGGGGGATTGCTCCCCCTTTAATTTATTATTTACAGACTATTATTCCGCAGACTCCGCAGGAACATTAGCATCTTCAACTTCTACTTCCTGTACAAGATAATCATCTATTGGAAATGTAGAGTAGTTAGTAGCAAACATCATAACGAACTCCTGAATATCACGAAGGTCTTCAAGATAATATTCTTGATAAGTTTCTTGACCGCGACGCTCTTGCTTATAAGGGCTTCCGTCACGACCTGGAGTCTTGCGCATTTCTGGATCACCATTAGCATCAAGCTTTGGCAACATGTGAAATGTATCCTTCTTAAGTTTACTAATAACAGCTAATACTTTAAGCTGTGCATCATAAATACATTCAAGATATGGGCAATGTTCTGCCACAGGGATCATCTTAAATGTTTTTGTTTCCTTCCAATTGGAATGGATTAATAACATGTTTTTCATACTTTGGTTTTAAGTTTCAAATATACTAGATAAAATTAAAGATTTCAACTTCTTTAACTGTTGCATGCAAAGTTTCTTTATCGATATCAGGTTTAGAACATAACTGCCCTACCTCTTTCAATACAGATGCCTTTACCGCCAATAGATTAGCATAGTTATCGTAGAATCTTTCTGGATAAAGATAGCTCATTACGATTTCTTTACTAGCAGGCTTACTTTTAAAAAAGCCTATGACCTTTTCTTTTGTGGTACTGATGAATTCAGAATACTTACCTCTTAGAAAACAGTCAAAGTCATGCTCATATTCTTTCATGTTAAATATATAAGCGCCTTTATTGTTTTCTAATTCATAGTAGGAATCAAAGTACATATGAGATAATAAATTAGTTTTTTCAAACCGCTTGAACTCTTCGTCCTCACGTAAATTATATACACATATTAACTTCTGATCCTGTAGTCCAAACTTACCATCCCAAGAAACATAACTCTCTAAAGGTGTGGCTTCGGATCCCCTCTTTATTTCTAATAGGGGGTACATAAATATCCTAGACTTCTGGATATATTCTTTTGTGAGAGTTTTAATCATATAGTTTACAGGATTACGTTACCTACCTCATACTCATAAGGTAAGTCAAATTTTCTATTTGTATAATGATAGTCTGCAATTTTCATTATTTCATCGAGCCTGTCCATCCAGCTATTAAGTGTTACAGTACTAACTTCAAATGCATAACACTGGGTAAGCTTGTCAACCACTATGAAATGAAATTTAATCTTGTAATTACTTAAGCCATAGTTGGCTCTTACTAATCTACAGTACACCGCAGCTTGTAACCAGTACTTGTAGTACTCTATGGTCTCTGGGAAATCTTGTAGCAGTTTTCCGCTGGTCTTGAGATCATTAATATAAATCACTTTGTTAGTATGATCAATGTTAACGTTATCTACAATACCTCTAAGACCAAAATCATACTGTGTATCCATTACAAATGGTACCTCGCTCATACTAAAGGAACCCCCTATATTGAGCAAGCCTGTAATTTTCTCATTAGATCTTACGATCTCAGCATAACCTTTTACTTTGTTCAGGGTTTCTTCGTCTATAACAGCCTTGTCACCCTTTGTAGTTAAGAAGTTATAGTAACTTATACTTGCGTCAGTTATTACTTTCTCAACTCTTTGTGCATCAGTCTTGAGACTCTGATACAGATTGATCTCCTTTAGTATATCAAGAATATCAAACTCATTCTCCTCCAAAGATAAGTCAGTATGTCCTTTAACCAAAGCTCTTATGAATACTTTGTCAACAACATTCTTAATGCTATCGCCCGGCAGGTTTACCGGAGACACCACATACTTCTCATGGAACTTATCCTCCTCTAAAAGAAGACAGTGAAGCAAGCTACCTTCAATCAGGTGCTGCTCCATCTTATCTTCTCTTTGGTTCAGGATATAGTGTTTATAAAATGCACTTGGGGCAAACAATAACTTGTTAAACCCGGAGTAACTAAAGTGAAACTTCTTGCTGTAGAAGTTCTGCTCCGCTTGGAAATCTATCATTTTGTTTATTTAAAAGTTTATCTACCTTGGCTTGCATATCTGGTGTTAATCTAACATCTACAACTTCATAGTTATTACTACCTGTATAAGAGTTACTTAATACACTAGCCTTAATAGTATCCAATAACTCTTGAGTCAGTAACTTCTTCTCTATAGATACATTTAGGATGGCATCTTTATCCCAGCGGTACTTGTTATAACCAAGCCAATTAAGTAAAGACTTAAAGCCTACAGTGTTTCTATACTTGTGGTTATAGATATGGTTTCTACCAAATTCCTCAAGAAGTAATGCCAGATAGACAAAGCTTTTCTCATAGTTACAACCGGCCATAATGGTCATAGCAACTAAGTGATTGTCCTTATCCATACTAGTTAGCATAGTTCTTAAAGATTCAAATGCATCTCTATCAATAACTGTGTCACCAATAAGATTGTTGAATACTTCTTGTGAATAAACATTACTAAGATTTGAACTAGTAAGTAAGAAGTCATCTATAACAGTTGTTATATAGTCACCATAGTACTCTCCACTTCTAAATGAACTACCATGTAAGATGTTACCGTACATGTTTTTAGTAGGGTTAATGTAATTAGTTACATAGAATGATGTAATGGTAGGTCTGTCTATAATAACATACTTACCGGTATAAGTGGCTAACCGCGCTACAAGATTATGTACATTACCACCAATTCTAAAACCATCGGCAAACGGTTTTACATCAGAAGTTTTTATATAATACAAGTGCTTTGTATCTAGACCTGCGTCTATAGAATCTAGACCTGCAATAATAATATCTGCAGTATCTCTATCTCTAACAGTCTTGATCTTCTTCTCCTCCAAGAAAGGCTTGGCCTTATCTCTAGGAATACTGCACTTAGGTGCAAAGTATATTGTTTTTACATTAGTAAGATCTAGTTTCTTATCAGCAGTTGCCTGCTTAAATACTTTTTCATATTCATTCTCATGCCAGCGGTAATGTAGAAATTTTCTTTTATCATCCACTAGTACACGACTAGGTATAAGTACTAGCTCATTATTACTTACAGTAAGTGTTAGTTGTTCTTGTATCATAATCAAAATGGTATTGAGGTCTCAGGTTTAGGATCCTCTTTAGGTTTATTTTCCTCCATAAACTCTTGATAAGTCTTGGTCCAGGAAGGTGTAAGTTTTACAAACTTTCTTGCATCATCAGGCATGTTGTCTTTAACATGATCTTCAATAGTATCCATGATAAGATTATCATATATCTCCTCAGTTAACCAACCTTTCTTTAAGAATAGTTTTATAGCTGCAGGATAACTAGTATATCTAAGACTGGTAAAGTCTAACTTATCATTCATGATTTTAACATTAGCATTGCTCATAGCATTAGTCACCTGATAATAATCTTCTTTAAGAAGCTTATAGATGTAATACATAGAGGTCTCATAGTTACAATTGAATACCATTTCTGCAGCTACCGCACGATTCTCCATATCAGAGTTAAACATGGTAGTCAAAGTTTGATATATAGAATCATCTATGGTAACACGCTCTATAGAATTGAAGACTAGGTCCTCATCTATAACAGGTGTCTTCATAGATAGGATACGGTATAACATCTCTACAGTTCTTGGATGCAGAAAATTAAATTCAGTCTCCATATTATTTAAAGGTGACCAAGAATCATAATAGCGGTAGTATGCTTTAGAGAATACCATATAGTCCTCAGTATCCATTATAGTATTGAAGACACCACCTTTTAGTTTTATCTTCTCCCTACTAAAGTTATCGGACATGTTATATAGTAATACAGAACAATCCTTAGCTATAAGATTATTAGGAACTTGTTGATCCGCATTACCACTACTCATATTCTTACCGTGACCGATAAAGAAATCTGCTTTAGACGCATCATTAGTAATAGTCCAGTTATTTAGACGAGCAATATCTCTCAACTGAGCAATACTATATTTACAACCGGGTATCACGTACCCTTTAGATTTAGCAGGAAGAGAAACTAATGCACCCCCCTTGAGGAGTGCATTAATCTTTTCTACTGAATCATCATCTACAGTATACAGCCATGTATGAGGAAGTGCTTTATGCTTCTTATCCACACTGGCATATCTTACCTTTCCTTTAATAAATGGTAACTGCTTCAGCATAGTGTCTGTAACATTACCGAGATTCAAATCCATTTTCATCTTTTAATTTTTGCGTATGTAACAGGATGTATTTCTACTAAACTAAATTGAACTCGCTTACCTATTTCACTATCTCCCCTGTAATCCATAATCATTACATCATCAGGGTATATGGGGTACGCGCTCATTTCCGAGCTGCGCACCATCCATTTGTCATCTATAATTTCTAGGTAACCTACCATTACTTAACTGCGATAGCAGCGATGTTAGCGTTTAACATTAACTTGGTAAACTTCTTACTTCCATTAAGGATACCCTTGATAAGAGCATACTTCAAGTCATTAGTGAAGATGTCCTTATCAGTGATGAAGTTAGTAACACGGTCAATGATCTTCTGATCTACAGTATTATCTGTGCTATAGTGAACCGCATAGTTAGTAAAGCGCAATGCTAGAATACTAGCGATGTCTGCACGATATGCATCATCCTTACCAACACAGTTATTCATCTGACCTTTAACATACTCCCAGCTATTGTTAGTCAACATATCCTTAGGAGTAATTAACTTATCTAACTTGTTGTTAATGAACGTGGTAAACAGAGTAGCAAACTCGCTACCTACACTACCCTCACCAATCATTTGAATAAGCGGTAAGTTCTGCTCAAAATTCTCTATGCTAGAGATACTGTTAAAGAAGGTAGTAATACTACGAGCATTAGTAGTCTGCGTAACTAACTCCGGATGCATCAACAAGAAGTTAATACAACGAGAGTCAATGTTATTCTGCTCTGCCCAACGAGCCCAGCAGTCTACATCAAACTTTAAGTAAGCCGTAATAAATCTGGTCTTCTGCGCAGCATCCATAGATGTTACTTGATAGTCACCATTATCTGGATTACTAGTCAATACAATATGCCAGTTCTTTGGCAGCTCCCATGAGATATACTTCTGACGGTCAATCAATTCCATCGCCGCTTGTGTAAATCTTTGGTCAGCACGACTATAGTCATCGAGGATTAAGATACCACCTTGCTCCTTACCTTGGATCCATTCCGGAGTGGCATAACCCATACGCTTCTCTCCGCTTGGAACATACTTATTCTGAATATACATAGGCATGATGTTCTCAGGTACCCACTTGGCTACCTTCTTGCCATCATCCGTAGTCTTAATTACTTCGAATTCCTTAATAGGAAAACCTGTAAGGTCACCTAGCTCCTCGATCTGAGCAAGATTTAACTTAACTACATCTAGTCCTAGCTCTTTACCAATCTGCAAAATAGTGGTGGTCTTACCGATACCGGCCTCACCCTCGATATTCACTGCTACAGGAATCTTTCCGTCAGCTTGAATATGTTGATTATTCTTTACAATGTGACCGATAAAGGTCTTCAACTCGTCTGTGTTTAAGTTAACTTGATTTGCGCTCATAATACTTAGTTTAATTTAATTTGTGGACCAGGTAGGTCTTCGTTTATATTTCCACGGGTAGAGATTACCCACAACATTTTGCCTCTTGGCTTTACAGTACAATCACATTCTCCATCTGTTAAGTATATCAAACAAGTATACTTATCTTGGTTTTCATTATACAATTCTAATACAGGATCAAAATAAGTACCGCCGCGACCATGTATCTCAATCTTATCTCCAGCCTTGTATGGCCCGATATGACGGATACGAGTATCACACTGTACAATAGTTATCTCTGCACCTGTCTTATTAATATGATCAATCTCATGGAAGAACTCTTGTACTTCCTTATCACTAACGGAACCGCTAGTATCTACAGCAACTAAGATGTGCTTACGGAATTTAATCTTAAGACCAGGGTTATCCTCGAATCTTTTATTAAACTTACGTCTCAACTTCTTAGTAAATACTTTCTGACTACCTCCAGTAAACCTTCTAAGATATGCTTTCCAGTCAAACTTAGGCGGCTCACTACTGTTAAGCTTGTCTAGTAAACCCTTGAGTTCTCCAGGTATATGACCTCTAGACTTTGATACTTGTTCTGCAATCTCCTTAAGCTGATGCTCTACTTGCTTTTGTATAAGCTTCTGTTCAGCTTCACTTAAGTCTTTGAAATCATCCCATGTACTGTGATCAGGAACAAGATTACCATTCTCGTCAATCTTTAATCCCATAGCTGAAGCTTTCATCATCTGCTCAAAAGGACTATTACCATTTCCGTTATTCAACTGCTGTTGTAGTAGATTATAATACTCTCTACAGCCGGCCTTAACAGGAAGATTCATAGGAGCAAACATCTCATTATCGATAGTACATCCGCCGTCAGGAAGATACTGCTTATCGATATACTGATTAATCTCCAAGTCCATAGCTATGTTAGCTAACTTAGGGTCTGGGAAATCAGTATGTATAGTAAGATGAAAGAACGCTATATGTAACAGCTCGTGCTTCAACAAACCTATATGATGCTCCGGGCTCAAGCTTTCCCAAAACTCCTCGTTGATCATCAACTGAAAGTTTATATTATGCTTGCATACACCTGCCGTAGGAACTCTATTACTCCACAGCTTGTTTAACCCAATGAGAAAGAGCCCGTAAAAAGGCTCCTTCAACATTAGTTCTTTGCTAGCCTTAGCTAGACTATCTTGTTTTGTCATTTACCTTTAGGTATTAATGTTAGTTGATACTTCTCCATAAACGTAAAACCAGCAGTTTCTAATTGCTTTCCTAACTCTTCTGCAAATCTGTTAATAAAGAATGCCATAGCTACAGGATCAACATTCACATTTTTGTGAATTACTTCATACATGCTATTCCAAGTAAGGACACTGTTATAATCTAAACCAGTAAGTTCCTTTAACTTTACTACAGTATCTGAATCAAGATTTAGATTCTTATGTCCTGCTTCTTTACATAACATAAGTATGTAGGGTAAATTAGCTTGTAGATCTGAGGACTCAATAAGATTCTTAACCACAATGTGGTTCTCTTTATCTACAGACTTAGCCATTGACAACAGGTTCTTATATGTTGTCTCATCAAGTTTAAATACTTCTCCCATTAGTCTTCTATTTTTAATGTTTTTAACATCCATATCGGAGGGTTATTCATATTAGTGATCCACTCCTTTGCACTTGGTAGATAACCATTGCAATCTTCTTTTACATGTTGCTCGCCTACATAGCGAGTCATAACTTTTTTACCTACCGAGTTAACAAAGAAGGGCCCGAAGACCCTTTCACATTCAAAGATACCTTCACTATGATGCCTAAATAATCTATGCATACTATGACCATACCAGGCCTTAGTAGCATCAAACCATTCATGAATGTGCATGTACTCCTCAGGCTCACCGCCCCACTTCTTAGCAGAGCTGCGAGCATGATCATATGGATGCGCCATTATTCTCCCCAGTCTATATCTACAATATTAACCGAATCGTAAGCATCAGTAACAGATCTTACATAACCGTCAATAAGTATTACAGGCTCATCTACAAGCTCAATAGTTATAGTTCCATAACCACCATCATTATTATACCAATCCCAGTTGTAATGCTGTTCAAGTATATGAGTAGCTAGATCTTGTAGATCTCCTTCAAACTTATCATTAAGGTCAGAGCTATCTATATTATCTCCATAAAATTCTACATCTTCCACCTGGCCAGAGTCTCCTCCGCCATCATATCTAATCTCTACATTAGTTACACCAGCATCTTTTAATGCTGCAAATAAGGTTGCTGTTTTTAAGCTTGCCATATTACTTTTGTTTATAAAACCTACCAAGTATGTTTGCGTTTAACCAGAAGTCTTTCTCCAGTACCTCACACATAAATTGGTATTTAACTTCTTGATAAGAGAGCTCTGTCTTAGAGTAGCATATCTTTAGGATAGTCCTTTTGATTTGTACCCCAGCTTTATGAGCTGCCTTAAGTTTCTCATTACTGCTATAGTAATTTTGATATACAATTTTTCTTACACGCTTGTAAGTCCTCTTGCGTCTATCTGTAGACAATGCCTTCTTAGAAAGCTTGGTCTTAACATCCGCATAGAAGTTCTTCTTGCCAATGTAGGACTTGCGTTCACCATCTATGATAACATCCATCTGGTATACAAATCCTACAGCACCATCAGGAATCATATCCTCGGTGAATTCTTTATGCTGGTAGATCCAACTCATTTCTTTAATGCTTCTTTTAATAAGGGGTGTAAGAATGTTCTTACCTTTTCTCTACCATATACTTTAACAGAGTCTGACAAATCCTTCTCGAGTTTCAGATGTATCCCCGGAAAACCAAAGTTATCCTTATACTTCTTCATCGCTTTTATACCGGCCTCATCATTATCAAATAGAGTACAGATAGATTTATATCTAACCTTGTATATATCTATTACCTCTTGACGGATTGCTGTATTCTCACTGTCTGGTGCTACAACTTCTAGATTGTAACCAAACTTCTTGAGACACATTGCATCCTTAAGAGAACTGCAGATAACAAGATTAGGTACGTCAAACTTTAATTGGTCGGTACCCTGTACATAATTTTTTACCTTCAGAAACTTATGCTCCTTTACCTTAGGCTGATAGACCTTATAGATCTGTCCGTCCGCCCTAGTATAACCATATATATAATTACCTTTAATAGTAAGTTCATCTACAATTCCGTCGTCATCTTTCTCCATCTTGTAGAATTCTAATGGCAATACATTATATTCAGTAAGAGTATCGGAATCTATTCCATACCTTGACCAGAACTCGGCGTCTAAATTATTCCACTGTCTAGCAGAGTAATCGGATACCTTATAAGATGCTTGTTTCTTGAATGCACTTACGGAATATTCTCCGTCGTTCTTTAATAGGAATTCATTATAGTCTTCAGTTATCTTTCTTATAGCTTCGTAGTATTCTAGATTAAATATCTTAGATACCAAACTAATATGATTACCACCATTGCCGGTAGAGAAGTCTTTGTATAGATAACCCGAAGTGTTATAATAAATACAGAAGCTCGGAGTACGTTCTTCAGGATTGAATAAAGATTTAATCTTTACAGTTTGACCAGTTAACTTCTCATCTAATCTACAATAATATTCGAATGCCCATACTGTAGGTACATCCGCTATGTCGGATATTAAAAATCTAGTACTAATCATAACGGTAAAATTAAGGGGGAATATTCCTACTCCCCCTAGTAATTTTATTTATAATTCAAAGTCGCCAGCTACATTGCTGGTAGTAGGAGTTGCATCTCCAAAAGATTGAACCGTATCGGTCTTGCTCTTCTTGATATGAACATCAGCATTAAACTTAACTACCTTGCTCAATGCTTCTTCAACATCTGCAGACTCGTAAGCCAAGCCTTCCTTAGACCACTTTGGTAAATACAAATCGTGGTTAGTATAGCCTTGCTTATTCTGATATTCACGACCTGCTACACAAGCACGTAGATACTTACCAGTAAATGGCTTATCTGCATTAAGCTGACTTACCAAAGACTCTATAGTATCATGCTTATTATCTTGACTCTCTAACCAAGACTGCATACTCAACGCTTTACAGATGTTGTTAACAGCTTTCAGGATCTCGTCATCACGCTTAATAATAATACCTGATTTAGTTTCGCCATCAGCATATGGGAATTCAGAGAAACGAATACGTCCCACCTGACCTTTGTAACGACCCTGTGTAGGATCATCCTTGTCAATAAAGAAACCTTCGAAGTCAGCTCCCATGTCAGGACCCTCTACATTAAGGTTCATATTATAAGCTCCCTTCTTGTAAGGAACTTCGTCTAAGACAATGCTATTAATCTTAAACGTATGGACGCCCGGCGCCAATGTTTTAGGAACAGAGCTACCGCCGCTGTTCGTGTCGATGTTTTTTGTACTAATCATTTTTTAATTATTAATCTATGAATACTTTATCCCAGTTTACTACTACCTCATTATCCACGAGCTCAGAGATTTCAATCTCTTGATTACGAAGATGCTCAGGTCTTGCGCCACATGATATCTCATCAGTGGTTTTGAAACTTAATATGTTCTTACTACCTCTACGGAATAGATAACCAATCGCATCTGAATTAGATGTAGTAATTAGTTTGAGCTTACCTGTCAACGCTAAGTCTAGCGAATTAAAGTTCGACCCGTTCTTCTCCAATAGAGTATCCTTAACGTGACCTACAAGTATAGTTCTTGGTGCCCAAGTCTTGATGTAATCAATAACTTTTACGAATGCCTCCCTTAACCAGGGATATCCTGCACCATTTGGTAGGTTAAGAATGCTACCATATTTAGCCTTCCCTTCGGTTGGCCAACCTTTACCCATCGGAGTCCGCGTGTAAAGTTCTTCAGCATATGGTAAACACATCTCTTCTAATGCTGTAATAGTATCAATAGCGACATAGCCGTACGGATTCCCTGCATCTTTGATTGCTTTACCAATTGCTTTTATTTCGTCAAGAGATGTTGCCTTCATCTTAATAGCGTCAACGTAATCGCTACCGCTTTCAAGATCTAAGATTAAACAGTTCTCTAACTGTGAAAGCACGGTTGTTTTACCGGCTTTTGGTTTACTAAAAATAACCAGGTTCTTAGGACTTTTGCTAGTCGCAGGAACCTTACTTGTAGGCAACTTAATTTCCATGTTACTTTATTAAATCGTTTAACCATTTCTTTCTGCTAACAGGTTGCTTCAACATGATAGCGGCTAAATCTCTAATAGTAAGCTGATCTAACGGAGCATCCTGATCAGGATCCATTATGTCATCAAAGCCATCAAAAGATAACTGCGTCATCTTAGAAGGTTCCTCTACTGCAATCTCTACCTTACTTAATTCAGCAACAGGTACGAGATATCTTTCACTGATTCCCTCGAGCTCACTTTCGATTGCTTCGTATTCATCTGCGAAGAAAGGATTAAACTTCCATTTATAAAGAGTTCTGTTTGCATCTTCACATTCCATCTCACGACTTACGAACTCTAAATAAAGATCTTGTTTCATCTTCAACTGACTTGGAAATAAAGCAATGTGTTTGCTGTCTTTACCAACCGGTTTGTAGGCTAACGTAGGAACATATACCGCATCGGGTATACCTAACTTTTCAAAAACTTCTTGGTGAAATTCTCGGAGCTCTTTAGTACGAGCTCTTCTGTCTAACTTTTCTGTGGTTTTAATAGCCATTTTTTTACCTTGTATTAATTCGTTTTTCTTGTGTAGGAGGAGCAGGTATTTCTACTACCCTCATCTTTTCGAATTCGCATCGGAAGAAACTCATTCTAGTATCACCATTCCTACATTTAAGGAAGTGCATTACCATAACGTTTTCATCATTAATGATATACCTATCGGGACCATAATAGCGAACCTTAAAATATCCCGGTCTGTTAAGACCAACAAGTATATCGGCATGCTGCAATAATGCATCGGCTCCCATCAAGTCAGAAGTAAGGATGTAGTTTCCAGCTCTACCATCTTCATTTCTATCTGGGCTATCGATGTTTCTATTAAGCTGGCTAAGTATGATAAAGGAAATAGGATACTTTCTCTTCAACTCTGTAAGCATCTCTGCCAGGTTGTAAAGCATCTCGTGTTTATCTTTTTCAAACGGTGCTAACTTAACAAGGTAGGAGTGATCAAGAGTTACAATCGTATTTGTATATGTCGGAAATTCTCCCTCACGATTCATGTGGTCTTCCATATACATCTCGATAATAGATCTTATCTCCAATACTGTTCTCGGTTTCTCGACAACATCTATTGGGTAACCTACTCTTTGCTTTGCATAATCATAGCATGCTTGTAGATCTGTGTCTGCTAAGGTACCGTTAGCACTACACAAATATTTATACGACTTACCAACGACGCTAGAAAATTCTCTTAAGGCAGATACACGGCCAATCATTTCGAATTGAAATTCTAAAACTCTAAAGTTCTCCCCCTTATTCAGGACGAATGCACTGTTAATGATGTTATCTTTAACCAGAGTTTTACCTGCGCCTGATCTACCTGCGATCACTGTTAACGTGTTCCATTCTATACCGTCAGTACCCGCGTCATTAAACTTTTCCCAGGGAGTCTTGAGACTTTTGATAGCCCCTTCTTTCCTACCCTTCATATAGTGAAGAGCTTGGACAAAGCTTTCTTTCTGCCCCTTCCAGGGCTTAGCGATTTCTGACATGTTGTTGGTAATTAAGTCCGACTAGATCCAAGGACTCTTCGGACAGTAAAGTTATAAATTTTATCCGAGGTAAAAAATATAAATTCTAAAACTAATGAACAGACGTAGGAAATATCTGTTAGGAATGTGTCAATAAGTAACCAACAAATAACCGATAAACCTACACCTAATATAACCCTAAACATAATCCTTTCGAACTTTTGAAACTGTTCTATTTGCATCATACCACTTTCTCTTTTATGTGATTATCATCATCCTGATAACCACCGTTTAATATTATCTCACAGAACGCTGCAAGTTCTGAATCCCAAGTCTTATCAATACTTTGTTTACGAATAAAGTATTGGGAATTCTTCATGTACATATACCTGTTCTTCTCATACGAGTCAACGTAATAAGCAGTAGCTTTCAGTATTGTATCCCAACTGTAATCATAGTTCTTAAAGAACCATTCGAAGGCTTTCTTCAAATCATTCTTAGGTAATCTTGCTGCTTTACCGCTAGGTAACTTACCTTTTGGAAACATCTCAAGATACTGAACTACTAGATCATCCTCTGTAACTACAATAGCCTTAACGGAAGCTCGCATGTTACCAAATAATGCCGTAGCATCATCGATAATTTTATTACCAGCATCAGTAAGAATACCTTTCTTGGCATCTTCGATAAGATCAAGATCAGCAAGTAATCTAAGTTCAGTATGAACATTGATAACACTTGGTCTAACTTTATTTGCGATACCCCATAGAACATAAAATCCATTAGGGCTTATGCCGTTTTCGGCTAGATAATCAAAGAATTCTTTCATAACATTTCGGAATCTAAAGATACAAATGTTTTTGTAATTCCCTTCTCTTGCAACTTAGACATCAGGTTACTCCATATAGGAAGAACTCTCTTGTCTTTAATATCTAGGGCTACCTTAGTCTTATTACTACCGTGTAACATAGTAGCATGATGAGTAACCTTTTCTTTATGCATTTCGTTAACAACTCTTACCATATGCGAGTAAGTCAGGCCTAATTCATTACCTATTAGGTAACAGCACTGCCTAATAATAATAACTTGTTGACCACGAAACTTCATGTTAGTAGTAAACGGAGCATCCTCTGGATACAATTCTTCTGCAAGATCTACTACAACCTTGAAGTCATTTATACCAGGTACCAAAGCATGATTACTACCAATGTACTTATCGTATTTAACTAAACTCTTTTGAATATTAGTAAAGAACTTACCTATTACTAGGTTAAGATCATAATTCAACTGGGCTAGATCCTGCCGGATCTCCCCCCTCAATTTCTTGACGTCTCTCTCTGCCATATTTTACGTAATCTGTTTCTTCTATATGATAAAATTTACCAGTGTTAATCGATATTGCCACATCTTTTACAATATGTTTAGCTCTGTCTAGCTCAATACCAAAGTCTGATAGTGCATCATATAGACATTTGTTTGTAACTGTACTTCTTTTAGAAGCTTCTATTTCAAAATAAACTTCTCCAAATCTCGGGTCAACTATTGTCTTGACCTTTATTCTACCAGGAAATTCTGGGCTTCTCATTTTGCTCCAAGTATTTATTAATCTTATTCCACATATCTCCACAATCCCACTCTGGTTCTTCGTTATATGCAGCACTGGCAGGATGACTTACCATAATCTTATAGTTATTATCAGGAATTAAATCCGCAAAGTCTTGCGCTTTCTTTCCCATAAATACATAGATTAAGTTAGGTCTGTTCCAAACTAAATAGTCTAACACATATGCCATGAAAGGTTTCCATAGTAGCTGATGCGTACCAGGTTTACCAATCGTAGTAGTAAGTGCACTGTTTAATAATAGAACTCCTTGATTAGCCCAACGAGTTAAGTCCGGGTCATTATTAAGAGAACCGGTAGTCTTACCTATAGATTTAAACATATAGTCTAAAGACTTCTCTACTTTACCAAAGTTACTGCAACTAAAAGCAATACCATCCGCCACATTAATTTGCGGATATGGATCTTGGCCTATAATAACTACATTAACTTTATCAAAGGGACAAACTTCGAATGCTTTAAATAAATGTTTAACCTTTGGCGTGAATCTTTTACCATCTTGTGCCTCACGTAGTAGGAAGGACAGGATATCGTCGAAGTCAGATGTCATAATAAAATTAACTAGTTGGGGACCCCAACCATTTTCTTTGAGCTTTTCGTAAAGCTTGTCTTTAACTTCTTGTAAATTAACTTCTTCCATCTTATATTTGTTAAAATTTGTATAATGTCCGAGCCTAAAAAACCAGTTCAAGTAGAAGTATATAAGCCTGATACAGTAATCAAAATAGAATTACCTGTAGCTTATGTGCAACGATTCAACCAGTTAATGTTAGAAGGTATCCCTTATAAGGATCACGACCATTTTACTGAGACACTTAAAAAAGTAGAGAAAGGAGATCAAGATGATCCTTATAGCTACCATGTAACAACCATACTATCTTTTCTAGTTATGGTTGAAGAAGCTGCTCGTAAACAGGGTCATCTCAAAATGGTTGAGATAAACCCTGAAACACAAGAGCAGACGGATGTTAGTGAAGACTAAAGTTCACAAGTTCTCCGATTTCTATAGCTGCTTGTATAGCCATAGATAATTCTTCTTTACTACATTCTGAAAATGATTTACAGTTATCGTCAGTACATAGACCGGCTCGTAACTTTACTTGGAGTTTCATATCTTCGAATGAGTCACCAGTATAGTTAGCAAGTTCTCTAATGCACTTATGTAACTTACTTAACTGAGCATAACTATGATCAGCTGTCTGCACTTCGTAGGTAATGACTACTGTCTCACCTTCCTGCAAACTTTTAATAAATAAACCTAGTTTAGCAGACCCTAATGGATCTATTTCTAAACTCTTATTTACTACTTTTGCGCGTATACTTACGGGTAGTTGATCTGCCATTTTCTTTTGGTTTGTTAGTACTTCCTTTAGGTCTTCCAGGTGATTTTTTCTGAACAACTTTTTCTACTTTAGGCGTTTGCATTTCTTTTCTAGCCTTCTCAATACTTAGCTCATAGAATTTCTCCATGTACAAATCTAATAGACGAGCATATGATCCATCCGCAGCATCAATCTGATCTTTAAGACGGTTAACTTGCTTATTTCTAATAGCAATACCTACTGATAATCCGGTAACTAAACCGGTAAATAATAATACACATACTTCAAACGTTCCCATTTCTTTTTTGTTTTAAATAGTTTTCTAATAATTCAATACTCTCTTGCATCTCCAGAAAATTCATATCTGTTATGAGCTCTGCAAATTTGCTCAATCTTTTAGACATCTCTGCCATGTCTAGTTGCTCAGGTATATCCCAGAATGCTTTCAGTAATGGACCGTGTTCTTTAACCACGATATCATTAAAGTTATTTAAAATATTCTTAGTCTTATGCCTATTAAACCATTTGATATGCATGGTCTCATCTGCTGCGAACACAGCCATCTGTAACCACACTACTAGGTTAGCAATCTTTAATCTGTCCGCGTCCTCTCTCGTTAATGACATAAATGTAATTTAGCTAATCCTTCTTCCACTGTAATGTACTCTATCTTGAGACCTGCCCACTCTGGTAGGAAGGATCCCATATCTGTACCACTTGTCTCCTCACCATGCCATTCTGCTTGAGCAGTAATATAAGGTCCACCACTAGGGTCTATCATAGAGAATTTCTCTGTAGGCATGCCTGATTCACCAGGCCATCCGCCTAGACGGTACCCATCAGCAAACCCCGTCATCTCTATTACGTTATCCTTCTTCTCAAAGATAATTAGATCACTATAACGATTTCTATACTCTGTCTTCATTCCTTAAGTTGTTTAATCTTTTTGTATACAAGTTCAACACAGTCATCTATACCTTTATAAGGGTTAAGATAAGGCACAGTCTTATTACCACGTAGATGTTCCATCTCCTTGATTAGTTCTTCTAATACTTTTTTAGTACTCATAAGTCATCAGGATCAGTTGTTGTGCCTACAGTTATCGGGTCTACATATACAGTATCCTCCGGTATCTTAACAGCTTTAAACATTTGGTAGTCCTCTCTCTCAAGAGGCTTATCCTTTACAGATAGGTATAAACCTATTGTAGCAGCACAATCTAGTAGTAAGATAAATGCTAATGCCCATATGATATACTTAGTCATTGTTATTCAATTTTTATTTCTTCAAAAGATCTTAAGGTATCACAGTTAGGACACTCTAACTTAATAAGGTTGCCTAATTTAACAGCTACCCATTGATGCCCGCAGCAATCACATTTAACTAGTGATGCATTGTACTTCTTATCCATGTTAATCAGACTCTTGTTCTAGTTCAGGACGGTTGACCTTTAGGCCCCACATCAGGTTATACATAGAAGCAGATCTTTGAGCATACTTAACGGTAAGCCTTCTATGCTTACGCAAGTAGGTTACCATCCACTCCGTCCACTTTTCTTCTTGCTCAGGAGTCATGGTCCATTGCTCATACCATTTGTCCTTACGGTCTTTAATGTCCTCAAAGGTTACATCATGACCAGCTATTATAAACATGGTGTTGATTATATCTTTTACCATGTCATCGTCAGTTAGTCTCTTGCTTTTCATCTTTTACAAATATTGGTTTAACCACATCAAGGCCGGAGCCATTTTTAGGAAATTGTATTTTACATACTTTACCAACAAAGTATAACTCACTAGGAGTTTTTACATAAATAGCAAGTACTTCCAACTCATTAAAAATTAAATCGTCTTGACTGAGGTCTTTAGTTACATAAAATGCATCTCCTCCTAACTCTACATAGTCTCCTACTTTCATAAATTAATTAGTATTACTTTATTATCTATGGTGATCATAGCTACTGGTATAAGTTCCTCATCATTTAAATAACGTGACACCTTTGCGCCTATCTCCATACGGCCAGGATCACTTGAATAAACAACTATACATTCATGACTATAATCATTACTTACATTAGTAAGCTGTAGTACAATAGTGTCTGGCTCATAGTAATCATCTATGTAACATTCTCCAGGTTTCATGGGTCTTCTATTTCACAGGTTAAATCTAAATCACCAAATACCTTAGCAATAGGCTCGAGTTTATCACGAGATCCATACTTTACCACAGCCTTTCCCTCTTCATGAATCTTCATAGCGAACTGAGCAGCTCTTGCCGAAGATATCTCACAGTATATAATGAGAGCCATAATAACCTTATCAAAGGTATTATGGTCGTCATTATACAATACAAGTTTGGAATCTTCCATAAAAGACAAATCTAGAACGATATCTTCAAGTACAATAGTACTAGTTTCTCCAATTGATCCAGTCATCATGGTCATCTGCTTCTTGTTCTTTATAACAGTCTTTACAAAGATCGGCATTATCTAAAAGTTCCTGTTCGATATCATCGACATCCCTATCAACATCTACTATAGACATAGCCATTTCTCTTATCACATCTACGTCACAATAGCGACAAAGATCCTCCGCTTGATTCCACGGAGAGTTTGGATCATTCTCTGATCCCGCAGGTAAATAATCAGACATTTTTCTTTACTCTTTTAATTTTAGAATCATCGTAATCATGTAGCGCTTGGTTTACCCATGCTACATCAACAGTATTATCGTAACATAATATATGTACGGTAGCCTTCTCATCAGGATTAAGACGAAGTAATCGACCTAATCTTTGAGCAGACTTACGCTCGTTACCATATGCATGCATAATAATACCCTGCTTTAAGTTCGGGATGTTAACCCCCTCACTTAACTGTAATACACAAGAAAGTTTATCTATCTCTCCAGATTTAAACTTCAGGAGGTTAACTTCAGAGTCCTTATTACCGCTATGGTAACTGTAATCGCAAAGTTGATCCGCCTGTTCCTGCGTATTAGCAAACAAAATAACCTTATCGGTTATATGATTAAACAGTTCCGCAGCATAACGTTCTTTACTAGG
>Ga0315908_10000232_pt1 | contig 43895 bp, 22 predicted proteins | sample LakEriMetagenome_12_FD_203520 | JGI IMG/M metagenome (GOLD analysis project Ga0315908, IMG submission 203520) | Freshwater fungal communities from buoy surface, Lake Erie, Ohio, United States - Buoy 4 MA124 | ecosystem: Environmental > Aquatic > Freshwater > Lake > Lake biofilm | place: USA...
GGTTATTGCCGGGAAATACGCGGGTCTTGAGCCGTAGCGCGCAGGGCGGTTCGGGGGCTATTCTGGGGGGCCAAGAAACCCGAGTCAGCGGTCAGGAACAGCACGCATGGAAGCCGCCACGAGCACGAGCAGGTCGCCGCAGACAGAGCAGGACTTTCTCCGCGCTGTGCTGGCTGAGTTGGGGCGCGTCGTAAACAAAGACCGCGACTTCTGGACCGTGAAGAGCCGGCTGCCTGCGCTCGTGCATGCCGGCGAACTCAGCGTGCTCGGGCTGCTCTTGCTGAAGGCCGTAAACAAGAGCCACACGGAGGTTTTCAAGCACCGGGAGAAGTTAGAGGCCCTGCTTTCCAAGGCTCATCGCGAAATTAAAGGCGAGTGGGAGTCCGGCCTGAAGAAAAGCACCCCGGCGGCACGGAATAAATATCTAAATGATGCCAAGCCTGTCCGGGACGTCGTAAACAAGGCCGTTAAATTCGCGGACAAGTCCTTCAGCCTGCACGACATGCCGCTGATTGGCTTCACCGACAACGTGCAGGACACGCTCGCGGGGCTGGTGGGCAGGATCAGCGCGGCCGTCGAGGTGAAACTCCGGCCGGGCACGAAGGGGGTGGCGGCGGAGCGAGTTCCGGGGGCTGTCTACGGGGCCGTCACGCTGGGGGTGCTCGCGGGCGGCTTGGTTGGGCGGCGCGAAATGACGCCCAAGGAACTATCAGCGGCCCGGATCGCCGTCAGGCTCGGCTCGCAGAAGGACGAGGATGGCGACCCGGAGCCGAAGGAGGTCAGGCGGCTCCGCAAGACGCTCAAGGAACTCGGCCAGCACCTTCCCGAGCAGCGAGCGTAGGCGGCACCCATGGCCAAGAAGAAAAAGAAGGCTGCCAAGAAGGCGAGCGGAGCGGCAGCGGGCCTTGAATTTAACGAGGCCGAACTCCATTCCGCTGAAATCGTCATGTGCGGGGCGGAAGGGCTGCTTAGGTCCGTTGAATACCTGCATTTTGATATCAATGCCGTTTTTAACGCCTTCCCGGTCACCGTGCAGGAAGTTTCACAGACGGGGGGAACTAGCGGGGCCGTGAACGTAGACGCCGGCTTGGACCTGCTGCATCGCTGGTTCATTCGCCGCGACTTCTACGATATGCCGTATCTGCGGGTTTTCGGCCGGGTCATGGGAATCCTGCTCAACCACAGGGGGTTTCAGACGTGCACGGCGGGGGATGTTTTCATGGTGTTCTTGGTCGAAATTCCAGCGCACATGGAGGAACATCATCGCCAGAACCTAGCGGATGGGCAGGAGGTCGATGTCTCGATGCAGCCAGCGAGACGCACGTTCAACAACCGAATGGAAAGGATGTGCCGGGAGCAACTGGCTCGGCCCACCGTCACGCTGGAAGCGGGCCGTGATGAAGCCTACGTCCTCATGGAAGATGGCCAGACGCTTTTTGGCGACTGGCCGCCCCTGAACGACATCCCGGGCCTCGAACTTCACGGCCCCGTCACGCCTGAAAATAGCGCCCGACGGCATTCCAGACGGCGGCCCAGACGCCGCTCGTGACCCTGCCTGCACACGATTGCGCACGATAAATCGTGTTTTTGGGTTAGCGCCATATTCGAAGCGCTATAGCAGGTTAACCGGAAATCGGTGTGCATCGCGTGCAATCGTGCGCAAGGGTTCCCGCCCCCGCTCCCCCGTCCCCCCCGTGACACAGCCGGGCCGCTGGGCGCTGTCCGCTACCCGCCCTTATCGCGACTCAAGTCAGGTTGGAACGATTCTTTTCCAGCCTCACGGCCTTGTTGGAATGAAGCGTGTCGAAGACCCCGTGACTTGTCGTGAATCCAATAGATGTCGATTTGCGGCGGATCGGAATCCCCGCACAGAGACTCGAAAAAGGACGACGACATGCTCACAAACATCGAACAGTTATTACGGCCCAACCCCGCCGGCATCCCCGAGGAAATGAAAACCGTAACTCGGTGGCTCGGATTCAAAATCGTGCCGAAGACGAAGCGTGACGGCACGACTGAACTCACCAAGGAACCACGGCAGGGAGCACGCCCCGACCGAAAGGCCAGCAGCACGAACCCGGCGACGTGGTGCGACTTCGAGACTGCCTACAACGCCGTGCTGGCCGGCCAACTCGACGGCCTTGGGTTCGCACTTGGCGACGGCTGGGCAGGCGTCGATCTCGATGACGCAGTGGCCGAGCGTGAACTGAAGCCCGCGGCACGAGAGGTTGCCTCCGCATTCCAAAGTTACGCGGAGTTCAGCGTCTCAGGAACCGGCGTCCATATTCTGGTTCACGGCGACGTTCCCGCAGGCAAACGGTCGGGCAACATCGAGGTCTACGGGCAGGGCCGCTATTTCACGGTCAGCGGCCAACCCCTGCCATTCTGGCCGCCGGGAACTGTCGAGCCGCGTCAGGCTGAACTTGATGAACTCGTCGCCCGGATCGAGGCGGAACGCGCGTGCATGAGGCCGGCCGGGCAGGCGGCGACGGACAGCCCGGCGTGGCCCGACCCGCCGCCACCCCCGCCCGCTACTGTTGTTGAGATCATCGATCTTGGGCATCGGATATGCCCGCACTTCGGCGACCTCTGGCGTGGCGCAATAGATGTTTATGACGGCGACGCTTCCCGGGCCGACATGGCCCTCATCGGCTCGCTGGTCTGGCTGTGCGGCCCCGGGCAGCAGTCGTTCGTCCGCGACATCGCAACGCAAAGTGGCCTGCGCCGTGAAAAATGGGAAACGCATCGGACGTATCTCCAGCGCACGATCGATGCCGCCTACCGTGATCGTGGCCCGGACGACTTCTACAACTGGCGTCGCCGAGCACCAGCCCTCGACATCACCCCGCTGTCGGCCCCGGGTGGCGACAGCGTTGATGGGTCGCTCGACCTGCGGCGTGCCGTGACGCTGGACGACATCGGCTTTGCCAGACGGCTCGCCGCGGCGGTGTGTGACCGCATCAAGTACGTCGAGGGCTGGCGAAAGTTCATCTACTGGGACGGCCGCCGCTGGGCACTTGATGACGGCGCGTGTGTCGTCCGGGCTGCCCAAGACCTCCGAGACATCCTATGGATCGAATACGCGGCGATTCCTCACGAGGAGAAGACGAAGGCGTCGCTTCAGTTCATTCAGTCCTGCGGCAATGCGAAGCATCTCCAAAACATCGTCTCGCTCACCAAGAGCCAGCAGCCGATTCGGATTTCGCATGACGCGCTGGACCGGCACCGGTATCTGCTGAACGTCCGCAACGGCACGATCGACCTGCGAACCGGCGCGCTGCTTCCCCACGAGCCGGCGAACCTAATCACGCAACTGGCCGCCGTGGACTTCGACCCGCGGGCGGCGAGTGACGACTGGCTATTGTTCGTCAACCAGTGCATGCAGGGCGACCCGGAACTCGTGCGGTTCCTGCAGGTCTCCGCCGGCCTCGCGATCTCAAGTGACGTCAGCCCGCAACTGCTTTGGTGCCATTACGGCCGTGGCGCAAATGGCAAGAGCACGTTCCTCGGAGCGCTTGCCAACATGCTGGGGGACTACGCAGTGGCGGCCCCAGCCAACTTCCTGCTTATGCGAAGGAACGAAAGCCATCCGACCGAAACGGCCACGCTCTACGGAAAGCGGCTCGTGACCGCGATTGAGTGCGAAGGTGGCCAGAGGTTGCGCGAGAGTTTCGTGAAGTCAATCACGGGCGGCGACATGATCGCAACGCGCCGATGCAATGAAGACTTCTGGATGATGGCGCCAACGTGGCAACTGCACGTCAGTTTCAATGACCCCCCGACTATCAACGGCACCGACGATGGCATCCGGCGTCGACTCAAGATTATCCCGTGGCGCGCGCGGTTCGAGGGAGCGAGTCAGGACCCGACCTTGAAGGCCCGGCTCGAATCTGAACAGCACCGCGCCGCCATCCTGAACTGGTGCCTTGCTGGAATCGGCGACTTTATTGCCAACGGCATTCCGATTGCCGGGGCTGTTGCAGAGGCAACCGACGAATACGTCGCCGATCAGGACTCGCTCGGCAACTTCCTCGATGAATGCTGTCACGTTGGGCGACCCGGCTACGTGGTGTTCAACAATCTCATGATGACCTTTCACCAGTGGCTTGAAGCCCACGGTGAAAACCCGCGAGCGTGGAACCGTAAGCGGCTGTCAGGTGAACTCCATCGCCGGGGCTTCTCAAAGGTGCGTCCCTCCGCCGGTGAAGATCGCGGCAAGACCTTGTACACGGGCCTCACATTGGACATCACGCTAGCGCCCAGCCTTTCCCCTTCGGACATCGGACAGCGCTGACTTGGAACAAGAAGGTTCCAGCCACCAGTGAGGTTGGAAGCAATTGTTTCGAAGACGGCCCGCGGCGGACGGCCCACACTCGGGAGGTGCGATCGTGATCCATCAACCCCAACGAGGACCCTTGCTCGTCAAGAAACGGCAAGGGGAAAGAGCAGTGGAAGATAGTACCGCCGTCATGTTGTTGGTCCCCCAGAGCGAGGCCCCGGAAAATAGCAACCTTGAAGTAATCGCCGGCTACAAGGTGCATCCGTTGGCAAGCAAGTTTCCGTTGATCGTAGGACAGGAGTTCGATGATCTGGTCGAGGCGGCCGCCCGGGCCGGACGGCTTTATCCCGTCGAGACGCACCAAGGCTTCTTGATCGACGGCCGCAATCGGCTCCGCGTGCAGGAAGAACTCCGCCGCCGCGACATCGAGATCGAACTGCCCGTCGTCGAGTGGGAGCCGACGGGCGACGAGACGGTCGAGGAGCACATCTGGTCGGTCAACGCGATCCGCCGTCACCAGACTCCCGACCAGCGGGCCGTCCTTGCCTTGGAATTCTTCCCCGCAATCCGTGAGGCGCGGCAGGCCCGTCAGGAGGCGAGCCGCTTCGAAAAAAAAGGGGGCGATGCGGCGGCGGTGATCTCGCCGCCGCCGGACGGGCACGCGGAAAAACCGCGGCGCACCAGCGCGGAAAAAGACGCGGCTAGCAGCGTCGGCGGCTTGGCGACCTTGGCCAATTGCAGCAACTACAAAGCCGGCCTAGCCATCGCCCTGCAGCAGGCTGTTGAGGCGGGCGAGGTGAGCGAGTCCGACATCGCTGAGGTCGCCGCGGGCAAGAAGGCCCTGTGCGATGTCGTGCCGCGCCGGAAAGCGGGCGGCAAGAAGAAGAACCGGGCGGCTGTCTGGGACGAGGCTGACGACGACGAGTTGCACTTCGACGGCACCCCGTCGTTGAACGAAGAGGCGACGGTGAGTTCACCTCTTGAGGCGGACATCGATCGCTTCCTGCAAATGCTGCTGGACGAGACCCCTGTCACGGAGCATCGCGACGCGTGCCGCTTGCTCAAGCAAAAAATCACCGCCATCGAAAAGCAACGCGGTTGGTGACGCCCGACACGACCGCGTCCTGCACAGCAACGATTCCTTCACCCTCCGGAGCCGCGCCCCCGCGGACAAACATGTCCCCTCTCGATCGTGTTTCCCAACTCGGCTTGCCGTCCGAGTTCCCTGCCTTCTTCCCGCCGCAACTCGAACAGTACCGACGATCGATAGCCGAGGGGGCTGATGCCCCCGATGAGTTCGCCGTCGCGTACATGCTCGCTACGGCCGCGACCGCCGCGGGGGCCGACGTGTCAGCCTGTGTGCAGCCCGGGTGGTACGCCCGCTGCAACATGTTCATCGCGGTGGTAGGCCACAAGGGTTCCGGCAAGAGCACGCTCGCGGACAAATGCCTCGCCCCGCTCGTTCACCGCGAGGAGGAACTGCGGGATGCGGCAGTCCACCCGACCGCGGGATGCGTAACCGATGGCCTCGATGACGACGACGAGGATGAAGCCGGCTACGACGATGGATATGGCGACGATGACGATGTGGAGGACGACGATGAGGAAGCCTTTGGCGAGACCGCTCCCCGTCGCCGCCGAGCGGCGGAGCCGCCCGATCCATGCGTCGTGGTGAACGACACTACCGGCCCGGCGCTGCTGCAACTGCTGGAGTACAACCGCCGCCAACTCCTCGTGAACGCCGACGAGTTGACGGCTCAGTTTGCCCGCAACACCGGCGGTACCGACCGGCAGATGTGGTGCGAACTGTATGACGGCCGCCGCCGCCGCCGCGAACGGGCGTCTACCAAGGCCCGCTCCGCCACGCTCGCCGCTCCGTACGCCAACCTGATCGGGAGCGTCCAGCCCGAACTGTTGAAGAAGTTCTACAACGCGCAGGGCGACGACGGTCTGCTCGATCGCATGCTGCTCGTCGGCGACGGTGTGATTCCCGAGGCCGAGTGGCCCCGTGACGCCGACGACCCGATCCTGAACACCGCATGGTCCACGGCGATGTCGCGGCTCCTGCGGATCGAGGAGCATGCGGCAGACGCCATCGGCAATCAAGTCGAGGCGCGGTTCAGTTCCGAGGCCTTGGATGTCTGCAAGGAACTTCTTGCCCGACTCAAAGACCTCGTCGTCGTGCTCGCCGTTCCGGATGCCCAACGGGGCGTGGTCAAGAAACTCGTCCAGCACGCCGTGAAACTCGCCTTGCTCCATCGAGTCGTCCGCTGGGCGGCCGGGGAGTTCGGCGAGCGGGGTCCGCTCGGCGATGTGGACGGCGATGATGCGGCTGCGGCCCGGGACGCCACCCTGTTCTTCCTCGGGCGATGGCTCATCTGGCGAAAGGAACTGACAGGTGGTCGTGCGGTGCCGCTCGCCGGGCCCCTCGGCTTGTCCCGGGCGACCGGTGATGACCCAGTCCTTCAGTCCCTCGCCGCCGTGGCCGCCGGGGCGCAACGCGGCGTCACCGTCATCGAGCGGCTCGTGAGGCTTCTCCGTTGCCGCGGATCGCGGCCCGTCGTGCTCGCCACGCTCACGGCGGTGGAGACGCTGTCCGATGTGTCTCCGGACGAATTGCGGTTCGCTTGCGACTGGCTGGTCGGCAACGGGCACGCGGAGTGGCTCGATCCCGACTGCCGGGTGATCCGTTTCGTTGAGCCCGCATCATCGGTCGAGCGCGGCCGAAGGGAGCCGATGTCCGCCGCGACGGAGCAGGTGAAATGAGCAAGACGAGAAAAGGCCGCTCGCCGCGGACTTTGAATAGCGACCACGGTGGTCTGATCCCGGCCGCAGAACTGTTCGCACGCCCGGGCGAGTTGCCTGCCGCAGACCCCGGGCCGCCGCTGACCCCCGATGAGCAATTTCGGGAGCGCGTCACGGCGGCATGGGCGTGGGTCAAGACGGTGCGGTTTCGCGAGCACGAGCACGAGCGGCTGGCGCGAATGCTCATGGAGATGATCACAGCAGGCAATCGGTAGACGGGTATTCGCAATGGAAGATGCCGCCCCCAAGGCCCAACGCACCTTGCCGATTCGTGTCGACGAGGTCTACACGTTGGCCGAGTTTCAACGCCGCACGGGTCTAGGGCGTAACGGCATGCGTACGGCGCGTAGGCGTGGCCTGCCTGTTCGCCAATGTGGCCGCAATAAGTACATCACGGGGGCGGACTGGGCAGGATTTCTACAGACGATGGGGACGGGGGACCGGGCCGACCGATAACACGAACACAACGCGGTCGTTACAGGCGACCAACCGAACAAGGATACGAATATGACTTCAGATTCAGATCGAGTTCGCGTGTACGTGCGCGAATACCAAGACAGGCCCACGTACGTACTGGAATGGAAAGACCCGATAACAGGGAGGCGGCGGTTCAAGACGACCGCCATCGCCCGTGACAGCCGACGCGGTGAGGCTGAAGCCGAGCGAGCGGCCGGGGATTGGGAGGACGAGTTGAATGCGGGTGCCGTCGGCTCCGTGAGGATGACGTGGGAGAAGTTCCGCGACCTCTATGAGGAACAAAAACTATCGGGACTCGCAGCAGGCACCCGCGACAAAGCCAACGACGTATTCAACAAACTGGAGCGGGAAATCAACCCGCGGTACTTGCGGGATTTGACCGAGGCGCGGCTGTCGCATTTCGTTGCCGTTCTCCGGTCCAGCAGGCTAGCAGAAGACACGATCCGTTCGATCCTCGCGCACATCAAAGCGGCGCTCTCGTGGGCGGTCGAGCAGAAAATGCTGTCGCGATTGCCGACGTTTCCGAAACTCCGACGCGTCAAAAAGGCGACCGGAACGCCGATGAAGGGCCGCCCGATTACCGCCGAGGAGTTCGAGCGAATGCTTGCGGCAATTCCGGGGGTAGTTGGACCGGAGCATGCGCAGGACTTGGATCGCTATCTGCGAGGTCTTGATGCCAGTGGCCTGCGTCTGGAAGAGTCGCTCGATCTACGCTGGGATGATGACGGCCGTATACGGCCCCGTTTCGCAGAGGGACGGCTACCGGTGCTGGTGATACCCGCCGAGTGCGAGAAGGTCTTCATGGACCGCGAGCACCCGATGGCGCCGGAATTTGCTTTGATGCTGCAGGAGGTTCCGATCGCACGTCGGAAGGGCTTCGTGTTTCGTCTGAACGGCCGCGGGCATAGCGGCGGCCGCCTGCAGGCCAATGCCGTCTCCAAGATCGTCTCCGACATCGGCAAGGCGGCGGGCGTGAAGGTCTACACGAACCCGCGGACGGGCAAGGTGAAGTTCGCTTCGGCCCACGACCTCCGGCGGACGTTCGGCGAGCGTTGGGCGGCCCGGCTGATGCCCGTGCAGTTGATGGAACTGATGCGGCACAAGAACATCGAGACGACGCTGCGGTACTACGTCGGGGCCAACGCCCAGCGGACCGCCCAGTCGATCTGGGCCGCTTTCGAGCGGCAGGGGCAGGTTTCGCCGCCCGCCCCTGCCGCAGAGGCCATTCCGGACGCCTCGCGCAACAAAACGCGCAACAACGACCCGTCCGACCAGCAAAAAACAACTAGGCCCGGTGTGATTCGAACACACGACCAAGGGATTATGAGTCCCCTGCTCTAACCACTGAGCTACGGGCCCGAAGACGGCAGTATAGAACCCGCGAACCAGGGCGTGCGGCCCGGCCGCCTGTACCGCTGCGACAAGTTGGATACGATGGAGAAAACAGTCCGTGCGCCGCACGGCCTGCCGCCTCCGGAGACCATCCCATGACCCATCGGTGTTCGTTCGCATGTCATTTGGTCCTGACAGGCTTGGCAGCCTGCATGGCCGTCGCGCCGCATCGCTTCACGATGGCCGCGGCCGAGCGGGCCGATGCGGTCACGCTCGCGGAGATTTTCAACGGTCGGGACTTCACCGGCTGGAAGGTGCCCGCGGAACCGTACTGGCGCGTGGAAAACGGCGCGATCGTCGGCGAGAGCGACGACGCCATGAAGGGATCGATGCTCTACACCGAGAAGACCTATGGCGACGTCGACTTCGAGGCAGAGTTCCGCTTCCAGGGCGACGTGGACAGCGGCGTCATGATGCGAAAGCCGGAGGTGCAGGTGCAGATCGGCATCTCGCGGAGCCTGAAGCGCGACATGACCGGATCGTTCTACGTCGGCAAATATCCGGAAGAGGCGCAGGCGAAGCGGGCCGGTGCGATCCTCAAGCCCGGCGAGTGGAACCGACTCCGCATCGTCGCCCGCGGCGACACGTTCACCGTGTGGCTCAATGGCGAGCAGGTGTCGACGTACACGGCCCCAGCCCATGGGGAGCCGGCGCCGATCGGCCTCCAGGTCCACAAGAACGTGCGGATGAAGGTTGAGTTCCGCAACGTGAAGGCCGGGGCGCCCTGACGGCCAGGCCCCCGCAGCCTCAGCGGGGCGGCGCCGGCGGACCGGCGGACTCGACCTGCTTGAGAAGGCGGAAGAAGTCGCTGTCCGTGGTGAGGATCAACGTGCTGTCGGCGCCCAGCGCCGTGCGGTAGGTGTCGAGCGTCTTTTGAAAGGCGTAGAAGTCGGCCGCCCGCGGGCTCGCGGTGTAGCCGCGGGCGTAGATTTCCGACGCCTGGGCATCGGCCGTGCCCTTGATCTGCTGCACTTTCCGGTAGGCGTCGGACTGGATCCGCCGCAGGTCGAGCTCCTTGCGGCCCTCGATCTTCGCCGCCTCGCCGGCCCCCTCGGAACGGAACCGCTCCGCGATCTGCATCCGCTCGGAGATCATGCGGTCGTAGATCTTCTCGATCACGCCCTCCTTGTAGTTGAGCCGCTTGACCCGCACATCGAGCAGCTCGATGCCCCAGAGGTGCATCTTCGGGGCGGCGGCCGTGAAGATCTCCCGCTCCAGCTCCTTGCGGCCGAAGCGGATCGGCGCCAGGCCGCCCACCGCCGCGCCGGCCTGGGCGAGGGCCGCGTCCTGCTCGGGCATGCGGCCCTTGTCGGAGCGGACGAGCTCCACCAGGTCGTGCCGGGCGACGACGTTTCGCGTCTCGCTGCCGATGATGTCGTCGATCCGCGACATGGCACTGCGCTCGTCGCGCAGGCTCTGGAAATAGACGAGCGGATCGACGATCCGCCACCGGGCGAACGTGTCGACGACGATGTAGAGCTTGTCGCGCGTGGTCATCTCGCTCGGCGGCCCGTCCCATTCGAGGATCCGCTTCTCGAACCGGTTGGCCGTCTGCACGAAGGGTATCTTGAAGTGCAGTCCGGCCCCGGGCGCGGCGTCCGGGGCGTTGGAGTTGATGGGCTGGCCGACCGGACTGCCGAACTGCGTGATCACGACCTGCTCCGTCTGGTCCACGGTGTAGGCGCAGCCGAAGATCACGATCGCCGCGACCACGGCGGCGACGACGCCTGCCGGCGAGACGAGGAAGTCGCCGACCCGACGGGCGAACTGGAGCAGCGGATGGTTGATCGGCAGCGGGCTCACGGCTGGGCCCTCGCGGGGGCGGGCTCGGGCGGGCGGAGATTCATCAGCGGCAGGAACTGCCGGGCGTCGGCGTCGAGGATGATCTTGCCGCCGAGCCGCGGAATCACGTCGGCCATCGTCTCCAGGTACAGCCGCTGCCGCGTGACCTCGGGGGCCTTCTCGTACTGCTCGAGCAGGGAGCGGAAGCGAGCCACGTCACCCTCCGCCTCGTTGACCCGCTTGAGCGCGTAGCCCTCGGCGGCGCTGATCTCCTTGGCCGCCTCGCCGCTGGCCCGCGGCACCACCTTGTTGTATTCGCCGTTGGCCTGGTTGATCATCTGCTCCCGCTCCTGCTGGGCGCGGTTGACCTCGTCGAACGACCGCTGTACCGGCGCCGGCGGATGCACGTTCTTGAGCTGCACCTGCTGGACGCGGAGCCCCATCCGCAGGTCCTGCACGAGCGCCGTGAGCTTGGCGATGGCGTCGTTCTCGATCCCCTGGCGGCCGATCGTGAGCACCTCGTCGACGGTGCGGTCGCCGACCACCTCCCGCATCACGCTTTCGGCGAGGTCGCGAAGCGTGGGGCCCGGCTCGCGCATGTTGAACAGATACGCCTCCGGATCGGAGATCTCGTACTGCACGACCCACTCGACGTGGGCGGCGTTGAGGTCGCCCGTGACCATGTCGCTCTCGCGGCGGCCCTCCTGCGACACCTGGTCGGGATTCGTGGCCCCCGACGAGCCGAAGCCGAACTCCATTTTCAGTTGCCGCTTCACCGGGAGGATCGTCACCCGGTCGATGCCGAAGGGCAGTTTGAGATGCAGGCCCGGGCCGGTGGTGCCGACGAACCGCCCGAACCGCTGCACCACGCCCACGCTCTCCGTGCCCACGGTGTAGATGCCACGGGCCAGGCCGGCGACGAGGATCGCGGCGAGAGCGGCCGCGGCTACCCAGGGCAGCGAGATGCCGCCGGGAGGCAGGGATGGACGGCGGGAAAATGGCGGGAAATCGGCCATGGAGGCGAGACTACCCTCGCGCCGGCGGTTCGTCGAATCGCGGTTTCAACGGCCGCGCCATGCGGAACCCCGGCGGACGCGATATCGTGGCGGCACCGCCCGTAGACCCGTATCGGAGAACCCCATGCCGCCCATCGCCCTCAGCCTCGTGCCGATCCTGTGGCTGATCGCCGCCATGGCCGTGGCCGCGGACCCCTGGCTCGCCTTGCCCGGCGGGGAGGGGCCGGGCCAGGGCAAGAAGATCGTGCTCGTCAGCGGCGACGAGGAGTACCGCAGCGAGGAGGCGCTCACGCAACTCGGCAAGATCCTCGCCCGGCACCACGGCTTCGACTGCACGGTTCTGTATGCCATCGACCCGGCGACCGGCGATATCTCCCCCAGCATCGTCGACAACATTCCCGGCCTGGAGTCGCTGCGGACGGCCGACCTGATGGTGATCGCGACGCGGTTCCGCAACCTACCCGACGAGCAGATGCGGGAGATCGACGCCTACCTGCGGGCCGGCAGGCCCGTGGTCGGCATGCGGACGGCGACGCATGCCTTCAACATTCCCGCAGGCCGAGCCTTCCATCACTACGCGTGGAACCACCAGGGCGAAGTGATGCCGCAGGGCTTCGGCCGCCATGTGCTCGGCGAGACCTGGATTTCGCACCACGGCCGCCATGGCAAGGAGAGCACGCGGGGCCTCCTGGCACCGGGGGCTGCGGAGCATCCGATCCTCCGCGGCATCAACGACGGCGACATCTGGGGCCCGACCGACGTGTACGGCGTGCGGCTGCCGCTGCCCGGCGACACGCGGCCGTTGGTCCTCGGCCAGGTGCTCTCCGACATGCAGCCCGGGTCGGCGCCCGTCGTGGGCCCGAAGAACGATCCGCTGATGCCGTTGGCCTGGACGAAGACCTACTCGGTCGCGGGCGGTCCGGCTGGCCGTGTGTTCGCGACGACGATGGGGGCGGCGACCGACCTGGTGGCCGCCGGCACCCGGCGGCTGCTCGTCAACGGCTGCTACTGGGCCGTGGGGCTCGAGGCGCGAATCCCGGCGGCGGCAAACGTCGATCTGGTGGGCGAGTTCGTGCCAACGGCTTTCAGTTTCAACGGCGCGCGGAAAGGCGTCAAGCCGGCGGACTTGCGGTAACAGGCCGGGATGAGGGCCGAGGGAAACGATGCCCGGGGCCAGGCTGGGCGATGTGGGCGGATGCCGCCGGCAAATTCACTGGAAATCGCGGGCGACCCGTTGATTGTGCTGGCTTACGGCCACTGCTAATTTTGAACCATCCGCGCGGTTCATGCGTACTGCTCGCATTGTCCGCTCGCAAAATCCCGCACCACCGGGAGTTTGCCCGCGGGAAACTGTCGGTTGATTCCACCGAAACGGCAGATTCACCTTGCGTATCGCGGCTTTTTGGGACCCCTTACGAACAAGCAATCCGGGTAGTTTGCAGAGTCTGGAGCAACCGAGATGGCGGCATGCTTCGAAAAGCTGTGTCCGTCCGACCGTGCCCGATGATGATAGGTTGATCAATGGACACCGGGGAGCGATCCCGGTTCGGCCTGGCCAACGGGCCTGCAGGGAAGCTCGGAAAACTGGCTTGAGGTTTGAGAGCGGTCGTTCCCGAGGATCTACTGCGATCCGCAGGGACCGCCCGTTCCGAGTTTTTCCCCGATTTCGCACCTTCACGCCCGAGAGCCTGCCATGCAAGGTCCATCCTGGCTGACGTCCCTCCGCGATCTGTTCTCCCGCCGTCGAGATGGCCGCCGGATCGGCCTGCGCCGTCGTCCGGCCGCGGTGCATCGCGCCGAATCGCTCGAGGAACGCCGCGTCATGGCGTTCGACTTCGTCTCCGCTTTCCCCAACGCCGGCCAGTTCATCACCCAGGCTTCGGTCCTCCAGGAGGCACCCCAGCAGATCACGCTGCGGTTCAGCCCCGGCGCCAAGATCGACCCGGCCACGCTCGGCGCGATCTCTATCGTCCGCTCCGGGGGTGACCCCGTTTTGGGCAATAGCAACGACGTCACCATGACGCCGCAGGGCGGCATCGGCATCGTCGCGGTGGATGATGTTCCGAACCAGAACCAGGTGGTGCTGCGGTTCGCCGAGACGCTTCCGGATGACCTCTACAAGATCACGATCGGTGGCGGCCTGAAGACGCTCGCTGCCGGCCCCTCCGCGCCGGCGCAGTCGTTCCGCAACGGCGGTTCCTTCAGCCTCGACTTCCGGCTCGATCTCGGCGCCCAGGTGGTGTCGGTCGTGCCGCAGCCGATCAATCGCACCGTCGGTGGCGGGATTCAGCAGGCACGGAGCACGGTCGAGGTCTTTTTCAACGCCAACGATCCGCTGCTCGTAGGCTCGGCACAGAACCCGCGAAACTACCGGCTCGTCGAGACGAATCCGACCAACGGAGAGGACGTCGCCATCCAGATTCCCGTGGCGGTGGCATACGACTCTGTCGCCGGCAAGGCGACGCTGACGTTCGCCGCGGATCTCGGCGACAAACTCTACCGGCTCCAGGTCGGCGGCTCTGACGACGAGAACGGCACGACCGCGACGGCCGTGACCGTTGGCACGGTCTTTCAGCAGACGCCCTCCACGATCCCCGCCTACACGACCAACTCGTTCCTCGGCGACGGCACCGCCGGCTTCAACGACGTCGATCTTTACAGGCTGTCCCTGACGGCGGGCGCCGCCCTGACCGTCCGTGTCACGCCCCTGCCTGGCTCCGGCTTCGTGCCGGCGCTGCGGCTGTTTGACGGCAACGGCGCTTCGATCCCGGCGGCAGACGTTTCGGTGGCCAACCAGTTGACCTATACCGCACAGGCGGCGGGTACCTTCTATGTTGGCCTTTCCAGCGTGGGGAACACCACCTACAGCGCGGTCGACGGAACGGGGGCGGGCGGCGGTACGACCAGCGGGGGCTATCGCCTCGATATCTTCTCCTCAGCGACGATTGACGCCGACGACGACAACTCGAGCTTCGACAAGGCGACCGGCCTGGGAACGCTCGGCCTCGCGGGGCAGGCGTTCAACGCTGCCATCGACGTGCGGCCGACGATCTCCACGCCCGCCGGCAGCCTGTGGTTCCCGTCGCCGCCGGGTACCGTCGACGAGCCTGGGCATCGCGAGATCCCGTTGCCGGTCGAGACTCATGAGATGCCGGCCTCGTCGCTGACGGGAGCCGAACCGGCTGCGGTGAAGGAGTACTGCTTCCCGCGGATCTACGGAACCGACGCCCAGGGCAACCCGCTGATCAACGCGATCACGGAGAACCAAAAGCAGCGGGCCCGGGAGATCTTCGAACTCTACTCGCGGGCGACCGGCATCCGCTTCGTGGAGACGTTGAACTCGGGCCTGGCCGTCGTGACCGGCGACCTCCGGGTCCTCGACCCGAACATTCCCGTGCCCAACGGCCCTGCCGGACTCGGTGGACCGACGATGTCGATCATGAACGGCTCACTCGACTGGGGACAGGGCGAGTATGGCGGCCTCTGGCAGGGGGTCGCGATGCACGAGATCGCCCATTCGCTTGGGCTCGGCCATTCGTACGACATCCCGTCGATCATGGGCGCGCAGGGATCGACGGTTCAGCCGGGCGATCACGACCTCGTTCACCTCTCCGTGCTCTACCCCGCCAACGGCACCGACATCGACGTCTATTCGTTCCGGGTCGACACGCGCGGCACGCTGGCGGCCGAGACCGTCGTGGCGCGACCCGGCCAGCCTGTCACGAGCCTGCTCGACAGCGTGCTCACGCTCTATCGCCAGGATCCGGCCACCGGACGGCGCGAGCTGGTCGCCCGCAACGACGACTCTTTCGGCCGCGATTCCTTTCTTGGGCTCGATCTCGAGGCGACCAACGGCTCCGGCGATCCCTACACCTACTATCTCGCAGTGACGAGCACCGGGAACACCGCCTTCAACCCGGAGGTGGAGAACAGCGGCGCGAATGGGCGGAGCGACGGAGCATACCGGCTGCGGATGTCGTTCACGCCGGCGGGCGAGAGCTCCAACACGATCGTCGACGCGACGGGCAGGCCTCTCGATGGCGACCGCGACGGCCTTGCCGGCGGTGCATTCAACTTCTGGTTCCGCGGTTCGACCGATGGCAACACGGTCTACGTGGACAAGTTGGCCCCTGCGGTCGGAGCCGACGGGTCACTCGCCAAGCCATACAACACGGTGGCGGCCGGCCTCACTGCCGCCAGCAGCGGCAAGTCGATCGTCCGGATCGTCGGGAATGCCGCGGCGACGCCCTACCTCGTGGGAACCAATTCTCTCAATCAGCCGCTCGCCGACGGCACCTCGTTCACCGTCCCCCGGGGCGTGACGGTGATGATCGACGCGGGGGCGGTGTTCAAGTTCCGCAATCAGGTCATCGACGTCGGCAGCTCGTCGCCGATCGTGTCGCGTGCCGGGGCGGCGCTCCAGGTGCTCGGCACGCCCGAAAGCCGCGTGCAATTCACCTCCTACCACGACGACTCCATCGGGGGGAACTCCGACGGCGTCGGGCCGGCCGTTGCCGGCGGGCAGTGGGGGGGCATCATCTTCCGGCAAGACTCCGACTCGGCGACGAGGCGGGTGTTTCTCAACAGCGTGACTAACGCCACCGTCCGCTACGGCGGCGGCCAGGTCGTGATCGACGGCATCCAGCAGGTAATCGCGCCGCTGCACCTCGAATCGTCGCGGCCGACGATCGCCTTCAACGACGTGCGGAACAGTGCCGGCGCCGCGATCTCCGCCGACCCGAATAGTTTCGAGGAGAGCAACGGCCGTGCCGGACCGGCGATCCGCGGCAATACCGTTCGGGACAACTCGGTCAACGGCCTGCTCGTCAGGATTCGCACCGCCTTCGGCCAGCCGATCGACCGGCTGAGCGTGGCGGCGCGGTTCGCGAGCCCTGACATCACCTACGTCATCCCCGAGAACCTCTTCGTCGCCGGGGGCGTCGGTGGCTACGAGACCGTCCTCCAGCGCAACGGACGCCTTGTCGCCGGCAGCCTGACGGTCAGCCAACTGGCCAATGTCAGCGGACTCGCGGCAGGCATGCTGGTGAGCGGCCCCGGCGTGCCCAGTGGCACGACAATCTCGGGCATCGACGCGACGAACAACACGATCACGCTGTCGGCGGCCGCCACGGCATCCGGTTCACCCGTCACGCTGATGTTCGAGACGGGTACGCGGATGGCCCGGGCCAGCGGCCGTCTCACGATCGATCCTGGCGTCGTGGTCAAGCTGCAGGGCTCGCGGATCGAGCTCGAGCGGGGCAACGCGCAGCTCTACGCCGAAGGCACGCCGCAGAAGCGGGTGATCTTCACCAGCACCAAAGACAACCGTTTCGGCGCCGGCGGCACGTTCGTCGTCACCGGCGGCACCGGCAACGTGCCGCTCGCCGGAGACTGGGGCGGCATCATCGTCAACGACGCCGCCGCGGCATCGGTCGACAACGCCGTGATCAGCTACGGCGGCGGCCAGACGCCCGTGGCCGGAGGGTTCGCCACGGCCAACACCCTCTCCGTCGATCAGGGAACGCTGCGGCTGGCCAACAGCCGGGTGGAGAACAACGCCAGCGGCATCCTCGTGACCGGTGCCCAGCCGGTGATCGTCCGCAACGACTTCCGCAGCAATGGCGGCGACCTGATCAGCGTCGATGCCAACTCGCTGAACAGCCGAGAGGTGGCCGATCCCGGGCGGATGACCGGTGGCAGCGGCCGGTTAGCGCAGTATGACGGCAACCGCGGGCCGCTCGTCCGGGGCAATACCGTGACTGCCGGCGGCGTCACCGGGATGGTCGTCCGCGGCGACACGATCACGGTCGAGAGCGTCTGGGACGACACCGACATCGTCCACGTCCTGCGAAACGAGATCGTCGTCTCCAACTTCCACACGGCCACCGGGCTGAGGCTGATGAGCAGCCCGACCGCGAGCCTCGTGGTCAAGCTTCGCGGCGAGGACGCGGGCTTCACGGCCAGCGGGTATGGCCTCGACATAGACGACCGGATCGGCGGCACCGTGCAGGTCATCGGCCAGCCCGGCTATCCGGTGATCCTCACGGCGCTCGCCGACGACACCGTGGGCGCGAGCATTGATCCGATCGGTGTCACCGTCACCGACACCAACGGCGACAGCTCGGCATCGCGGCCGACGGCCGGCGAGTGGCGAGGGCTGCGGTTCCTCCCCTATTCGAACGACCGCAACGTCGCCGTGTTCCGCGAGTCCGAGCCGGCGGTGACCGGGGGCGTGGACGTCAACCTGACGCCGGACGTGGCCCAGTACCTCGGCGTCCTCGCCCCGAACGAACTCGGCGGCGACGACAACCGCCGGCTGGGCTTCGAAGTCCACGGCACGATCGCCGTCGACGATCCGACCGACGTCGACGTCTACAGCTTCGGCGGCTACGCAGGCTCCGAGGTGTGGATCGACATCGACAACACGAGCCCCGCGCTCGACGCGATGGTCGAACTGCTCGACTCTTCCGGCGCAGTGCTCGCCCGTTCGGCCGACTGGCAGCGGGACGGGAGCCTCACGGCGGCGACCCTCGGCATCGGCGCGCCGCTCATCAAGAACCTGGCCCTGGGGCTGGACTTCTATTCGCAGAACCCGCGTGATCCGGGCATGCGGGTGGTGCTGCCGGGCGTGACGGGAGACGAGCCCCTGCAGTATTCCATCCGGGTCCGCAGCCAGCCGAAGGTCGCGGCGAACGCCGCGTTGTCCGCCTACGAAGGGCTGCTGCGGCAGGATCCAGCGGTGGCCGGCAGCGGCGCGACCAGCGGCAGCTACGAACTGCGGATTCGCCTTAAGCAGCGGGACGAGAAGCCCGGCTCGACGGTCCGCTACGCCGACATCCGCTATCCCGTGGTGGGCGTCGACGTGCAGGGACTGCCGCAGGGATCGCCCCTCACCGGCACGATCGGCGAGGGCAGCCGGTCGGTGTTCGAGTATCCGAATTTCACCAACGCGAGCGGCCTCCGGACCAACGGTCCGGTGAATGTCGTGGGCGGGCGGCTCGCGATGACGGCGAGCGGCACGGCCGGCGCCTCGGCGGTGTGGAGCGGGCAGCCGTATGCGGTCAGCACCGGCTTCGAGTCGCGGTTCCGCTTCCGCATCGGCGATCTGGTGGCCGCGGGCGCCGACGGTCTGGCGTTCGTGATCCAGAATCTCGGCACCAGCGAGCTGGGCAGCGCCGGCTCCGGCCTCGGCTACCGGGGAATCGGCAGTTTCCTCGCCGTCGAGTTCGACACCGCCTTCAACGCCGAGCCCGAAGCCGACGACCTGGCCGGCAACGACAATCAGATCGACATTCGGCTGCGGACACCCACTTCGCCCATCCTCGCCGGGACGTCGCTGGCCCGGACGGCCGTGGCGGCGATTCCGAACCTGTCGGACGGTGCCGTGCACGACGTCGTCGTGCGTTACGATGGCACGACGCTGTCGGTGTTCCTCGACGACATGTCGACGCCGCGGGTGTCGGTCGCCGTCAATCTCGCTACCGCCCTCAATTTGACGCAGGGCTTGGCCTACGTCGGGCTGACCGCGGCCTCCGGCAGCACCGGCTCGCAGCGGCAGGAGATCATCAACTGGTCGTTCGCGGCCACCCAGCCGGCGGCCAGCGACAACGACACGTTCGGCAAGGCCCAGTACGTGGGCAATCTCCTCACCTCCGACCTGAACACGATCTCGGTGGCCGGGGCGATCTCATCGGCATCCGACGTCGACTGGTACGTGCTCGACCTGAACTACGAGCAGATCCAGGCCATCGGCGGGGTCAACAACGGCCTTAAGACCTGGGCCACGGTGTTCGACATCGACTACGCGGACGGGTTTCGCGGCGACCTCACGCTCTCGGTGTTCGATTCCAGCGGGCGACTGATCTACGTCGGCCGAGACTCGAACGTCGCCGACGATCAGCCAGGGGACGGGCAGACCAACTTCGAGGACGTGTCGCGCGGTTCGGCCGGCAAGCTCGATCCGTTCATCGGTCCGGTGCACCTCCCGACCGGCCTTCCCGGCTCGAGCGTCGGCGAGGGTGGTGTGACGCCCCCCGCCGGCCCGAATGCCGTCGCGACGGAGACCACCCGCTACTACGTGGCGGTGTCGTCGAACGAGCAACTGCCGGCCCAGCTCGACATGACCTTCAAATCTGCGGCGACGAACACGCTCGTCCGCCTCGAGCCTGTCAACTCCGTCGCGCGGGTGGTGGAGGATCGCATTGGCTTGCAGGGATATCATTCAGGTGAGTTCGTCACCGGCAATGACGTCGACGACTACACCTATGTCGCGCCAACCCGTGGGCCGCTGTTTTCCCTGCCCACCCTGGAGTCGCAGGTCGCGCCGTTCACGCTCGACGATGTGGTGACCTATCTCTCGGGCACGGCGGCCACGGCCGGCTTTGCCGCTGACGACCTGGCCATGCGGTCTGACGGCCGGCTCTACACGTATGCCGGCGTCCCAGGCGGCACGAACACCGCCGGCACGCTCCGCTCGATCGACATCCGCACCAACGCGGTCACAGTCGTCGGCAACGACAACATCCCCGACTACCCGCCGTTCAAAGCGCCCACGAAGGTCACCGATCCGGTGGCCACCCTGACGTCCGCCAAGTTGTTTGACACGACGACGCCATTTCAACTCGATGCCCATCCCTCCGCCACGAGCACGGTGGACCTGGCGGGAGTGTCGGGCACGCTGCAGTACACGGTCACGCTTCCGAACAACCCGCTGCCGAGCACGGGAACGTGGACATTCACGTCGAATGCGACAGGCCAGTTGACGTTCACTCCGGTGTTCGGCGTGCCCGCAACCATGCCCCTTCCGGCCAGCGGTGTGAGCAGCACCGTGAATGCCGCCGGCCTCGTCACGGTGACATGGACGGACAATGGCTCGGGGGCCAACGTCCTGCTTTCCGGCGTGAGCATGACCACGGTGACCTACACGTTCAACCCCAATCCGCCCGCACCGAACATGGTCACGACCGACAGGGTCGATGCGCTGGCCTGGGGTCGCGGCGCGGCCGGCAGGGAGCTTTATTACTCGGTCCGTGACGTCAACTTTACCACTGGAGCCGAGACCGGACAGTCCAGGCTCTACCGGGCGAACCCCGTGACCGGGGATGCGACCGGGGCTGCACCCTTTGGCCGCCGCGGAACCGGGGTCATCCAGAACGCCGGCAACGATCTCGGCCTGACCACGGGAATGGCGTTCATTGGCAACACGCTCTATGGCGTGGACACCAACGGCTTCCTGTTCACGATCAACCCCCTCACGGCCGTGGCGACGGTCGTGCGCGACCTCGGCATCCCCAACCTCCAGGCGCTGGCCAACGGCCCGCAGAACGTTGCCGGCAGGTCCAGCCCCTCGGACCCCCTGACACCCGGCTTCTTCGCCGACAAGCTGTTCGCGCTCGATCGCGATGGCTGGCTGTATTGCATCGACGCCAACGGGAACCGGCTCAATGTGTTCGACAACAACACGGAGTCGAGGTCGTTCAAGGGCGACCCGGAAGCACCGGGCGTCTTCACGGGCTTCGCCTTCTCGCCGCTCGATATTCCGCTCTGGCGGGCGACGAACAATCGCGGCGGCGAAACCGGCCATGGCGTGACCGTTGCTCCGGACCGGACGCGGGACGGGCTCTTCGACTACGACGAATCCACGCCGCCAGAGTCGCAGGGCCTGACGAGCATCTACTACGGGCTCGACGGCAGTGGGGGCACGGCCCTGGACGGCACGCCCCCCGGCACGCCCGGCACGGTCCTCCGGCATCTCCATCTCGGTCCAAACGGGTCGCAGTGGCTCAGCGACCTCATCAGCAACTTTGGTAGCGAGGTCGCCAACCTGCCGGTGAAGGGTGCGGGTCGGGTGACGCTGCCCAGCTTCACGACACTCGACAGTAGGGACTTGCGGGTTTCGCAGGCCGGCCAGCTCAAGGTCGGCATGAGCGTGTCGGGGCCCGGAATCCCTCCGAACACGATCATCACGGCGATCGACGGGCAGGTCGTCACGCTGAACAGAGCTGCGACCGCCACCACGCCGGAGGACGGCCCACCGACCGATCTCGTCTTCACCGGCGAGGGGATCGCGATCCGGACGAACTCGTTCAGCCTCGAGGGCTACGACTACACCGACAAGCCGACCCTGTACTTCAACTACTTGATCGATGCCGGGGCCGGCAGCGCGGAGGTCCAGGCCTCGGTCGACGGTGGCGGGGAGTGGATCACGATCGCCAGCAACGACGGCCTTCGATCAAACCTCGATGACGACAACCAGCCGCTGCCCGCGTTCCCCTCCGTGTCATCCCGCATCGGCCAGCAGCCCAACCAACTGGTGCAGGAGCTGTTCCAGAACACCGGCTGGCGGCAGGCGCGAATCGACCTTGGAGAGTTCGCTGGGGAAAACGACGTCCAACTGCGGTTCCTGTTCAACCCCATCGCGATCGGCGGTGTCTCCAGGGGGATGTACGTCGACGACTTCATCGTCGGCTTCGCCGAGCACGGGGAGATGGTGACCGGCGCGACGGCCGACACCTCGATGTTCACGATCGGAACACCCGTCTCCGTCACGACGCCGCAGCAGAACCTGCAGGGGGCGTACCAGTTGGAGATTCGCCGCGGCATGGAATACGGCGGTCTCACGAGCAAACTCGCCGGGGCGGTGCAGATTTTCAGGACCGTGGACACGGAATCGCCCCTCGTCAGGGGCAACCCCCACCCGTCTGCCGACCCTCTTGTCTACTTGAACGGCGTGACGCCGGGGCAGAACCTGCGTGGCGACGAGAATACGCCCCGTGGGCAGGGGCAGTTCATCATCGACGGCAACGTCATCACGCATGCCGACCAGTACGGCATCCGCATCGATGCCGCAGCCCGCGACGCGGCCACCGGCACGAGCACCATGGGCGTCGTGAAGAACACGCCGGTGGTGAACGCCGGCCGACTCGTGCCCGGCGTGGTCGTGACCAACAACGTGATCGCGAGCACTCAGGGCGAGGCCGGGATTCTCTTTAGCGGCGATCCGATTAGCGGCCTTGCCGCACCGGTGCCCTACGGCCGGATCGTCAACAACACGATCCATGGCGGTGTGCCGGTGACGGCCTCGGCCGCGCTGGTCGCCGCCTCGCCGGTGGTCGCGGTGCCGACTACCGCCCAGCTGTGGGCCGGCATGGTTGTCACCGGCACCGGTATTCCGGCTGACACCCGGATCTTGTCGATCGACTCGCCGACCCAGGTCACGCTCACGCATGCCGCCACGGCGGCTGGGACCGGCGTCGCGCTGACCTTCGCCTTCCGCACGGTGGGCGTGCAGGTGACCGACAACGCCTCGCCGACGCTGCTCAACAACGTGTTCGCGAGCCTGGCGACGGGCATCCAGGTCGACGGCAGCTCCGCGAGCACCGTGGTCGGTTTCTCGGCGTTCCACAACACGACGTCAGCGGGTGTGGCGGGAGAGAATGCGGTCACGCTGACGTCCGACCCGTTCGTGAACGCCGCCCGCGGAAACTTCTATCCGGCCGCCAAGGCCGAGATCATCGACGGCGCCTTGGACGTGCTCCAGGATCGGCCCGCCTCCGTCGCCGTGACCCAGCCACTCGGCCTGCCGGTGTCCCCGATCATCGTCCCGAGTCGCGACCTGTTCGGGCAGTTGCGGTCTGACGACCCCGGCCAGGAGACCCGCCCGGGCCTCGGCAGCAACGTCTTCAAGGACCTCGGCGCGATCGACCGGGTGGACTTCACACAGCCCTGGCTGACGCTGGCCGATCCGCTCGACCAGGGATCGCAGGACGCCGATGCCACGCTCAATGCCGTCACGCTTACGGGGCCGGCCGGCTCCGGGATGGCGAAGTTCATCCTCCAAATCAACGACGTCGGCGTGGGGATCGACAAGACCACGGTCGTCAAGCAGGCGTTCACGGTCCTTCGCAACGGAACGACGTTGACGGAGGGGGTGGACTACGTCTTCCGGTACCTGGAGAGCACGAACCGAGTGGTGTTCGAGTCGCCTTCGGCGTTCACGCTCGGCGAGTACGAGATCCGTGCGACCACGCGGCCAGCGACGAGTACCCAGGACGGCTATCTCACCGACCTGGCGAACAACCTGCTCCTCAACAACAACATCGACGGTACGACGACGTTCCGGGTGCTGCTCGTCGACGTGCCGTCGGCGCCGACCGGCGTCGCCGGCACGCCCGGTGACGGCCAGGTGAGCCTCGCCTGGACGGCCCCGGCCAACGCGTTCGGCGTCACGGACTACGTGATACAGTACAAGACGACCGCGGCCGCGACGTGGAGCACGTTCGCCGATGGCCCCAGTGCGACGTTGGCGGCCACGGTCACGGGGCTCACCAACGGCACGGCATACGTGTTCCGCGTGGCGGCGGTAAACGCCGCCGGGACCGGTGACTTCTCCGCCGAGTCGGCACCGGTCACGCCCTCCGCGCCCGCCTCGGCGCCGACGAATCTGACGCCGACGTTCGGTGACGGTTCTGTTGGGCTGGCCTGGACGGCCCCCGGTTCGGACGGCGGAACGCCGATCACGGACTACGTGGTCGAGTACCGGACCGACGTCATCGGATCGTCGTGGATGACCTTCGCCGACGGTGTCGGCACCGGGCTGACGGCGACTGTCACCGGGCTTACAAACGGCACCGCCTACCGGTTCCGCGTGGCGGCCGTCAACGGCGTCGGCACGGGAACGTACTCGAGCGAGGTGACGGAGACACCGCGGGCCGTGCCCTCGGCACCGACGGGGCTGGCGGGCGTCGCCGGGAATTCGCAGGTCATGCTCAGTTGGACGGCAGCCGTCGCCAACGGGTCCGCGGTCACCGACTACGTCATCGAGTACAAGACGACCGCCGCCGCGACCTGGAGCACGTTCACCGACGGCGTGTCGACGGCGATCGCGGCGACCGTGACAGGCCTGACGAACGGCACCGACTACCTGTTCAGGGTGTCGGCGGTGAACTTGGTCGGAACGGGTGCCTCCTCCAGCCAGGCCGGGCCGTACACGCCGGCGATGCCGGCCTCGGCGCCGACTGGCCTGACGCCCACGTTCGGTGACGGCTCCGTGACGCTCGCTTGGACGGCCCCGGCTTCGAACGGCGGCGCGGCGATCGTCGACTACGCAGTGGAATACAAGACGGTGGCGGCCGCGACCTGGAGCGCGTTCACCGATGGCACCTCGACGGCGACGTCGGCGACGGTGACGGGCCTGACCAACGGCACCGCCTACCTGTTCCGCGTGGCCGCCGTGAACAGCGTCGGCAGCGGTGCCTATTCGAACGAGGTGACCGAGACGCCGCGGGCCGTGCCCTCGGCGCCGACCGGGCTCGCGGGCGTGCCGGGCAACGCGCAGGTGGCGGTCACCTGGACGGCCCCGGCGGCCAACGGTGCCGTGATCACCGACTATGTCGTGGAGTACCGGACCGCCGTGGTCGGCTCATCGTGGACGACGTTCGCCGACGGTACGTCGGCGGTCACTTCGGCGACGTTCACGGGCTTGACCAACGGCACCGCCTACCTGTTCCGTGTCAAGGCGGTGAACTCCGTCGGCACCGGCGCCGCCTCGACCGAGGCCGGGCCGCTGACCCCGCGGACGGTGCCGGGGATGCCGACCGATCTCGTGGGCACGCCGCAGAACGGCCAGGTCGCGCTCTCCTGGAACCAGCCCACCTCCGACGGCGGTGCGGCGATCACGGATTACGTCGTGCAATTCAAGACGACGGCGGCCGCGACGTGGACGACGGTCGCCGACGGCACGTCGACAGCGACGTCGGCCACCGTGACGGGCCTGACGAACGGCACCGCCTACATGTTCCGCGTGGCGGCGGTGAACGTGGCCGGGACGGGAACCGCGATCGAATCGGCGTCGGTGACACCCCGGACCGTGCCCGGGCCGGTAAGCAACGTCCAGGCCACGGGCGCCAACGGCCGTATCAACGTCTCCTGGACCGCGCCCGCGACCACCGGTGGCGTGCCGATCACCGACTACCTGATCAGCGTGAGCACGAATTCGACCAGCGGGTTCGTAGACTTCGGGGATGGCGTATCGACGGCGACGTCGGCGACGATCACCGGGCTGACGAACGGCGTGACGTACTACGTCCGCGTCAGGGCCCAGAACGCGGCCGGCAACTCGACCACCGTGCAGGCTGGCCCGGTGGTGCCGTTCATCCAGGCGGCGGCTCCGACCGGCCTCACGGGCACGGTCGGAAGCGGACGGGTGAACCTGGCGTGGACCGCCGCCGCCTCGTCGAAACCGATCACTGACTACGTGATCCAGTTCCGGACGAACGTCGCGGGCTCGGCATGGACGACGTTCGCAGATGGCGTGTCTGCGGCGACGATCGGCTCCGTGACCGGGCTTGTGAACGGCACGCGGTACCTGTTCCGGGTGGCTGCGGTGAACGCCGACGGGGTGGGCGTGTTCACGTCTGGCACCCTCGGCCTCACGCCCGTGGCGGTCCCCGTGGCGGCACCGACCGCCGTCACCGGCCGGGGTGCGGCGGGCGCGATCACGCTCAACTGGGTGGCGGCGCCGTCCTCGACGGCGGCGCCCGTGACGGGCTACGTGATCCAATATCGGGCCAACACGTCGACCGCGAAGTGGGTGACCCTGCCGCTGGCCGTCGGCAACGCGACGACGGCGCGGATTACGACGCTGACGAGCCGCCTCGGCTATCGCTTCAGGGTGGCGGCACAAAACGCCGCCGGCCTGGGTCCGTGGTCGGCCGCCTCGGCCCTGATCCGGCCCTTCTGATCCCAGCCGACGAGCGGGCGACGGACCGGATTTACGCCCGATCGCGGGAGGAGTCCGGCCGCCGGCCTGCGTTTGCCGATCTTGCCCAGACTTCCGGCCCGGGGTTGTTGCACCGCCGGAATATTCACCCTGCTTCCCGTTCTTCCCTGGTTGCCGCGACCGGTACTCCGGGATCGTTGGTCACGACCGGCACGAAGCGATGTCGAAACCTCCTCCGGGATGTCTTCCTGGGAGGGTCGCACCGCCATGAACGGTCATGAAACGAATCGGGGTTGTTCCAGCAGGACCGGTCATGCGGGGATCGGGCCGCGGTCCCGGACAGGCATCATGCTGCTCTGCATGGTGGTGACCGCCGTCGGTATCGGCACCGAAGGCACGCCGGCCGCCGCGGACGGCTTCGACAACTTCGTCGCACCACAGCCCGGACCGCAGACTCTCCAGCGCAGATCCGTTCGCACCGCGAACGATTCGGTGCTCGTGCCGTCCGCAGACCCCGAGGCGCTCCCGGTGCAGCAACCGGCGGCCGGCCCAGGCGGCGACGTCGAGACGTGGACCAGTGGGCAGGCGTGGGAAGTCGCCAACGGGACCACATGCCTCGACGGATCCGGCGTTGGCTGCGAAGGGGAGAATGCCTGCGGCGCGTGCGGCGGTGCCGGCTGCGGCCGATACAGCCATGTTGCGGGCCTCTTCCAGCGTTTGTGCGGCGACGCCTGTCCGCGCTGGGTGGTGCAGATCGACGCCCTGATGCTCTGGCCGGCCAACATTGCGAGCCGGCCGCTGCTCAATTCCTACGATCCGGTCACCGACGTCGTCGGCCCCACGGCCCTGAACGCGAATCAGGCCCAGCCGCCGATGTCGGCCGGTCCGCGGGTGGGACTGATCTACAACTTTAACCAGTGCCATGCGATCGAGGGCAACTACTTCCAGGTCCGGCCGTTCACCGGCCAGGCCACGAGTCGCCCCGGGTTCATCGTCGAGAACAACCTGGCCGGCAACACGTTCCCCATCGACACCGACACCGTCTTCGACTCGGCAACCATCTTCACGCGGGCCGGCATCCAGTCGGCCGAACTGAATTGGCGGAAGCGGGAATGCTGGTGCCCGATCACCTGGCTGGCCGGCTTCCGCTGGGTGGAATGGGACCAGCAGCTGCACGTGGACGAGGTTGCCGCGGGCAGTGCCTTCACCAGCCTGTTCCGCACCGACACGATCAACAACCTCTACGGCGGTCAGCTCGGCATGGACCTCGGCCTTTGGACCGGCTCGACGTTCAACGTCAACGGCATCGGAAAGGCCGGTGCGTTCCTCAACCACGCCGCGCAAGCCTCGAAGTACCAGGACAGCCTCGGTTCGTTCGAATCGGTGCGAGCCCAGGCCGACGGCATCGCGTTCTTCGGAGAGCTCGGCGTCAACGGAAACTTGCAGCTCACCAACTGGCTCGCCTGGCGGCTGGGCTACTCGCTGTTCTGGCTGAGCGGGGTGGCCGTGCCGGCCAACCAGCTTTCGGTCACGAACCTCAACCTCGCGAACCCCCCGTCGACGGCCCGGCTGGACACGAACGGGAGCGTGCTCCTGCACGGCGTGACGACGGGCCTGGAGGCCCGCTGGTAGCCGCCGCCGCGGCGCGGAACGCCTCCAGCGCCTCGCCGGTGTGGCTCCGCAGCAGGTCGCCGGTGCCGCCGCCGGCCTCCTGCTGCCGCCAGCGGCGGGCGTGGATCACGAGATCCTCCGGGGGCCCCTCGACCACGATCCGACCGCCACCGGCGCCCGCCTCGGGACCCATGTCGAGCACCCAGTCGGCGGCCTCGATGACCTCCAGGTTGTGCTCGACAACGAGCACCGTGTTGCCCGCGTCCACCAGCCGCTCGAGCACGTGGAGAAGCTTCTCGATGTCGGCGAAGTGGAGGCCCGTCGTCGGCTCGTCGAGGATGTAGAGGGTGCTGCCGGTGCCCGGCTTGGCGAGCTCGCGGGAGAGTTTCACCCGCTGCGCCTCGCCGCCGGAGAGCTGGGGGGCCGGCTGACCGAGCGTCACGTAGCCGAGGCCGACGTCCACCAGCGTGGACAGGATCCGCGCGATCGGCGGCACCGGCGCGAAGAACGCCGCGGCGTCGGCGACGCTCATCTCCAGCACGTCGGCGATGCTCTTCCCGTGCCACTTGGCGTGGAGCGTTTCGGCGGAGTAGCGGCGGCCCTTGCAGGCCTCGCACTCCACCCAAACGTCCGGCAGGAAGTGCATCTCCACCCGCCGTTGCCCGAGACCCTCGCAAGCCTCGCAGCGGCCGCCGGCGACGTTGAAGGAGAACGTCCGCGGCATGAACCCGCGGGTGCGGGACTCGGGCACGTTGGCGAACAGCTGGCGGATGTGATCGAAGACGCCGGTGTACGTGGCCGGCGTGGAGCCCGGCGTCACGCCGATCGCCTCCTGGTCCACGAGGATCACACGATCGATCGCCTCCAGCCCCTTCACGGCCGCGTGCCGCCCCGGCTGCTCGCGGGCCGCGTGCAGCCGCCGGGCCGCCGCCCGCCACAGCACCTCGAGCACCAGCGACGTCTTGCCGCTGCCGCTGGGGCCCGTGACCGCCGCCAGCACTCCCAGCGGAAACCGCACGTCGAGGCCGCGCAGGGTGCGGTGGGCGATGCCGCGGACCTCGATCCAGCCGGCCGGCTCGCGGCGGCCGAGCGCCTTCTTCCGCGCGAGCACCGCGTCGCAGGCCCGCTTGTCCGCCAGATACGGACCGGTGACGCTCGTCTTCATCCCGGCCAGCTTCGCGGGGGGGCCATGGGCCACGATCGTGCCCCCGTCGCGGCCGCTGCCGGGACCGAAGTCGACCGCCTCATCGGCCGCCGCCACCACATCGCGATCGTGCTCGACCACGACCACCGTGTTGCCGAGGTCGCGGAGCTTCCCCAGCGCCGCGACGAGCCGATGGGTGTCGCGCGGATGCAGGCCGATCGTCGGCTCGTCGAGCACGTAGAGCACGCCGGTCAGCCCGCTGCCCACCTGGGCGGCGAGGCGAATCCGCTGCAGTTCACCGCCGGAGAGGCTGCCCGCCGGCCGGGCCAGGTCGAGATAGTCGAGGCCCACGTCGACGAGGAAGGCCGTCCGATTGGTGAGCTCGCGGAGCAGGTCGCCGGCGATCTTCTTCTCGTCGGCCGCGAGTTCCACCGCCGCCAGCTCCCGCTGCAGCCGCCCCAGCGGCATCCGGCACCAGACGTCGAGCGGCCGACCCCAGAGCGTGACGGCGGCGGCGACGTCGGCCAGCCGGCTGCCGCCGCATTCGCTGCACGGCACCTCATCCATGACCGCGTCGACTTTGCCGCGCAGGGCCGCGACCAGCCGGGCCGCCTCCTCGCAGGCGGCCTCCAGGCCCTGGAACTGGAAGGAGAACCACACCGGGCTCGGAGGCGACCCGGAGTCCCCGGGCTTCCGTCCGGGGCTTCTTGCGGCAGAAACCGCCACGGGTTGCGTGTCCATGGAATCCTTGGGGGCACCCTCACCCGGCCTTCGGCCACCCTCTCCCAGAGGGAGAGGGGAGATGGTGGGTGTCGCGCCTTTTGATTGGCGGCGCGGAGAGGTGACCTCGTTCGGTTGCGCTAGGAGACTTTTCCCTTCTCCCTCTCCCTCTGGGAGAGGGCCGGGGTGAGGGTGCCTGCCCGTCGGCGGCCCGCCGGACGGAACGGGCACGTCGATCCACTTCTCACCCGTGCCCTCGAAGAGCACCCGCTGCTGCAGCCCCGAGAGGTCGGCCAGCGGCACGTCGAGCGGCAGCCCTGTCGCTCGGCAGAGCGCCTCGAGCATCAGGCGGCCCACCTGGCGGGCGGCCGGACCCTGCAGCGTCGGCCACAGATCGAGCGCGCCATCGCCGAGTGAAAGCGCCGGGTCGCGGACGAGGGCCTTGCGATCCACGCCGGTGCGGGTGCCGAGGCCGTCGCAGCTCGGACACCAGCCGAGCGGGCTGTTGAACGAGAACTGCCGCGGCTCGAGCGGCTTGAAGCCCCGGCCGCACGTCGGGCAGGCGAGCCGGCGGCTGTACACCTCCACCGGCCAGTCGGGCTCGTCGACACCGTCCACCGCCCGGGCCACGAGCAGCGTGCCGTTCCCCGCGGCGAACCCAGCCTCCACGCTCTGCGCGAGCCGGCTGCGATCGGCGGGGGCGGCGGTGACGCGGTCGATGACGATCTCGATCCGGCTCTTGCGCTTGCGATCGACGACGGGCTTGTCGTCGAGCCGCACCGTGCGGCCGTCGATCCGCACGCGGACATGACCGGCGGCCTGCAGCGCGGCGAACAGGGCCTCGGGCGTCTGGCCCACCTTGAGTTCGGTTGGGGCGAGGAGCATCAGCCGGGTGTCGGCGCCGTGCGCGAGCAGCCGCTCCACCGTCTGATCGACGCTCTGCGCCCCCACCGGCGTGCCGCATGCAGGGCAGTGCATCGTCCCCAGCCGCGCGGCGAGCACGCGGAAGTGGTCGTACATCTCGGTCAGCGTGCCCACGGTCGACCGCGGCGTGCTGGTGCCGCCACGCTGCTCGATAGCCACCGCGGGCGCGAGGCCCTCGATCTTCTCGAACAGCGGCTTCGGCACCTGGCCGACGAACTGCCGGGCGTAAGGGGACAGGCTCTCCACGTACCGCCGCTGCCCCTCGGCGTAGAGCGTGTCGAAGGCCAGCGAGGTCTTGCCGCTGCCACTGGGGCCGCAGCACACCGTCAACGCCCCGCGCGGCACGTCGAGGTCGACATGTTTGAGGTTGTGGAGCGCCGCACCGCGAATCGTGATCGCCGGCGGGCCGGGATCGCGTGACGACTTCGTCACCGTGGCCAGCATCGCGCGAACGGCCGCCGCCGGGTCCGCGGCGGGCTTGCGGCGGACCGCCGGCTTGCGGGCCGGCCGTGCCTTGGCCCGCCCCGCGGCGAGGATCGGCGCCAGCGCCCGGGCCGTGTGCGATGCCTTCACTTTCGCCACCTGCTCGGGCGTGCCGGCGGCCACGATCCGTCCGCCCCCCGCGCCCCCTTCCGGTCCGAGGTCGATCACCCAGTCGGCCCGTTTCACGACGTCGAGGTTGTGCTCCACGACGAGCACGGTGTTGCCGGCCTCGACCAGCCGCTCGAGCACCGCCAGCAGCTGCCGCACGTCGGCCATGTGCAGGCCCGTCGTCGGCTCGTCGAGAATGTAGAGCGTCTGGCCCGTCGATCGCCTGGCCAGCTCACGGGACAGCTTCACCCGCTGGGCCTCGCCGCCGGACAGCGTGGGCGATGGCTGGCCGAGGTGCAGATAGTCGAGGCCCACGTCGTGGAGCGTCTGCAGCTTGCGGGCGATGTCGGGGGCTTCGGCGAACAGCTCCAGGGCCTCGCCGATCTCCATGGCCAGCAGCTCGGCGACGTTCTTCCCCTTCCAGCGGACCTCCAGCGTGTCCTTCGCGAACCGCGCGCCCCCGCACACCTCGCAGGTCGTCCACACGTCGGCGAGGAAGTCCATGTCGAGCCGCACCGAGCCGTTGCCCTCACAGGCCTCGCAGCGGCCGCCGGCGACGTTGAAGCTGAAACGGCCCGCCTTCCAGCCGCGCTTCTTCGCCTCGGGCAGCATCGTGAAGAGATCACGGATGTCGTCCCAGACCTTCACATAGGTGGCGGGATTGCTCCGCGGCGTGCGGCCGATCGGCGACTGGTCGATGACGATCACCTTGTCGAGCGCGTCGGCGCCGTGGATCGAATCGAACGCGCCGGGAATCGCCGCCTCGCTGCCCAACAGCCGCCGCAGCTCGGGCTCGAGGACGTCGCCGACGAGCGAGCTCTTGCCGCTCCCCGACACGCCCGTCACGCACACCAACAGCCCGAGCGGAATCTCGACGTCGACGCCCTTGAGGTTGTTGTGCCGCACCCCCTTGAGCACGAGCTGCTTGCCATTCGGCTTGCGCCGCGCGGCCGGCACCGGAATCCCGTCGCGGCCCGCGAGGAACGCCCCCGTGACGCTCCGCGGGCTGCGGGCCACGTCGTCCGGCGTGCCGGCGGCGACCACCTCGCCGCCGCGCTTGCCCGGCCCGGGACCGAAGTCGACGACCCAGTCGGCGGCGCGGATCGTGTCTTCGTCGTGCTCGACCACGACGACCGTGTTGCCCTTGTCCCGCAGGGCCTCGAGGGCGCCGAGGAGCTTGACGTTGTCGCGGGGATGGAGGCCGATCGACGGCTCATCAAGCACGTACAGCACCCCCGACAGGCCGGAGCCGATCTGGGCGGCGAGCCGGATCCGCTGGCTCTCGCCGCCGGAGAGGGTGGGAGCCTTACGGTCGAGGGCGAGGTAACCGAGCCCCACCTGATCGAGGAACGCGAGCCGGCCGTTGATCTCCTTGAGCAGCTCGACGGCGATCACCCGCTGGGTGCCGTCGAGCGCGAGGTCGGCGAGAAACGCCCGCGCATCGGCGATGGGCAGGCTGCACAGGGCGTCGAGGGAGAGCTCGGTGCCGGGCGAAGCACCCTCACCCGGCCTGCGGCCGGCCTCTCCCGGAGGGAGAGGCTTCGATGTTCCTCTCTCCCTCGCCCTCGGGGAGAGGGCCGGGGCGATGGTGCCTTGCCCCCAACCCTTCACGGCCGTCGTGATCCGCACCGCCCGGGCCTGGGGCGAGAGCCGGGCGCCGTGGCAGGCGTGGCAGGGCGTGACGCTCATCAGTTTTTCGAGCATCCGCCGCATGATGCCGCTCTTGGCGTTGCGCCACCGGTTCGCCAGCAGGGCCCGGATGCCCTCGAACTTCGTCTTCGCGCCGCGCTCCGCCCGGCCGCGCCGCCAGGCGAGCTGGATCTCCTCCAGGCCGGTGCCGTCGAGCCAGATCCGCTTCTGCGCCGCCGTCAGCTCCTGCCACGGCGTGTCGAGGAGCGTGCCGGGCGGGAGTTTCTTCTTGGCCTCCGCGTGCGCCGCCACACCCGTCAACAGCCGCCGCATCCACCGCGGCATGTCACGGAAGCTGCCGAGCACGCCGATCGCGCCCTTGCGGAGCGTCTTGGCCGGCTCCGTGACGAGCTTCGCGGGATCGATGCCGTAGATGTCGCCGAGGCCGTCGCAGGCCGGGCAGGCACCCTGCGGGCTGTTGAAGCTGAAGAGCTGCGGCTCCGGGGTGTCGTAGCTCACGCCGCACGCCGTGCAGGCGTAACGGCTCGAGAGCACGAGATCTCCTCCGCCTCCCCCTCTCTTTCCGGAAGCGGGCCGGGTTGAGGGTGCAGTGGCGGCGCTGGATCCACCGGAGGCATCCTCACCCGGCCTCCGGCCGGCCTGCCCGCCTTCGCGGGCCGGTTCGGCCGCCACGATCACCTGGCCGCCGCCGGTGCGGAGGGCGAGCTCCACCGCCTCGGCCAGCCGGCTGCGGGTGGCTTCGGTGGGCACGAGCCTGTCCACGACGACGTCGATCGTGTGCTTGAGCTGCTTCTCCAACGCGGGCGGATCCTCGACGCGACACACGGCGCCGTCGACGCGGGCCCGCGTGAACCCCTGTCGCACGAGATCCGTGAACAGGTCGCGATGCTCCCCCTTGGCTTCGCGGACCAGCGGCGCGAGCACCATCACCGGCTGGCCCGCGCGGGCGGCGATGATCCGCTCCACGATCTGGTCCCGCGGCTGGGCCTCGAGCACCGCGTCGCAGGTCGGACAATGGGCCGTGCCCACGCGGGCGTAGAGCACGCGGAGGAAGTCATGGATCTCCGTCATCGTCGCCACGGTCGACCGCGGATTGGTGCCGGCCGACTTCTGGGCGATGGAGATCGCGGGCGACAGGCCCGTCACACTGTCCACGTCGGGCCGGGGCAGTTGGCCGAGGAACTGGCGGGCGAACGTCGACAGGCTCTCGACGTAGCGCCGCTGCCCCTCGGCGTAGAGGGTGTCGAAGGCCAGGCTCGACTTGCCCGATCCGCTCACGCCCGCCAGGCAGACCAGGCGGCCGCGAGGCAGCCCCACCGTCACGTCGCGGAGGTTGTGCTCGCGGGCACCTTTGACGACGATCGGGGGAACGTGCATGACCGCATTGTAAGCCCGTTCTGGACAGCCGCCTGCGGGTGCCGTACGATCGGCTTTCCATGGGGAAACGGGCCGTGGCCCGACCCCTGCGGGGCGGTAGCTCAACTGGGAGAGCGCGGCGTTCGCAATGCCGAGGTTGGGAGTTCGATCCTCCTCCGCTCCATTTCAGGCCTGCCGGGCCATCCCTGGCCCCGGCAGGCCTTGCCCGTCGCGGGCACAGCCGAGGTGTGCCCGGACGGGCGGACGCTCGCCATCCCGACGTGCGGGCTTTGCCCGCCGTCTTGGCGAGCGTGGCCGCCACGGGGTGGCGGCGGCGGGGCGACTCGCCTGCGGCGAGCGTCGCCCACAGGCAGCAGGGAGCGGAGATGGCAAATGGCCGATTCCGCGGTGATGCCGGCGGCGGTCGATCCTTCCACGGCGGTCATGCTGCGCGTGCGGGATGGCGACGCCGAGGCCTTCGCCCGGCTCGTGTCGCTCTGGCAGGACCGGCTCGTGACGCTGTTCCTCCACCAGACCGGCGACCACGCCACCGCCGAGGACCTCGCGCAGGAAGTCTTCCTCCGCGTGTACCGGGCCCGCGGCTCCTATCAGCCGACGGCGAAGTTCACCACCTGGATCCACACCATCGCCGGCAACGTGGCCAGCGACCTGCGGCAGCGGGCCTACCGCCGTCGTGAGCACGGCATGCCGGCGCGCGTGTCGGCCTCGTCGAGCGGCATCGGCCTCGATCAGATCGCCGTCGCTGCCAGCGGATTGATGCCGACGCGGCAGGCCGATCGGGGCGAACTCCAGGCCGTCGTGCAGCAGGCGCTCGCCGGCCTCAACGACCGGCAGCGCATGGCGGTGCTGTTGGCGAAGTTCGAGCAGTGCTCCTACGAGGAGATCGCGGCGAGCATGAAGATCTCGGTGCCGGCCGTGAAGTCGCTCCTCGTGCGCGCCCGCGACCAGCTCCGCGCGGCGCTGGAACCCTATCTGCAGAGAGGCGACTCATGACCGCCCCGCAGGAGGACTCCCCGTGCTCTCCCGCCGCCGACCTGGGGCCGATGTGGGACGTGCTCGACGCGCTCCCCCGCACCACGGCCTCCGCCACCTTGGCGGCGACGACGGTGGAACTCGCGGCCGTCGCCGGCGTTCGGGGCTCCCGAGGCCCGAGCGGCGTCCGCCGCCACATCGTCCGCTGGCTCGGCCCCGCGGCGACGGTGGCAGCGGCATTGTTTACCGGCATCGTGGCGGGCCGGTTCACCGCGCCCGACCCGGATCTGCGGATCCTGGAACACCTGCCGCTCGTGCAGCACTTCGATCTGCTCCGGGAGGCCGGTTCGACGAAGTTCCTCGAGGAGATGCAGCGGCGCCGGTACCCGCTGCCGCCACGGCTCATGGTGCGGAAGAGTCCGGAGGTGCGCGACGAAGAGAAGCGGCAGTTCGAGGCTGCCGTGGCCGAGCTGCGCGCATCATTCGCCATCGACCCGGCTGGCGATCGGCTGGCCGCCCGCCGTGCCGCCGTGCAGGCGCTGCCGGTGGAGGAGCGGGTCGAACTGGAACGGGCGGCGGAGAGTTTTGCGCGGCTCTCCACGGCCGAGCGGCGGGCGCTCGACAGCGTGGCCCGGTCACTCGTCGATCCGGCACGGCCGGAGTTGCGGGAAGCGGCGGTCGCCTGGCACCAGTGGCTGCTGGCGGCGCGGCCCGAGGACCGTCCCGCCATCGTCGCCCGCGGCACGGACAAACGGCTCGAGTGGCTCGACTGGTATGCCGCGCGGTTCGAGGGCCGCGGCGGCGATCGTCCGCCCCGGGTCGGCCCGGATCTGCGGCCGCGGTGGCCGCGGGCGGAAGGGACCGGCGAACCGCCGCGCGACGGCCCGGCCTTCGAGCCGCCGCGTGGTCCGCGGCGCGAGGAGCGACCGCCGTTCAGGCCGGAGGGACGGCCCCGCCCAGCGTTCCCGGAGGATGCCGCAAGAACTCCAGCACCGCCGCGTTGAACACCGCGGGCGTTTCCAGCGGTGTCATGTGGCCGGCGTGGGGCACGATGAGCAGCCGCGTGCAGGGCATGATCTCCTCGGCCCGCTCCAGACACTCCGGCGGCGTGATGGCGTCCTCGGCACCGGCAATCAACAGCGTGGGAACCCGCACGTGCCGCATCGCCTCCGTCATGTCGGGCCGGCTGCCGAGCGCCCCCAGCGCCGCCTGGATCGAGGCCACGGGCTGCTCGAGGATCGTGCGGCGCAGGGTTTCCTCGACGGCCGCCCGGTGCGGCAGACCGCGGGCCGCGGCCGAGCCGGCCAGGAGTCGGGGAATCATCGCGTCGGCGAGGATTCCCTGGCCGAGCCGGCCTACCTTCGCCGCCAGGTCGGCGCGGGCCGCGCGGGCGTCGGGCGTATCGGCCTCGAGTTTTGTATCGACCAGCACCAGCGCCGCGACGCGGTCCGGGTGGCGGACCGCGAGGTGCTGGGCGACATAGCCGCCCATCGAGAGCCCGCAGATCACCGCCGGTGTCGTCACGTGCAGGGCGGCGAGGAGGGCCGCGACGTCGTCGGCCAGCTGCTCCATGGACGTCGCCACCGCGGCCGCGCTGCCGCCGAACCCGCGCAGGTCGGGCACGATCAGGCGAACGTGGTCGGCCAGCGCCGTCTGCGACTCCCACATGCGGTGATCGAGCGGGAAGCCGTGGAGCAGCACCAGCGGCCGGCCCGCGCCGGCGGTGTGCACCGTCAACGTCGTGCCGGCAGCGGGGACGTGATGGACGGTCATCATGGCCGCGCCGGTGCGCTGGCGTGGCTGCGGAACCGCTCCAGGTTCCGGCGGATCGTGCGGTTGTGCGGCTCCAGCCGCTGGGCGACCGCCTGCGTGCGGACGGCCGCGGCATGGTCGCCGGCGGCGAACTGGCAGTGGGCCAGCGTGTCGAGGTAACTCGGGTTGTCGAAGCTGATTTCCAGCGACTTCTTCGAGTACCGCACCGCCTTGCGCACGTCGCCGGTGGTGTTGGCCACGAGCCAGGCGTATTCATTGTAGCCGTTGGCATCATCCGGCAGCGCCTGGATCTCGTCCTCGATGCGGTCCAGCGCCCGCTCCACGCGGGCCTGGGCGGCGGCCCGCTCCTGCGGGTCGGCGGCGGAGATCTCGTACAGGGCGATCAGGGCATCGACGTCGCGGCCGTGATGCCGCAAGGCATCTTCGACGAGCCGGCGGCGGCCGGCCGGATCGCCACGGCTTGCCGCGGCACACGAGGCGAAGAAGGCCGCCCGCGAACGGATGGCATCGGGGTCGCGGTCCAGGCGGCGGAGCGTGTCCTCGGCCTCCGCCGCGTCGGCGGCGCGGCCGCCGACCACCCGGCGGAGGACGTCGGCCGCCTCGTCGTCGTGGCCGAGGTCGTGGAGGAACTCGGAGCACAGGATCCCGGCCAGCGCGAACTCCCCAGCCGGGGTCTGCGGATCGTCGAGCAGCGCGCGGTACTCACGCATCGCCCACTCGGCCGCGCCCCACTTCGCCAGCAAGAGGCCGGATCGGAGCCGACCCGTGAAGCCGCCATCTGCCGCGTTTCCGGCCAGGAACGCCTGCTCGGCCATCCGCTCGGCACGGTCGCGGTCGCCCCGGGCCGCCAGCGCGACCGCGGCGGCGTAGGCCGTCACCGGCTGGTCGATCGCCAGGCCGGGCCAGCGAGCTGCGAGCAGATCCACCGCCTCGGGCAGTCCATGCTCGACCGCCCAGATCAGGTTCGCGACCATGAAGTCGGCGCCGTCTTCATCCGCGCCCGCTTCGTCCCGCCCCGCGTCGAACATGCGTCGCATCTGTTCGACCGCCTCGGGGCGGCGGTCCGCCGCGACGAGCAGGTCGACGAGGCCGCGCCGAAAGATCCACAGCGTGGTGGCGCCGGCGTCGGCCGCCAGGGTGTCGTCGGCACGGGGGGCGTCATCCGCGCGACGGCTGCCCGCCTGTTCGAGCAGCGCCAGCGCGGCGGCAGCCTCGTCGGCCGCCGGGGCCGCACCAGCAGCCACGCTGCCCGCGACCAGCGCCCGCAGGAAGCGGGCGGCCGGCCGCCCGCTCTCCCGCACACCCGCGGCGATCAGCGGCCGGATCCGCTCCCAGGCCGGGTCGCCAGGCCGCCACTCGAGGACCAGCAAGGCCGCGGCGGCGCGGGCGGCGTCGGGAGACCGCTCCTGCCGCACAAGCCGCGCCAAGGCCTCGATGCCGGCGTCGTCGTCGAGCCGCAACAGCCGGCGCATGATCTGCAGCCGCTGCGGAAAATCGGCCCGGTCATACCGCTGCAACGCCGCCGTCACCGCCGGCGGATCACGCGGCGACGTGGGGGGGATCGAGTCCGCCAGCCAGCGGGCGCGGAGCGCCACCTCCAGGTCGGCGCTGGTTTCGGCGGCCGTGAGCAGCGCGTCGACGGAGCCCGGGCCGAGCGCCGCCAGACTGGCCGCCGCCGTCTCGCGAACGGCGTAGTCGGTGTCACCGAGGGCCGCGATCAGGCTGGCGATCTCCGCGGCTGAAGCGTCGGCGGCTGCGGCCCGCGGCCCGGCCGTGGCCACGGCCATGACGGTAATGAGCGACACCCGCCACAAGGCTGCACCAACCGGCACGAGGTGGAAACGCGACCATCCAGCCATGCCGCAAGCCTACGCCCGGCCAGTGGGCCCGGGCAAGCCGCGGTCGCGGCGTCAGGGGGCGTCGGGATCGATGCCGAGGTCACGGATCGTGACCAACGACTCCAGCGGAATCCCGCGGGCCGCCAAGGCCTCGCGGCCACCGGCCAGCCGGTCGATGACCACGACCACGCGCTCGACGACCAGCCCGAACTCCTGGGCCCGCTCGATGGCGACGAGCGACGAACCGGCGGTCGTCACCACGTCCTCGACGATCACCACGCGGTCGCCCGGCGCGACCGGACCCTCGACGTATCGCTTGGTGCCGTGATCCTTGGGCTCCTTGCGGACGAGGAATCCCTTGAGCGGCAGTCCCTCGACGCCGGCCATCGTGACGACGGCGCTGGTCACCGGGTCCGCCCCGATCGACATCCCCCCCACGGCGGTGGGCAGCGGCCCGAGGGCCTTGAGCCGCTCGAGGATCGCCCGGCCCACGAGCATGGATCCGCGGGCGTCGAGCACGACCTGCTTGGCGTCGAGGTAGAAACTCGCCTCCCGGCCGGAGGCGAGGCGAAACGTGCCGCGCTTGAGCGCCTTGGTCGCGATCAGGTCGACGAGTTCAGCGGCGGGTGCGGCAGGGGAAGTCGTGCTCATGGTGGCTGCCAGGTGGTCGAATGGGATGTAGGGCGGTCGAGCCCGTGGAGCCGCAGTATATAAGGATGGGGCCGCCGTTTTTGACTCGCCGGTGGCGGGTCCTAAAATTCTCCTTGATTCGCAGCCGAGACCGGAGCCGAGTATGCGGCCTGTGCCGACACGCCTGGGAATGCGGTGCAGTGGCCTGGCATCGGTCATCCTGCTTGCGATCGCCGCCCTGCCGGCGGTCGCGGCGCCGGCCGCCGCCGTGGTCGTGCCCGTGCGGCTGCCGATCGTGGGCACCCGCGACACACAGGTCGAGGCCGCGGTCTTCAAAGCCCTGGATCGGCTGCGCGGCGATGCGGGCCGACGCGGGGTGCTCGTGCTGCAATTCGATGCCGGCGATGGCGAGCCGGCGGCGAACAGCGACTTCGGCCGGGCGGTCTCGCTGGCCCGGTTCCTCTCCTCCGACCGGCTCGCCGGCGTGAAGACGGTGGCCTGGCTGCCCGCCGGTGCCACCGGCCACGCCGTGCTCGCGGCGTTGGCCTGCGAGGAGATCGTGATGCCGCCCGACGCGACGCTCGGCCCGGCGAACGCCGCCGAGCCGGCGGTGGACGAGGCGATGCGGGCGGCCTATGCGCAGATCGCCGCCCGACGCCGGGCCGTGCCGCCGGCAGTGGCGGTGGCGCTGGTCGATCCGGCGGCCCGCGTGGTGCGTGTTTCGACCGACGCTGGCGAGCGGTTCGTGAACCGCGCGGAACTCGACGGCGTGCGGCGGGAGGCGGCCGTCCTCGAAGTGGACGACCTCCAGCCGGCGCCCTTGGCGTTGTCAGGCCGCCGCGCGCGGGAACTGGGATTCGTGCGGCTGCTCGCGTCGGGCCCGGCGGAAATCGCCCGCGGCCTGGACATCCCGGAGACGGCGCTGGCGGGAGATCCGTCGCTCGGCGGCGGCTGGCAGGCGGCCATGGTCCCGCTCACCGGGCCGATCACCGCCGCCGCGGCCGCCCGCGTGCGTACCGCCGTGGAGCGGGCGATCGCCCAGGGTGCGAACCTGGTCTGCCTGCGGATCGACTCCGCGGGCGGCGCCCCCGAACAGAGCCTGGCGCTGGCCGCGGCGCTGGCCGCACTCGATCCAGCGGCGGTGCGCACCGTGGCCTACGTGCCCCGCGAGGCGCGTGGCGACGCGGCGCTCGTGGCGGTGGCCTGCGACGAACTGGTGATGCATCCGACCGCCGTGCTCGGTGGCGAGGGCGCCGCCGCGATCAGCCCACGGCAGGGGGAGGCGATTGCGGAGGCGTGGCGCGGAGGCGTGGCCCGGGAGCGCGGGCGGCCGTGGTCGTTGCCGGTGGCGCTTGTGGTGCCGGGGATGGCCGTGAGCCGCGCCGTGGAGAAGGGCACGGGCCGGATCGCGGCGTTCACCGCCGAGGAACTGGCGCGGCGGCCGGACCGCGCGGCCTGGGAAGTCGGCCAGCCGATCGGCGTGGGGCCGATCCAGCTCGCCGGCCCCGCGGCCGATGCGCTCGGCCTGGCGACGCACGTGGTCGCGGACATCGCCGGGCTGCGTCAGGCATACGGCCTTGTCGCCGCCCCGGCCCTCACGGAGCCCGGCTGGGCCGAGCGGCTGCTGCAGGCCTTGGCCAGCCCCGAGCTCGCCTGGCTCCTGCTCCTCATCGGGGGTGCGGGGCTGTACATCGAGCTCAAGACGCCCGGCGTCGGCCTGGGCGGCTTCGTGTCGATGGTCGCATTCATCGTCTACTTCTGGAGCCAGCACCTGCACGGCACCTCCGGCTGGCTGGAAGTGATGCTGTTTCTCGCCGGCTTGTTCTGCGTGGCCGCCGAGATCTTCGTGCTCCCGGGCGTCGGGGTGCTCGGCCTCGGCGGCGGCTTGCTCGTCATCGCCGCGCTCGTGCTGGCGAGTCAGTCCTTCGTCTTGCCGGCCAACGACTATCAGATCCGGCAGATGCAGTGGTCGCTGCTCGGCATTCTCGGTGCGGCAGCCGGCGTGGCCGCGGTCGGCTTCCTGCTGCGGCGTTGGCTGCCGGCGACGCCCGTGCTCCGCGACGTGCTGCTCGTGCCACCCGGCCCCGGCGACCAGGTCGGCGACGACGACCTCGACGGCCTGCTCGGCGCCGAGGGCACGACCACGTCGCGGCTCGCGCCGGCCGGCAAGGCGCGGATCGGCGGCGCGGTCCGCGACGTCACCAGTGACGGCGAGCTGATCGAGCCCGGTGTCCGCGTGCGCGTGGCCGACGTGCGCGGCGGCCGCCTGCACGTGAGGTCGATCTGAAGCCATGCAGACTCTGCTGTGGGTCGGAGCGCTGCTCCTCGTCGGCCTCGCCGTGATGGTGCTCGAGGTGTTCGTGCCCTCCGGTGGCGTGCTCGGCTTCTTGAGCCTCATGGCGATCGGAGCCGCGATCGTCATGGCTTTCATGGAGCAGGGGGCCGGCTTCGGCATGGCGGTGCTCGCCGTGGCCTTCGCGGCGGTGCCGGCCGTGCTGGCGGTGGCGTTCCGCTGGTTTCCCGACACGCCGCTGGGCCGCCGCGTGCTGCCGCCGCCGCCGGCCCCGGAGGACGTGATCCCCGCCGCCGACCGGCGTCGGCGGCTCCGCCAACTCGTCGGTCGCGGCGGCCGCGTCGTCAGCGAACTGGTGCCCTGGGGGGCCGTAGCGGTGGGCGACGGACAGTTCGAGGCTGTCAGTGAAACCGGGCCTGTGGCCGCCGGCACGGAGGTCGAAGTGGTGGGCGTGCAGGGCGGGGCGCTGGTGGTGCGGGCCGCACCGCGGCCGGTGGCAGCGGAGCCCCTGCGACCGGAAGCCGCGGAAAAACCGGACCCGGCGCCGCCCGAGCGGCTCTCCCGGGTGCTCGAGGAGTTCGAGTTCGACGCCCTCGACCGGCCCAAATCTTGACTCGCGCCGGTCCCCGAACAAGGCTTGCGGGGCCCTGCCACCTCCATCGGAGTTCGCCGTGATCAAGCTCCTGCCCCTCATCCTCCTGTGCCTGGCGATCTTCCTCGTCGTGGCCGTGTTCGCGCTCGTGGCCCGCTACCTGCGGCTGTGGGTGCAGTCTTACGCGTCGAGCGCCGGCATCGGGCTGTTCGACCTGGTGGCGATGAGCTTCAAGAAGGTGAATCCCACCGTCATCGTGCGCAGCAAGATCATGGCCGTGCAGGCCGGCCTCGGAGACTCCAGCGGCGTGACCCGGCAGGCGCTCGAGGCCCACTATCTCGCCGGCGGCCGCGTGCCGCTGGTCGTGCAGGCATTGATCGCCGCCAAGAAGGCGAAGATCACGGAGCTCGACTTCAAGCTCGCCGCGGCGATCGACCTGGCCGGCCGCGACGTCCGCGAGGCGGTGCAGACGAGCGTCTACCCGAAGGTCATCGACTGCCCGGGCCGGAACAGCGGCCGCGAATCGCTCGACGCCGTCGCCAAGAACGGCATCCAGCTCAAGGTCAAGGCCAGGGTCACGGTGCGCACGAACCTCAACCAGCTCATCGGCGGAGCCACCGAGGAGACGATCATCGCCCGCGTCGGCGAGGGGATCGTGTCGGCGATCGGCTCGGCGGAGCGGCACTCGGACGTGCTCGAGAACCCCGACGTGATCTCGAAGACGGTGCTGGCCCGCCGGCTCGATTCCAACACCGCCTTCGAGATCGTGTCGATCGACATCGCCGATATCGACGTGGGCGCGAACATCGGCGCCCGCCTCCAGGCCGACCAGGCCGAGGCCGACACCCGCGTGGCCCGGGCCAACGCCGAGGGCCGAAGGGCGATGGCCGTGGCCCGCGAGCAGGAGATGATCGCCAGCATCGAGGAGAGCCGGGCCGGCCTCGTCGAGGCCGAGGCCGAGGTGCCCAAGGCGGTCGCCGAGTCGCTCACCTCGGGACAGCTGGGGATCTTCGACTACTATCAGCTGCGAAATCTCCAGGCCGACACCGACATGCGGCGGACGATCGCCACCGGCACGCTGCCCACGGCGGCGGCGGGCACGTGATGGGCGACGACGCTGAAAGACACGGAGCGGCCAAGCGATGCACGCCGGAACCAGACAAGCGGTTTCGGCCGTGCGGCATGGATGACGGATTGGCTTGCATACCCGGAGTCCCCGGGCTTCCGCCCGGGGCTTTTTTGGGTACACGCACCCCACGTCCAGTGACACCTACAATCGAACCGGGCGCGAACGCTGTTCCCGGCTGCAT